>OMGW01000002.1_pt1 | contig 138212 bp, 113 predicted proteins | sample 1646131 | NCBI WGS metagenome assembly OMGW01 (sample SAMN05578588, study PRJEB25193) | human gut metagenome | biome: Human Microbiome; feature: human-associated habitat; material: feces | host: Homo sapiens | place: USA:Birmingham
TTTCCTGCTCTCATACCCATAGTTCTTCACTTGCGTGGGTATCTTGCTTGTTTTTATATCTCCATACCAAACTGTTTCAAGTCAACTCTGCCATTTTCAACAACAATGCCTTCTTCTCTCAAACGCGCTGCCTGCTCTTCTGCTCCGCCAAAAGCGAACGCATCACACAATTCTCCCTTTGCATTCACAACACGAAAACACGGAATATGCTCCGGGTCTGGATTTTTGTGTAACGCATTTCCCACCGCACGACACATTTTCTCATTTCCAGCCATCTTTGCCACCTGCGCATAGGTTGCAACTTTCCCCTTGGGAATCCGCTTTACAGCATCATAAATACGTTTGGTCGGGCTATCTGTCACCAAATCATAACTTTCCGCAATCATACGCTTGATTTCTGCATCAGGAATGCTTCCATCTAAGCGAATGGTATTCCAATGCTCCTTATTCTGATGATATCCCGGCATAACAGCCTCATAGGCATCTCGCCAGAAATCACGCCACTGCGGATCCACTTTTACATTTATATGAACCGCCCCATCCATATCGTATGTCCATAAAAAAGCCTTCTTACTCCCTTTTATACGAACCAGTTGCCAGTTTGGATCATGAAATGGCGCATCCTGGTATGTTCCTGGAAGTGAAAGCCCGTATGTAAGCGCTTCTTCCCGTGTTCTCATGATGCCTCGCTCCTTTCCATGCAAATTTCCACACTATTCCATCTTTTTGTCTTCAGCTATAATTTTCTATTTCTTCTCCCAGAAATCATAGTTCCTGCTTAAAGACCATACCACTGTAAGGCGTTAATTCCACATGCATCGTACCATTTTGTACTTCATGTTTTGAAGGCATAATGGAATATCCTTTTTCATTGGTCATCATTGCACTCTGCATCCAGCCATCCGTCACTTCTGCCAGATAAACCGGTATATCTGCTTCTACCATATCTTTTCCAACATTCACAACAACGACATAACGCTCCTGCTCATTAAAACGCCCATACGAAACATAATCTTTTCCATGCGCTAAAAAGCGGAACGATCCACGACGTAACGCACTGCTGCATTTATGCACCATAATCATATCGCGATGATAATCAAGCAAAGGATAATTTGCCTTGCCCCACGGATAGGTTCGTCGGTTATCCGGATCCGTAAATCCACACACACCAGCCTCATCACCATAGTAAAGCGTTGGTGCTCCCGGCCAGGTCATCTGCATCAAAACAGCCACTTTATACAATGGAATATTGATGTCCTCAGATGCTGCTTCCACACCCAGCGCAGATGCCCTTCCCACCTTATGATTTGTTCTGGTCAGAAAGCGCGAATGATCATGGTTAGACAGCTGGTTCATTGCCGTATGCAATGAAGAACCTGTAAATTTTGTCATGTAATAACGCATAGCATTTTCAAATCGCTCACTATCGCCTTGCGCTGCCGGTTCATATGCATCACTGTGCTTTTCCATTCCTGTCACAAAATAGGAAATTGGCTCCATAAAAGCATCATAATTCATCACCGTATCCCACGCATCCCCCTGCAGCCAGGACGACGCGTCGCCGTAATGCTCTGCCAAAATAATTGCGTCCGGGTTGGCTTCCTTGACAGCTTTACGGAAGTCCCGCCAAAACTGATGATTAAACTCCGCGCTATGCCCTAGATCTGCTGCTACATCCAAACGCCAGCCATCTGCATTAAAAGGTGGTGATACCCACTTTTTTCCAATATCCAAAATATACTGATACAGTTCCTGTGAATCTTCATAGTTTAATTTTGGCAGCGTGTCATATCCCCACCAGCCTTCATATGTTCTATTATCCGGCCAGGCATTCTCATCTGCAAAACGAAAATAATGGCGGTATGGACTGTTTGCGTCCTCATATGCTCCCGGTGCGTATCCTTTTTCTGCACGGTATACCTTTTCCCGGTTCAACCATTTATTGAAGGAGCCGCAATGATTAAAGACGCCGTCCAAAATGACACGGATCCCTTTTGCGTGAGCCTCTTCGATAAATTCCGCAAAAAATTGATTGGATGCCTCCAAGTTTTCTTTGGATGTAACACGATTGATAAAACGGCTTGCACCTGCATTATCTCCTGCTTCCGACGGCAAAAGTTCACCCTCATCAATCACAATCTTTCCGTAATGTGGATCAATATGGTCATAGTCTGCAATATCATATTTATGATTGGAAGGCGAGACAAACAGTGGATTAAAGTAAATCACTTCCACGCCCAGACTCTTCAGATAGTACAGCTTCTGGCGCACCCCTTCCAAATCACCACCATAAAAATCTGCCACGTCAAAATGAGCATTTGGCAACTGCTCCCAATCTTTAATCTGATGGCTCATCGTATTGATATAATGATATTCCCGATCCAGCACATCGTTCGAGGGATCACCATTTGCAAAACGATCTACCAGAATCTGATACATAATCGCACCTTTTGCCCAATCCGGTGTCTCAAAGCCCGGTATAATACGGAAGAAATATTCCGGTCGTGCCTCCTGGCTCACACCAAATTTATCATAAAAACATTGTTCTTCTTCGTTCTCCCGAATAGAAAAACAATAAGAAAAGATTGCATCCTCCAACTTCACCTGTGTCTCATAATAATCAAATACATCACCCGCATGCACCATTTGCATCAGATAATGCATTCCTTTTGTCAAAAGGTAAATTTCACATATATGTCCATGAGCCACACGCAAACGTATGGTTACGGTATCCCCCGGCTTAGGTTCCATCGGTATCACATACTGCCCTGTCTCATCGCTGTATATTGCTTCTGTGTTCATATCCTCGCCCTCTTATTTCATACGATTTTTCTATATTTTCATCATAACTAGTTTTCTTTCTCTTTTCTAGGGATTTTTGTAGAATTTGTAGAATATTTATACAAAGTAAAAAAGACAGCTATCGAACGCTGCCTTTTTAGGAGAAGGTATTTTTACTATGGGGTTAGCAAAAATATTTATATAATGTATTGGGGGGTTTTTACGATTGTTATTATATAATGCGTCTACCGATAAGTGTTCACAAAGTTACCAATTTCACAAGCAACTTTTTGTGCACTTTGTACAATTTTAGACGTTTCACTCATAAATAACAACCGTTTCCCCTTTATTTTTTCATCCATCCTTCGAAAGAATGATAAAAACACCTTGCTTAAATTCCTTCTACAACCACACCTTCTTCTTCCGGCTGTGGAAATGATGCGCCATCAAACAAAGCTTCAAACTCTTCACGACCAATCTTTTCTTTCTCAAGTAACAGTTCTGCACACTTGTGCAATACCTCTTCATGTTCTTTGATCAGATTTGTCGCCTTTGTATAGCACTCTTCAATAATACGTTTGACTTCACCATCAATCGTCGTTGCTACATTCTCCCCATACCCTCTGGTATGTGCAAGATCTCTTCCGATGAAAACTTCATCCTCTTCATTGTCGTAATTGATTGGTCCTACCTCTGCAGAGAAACCATACTTGGTAACCATATCTTTTGCAGTCTGGGTTGCCTTTTTAATATCAGAAGATGCTCCTGTCGTAATATCATCAAATATGATTTCTTCTGCCACACGACCACCTAAGGAAACAACAATGTCTTGTAACATTTTTCCCTTTGTATTGAACATCTCATCTTTTTCCGGAAGTGGCATCGTATAGCCAGCCGCTCCTTGTCCGGTAGGAATGATGGATACCGAATACACCGGTCCTACATCTGGAAGTACATGGAAAAGAATTGCATGACCTGCTTCATGATATGCTGTGATTTTCTTTTCCTTTTCAGAAATAATACGGCTCTTTTTCTCCGTACCAAGTCCAACCTTCACAAAAGATCTCTTGATATCACTCTGGCAGATATATACTCTTCCTTCTTTTGCCGCAAGAATCGCTGCCTCGTTTAACAGATTTTCCAAATCCGCACCGGTAAATCCCGCTGTTGTCTGCGCAATCTGTTTCAAATCCACATCATCGCCCAATGGCTTGTTTTTTGCATGCACATGCAAAATCTCCTCACGTCCACCAACATCCGGGCGGCCCACAAAGACTTTTCGGTCAAATCGGCCTGGACGTAAAATCGCAGGGTCCAAAATATCTACACGGTTCGTCGCTGCCATTACGATGATTCCCTCATTCACACCAAAACCATCCATCTCTACGAGCATCTGGTTCAAGGTCTGTTCACGCTCATCATGGCCACCGCCCATACCGGTTCCACGTCGTCTTGCCACGGCGTCAATTTCATCGATAAAAACAATACAAGGTGCATTTTTCTTTGCTTCCGCAAAAAGATCTCTCACACGGGAAGCACCAACACCGACAAACATTTCCACGAAATCAGAACCGGAAATACTAAAGAATGGCACACCGGCCTCTCCTGCCACTGCTTTTGCAAGCAATGTCTTACCTGTTCCCGGAGGTCCCACAAGAATCAATCCCTTTGGAATACGTGCACCGACTTTGGTGTATTTTGCAGGATCTTTCAAAAAGTCAACAATCTCCGCCAACTCTTCTTTTTCTTCCTGAAGACCGGCAACCTGCGCAAAGCGCACTTGCATCTTATCCTGCGTCGTCATCGTCGCACGGCTTTTCCCAAAATTCATCATCTTGGCATTCGCTCCGCCGCCCCCTTGCGATTGGGCGTTCATCATCATCATAAACAGGATAAATACCACTGCAACCACGATTAACATTGGAAGCAAACTTTCCATAAATCCACTCTTTGGAACATCATTTAAAGTGTAATCCACACCTGCCTCATCGAGTGTATCCTGCAACTGTCCCACATCCGATACATTCATAACAAACGTACCGCCTGCCGTTGTTGTGATTCTGACCGAACCTGTCGGAACCTGTTCATTCTGGCGAATGACTGCAGATTGTATCTCACCTTTTTCCAGAGCCTTTGTAAACTGACTTGCTGTATAAGTCGCTGTCGTCGGATTTGACATTGCATACCAAATGCACGCTACAATCATAATCAGGACAACATACAGCCCAAGACCCGCTCTTCTCTTTTTCAATGATTGCCTCCTTTTATAACTCTACAACTCCAATATATGGCAGGTTACGATACTTCTGGTCATAATCAAGTCCATAACCTACAACAAATTCGTCTGGAATGGTAAAGCCAACATAATCTACATCCACATCTACTTCTCTACGATCTGGTTTATCTAACATTGTGCACAAACGAACGCTCTTGGCATTGCGATCCTTAAATACATCCTGTAAGAAATGCAATGTATTACCACTATCGATAATATCTTCTACAATCAAGACGTTGCGTCCGTCAACCGGGATCTCAACGTCACTCTTAATCTTTACTTCTCCACTAGAAACGGTTCCCGCGCCATAGCTCGATGTTGTCATAAAATCAATTGTTACCGGAACTGTAATTCTCTTTGCGAGTTCACAGGCAAAGAAAGATGCTCCACGTAAAATACAAATCACATAAACGCTTTCTCCCTCATAATCCTTGCTGATCTGCTCTCCCAGTTCTGCAATTCTTGCCGCCAAATCTGCTTCCGAAATCATTTCTCTGATGGTTTCACTCATAATCATTCTCCTCCAAAACTTGTATTTTTAGTATTCTTTTTGTATGTTCGTCTATTTTATAATGTGTACTAATCCGGTATCCAATCGCCCAAATCACATGACTTCCCTCGCACACGAGCGGTACGCAATCACGCTGTTCCCGTGGCACCTTTTCGTTCACAAAATAATCCTGCAAACGCTTGTGACCGCCTGACGATGTCACCGTCAAATAGTCTCCCTCACGCCTGTGGCGTAAACAAATAGCACTCTTTATCTTATCATAATCAAACCATTTCGTATAGAATTTTCTAGGAATTTCCGCCGTTACATCCATGGGTTCTACCGATAAACAGATTTTTTGCCCCTGATTTGGCAAAGACAGACATATTCCTTTGCACAATTCCTCCTTTGACAGCACTTGATTCCATGAAAAATTATCACTATGTTCCTGTTTCTTTTGCATCTGCAATCCTTCATAAGTTCGCCAGACACAAAGATGATACGGCAAATCCATGCGTTGTCCCGTCTGGGCAAATAGCAATCGCTCCATTCCCTGCAAATGCGTTGTACTGATATCTCTTGCTCCCGGCACATAAGATAGCAACCATAAATACAAAATCTCGCATCGCATAAATGCCGGTTGCGATATCACACGTTCTGCCAAAAGCACATTTTCCCGCTGTGCTGTTTTTAGATGCTTCGCTGCTTCCTTTTTGATATAATCCGCAACCTGCCCAAGATAAAGCGCTTCCCTTCCAAGATGCTCTATGGCCTGTGCGTTGATTTTTTGTAATTCCGGCATTACCTGATGACGCAGGCGATTCCGGTCATACTGCAAGTCCGTGTTACTGCTATCCTCGCAAAACGTTTGCTGCAATTCTTCCAAATACACTTCGATTTCCTGCCGCGTTACCACCAAAAAAGGACGTATGATGCGCTCTCTTCGCACTGGCATACCACGCATACCATCAATTCCTGTCCCACGCGCCAAATGAAACAGCATCGTCTCGCCATTATCATCTGCATGATGTGCCACTGCAATATGCACCGGATGCCCCATCTCCTTTTCCCAGGCTTCTGCTTCTTGTATGAGTGCCTGATAGCGTGCCGTCCGCGCCATTTCTTCCACTGCTGCATGCGCCTTTATGGCCTGTGCAATCTGTTCGCCCACTGCAACCGATGTCTCAGCTATACCATATGTCCTACACAATTCTTCCACAAAATACTGGTCGCGCAGGCTCTCATCTCCACGAATCCCGTGTTCCACATGGACACAACGAATAGATATCTGAAGACGCTCCTTTACGTGATCAAAAAAGCGAAGAAGTGCCACCGAATCTGCGCCGCCGGACACGCCAATTACGACGCCATCATCAGGTTGCACCAATGCTTCCTGTACTATAAAATTACATACCCTGTCCTCAAATTCCTTTCGCTGCATGTATTACCTTTCCAATGCCTTTAACACCAGCACCGTCATATCATCCGCAATGGTTCCTCCTGTAAAGAGTAAAACACGTTCCATAATCTTTCGTGCAAATGTCACGGCATCCGTATCTGTCAATTCCTGAATCAATTCGCGCAGCATTTCCACTGCATCCTCTACTTGCAAATATTCTAACACACCATCCGTAACCAGCACAAGGTAATCGCCCGGTTCTAAGTAGCTGCGGCTTGGCAGCGTGTCCAAAGAACTGCTCGCTCCCATCGGAAGACTACTTGCCTCGATTACTTCTGTACGCCTCTTGTGCCGCACAAATGACACGTGTGCCCCGACTTTATAAAAATCGACAATTCCCGTGTATTCATCAATGATACAGGCATCCAATGTTGAAAACCTCTCTGCATCTGCGCCAAAAATCATTGCCGCATTCATCAGACGCAATGCCATATCTGCCAAAAATCCGGCTTCCATAAATTGTAAGAACAGATTTACGACCGTATCACTCTCTTCATGCGCCCTTGTTCCACTCCCCATTCCATCGGAAAGTGCCATCACAAACGTTCCATTTTCTAAACGTTTTGTTCCAAAACTATCACCCGATATCGTCTGTTTTTGCTGAAGCATTTTTGAGACTCCATACGTACATGCAATCTTTGGGCGCGTCACAAACACATATCGCGCGCGATCACGTCCTACGATATTACGATTTTCTTCCGCCATAACAAGGGGTTCGCTGACACAGCTTTCTAACATTGCAAGTACTTCCTTGCTTGTCGTACAAATACCGGGGCGCGCAGCAAGTTCCATCACGATACGGCATGTTCCATTTTTTCTCCGATAAAAATGAAGTTCCCATACCCGAAGTCCGACTTCACGTAATTGGAACCGGATTTTTGCTATGTGCAGGCGCTCCTTCTCATCACAAAGTTCATCCTGCTCCATCGCATCTTCCATAAAATATGCCATAGCATCCATCTGTCCCGCTATCATTTCCCGGTGTTCACACAAACGTCGATACCAGGACAAATTAAGTTCCGTTCTCTCGAAAATCCCAAGCGCCTCCCGAATCAAAAGTTCTGCGCGCTCGCACTGCTTCTCAATTTTTTCCTCCAATGCCGGATCTATCACTTGTCCATTCTGCGCCTGGGTAAACAAAGACTCCATGGTCACTGCCATTTCGCTTCCGGTAGCAAAACAGACATCGTAATGTCCGCACCGACCACAGATGCGTTCTTTTAACTCCTGCTGCATCACAATGCCCACATCCGTTTTGCTTTCCTGTGGGCAGACAAGCGCTTCCATACTTTTTGCAAGGCCACTCATCGCGCGCGAATAAGGACTCGATATCTGTGACATCGCATACTTTCTTTTTTTCTTTGATGTCTTTGCAATCAGTGCCTCACATATACCAAGCGCCCATGCTACAACGTACGTTCCTCCCGCTACCAGCATGCCTTCGAGTGGTGGAATAAAAATCCATGGCACGCGCATGCGCTGTGCCGCCGTCATCACCTGACCTCCATATGAAACCGCCACAAGAATCATCCCAAGCATTACTGCCTGTCCAAAATGGCGCAAAGCAACGTGCATATGCCAAAAAATGGAAAGCACCACCATCCATACCAAAAAAACTATGCCATAGCGAAACAACGATGCAATCGGCAAAAACAATACCATCCATAAATAGAAAAAAGGCACACACACGCGGCGATTTTCCTCTTCCAGATAAAATGCACCGAATATGATTGCCACCAATGGATAACACCCCAATATCTTCACATGACATGCCAATGCTCCTAGCACCAAGCATACTAATGTTCTCGCAACCTGATCCTTCATAATACGCCTCCTATTTTCCTTACAGAGGCTATTATAAAAGGACTTCCTCGCAGTATTTGTCAAAGGAAGTCCCACTTATCTTTTTTCTATCATCTTTATCTTCTATTTTTCGCGAAAAATCGTTTCGTTATCATAAACAAGTCCCAATTTATCTTTTGCAACTTTTTCTTTATATTCATTGGATTGGGTATATTGTTCCTGTTCCTGAAGCTCCTTTTGTTTTTCCTGCTGCTCGTTTAGTTCGTTCTGCTTCGTCTGCTCTGTCTGCACCAACGCCTCATTCTTCTGATACAGGCGCACCATCTGCACAGAAAGCACCAACGCTAAAAATATACCAATACAAAGAAATGAAATTCTTCCCGCGCTATTTTTCTTTTTTCTTTTTGGTCTTTTACTCATACGTCATCCCTTTTTTCTTCTTTCTTTGTCCATCCCGCCACAACGGCCAGGATATGATCGCACCCTTTTCCTATATATCGATACAGCTGCGATATGCATTTATAGAGAACTGTAATCGGAAGGCAAAAAATCTTCCGTACTATCCTACTACCTATAGCATAATACAAAATCATTCCCGATGCACCTATAAAAAATTGACAAAATCGTAAAATCCCCTCTGTTTCCTGATTTAAAACGCGCCAAATAACAAACGCCGCCACAATCCAATAACAAAAATCGCCCAGCATTTCCCTTTCTCTTGCGATGTCTCTCACCTTGCGAAGCACATCCATCAAATCATACACCACACCAAGACACACCCCCAACAAAAACATAACCCCTAAAATATGTCCCTGTTCTGTCACAAAAGAATACAATGGCATTATTTAAACATCCGCCCAAAAAAATTCTCCCCAACTGCCTTCGGCGAAATCACTTCTGTATAAAGCAGCGCATCTACTTTTCCTTCTACTTCCAGGTCTCCTTTTTCTACCGACAGACGATTGATATGTAAATCATTTCCTTTTATCGTCAGCATGCCTTCTGATGTTTCCAGAAGAATCTCGCGCAGATCAAAGGAGATCACATCTAGGATTCCCGTGAGGCTGATCCCCTTTCGGTTTGTCATCATTAATTTATGATTGGTCACAACGTGTTTTTCTTCCATAGGATCTCCTTTTCTTTTATCTTCCTATCTCTATCCTATGTCACCGATGCCAGCCTTATGATTAAAAATTAAAGATAACGGAAAAGTTCTTTTGCCTCTTCCTTTTTTGTGGTATCTGCCAACGCCAGCACTTCTACTTTTACCGGTTTGTTGCCAAATGCTATTTCTATAATATCTCCTACTTTAACCTTCACAGAAGCTTTTGCTTCTTTTCCGTTAACCATGACACGTCCCGCATCGCATGCTTCGTTTGCCACGGTACGTCTCTTGATTAAGCGGGATACTTTTAAAAACTTATCTAAACGCATTTTTTGCTGTCCTTTCCTCGTCATCATAACAAAAAAGGCTCAAAACAGAAGTTTTGAGCCAAATGTTCATAAAACAATATGAATTAGTTCATCATATCCTTTAAAGCCTTACCAGCTTTGAACTTAGGTGCCTTAGATGCTGGAATCTTCATCTCAGCGCCAGTCTGAGGATTTCTACCTGTTCTAGCAGCTCTTTCAGATACTTCGAAAGTACCGAATCCAACTAACTGAATCTTTTCACCCTTCTTGAGTTCTTCTGCAACAACATCTGTAAATGCCTTTAATGCTGCTTCTGCATCTTTCTTAGAAAGATCTGCCTTGCTAGCCATAGCTGCAACTAATTCTGTTTTGTTCATGTTAACTTCCTCCTATGGAATATAAAAATATAATATTATGTCAGAGTCCTGCCTCCAAAATAACTACAAAGTTATTTATAATGGTTTTACCTATATTTGTCAAGGTAAACACCTTATATTTTCAAGGTTTCCCGACGTTTTGCCAAATTATACAAAATATTAAATAATCTTTGTATAAGAATACTATGGACAAAAATCTCTCTGATTATAACATCTTTTCTACTAATGCATTTACGGCTCCTTTCATCGCCTCTGCTTTTGCATCTGCATCTGCAATCGATGTACCCTTGATACCAAAATAGAATTTGACTTTTGGTTCTGTACCAGAAGGTCTGACACATACCCATGCATCATCTGTCAATTCATAGTAAAGCACATTGGAACTTGGAAGTCCGGTCGGACGCACTTCTCCAGTCGCCACATCTGTAATCGTATCCTTCTTATAATCACGCACAGCCGTCACCTGATATGCGCCAATTTTCTTTGGTGCATCTGCACGTAACGTGTTCATAATGGTTCCAATTTTTTCCAGACCTTCAATGCCCTTTAAAGTAACAGCAGTAATGCCATCCTGATAATAGCCATAACGCTCGTACATAGCAATCATTGCATCCCATAAAGTCATATTCTTTGTCTTGTAATAAGCTGCTGCTTCGCAAAGCGCCATAGAAGCAACTACCGCGTCCTTATCTCTTGCATATGTTCCTGTCAGGCAGCCATAGCTCTCTTCCATACCGAAAAGATATGTGCCCTTTCCTGTTGTTTCCATTTCTAAAATCTTTTGACCAATAAACTTGAATCCGGTCAACACTTCCACTAATGCAATACCATAATGCTTTGCAATCGCATCTGCCATGTTGGTAGAAACGATAGAGCGGATAAACACGCCATCTTCCGGAAGTCCCTGTAATTCCTTCTTCTGACCAATCAGATAATCTCCAATCAGACAGCCTGACATGTTACCGGTAAGTGGATGGTATTCCCCTGTCTGTGCATCTTTCACATAAACACCCAAACGGTCCGCATCCGGATCTGTAGCGAGGACTAAATCCGCATCCACTTTCTTTGCCAACGCAAGGCCAAGCGTAAACGCTTCCTTTGCTTCCGGGTTTGGATAGCTGACCGTCGGAAAATCTCCATCTGGCAATTCCTGTTCCGGCACTACATAAACCTGTGTAAATCCAAGTTCTTTTAAAACGCGACGCACTGGAATATTTCCTGTTCCATGAAGTGGTGTATAAACCACCTTAATCTCAGAACCAACGGCATCAATCGCATCCTGATGTACTACAAGCTTCTTCAGTTCGGCAATGTATGAATCATCAATATCTGCACCTATGGTCTGGTAAAGTCCTGCTGCGATTGCCTCTTCTTTATCCATTTTTTTACATACTGCATAATCAGAGATTGCCTTTACCTCATCCATGATTCCACTATCGTGTGGAGGGGTAATCTGCGCACCATCTTCCCAATATACTTTGTAACCATTGTACTCTGGTGGATTATGACTTGCGGTAATATTGATACCGGCAATTGTATGTAATTTACGTACTGCATAAGATAATTCCGGTGTTGGACGAAGGGATTCAAACACATATGCCTTAATGCCGTTTGCTGCTAAGCAAAGTGCTGCCACATCCGCAAATTCCGGTGACATATGTCTGGAATCGTACGCAATTGCAACACCTCTGTCCTGTCCGCCTACTTTTAAAATATAGTTTGCGAGTCCCTGCGTTGCCTTACGCACAGTATATTCATTCATACGGTTGCAGCCTGCACCAATAATACCACGAAGTCCGGCTGTACCGAATTCCAATTCCGTATAAAATCTCTCCTCGATTTCTTTTTCATCTCCTGCGATCTGGCGCAACTCTTCTTTTGTTGCTTCATCCATGTAATCGCTTTCCAACCAATGTGTATACTGCTCTTTGTAACCCATAGCATCCTCCTTTTGAATATCTCGTATTCTTTTTTATCATAATTGCCCATCTTGTATTAGTCAAGCAATGTAGATAGCATCTTTGAAATGGTCGTCAGATAATCTGTCTCCGTATCCGATAGATTTGATGAAGATGAACTGCTATCATTCGATGATGTATCCTTATCTCTGTTATCGGTTTTGTTCTTGTTCTTAGAATTCTTGTTGGAATTGCTGCTTGAACTATGACTTGTGCTATTACTCGTACTATTACTTGTGCTATTACTCGTACTATTACTTGTGCTGCCACCTGTGCTCTGTGTCGTATTTTCACTACTTTGAGAAGTGTTTGCCGCATCCTCTGTCTGTGCCATATCCAATGAGATAGTCGCACTCTCAGAATTCACGATTAAAGTCTTTTGCCAATCATCATATCCTTCTGCCACCACACGAAGCTTATGTGCCCCATAGGTGACTGGCACTGCCTGTCCCACAGTAATTTGCTCACCATCCACGTAAACAGACACACCTGCCACTTCCGATGTAAAGGTCAGCTGGCACACCTTCGGTCCGCTGCCTTTGAGCTGATTTAGATCCACAACTGTCGTCTCACCGCGTGTAACGGTATAATTGCCTGTGCCACCATAGCCATTATTTGCAACAGTAATTGCATACGTTCCTTCCGGTACTTCTAAGCACATATCGCCGGTTACTTTTGTAAAAATCCGGTTGCCAATGCAAATCATACTGTCTACAAACGTATCACTATTCTGTAGCTGGATATAGCCATGTCCCGTCGTCACGATGACGGACCATACGTCCTTATCCTTGCCAATCACCTGTAAGGTATCTTCCGCGCCAATCGCATCTAAGCTAATCTGTGCATCCTGTGAAAAAGCCATCGTATCCGGCGTAATCCGATACGCCGTCTGCCCAATGGTAAAAATGCCCTTTGCTATGTCAATCTCATAGTTGGTAATATCTTTTTGATTCCATACTTCATCCGACATCTGCACTGTACTAAGTGTAGAGGACGCACTGATTTCTCCCAGGCGGACAACCTGTCCCGGTGTAAAATGAATCGAGCTATAAGAATCTCCATAGGCATCCATAAACCGCGTACTTAGCGTATAGCCATAGCGTACCTGCCGCTCTGTCTTGGGAGAATACAGTGTCATCGTCTCCCCCATCATATCGATTTGTTCAATGATATAATCCGGCGTTGTCTCTTCCGTATCTGCTGTCTCCTGTTCCTGCTTTGCCGCAGGCGCACGATAGGTAAAAGGCTCATTTTTTCCCTGTTTTCCACATGCGTTCATGACACATAAAAACAGGAGCAGCATGACGGTACAACCGCCTTTTTTCCATATGTTTTTCATAGCTCGATTATAAACTATTCCATCAGATTATACAATAATGCCAAATATTCCCGACGTGCAGTTTCCTGGTTCATAATCTGCCGCAATTTATCACCATCGCGTTTGGATGACCACGTTTTTTTGTTGTTATTATAGTGGTTTGCAATTTTCCAGAATTTTTCCGGATAAAGCAACCGTAAATACAGTTCATATACTTCTTCCGTTTCCATCGGACGGACTCTTTGATACATCATCAACATCTGCTTTCCAAGCTCTGCATTCCAACGATTTTTTTCCAATGCCTTTCGCATATATTTTGCCAGATCACTCATCGCACTGTCTATACGCATGTTTTCAAAATGCTGGATATACGACAAATTACTGCATTCTAAGACATTATGATGATGATAATCCCCGTGGCATAGCTGTACTCTCATTTTTTGGTGTTGTACCTGTTTTTCCACGCTTTCTGACTGTTCCAGAAACATGGGATACGCCTGCTCGTACAACTCTTCAAACTCGGTTTTTTTCTTCTTTTTATGCGTGTAATTCCGCAAATTGCGCAGTTCCCGGTTATGCCGTTTTACCTCTGCAAAAAACATATGCTCCTGCGCAAGAAATGACGTTTTTTCCACTTCCGTCAGCGATGCCAACTGCAAATGCAGATCTGCCAGTTTCCGAGCCCCCTCTAACACTTCACACGCGTTTTTTACATCGCACTCCCGCCCAGGCTGATACTGCTTTAATATGTACGACGGTCCATGTTCTTCCCGGACCATATATGCGCCTTCCTTCGTCGCAACAAGCTGCTCCGTTCTTGCGTCCCACGCATGTAGTTTTTGCAACACATACGCCAGTTGCTCTGCTTTTTGCGCTGATCCGGTAAAAGGCTTCAACATACAAATCCCTTGTGTCGTATGAATCAACAGACTCCCTCTTCCCTTAGAAACGCCTGTAATCTCCAGCTCATATTCTCCAAGCAGCTGTTCCCCTTGCCCCATACGCGGAATAACAGTCTGTGATTTCTCTATATTTTCACACATAAAAAATCCTCCATAACACGAACACCATTTTCCAATATCTGTTCATCTTATGAAGGAATCTCTCTGATTATACCTATCGTATTTATTTTTCTATTGCCACCAGGCGCTTTGCCTCTGTAAGCAATTCTTCTCTTGTATTCTTTGCCGGTTCCTCAATCACCTGCGCAAACAGCAAATCCAGAATCTCACCAACCTTTTTTCCCTGCGGTACGCCAAGTTCTAACAAATCCTTTCCATTAAGTGCAAGATCTTTTTTCTGCACGCAGACCTGCTTCTCTATAATCCTATCATACAACGCTTCAAACTGATCGATGGCATCTAATTTCTGTTGGCGCATATACATGCTTTGTGCCAACGTATCTGCCCGTTTCACAGCAAAGATTTCCGGAAAACTCTCCAATCCCATTTTCACAATGCTGCGGCGCACATTTTTCTCCTGCAATACCGGTCGCATATCATGAAAACGCACCAGGCGTTTCACCGAGCGGATGGTATCATTGTCAAATTTGAGCCGACGTAAAATCTGCCCTGTCATCTCTGCGCCAATTTCCGGATGTCCATAAAAATGATCATTGCCCGCCTCATCTGTTGTTCTGCACACCGGCTTTGCCACATCATGAAACAGCATCGTCAAACGCAGTATGCGTTCTGCCGGCACTGCCATAAGCGCATGAATGGTGTGCTCTCCCACAGAATACTGATGGTGAACGGTATGTTGTGGTGTTTCCATCATTGCATCAAATTCCGGCAAAAAAACCGCCGATAGACCGCATGCATAAACGGTACGCATTTCCTCTGGGTGATCCGATGTAAGCAGTTTGACAAGCTCCACCATAATGCGTTCCATACTCACCCGCGCAATGGTTGGTGCCAACGCGCAAATAGCATCATAGGTGGATTTCTCGATGGAAAAGCCAAGCTGTGCCGCAAAACGTACCGCGCGAAGCATACGCAAGGCATCTTCTGAAAAACGCTCCGTGGCCTCTCCCACACACCGAATCACGCCATACTGCAAATCCTGCATGCCGCCAAACAAATCCACCAGACCTTCTGTCTGATTATACGCCATGGCATTGATTGTAAAATCACGACGCCGCAAATCTTCCGATAAAAGATTGGTAAACGCAACACTCTCCGGATGTCTTCCATCCTTATACTCGCCGTCAATACGGTATGTTGTCACCTCATATCCATATTTGCCGCACATGATCGTAACCGTACCATGCGCAATACCAGTATCAATGGTATGGGTAAACAATGCCTTTACCTCTTCCGGCGAAGCTGAAGTCGTAATATCCCAATCCGCCGGTTCTTTACCTAAAATGCTGTCGCGGACACAGCCGCCTACTGCATAGGCCTCGTGTCCGCAACTTTCTAACCGTTCTATAATTTGAATGACATCCTGTGGTAATACAATATTCATTAATATGCTTTGCCCCAATAAACTAACTTCTTAGCCGGTTTGCCACAGCATACACAAACATCAGAAATCGCTTCCTGTGTAAATGGCATGCATCTGCTTGTAGCTGTTGTATCTTCCTTAATCTTGTCTTCACATGCCTGATCGCCACACCACATTCCACGGATAAATCCTGGTTTGTTTGCTACGATTTCTTTGAATTCTTCGTAATTGTGTGCATCATATGTATGTGCTTCTCTATGCGCTCTTGCTCTTTCCAGCATTTCTGTCTGCATCGTAGCAAGAATCTCTGTGATCTTTTCTGCCAGTTCATCGATACATACTGTGATTTTTTCTCTTGTGTCACGACGAACAACCACTGCCTGGTTTGCCTCAATGTCACGAGGTCCCATCTCTACACGAACTGGAATACCGCGCATTTCCTGCTCAGAGAATTTCCATCCCGGTGATTTATCCGTGTCATCCAGCTTCGTACGAAGACCTGCTGCCTTTAATGCATCCAACACTTCATGTGCCTTATCAAGCACGCCTTCTTTGTTCTGCATAATTGGAATGATATCTACCTGTGTAGGAGCAATTCTTGGTGGAAGTACCAAGCCTGAATCATCACCATGTACCATGATAATCGCACCAATCAGACGTGTTGTCATACCCCATGAAGTCTGATGTACATACTTTAACTGGTTATCCTTATCGGTATATTGAATTTCAAATGCCTTGGCAAAACCATCACCAAAGTTATGGCTCGTACCAGACTGCAACGCTTTGCCATCGTGCATCAACGCTTCAATCGTGTAAGTAGCTTCTGCTCCTGCAAATTTTTCCTTATCTGTCTTACGTCCACGAACCACTGGCATTGCCAATACTTCCTCACAGAAATCTGCATACAGATTCAGCATCTGCTGTGTACGTTCTTCGGCTTCCTCTGCAGTTGCATGCGCTGTATGACCTTCCTGCCACAAAAATTCTCTGGAGCGGAGGAATGGTCTTGTCTCTTTTTCCCAACGTACCACAGAACACCACTGGTTGTACAACTTTGGAAGATCACGGTAAGACTGAATTTCATCCTTATAAAAGTCACAGAAAAGCGTCTCAGACGTAGGACGTACACAAAGTCTTTCCTGCAATGGGTTGAGACCGCCATACGTTACCCATGCAACTTCCGGTGCAAATCCCTCCACATGATCCTTTTCTCTTTCGAGAAGACTTTCTGGAATAAACATTGGCATATATACATTTTCCACGCCTGTCTCTTTAAATCTACGATCCAATTCATGCTGGATATTCTCCCAAATCGCGTAACCTGCCGGTTTAAAAATCATGCATCCCTTTACGCTGGAATATCCCATCAATTCTGCTTTTTTAACAACATCCGTATACCACTGTGCGAAGTCAACATCCATCGATGTAATGGCTTCTACTAATTTTTTATCCTTTGCCATCATGGCCTCCTTCTTACTTTCATCAATACCATTTATTCTAAAAAAATCCATAGGTCTTGTCAAGGCTGGTATCCGTGTATTTTCTAGGTAAAACGATATATTTCCCAGATTAAAAATGCACTGGCCGGTCCTAAAATCACACCCCAGATTCCATAAATCTGAAGTCCCAGATAAATACAAGCGAGTACAATGATTGGATTTGCCCCAACACTTCTTCCAATTAACTTTGGTTCTAAGTATTGGCGAAGCAGACTTGTTGCCCCTGCTAAAAACACATAATAACACCCGAGCAGTATCTTTTTTTGCAAAAACATCACCACCGCCCACGGCAAAAAAACAAGCGCAGTTCCTAAAAACGGCAAAGCATCACAAATACCAATAAACACGCCAAGCAGCACGGCATACCGGTTCCCCGTCACAAAAAGTGCAACAATACAAATGGCTGTAATAATCAGCATAATCATCCCTTGTGCCCGCAGATAATCACCACCTGCTACCGACAAATCCTTTGCCAGAGAAATCACCACCTGTCCAAATGTATTCTTTTGGATTTGTTCCTGCAGCAACTCATAATCTTTGATCATCAAAACCGTTGCCACGACTGTCACCGCAAGCGCAACCATTCCGCCAAGGGTATCCTGCATGCCGCCAAAGGGAGATGTCAGATTATCAATCATATGATCTAACATTTTCCCGGTGTCAAATTTACCTACTAATTTTTCGTATGCCTCTCCCACAAGGCCTGATTCTTTCGCACCCTCCCAATACAACAGCTCTTCCCGTCTTTTCCACAAATCCAGAAATTCCTGCAGCAGATACCACAATGCCAGGAGAATACCGCCTGCAATCGCCACATTGCGCAACATACAAAGGTATGCGTGCTCCTTTTTCTTTCCAGGCATTCTGCGAAACAATCCAGCCAGATAATAAGCCACAAAAAAGGGAAGCACCATTGGCAGCATCCATTTCATAAATGCATATACCAGGAAGGTGATTCCCAATAATTTCATTGTATTTCGAATAAAATGATACTTTTGCTCCATAGCAAAAGTATGCACTTCCTATTACCTTTTTATACATGTATTTTTGCTTTATTCCGGGAAAAAGTCCTGAAATTCCGTGCCCATTGGACGAATCACAAAATTCATCCCCTCTTCACTGACCGGATGCGTAAACTGTAAACGATACGAACAAAGACAAAGCGCATCGCCCGTGCGTGATCCTCCATACTTCACATCACCAAGAATCGGTGCTGTACGGCTTGCCAATTGTACACGGATCTGATGAAATCTTCCTGTGTCCAGATGAATATCCAGCAGACTGCGATCATCCAGGCGTTTCACCACTTTATAGGAAAGACGTGCTTTTTTCGCTCTTGGATTGTTCTCTGTCACTACCATAGCGCGATTTTTTCTACCATCTTTCACGACATAGTCTTCCAGAACACCGGATTCCGGAATGTTTTCTCTGGTGACAATCGCATAATAGTGTTTTGCGAACTGTCTCGCCTTTAGTTCTTTTCCAAGAATTGCTGCCGCCGCTGCATTTTTTGCAAAAACAAGCACGCCCTCGACCGGCTGATCCAGGCGATGGATGATCCCCACATAATCACTCTCTCCTTTTTCCACACGGTAATTACGAATCGTGCTCACCATATCCGGTTCCGTCAGCTTTGCCGTCTGTGTTGCAATCCCTGCCGGCTTGTAGCATACAAGCACATCCTCATCTTCATATAAAATTTCCAGTTCCATACCTTCTCCTTCCGAACGCCGTCATATTCCCCCAGCGGCTGTACCTTTTTATACCTTGAACCGATATCCCACACCCCAGATCGTCTCGATGTATTGTGGTTTATTGGTATTCAATTCTACCTTTTCACGAATCTTTTTGATATGCACAGTAACCGTGGCTATATCTCCGACCGAATCCATATCCCAGATTTCTTTAAATAATTCCTGCTTACTAAAAACATGATTTGGATGCTCCGCCAAAAAAGTCAATAATTCAAATTCTTTTGTTGTAAACTGTGTCTCCTCACCTCTGACCCATACACGTCTTGCCGTCTTATCAATCTTAATATCACGAATTTCAAACAGATCGCTCTGTGTCTGCTGGCTGCTTCCTACCAGACGATCGTATCTTGCAAGATGTGCTTTCACACGTGCCACCAATTCACTTGGTGAGAATGGTTTTGTGATATAATCATCTGCCCCCAGCCCTAATCCGCGGATTTTATCGATATCTTCCTTTTTCGCAGATACCATAAGAATCGGTGTATTCTTCACCTCGCGAATCCGTTTGCAAATTTCAAAACCATCCATGTCAGGCAACATCAAATCTAATACAAAAATGTCAAAGTCTTCTTCCAAAGCCCGCTCACAGCCCTTGCTGCCGTTCTGCTCAATAACAACTTCAAAATCACTCAATTCCAGATAATCTTTTTCTAGTTCTGCAATCGCCAATTCATCTTCGATAATAAGTACTCTACTCATTTGGCACCTCCTGATATTTTCGCAATACAAAGTACATCACTGTACCCACATTTTCCTTACTGGTCGCCCAGATTTTACCGCCATGATCCTCGATAATCTTTTTCACAATCGATAGACCAATACCACTTCCGCCCGCTGCAGAATTGCGGGAAGCATCTGCTCGATAAAATCGGTCAAAAATATATGGCAAATCTTTATTTGCTATACCACGCCCGTTATCCTCTATCTCTACCTGGATAAAATCTCCCACATCCTTGATGCGCATACTGATAAAAGACGGTTCTTCCGCGCGCATATATTTGATAGCATTGCCAATAATATTATGAATCACACGTCCTAATTGTTCCGGATCTGCAATCATAAGTATATCCTCATCTACATAATTAAAAAAAGTCAACTGCACATGCTGATTCTCCAGATCCATCTTTAATTCTTCCATACAGTCTGTAAAATAATCTTTTACACTTAGCTTACGGAAATTATAGGGAATTTTATTCGTATCAATATTGCTGTACAGTGTCAGCTCATTGATGAGTGTATTCATTTCATTTGCCTTGTTATAAATGGTCTTAAGATAACGCTCCCGTTTCTCCGGTGTATCTGCCACACCATCTAAAATACCCTCAGAATATCCCTTGATTGCTGTAATCGGTGTCTTTAAATCGTGTGCGATATTGGAAATCAGCATGCGATGTTCCTGCTCCGCATCCAGCTTTTCCTGCGCATTCATCTGCAGCCGCTTGCGCATCGCCTCAAAGCTCTCACTCAATTCACTGATCTCGTCATTCCCTTTGGTATCAATAGAAAAATCCAGATTACCATCGCGAATATTCTCTGCCGCCTTATTCAGCTGACGCAGGCGTGAAATGATGCCACCATAAATCCATATAATCAGAATCGCTGCTGTAAAAAACAAAATCAAGACAACCGAAATCATCACATCCATCGCCAATTGTTTAAAATCCGGCAATTGGGCAATATATTCATAGCTCGCACTTGATACCTGAATATTCAGCGTCGGCAAAATGGTATGAATCGCATAAATTCCAACTGCTGCTATAATAATCGGAACAAATGTAATGATACAAAAAGATATCACAAGTCTGGTTCGCAATTTCATATATTTTCCATCCTTATTATAGAAAAAAGTCGTGGGATGTATATTCATCCCACGACTTCATTATATCACTTCAGCCTCTTAAAAAAAGCATTCCACTAAAGTTTTATACTTTTTTTAGAATCCTAAAGATATTTTTTCAGTTCTTCTACCTTATCTACTGCTTCCCATGGAAGATTCAAATCATTACGTCCGAAGTGACCATAAGCTGCTGTCTGCTTGTAGATTGGTCTTCTCAAGTCTAACATCTTGATGATACCTGCTGGACGAAGATCAAAATGCTTACGAACAATTTCAACTAACTTCTCATCCGATAACTTACCGGTACCAAATGTATCAACCATAATAGAAGTTGGCTGTGCAACACCAATCGCATAAGACAACTGGATTTCACACTTATCTGCCAAGCCTGCTGCAACAATGTTCTTTGCAACATAACGTGCTGCATAAGCTGCAGAACGGTCAACCTTTGTACAATCCTTTCCAGAGAAAGCACCGCCGCCGTGACGAGCCATTCCACCGTATGTATCTACGATAATCTTACGTCCGGTAAGACCTGCATCACCGTGTGGTCCACCAATAACGAAACGTCCTGTTGGGTTGATAAAGAATTTTGTCTCCGCATCCACCATTTCTGCTGGAAGAATCGGGTCGAAGACATATTTCTTAATATCTTCATGAATCTGTTCCTGTGTAACATCTTCATCATGCTGTGTAGAAAGAACAACCGCCTCTAATCTCTTTGGCTGACCTGCTTCATCATACTCTACAGAAACCTGTGTCTTTCCATCTGGTCTCAGGTAAGAAAGTGTACCATCTTTACGTACCTTAGTAAGCTGAAGTGCAAGCTTATGTGCCAATGAAATTGGATATGGCATGAAATCTTCTGTCTCATTTGTCGCGTAACCAAACATCATACCCTGGTCACCAGCTCCTGTATCCAGATCATCTGTCAAAGAACCGTCTTTTGCTTCAAGTGCCTTATCAACGCCCATAGCGATATCTGCTGACTGCTGATCCAAAGCTACCATAACAGCACAAGAATTACCATCAATTCCCTTCTTACCATCATCATAACCAATCTCAAGAACTGTCTTACGAACGATAGCTGGGATATCAAGCTGTGCTTTTGTTGTAATTTCTCCTGTTACTAAAACGAATCCTGTACAAGCAGCTGTCTCGCAGGCAACACGGCTCATTGGATCCTGTTCCATACATGCATCTAAGATTGCATCTGATACAGCATCACAGACTTTATCTGGATGTCCTTCTGTAACAGATTCTGAAGTAAATAATAATTTTTCCATTTTTCTTCCTTTCTGTATTCCCTTCTGTACCGTTTTAATCCCTAAAAAAGGCATTAAAAAAATCCGCATAAGCGGATTCAATTGTCTAAGATAATCAAATCCCTTATTGTTCGAGTTACTCGCTCAGGTTGGCACCTTCCATTTTACGGGGTTGCCGTGGTTTCATCGATCCTTTGTATCTCCGCCACTCTGAATAAGAGAAAATACGATATGGAATTTTCAAATCTGTGACTTATATCAGTGATGACTTTACACCCCATATGAGCATTTGTCAAGAAATCTACTTATACAATTACGGCGTTTTGTAGCCTCTCCTTAGTCGTCCTTTCAGATATGTATATACATGGTCTCTCTTTTTACCGTACTTCGTACTCTTATAAAATTGTCAGAAAACTCTTGCTATTTATAGGATATTACATATATAATGTTTTTGTGTGTACTTATGCACAGCATTCTAAAACACACGTTTTGGGGGGAACATTTATGATAAAACTTAATGTAGATCAATTAGAAACCGGCATGGTTGCAGCCCAACCAATTGTTACAAAAAGAGGGCAGACAATTGCTCCTGCCGGAACAGTATTAACAGCACAACTGATTGCCAAATTATCCTTTTACCGCATTCAGACGGTAATGATTGACGAATCATCCCTGCCTAAGGCAGCAGATAAACAGCCCGTTGCAGTAGAAACTACCAGTGCTGCTCCCGGAGCAAAAGCTCCTACAACGGCTGCAGCTCCTTTGCATGAAACCTCATCACGCGAAAGTGCATCTCAGCGCCAACGCATTCAGGTCTCACCACAGTTTCATGCATTTCAGACAAGTTATACACGCAATATGATTTCTTTAAAAGAAGATTTCGACCATATCATAGCCGGTGACGTAGACAGTGCCTGTGCACATCTTTTATCAGAAGCATCTTCCTTATTTGCTTCGAAGACCTCTCTAGAGCTTTTTGATATGATCCATAACATGCGTTCCGTCGATGACACGATTTATGCACATTCTTTAAATGTAGCATTGATCTCCCGCGCAATTGGAAAGTGGCTGCAGTTATCGAAGGAAGACTTAAACACCCTGACTTTGGCAGCGCTTCTGCACGATATCGGCAAAACGCAGATTCCACCGGAAATCCTAAACAAACAGGGCAAATTAACTGACGAAGAATTTGCTGTTATTCGTTCCCACTCGAAACTAGGACATAAGATTTTAAAAAATACAGATTTGGATTTACGCATCAAATTGACGGCTTTGCAACACCACGAACGTTACGATGGTTCTGGTTATCCACGTGGTCTGGAATCAGATGAGATTGACACCTTTGCTTCTATTGTTGCCATTGCTGATGTTTATGATGCCATGACAGCCGCACGCAGTTATCGTGCACCAAAATGTGCTTTTCAGGTAATTGCCGCTTTTGAAGAAGACGGTTTCCAAAAATATAATCCAAAAGTTATCTTTACCTTCTTACAGCGCGTTGCCTCCTGCTATAACAATAGTCGTGTACTATTAAGTGACGGCACCGCAGGACAAATTGTTTACCTGAACAAAAATGCACTTTCGCGACCAATTGTTGATACTGCAGATCAGGGTCTGATTGATTTATCACAATCTGCCAACAAAAATATTTTTATCAAGGCAATTCTTTAAACAATAAAGCGAACAACAAAGAGACGGATGCAAATGGTACTTACCATTCAAATCCGTCTCTTTTTATCATTCTCCAATTAAGAAACCTGAAGAACAAATTTTTGAATTTCTTTTTCGCAATTTGTGCGTTCGATCTGTGCACCCAAGCTGCGTAACTTAATCTCAAAATCCTCATATCCACGCTGAATGAAATGAATATCATCCACAATGGTAATGCCATCTGCGGCAAGCCCGGCAATCACTAACGCTGCTCCTGCACGCAAATCCGGTGCACTGACTCTTGCGCCCGTATATTCCTTAATACCGCGAATGATCGCAATATTACTCTCCACCTTGATATTGGCTCCCATACGCGAAAGTTCATCCACATATTTGAAACGATTCTCAAAAATACTCTCTGTTACCGTACTGGTTCCTTCTGCAATGCCAAGAACAACGGTCATCTGCGGCTGCATATCCGTCGGAAATCCAGGATATGGGAGTGTTGTAATCTGTGTATGGGTCAATCCCTTGTTGGCAACAATGCGAACAGCATCGTCAAATTCCTCAATCATACATCCTGCTTCAATCAACTTTGCTGATGTCGCTTCTAAGTGCTTTGGAATCACATTTTTTATTAAAACATCGCCTTTTGTTGCTGCTGCTGCACACATAAAGGTACCCGCCTCAATCTGATCCGGTATAACAGAATAATTTGTCTTGTGTAACTTCTCTACGCCAACAACACGAATCACATCCGTACCCGCACCACGGATATTTGCTCCCATACTATTTAGGAAGTTGGCAACATCTACAACATGTGGTTCTTTGGCTGCATTCTCAATAACCGTCTTACCTTCTGCAAGTGCCGCTGCCATCAATACATTGATCGTTGCACCTACCGATACCTTATCCATATAAATATGGCTTCCTACTAAGTGCTCTGCTTTTGCAGAAATCAAACCATAACTGATATCCACATCTGCACCTAACGCACGGAATCCTTTTACATGCAAATCAATCGGACGGCTTCCGATGACGCATCCACCCGGCAATGCCACTTCCGCCTTTTTGTATTTACCAAGCAATGCACCCAGCAAATAATACGATGCACGAATTTTTTTGATATATTCATAATCGACATTCAACTGTCCTATCGTCGATCCATTGATGCGCGCTGTATGACGGTCTACACGCTCTACCACTGCTCCAATGTCACTCAGTGCATCCAGCATAATATTGATGTCGCGCACATCCGGCAAATTATCTATGGTTACTGTCTCATCCGTCATAATGGATGCTGCAAGAATCGCGAGAGCTGCATTCTTAGCTCCTCCGATCTCCACTTCCCCTACGATCGGATTGCCCCCCTTGACTACGAATTGTTCCATATAACACCTCGTTATTTTTATTTCCACGGCCCACGGCCTCTTTTGTCATCTTCTCAATCAAAAGTACGATTGTATACAAAATCTCACCATTGATAAAAGACATTATATCACATATTACATCATATGCACCAGTAAATCTTACGTCACCGTAAAAAGTCAATCTATTTATCGCATATGAACTGACTGCGATACAATTTAGCATAATATCCGTTCTTCTGCAACAATTCTTTGTGATTTCCCTGTTCCAAAACCTTTCCATCCTGCATATAAAGAATCACATCCGCCTCACGGATTGTTGACAGACGATGCGCAACGACAAATGTCGTTCTGCCTTCCATCATTTTCTGGAAAGCCTCTTGGATTTTCATCTCTGTTCTGGTATCAATCGAAGACGTTGCCTCATCCAGAATCAACATCGGCGGCAATGCCAGCATCAGACGCGCAATACAAAGAAGCTGTTTCTCACCTTGCGATAAGTTGCCATCGTCTCCTTTGATATACGTGTCGTATCCCTTTGGCAGACGTTTGATAAATTCATGTGCATGGGATGTCTTTGCTGCCTGTATCATTTGTTCTTCTGTCGCATTCGGATTTGCAAACATCAGGTTTTCACGAATCGTTCCTTCCTTTAACCAGGTCTCCTGCAGGACCATGCCGAAGTTTTCACGTAAATTCGCACGCGGAATGCAGCGAATGTCCACACCATCTACGGTAATGCTTCCCTGCGTCGTCTCATAAAAACGCATAAGCAAATTGATCAATGTTGTCTTTCCACTTCCGGTCGGTCCAACAATAGCAATGCGTTGTCCCGGTTCTACCGACAGGTTCAAGTGCTCGATCAACGGTTTTGCCGGATCATAGGAAAAAGCCACATCCTCAAAAACAATGCGTCCTTTTACCTCATCCAAATGCTGCGCATCGCTTTCTTCCACTTCCGGTGCATCTACGATTTCAAAAATACGTGCCGCACAGGCAATCGCATTCTGCAATTCCGTAACAACACCGGAAATTTCATTAAACGGCTTCGCATACTGACTGGCATACCCCAAGAAACTTGTCAATCCTCCGACGGTAATCCCACCGGCGATGGCCAGCAATGCACCCGCGACGCCAACGCCGCTGTAAATCAGACTATTGACGAATCGCGTACTTGGATTTGTCAAAGACGAGTAAAACGTCGCCTGAAAAGAGCTGTCTGCCAAGCGTTCATTGAGCACATCAAATTCTTTTTTTGCTGTTTCGTTGTAGGAAAAGGCAGATACAATGGCCTGATTTTCAATCATTTCATCCGCATATGCCGTCTGTTCTCCGCGATGCTTTGCCTGTAACTGAAACATCGTATACGTTCTGCCCGCCACGAATTTTGCCACCAGCAAAGAAACCGGTGTCAGTACAATCACAACAAGTGCAATGGGCAGACTGACGCGCACCATAAAAAAGATAGTACCTATAATCGTAAGCACACCCGTAAATAATTGTGTAAATCCCATCAAAAGACCATCGGAAAACACATCCGCATCCGTAGCAATACGGCTCATATAATCCCCATGGGAATGTGCATCAATATTTTTTATTGGCATCACCAGCATCTTATTAAATGCTTTTTGCCGCATATTTTTTGTGATATCGTATGTGATATAGTTATTGATCCGGTTCATCACCCACTGAAAGAAAAAGGTCCCAATAATGACAACGACCATTTTTTCCACAATCGTCAGCAGGGCATTCCATTGAATCGCCCCCTGACCAATCATACAATCAATGGCTTTTCCTGTGAGCACAGGAATCAAAAGCGTAAAAATTACCGTAAGAACCGCACACAAAAGGCTCAGAACAATCTGCATACGATATCCCTTTAATTCCGAAAACACACGTTTTAATACTTCGGACTGTTTGATTTCTTTTTTCGTACTCATTTTGTTATTCCTTCCTCTTATGCATTTTCTTCCGCATTCTCTTTTGGAAATTGTGAGTAATATATTTCCTGATATACTGCATTTTCCTGTAACAACACTTCATGTGTTCCCTTACCTACAATACATCCATTATCCATTACAAGAATCTGATCTGCATCCATAACAGAAGATGCTCGCTGTGAAATAATAAATGTCGTTGGTTTCCATGGTAACGCACGAATCGCTTTCCGCAGTGCTGCATCGGTTGCCACATCAAGCGCTGATGCCGAATCATCCAAAATCAAAATCTTTGGTTCCCCTGCTAGTGCTCTTGCAATCGCAAGTCTTTGACGCTGTCCCCCTGAGAGATTTCTCGCATCCTGCAAGATTTCCTCATCCAGTCCATGCTCTTTACTTTCAATCACATTATCCGCCTGTGCGGCATGAATGGCCGTTGCAATCATATCCTCTGTAACTTCAGGTCTTCCAAAACGAATATTATCCCGGATACTTCCATGGAACAGAACGCTTTTCTGTGATACCAGACCAACCATTTTTGTCAATTCTTTTGTATCATACGACTGCACATCTTTTCCGTAAACATACACCTTTCCTCTGGTTGCGTCATACATGTGGTTGAGCAGGTGTACTATCGTAGATTTTCCCGAACCGGTTCCACCAATGATTCCCACGGTTCCATGCTCCGGTACAGAAAAATCAATGTCTGTAATTGCCATTTCCCCCGCATCCGGGTATGCAAACGATACATTCTCATAAGAAACCGCATCCGCATTTTGTCGTGTCTGCTCCTTAGGCAGATACGTTCTTTCATCCCAAGGCATGTCCATAATCTGCTGCACACGTGCAACGGAAGAGAAAGCACGCACCAAAAGAACAATTAGATTTGCCAGTTTGATCAATTCAACCAGAATCTGTGACATATAATTCACAAGTGCTACCACCTGTCCCTTCGCTAGAAAGCCCATATCCACCTGTGTGCTTCCAAACCAGATGACAGCGACAACTCCAAGGTTTACCACCACATACGTAACAGGATTTAATAACGCTGATATTCTCCCCGCATGCATCTGATCCACATACAAATCCTGTGTCTGCTCTGCAAATTCTTTTTTCTGGTTTTCCTGGTTACCAAAAGCGCGAATCACTCTGGCGCCCTCTAAATTTTCTCCAACTGCCAAAAAGATACGTTCCATCTTTTTCTGAATACCGGAAAAAATCGGTAACGTGGATCGCATAATTCCATAGACCACAAGTCCTAAGATTGCAATGACCGCCACAAAAATCAATGTTGCACGTATATCTACAATCATTGCCATAATCATTGCGCCGAATACAATAAATGGCGAGCGGAGAAACAGGCGTAAAAACATATTAATACCACTCTGAATCTGATTGATATCCGATGTAATACGCGTTGTCAGCGCAGATGTTCCCACCGTTCCATGACTTGCCACTGACATATCCATAATCCGGTGAAACAAATCACCGCGCATCTTCGCCGCCGTATAAATCGCCGCCTTTGCCGCAAAGTACTGTGCTGTAATCGCAAAACCAAGTCCCACAGCCGCTAACAGTACCAACACCAGACACATGCGAATCACATAGCTTTTATTTCCCTGCGCAATTCCCACATCAATAATAGATGCCATAACCAGTGGCACCAGCAGTTCGAAAATCGCCTCCAACATCTTAAACAATGGTGCCAGGATGCTTTCTTTTTTATAGTCCTTTAAATAGTTTCCCAAAAATCTCATATTCTATCCCTTACTCTAAAGAAGCAAAAAGCAAGGATTTGCTCCTTGCTTCTTGGTTGCCTTTATTCCGTCGTATCTGCTTCTGATACCTTTTCAAAGAAAGTATCAAACTGTACTTTTTCCCATTCTTTTTTGTCGGTTGTCCAGGTAATCTCCTTTTTCCAACCTTTTAAGACAGATTTGAGATACTCGTCGCGTTTCTTTTCTTCAAGCGTTGGTATTGCCTTTTCTGTTGCTTCTTCATCATATGCGCTGTCCAGACGGATGACGTAATATCCATCATTTCCCACTTCAACAACCGGTGAAATTTCACCCTCGCTTAATTTGTCAGCAGCTTTGATGACAGCTTCATTCAATGTCGTGTCATCTTTTCCATAAGATGTTGTCTTAATCGTTGCACCTGCTGCTTCTCCTTCTGTCTTCAGATCCGTTGCTTTTGTCAATGCTTCTGCTTTTGCTTTTAAGTCCTTTTTCTGATCATCCGTATAATAGCCGGTCTTGCCGCTGGCATCCTTATATGTCACAGATCCAATATATGCATATGTGATGGTACGCTGCGCTGCATCTTCCTTTGTCACGGTGATATCTGCTGATTCTTTAATGGCATTGGATACTTTAGAAGCAATCGTCTGGTTTGTCAAATACTGTTCCACAATTTCTTCCGTTGCTGTCATTTCTTCCAATGTATCTTCATCATTATTTTTCATAAATGCCTTTGCAGCTTTCTTGATGCTTTTTTTCTCATCATCCGAAAGTGTCACATCATAATCGGCTGCATGCTGTTCCAACAGATAATCTTCTTTCAGGGATTTCATGACAAGCTTTTTCACACTATCCTGAAATGTCGTTCCATCCTGTTCTTTGGTCCACATAGAAGTGCCCATATACTGCATATAAGTTGCATCATAAAGAGACTGGGTATAGCGAGCCACAAAATTACCATATCCCAATGAAATGCTGTCCTCTCCGTTATTAATATTTACAAGTGTTGCTCCTGTATTCATACCACAGCCGGACAACAGTGTTGTTCCAGCTATTGTCATTGCCATAACAGCAGCTAATAATTTTCTTTTTTTCATAATACCTTTATCTCCTTGTTTTCGGCTTACCTTGCTATTATATCTATTTTACAAGCAGGGGGCAACCTCTAAACCTCTGAACATTGTGTGATATTTTGTTACAATTACGGTTTTTGTGTCAATGCAAGTGTTTTTACTTCTTTTACAAATGACATCGTAAGCTCCGGCACATCCTTTGGTTTGATTCTTGAATTCTTTGTATAAAAATAGTGAAATGCCGGGCGTTTTGCATCTGCGGTAAAGCTGACATATGGCTTATTTTTCTCGATCAGCGCAGGTATGCCGCTCGCATCAATCGCCGCACGTTCAAACAGTGTAATCACAATTTCTTCCGGCCTTTGCACAATATCTGTCACAAATGCCTGATGTGCCTCCATACGAAGCATAGCAATAAACAGTAAATTCTGTACCGGTTTTGACGGTTCTCCAAAACGGTCAATCAGCTCGTCGAGCATCTCATCGCGTCCTTCTTGCGAATCAATCAGAGCAATGCGCTTATAAAGATCCAATCGCTGTTCTTCGCTCGTTACATATGTTTCCGGCAAATATGCGTCCATATCCAGATCAATGGTCGTGTCAAAGTATTCCTCAACAACGCCGCCTTTTTCTTTTTTGACAGCTTCCCCTAACATCTTACAATACAAATCATATCCAACCGCCGCCATATGGCCATGCTGTTCCTGACCAAGCAGGTTTCCTGCACCACGTATCTCCAAATCACGCATTGCAATCTTAAAACCACTTCCCAAATCGGTAAATTCCTTGATTGCAGCCAATCGTTTTTCCGCCACTTCTTTTAACATTTTGTCCCGTTTGTACATAAGAAATGCATATGCACTTCGGTTGCTGCGTCCCACACGACCACGCAACTGGTATAATTGGGACAGTCCCAGCTGATCTGCATCATGAATAATGATGGTATTGACATTTGATATATCCAGGCCAATTTCAATAATTGTCGTGGAAACCAACACGTCAATTTCCTGATTGATAAAACCATACATGATTTTTTCCAAACGGCTTTCGGTCATCTTTCCATGCGCATAGGCAACGTTTGCCTCCGGCACCAGCTCTTCTATCTTTGCTGCCACATCCGCAATCTGTCTGACACGGTTAAACACATAATACACCTGACCACCACGCGCCATTTCACGCACAATCGCCTCTCGGATCATCTCTTCATTATATTCAAAGACAAAGGTCTGAATCGGTTGACGTTCCATTGGCGCTTCTTCAAGAACACTCATATCGCGAATACCGATCAGGCTCATATGCAAAGTTCGCGGAATCGGTGTCGCAGATAACGATAACACATCAACTGTCTTTTTCATCTGCTTGATCTGTTCTTTGTGGTTCACACCAAAACGCTGTTCTTCATCGATAATCAAAAGTCCCAAATCTTTATAGACAACGTCTTTCGACAACAAGCGATGTGTCCCAATGACAATATCAATCTGTCCTGTTTTCAATCCCGCAAGTGTCTTCTTTTGTTCTGCTGCACCTACAAATCGACAGAGCAGTCCGATATTTACCGGGTAATGTGACATACGTTTTAAGAACGTATTGTAATGCTGCTGCGCTAAAATCGTTGTCGGCACCAGATATACCACCTGTTTCCCATCTTGTACCGCCTTAAAAGCCGCACGAATGGCAATCTCTGTTTTTCCATAACCAACATCTCCACAAATCAGGCGGTCCATAATTTTTGTGCTCATCATGTCCTGTTTGACTGCCGCGATAGCTTCTAACTGACCATCTGTTTCTTCATAAGGAAACGTTTCTTCAAATTCCTGCTGCCATACTGTATCCGGTCCATACACAAAGCCTTCATTCTGCTCACGGAGGGCATACAAGTCCACCAATTCTTTTGCAACAACACCAACCGCTGCACGCACGCGATTTTTCGTGTTGATCCAATCCTGTGTCCCTAATGTATTTAGCTTCGGCTTCTTGCCATCCTGACTTCCATACTTTTGAATAGCGTCCAATTGCGTTGCCGGGATATACAGATTTCCACCTTTGGCATAGGAAATCTTAATGTAATCCTTCACAACCTTATCCACTTCTATTTTCTCAAATCCCTGGTAAATACCCAGTCCATGGTTTTCATGAACAACGTAATCCCCCACAGAAAGATCCGATAGTCCTGCAATATGTTCTCCCTCGTATTTTCGGGATTTTTTCTTTTTCTTACGCGCTCTTGTCCCAAAGATATCCTGCTCTGACAAAATTACAAATGCCGCCTCCGGAAACTCATATCCACGAGAAAGGTTCCCCACAGATACCATAATTTCCCCCGGATGAATGACATGATCATAATCTTCTGTGAAAAATGCATTCAAGTCCTGATCCATCAGATTTTCTGCCAAATGATGCCCGCGGGTTCGTGATGGGCTCAAAAGCAAAATACGATATTTTTGATTTTTATAATGCTTGAGATCTTTGACCAACAGCTCAAACTGGTTGTTATAAGTTCCAACCGAAACTGCACGGACACTCGTATGACCGGCAATGGCCAGCAAACCTTCCCTACTGTCCAATGTAGATAATACGACGCCCGGATATTTTTGCAGCATCCCGAAAACACTTTTTGTGGAAAGCAGCATCTGCAGCTGCCCCGGCAGACAATATCCTTTTTCCAAACGGCTTGTCATGCTATCTGAAAATTCCTGCTCCATCACCTGGCCTTTTTCATCTAAATGTACCAATTCATCCAAAAAAACCATAGTATCTGCCGGAAAATACGAAAGCAGACTTCCTGTGTTTTCTACAAAATAATTGACGTGTGTCTCAAGTCCCAGACCAAGTCCCCACTCGCGTGTCTCGGTTGCCAACTGTTCCACACTGCTTTTGATACGATGTGCTTCTTCGGTGCGCATCTCTTCGCGATATTTTTTATACAACTGCTCCGCATCCGCTTCCATGCGTTTTAAACCAGCCTCAATTTCATCCGGTGTCAACACCAGTTCCATCGCCGGATAAACCGTCACACGCTCTACCGTATCAATAGATTTTTGTGTCGTGACATCAAAATAACGCAACGAGTCAATTTCGTCGCCCCATAATTCCATACGAATCGGATGTTCCTCTGTCAGTGGAAAAATATCAACAATACCACCGCGAACAGCAAATTCTCCCGGATGCTCCACCTGTGTTACATTTTCATAGCCAAGCATCACCAGTTTACGGCGCATTTCATCGAGATCTACGGTCTCATCCGGATCAATCGTAAAAATCCCGCGCTCATAGGAATGCAATGGTGGCATGCGATTCATCAATGCATCCATGGTCGTGACAACCGTCACCGGCTTTTTTTCAAGCAATGCCTGCACAACCAAAAGACGCTCCCTTGTCAGCGCATTTCCATGGATATCCGACTGGTAAAAGAGCAAATCCCGCGCAGGATAATACAAGGTATTTTCATCAAAAAACTGATATCCCTCACACAGCTGTTTCGCCCGCATCTCATCAAATGTGACAATCAGCTTTACCGGAACATCATAACCAATCCCATAAATCAAATGCGGTTTGAGACTATCAATCACACCTGATATCTCGTAGATATTTTTTTCTTTTTTTAAATGTCCCCGCAGTTCTTCTACCTGCGGCATCTCTTCAAAAGGCTTTAGAAATGTTTTCATGCTTCTTCCACTTTTCCATTATAACGACTCATGGCTTTCTGCACATCCTCTTCCAATATGCACTCGATTGCCTGTACAGCACGTTCATAGGATAATTCCACAAGTCGTCTGTCTTCCGGCGCAAATCTACCCAAAACATGCGCTACCATGTCACCATGCTCTGGCAATTTTCCCACACCAACACGCACACGCAAAAATTCTTCTGTATGACAATGTGCAATAATGTTTTTCAGCCCATTGTGCCCCCCTGCGCTTCCCTTTTGACGGATACGCAAAGTTCCCGGATCTAGTGCAACATCATCCGATATCACAATCAGATCTTCTGTCGGATCCAGTTTATAAAAATGCAGAATATCCGCTACACTCTCACCAGAGAGGTTCATAAACGTCTGTGGTTTTACAAGAATTACCGCTTCCGTACCAATCCTGCCTTTACCAACCAGTGCTTTGTGTTTACGTTCTGTGACAGAAATACCATACTTTTCTGCCAATAAGTCTATGACATCGAACCCCACATTATGCCTGGTTCTTTCATATTTATCTCCTGGATTTCCCAATCCTACTATTACATACATCGTTTTTCCTCCTCGTCATCATTCCAAATCAAGATCTGACAACAGACAGAGTTATTATACCATATAATCCCCTTGTCGCAACGATTTGTAGCACTGCGCCACGTGAGTTTCTTTGTGAAATCTTTTCTTTTCATAAAATGTCTCTTGCATTATAAAAGGAGAATCCTTCCAAGGGATTTTGCCCGAAAGAATTCTCCACTATTCTTTTTTATTTTCTCCTACTCCCAACATACTATGTCATCCTTTTTGCCAAAGGATATAGTATAAACCAGGGTTAGCGTCACGAATTTATTTTAAATTTTCTACTTTATCGTCTCTGATTCTGTATGTTGCCTCTGTAAAACTGCCATCATCATTCTTGAAAACCACAGTAATCTCAAGTGTAGACATATCAGCCCGAGTCTCATCATCACTTGAAACTACTGTAGACACCACGTTGAAGTCCTCATCATCAGCAAGCCAGTCTGTCAGATAACCGCTTCCTCCGTTTACAGTCCAGTCACAATCCTCTACATAGGCTGTTCCAAAATCAATCCATCCCTTTTCATTCGGCCTCGCTGTAAAGATTGGACGACTCTCATCCAATACGAAATATTCCTTCAGATTGTCCTCTGTGATGCTGTCAACCAATGCCTGTGCCTTTTCATTTATATAGCTTATAGCTTCATCGCTGGCGTCTCCCACAGCAACACCAACCGCTGCCCGCTCACCATCTGTCTCAGAATCCGCCTCTCGCTTTAAGGAAACAAGGAATTTATCAGCCGCCACAGTGTCTGCCTTGTCCTTATCTAATGGCAGAGTAAAAAGTGCACTTGTTCCAGCATAATCTTCCACCTTATGATATTTTCCAGTCGCTTCGTCCATCCGAAAGGCGGCAACCTCGTCTCCAAAATCGTCAACAAGACTCAGATAAACGCCCCGGTCTGCAAAGATTTCCAGATTATCACACTCAATCAGCTCATAGATTACACCGTCCTTTTCAAACCAACTAAGTCCTACATTAAGTGTGGCAGCATTCACATCCGTAAATGCCTCACCATTAATGAGCGGTGATACACAGAAATTACGGTTTGACATTTTGGTTCCATCTGATTTTGAAATTGCGAGAGCCGCATAACTATGCTTATCACTGACCTCTTTTTTCGTCTCATCAGGCACATACAAGCCAAGCTTCTCCCCCGAAACCAGACCTAAAAGTGTAATATCGTAGCCATTGCTGGTCTGAGTCTCGTTGATTGTAATAGCGTCCTTATCCGCAAATGCCTTGCTCAAAGCGCTGTCTGCTGAAATCTCATCCACAATCTGAGATGGGTTCAAATAATGGTTTGCCGCATAAACACTACCGCTTCCTAATAAAATCACTGTGCACACAACAGCTGCTACAACCTTGCTCCTTTGTCTGTAACTTCTTTTTTCACTCATAATATCCTCCAAAGAAATATGCTCGGAGGCATGTAAGACAGAGAAAGCCTGTTTGTACTTTTCCTTATTATTCATCATTCCATTCCTCCTTCAATACATTTCTAAGCAGCCTGCGACCTCTAGTCAAACGTACCTTTACGTTACTCTCTGTCGCATTTATAATCTGTGCAATTTCCCGAATGCTGTAATCCTCATAATAGAATAAATGTATGACTATTCGATACTTCTCCGGTAGCTTCATGACCTCTTCAAAAAGTTCTTCCGCCTCTGGTGTCTCAAACGTTAGCGTCTCCATGTAGTCTTCTAATGGTATTCCTGCCCGCCGCCAGAAAGACATGTTGATGTTTTTGGCTTTATTGATTGTTACCCGGATAAGCCATGCCCTGATATGCTGCTCATTTTCAAATTGTTTGTCTGCAATATGATACTGAAGGAAAGTATCCTGAACCACGTCATCTGCATCCGCTGCATTTTTGCATATATTAAATGCCACCGCAAACAGATGATCCTTGTATTTTTCCATCAGTATCTCTGTTTCTAGTCTCATGAGTGATCCCTCATATTTCTCTTTATTTAAAGGCCTTCATTATATATACAAATCAGCGGCTTAAAAAGTTACAAACTATTTTCAATTAAATTATTCATCCAACATCAGTTTGCCTTTCTTAGCCTTATTTTTTAACCTCTGCATCTGTTCTTTTTCTATCTGCTGTATACTTTTTTCCGGTGTTGGCAAATCTTCCGGCATAGTTCCTCCAATCTTTTCAATCGCTGTTCTTACCTCTTTTCCAACATTATAATGTACTGATGTTGCGTTTTCCGCCCCGACAATTTTATCCTTTCTTAATTTTTCTTCTGTTTGTGATATTCGGAACAGATTAGCAATCAATTCTGTGCTACCCATATAATCAAGAATTTTCTGTCCAACTTCCAATTGTTTTTTCGCATGAATATCATCAACATCTAACCCACCGTATAATCCCATATATCCGGCATTTTGGAAAATTGCAAATTCCTCATTTGTAATAACTCCTGCATTATGTGCTGTCTCTGCCAACATTTGATTCCACTGTTTGATATCTCCTCTAACAACAAGTCTTCTGTTATCTTCGTCCAATTCATTAAAGTGGTCAGCAACTTCCTGTCTGTATGTTTGAATTGCAAAATATGTCTGTCCTAATGCAATAACCTCTTTTCTTGGATCTCCATTCTGAACGATTAAATAACATGCATATCTTGAAAGTTCATAATCTTTTTTTGGTTTCGTGGTAACTCCAGCTTCAACGATTTTCCTGACCTCAGGAAAATCGTCTGGAATACTGTGCCCGCTGTTTTCACATGCAATCATTGCTCTTTTAATTACTTTTGCAAAATTCTCCCATTTTGCATAATCAAGTGCCTGCCCCAATTCTCGCGCACTCCAATACTCGCTTCCGTCTTCCCGAATATGCTTGATATTTTCAAATCGTTTGTACTCTATTCCTTTTAAATCACTCATTTTCTTGCTCCTTATCAAACTCTCAGCTGTGTATAAAAAATGGAATCCCCATGCACAGCCAGAACCATCTAACACTATGCTTTCTACTCACAAATTCGTTCTTAAAGTATATCATGGAATAATCTTGTATTCTATATTTTTAACTGCTAACTTCTTAACTCTTTTTCCAGATACCTGCGGTAGTTATCCATGATAAAATCGGTAACACGTTCGTTCATTAATTTCCTACTCTCATCCCATATCTGCTCCTGTACCGAGTTCTGATGTTTTCGGGTCATATTAACCAGAAAAGGGACGCTCCTTGTGGAAAAGGAGCGTCCCCATGGCCTTGCGGCCTAATCCTAATCTTGCAACAACTCTTCGTTGTACTTCTGCAAAATCAAGTTCTGTATTAATTCTCTTGTAGACGATTTGATTGGATGTGCAATGTCCTTGTATTCACCTTCTGCCGTTTTACGGCTCGGCATTGCAATAAACATTCCTTTCTCGCCCTCAATAATTTTAATGTCATGAATCACAAATTCTTCATCAATGGTAATGGATACCACTGCCTTCATCTTACCTTCTTTTTCAATCTTGCGAATTCGCACATCTGTAATCTGCATACATTAGCCCTCCCCATTTATCTGATGTACTTCGTAACGCTTTTTCTTTTCAGAAACAATCTTAATTTCATCTTCCCCAATATACTTGCTTCCACTCAAAAGCGTTTCTGAACTTTCTACGATGCAATTCTCAATATACACATTGTCGCCAATATATGCCCCATTCATAATAATAGAATTTTTAATCACACTATTATTGCCGACAAAAACTTTCTTAAAGAGAATAGAATTCTCTACCGTACTGTTGATAATACATCCACTGGAAATCAGACTATTGCTCACCTTCGATCCTGCGTTGTATTTTGCAGGTGGCAGGTCGTAGGATTTCGAATAGATCTGTGGTTCCTGATGGAAGAAATAATCACGAATATCCTTTTTCAAGAAATCCATATTTGTACGATAATAACTGTCTACAGATGCAATATTGCTCCAATAGCCATCTAACATATAGCCATAGATTTTCTTCAATCCTTTTTGACGGATCAATACATCTGTAACAAAATTATAGCGACCTTCTTCGTTACTCTGTTCCAGTAACTCGATTAATGTTCTGCGTCTGATTACGTAAACACCCGTAGAAACGATATCAGACCCTGCTACCATCGGCTTTTCCTCAAATTCGAGGATCTTGCCTTCCATGTCCATCTTTACAACACCAAATCGCTTTGGATCTTCCCACTCCGGCAATTTTGCACAGACTACGGTAATGTCAGATTGCTTTGCAATATGATATTCCAGGATTTCATTAAAATCCATCTTGGATACGCAATCGCCACTGGCAATCACAACATATGGCTCATGACGTTTCTTTAAGAAATCAATATTCTGCCACATGGCATCTGCCGTTCCACGATACCACCAGCTATTGTCTGATGTAACCGTCGGTGTAAAGAGGAATAATCCCCCCTGTTTTCTACCAAAATTCCACCATTTGGAGGAATTCAAATGTTCATTCAATGATCTTGCATTGTACTGGCTTAGTACAGCAACTGTCTGAATATTAGAATTCGTCATATTGCTGAGTACAAAATCAATACAACGATAACTACATGCTACTGACATGGCAGAAATGGCTCTCTTCTCAGAAAGGTTCTGCATTCTGCTACTGTTTCCACCCGCTAAAATAATTCCTAATGCTTTCATGATGTTTCACCTTCCTTAATGATATATCCGCCGCTAGGAAGTTCTGCATCCGGATAATCGTCCATTGTTGTCACGCCCTTGATTGCTGTATTTTTACCAACTTTAACCTGTGGTGGAATCACTGTACCTTCCCCAATTGTCGCAAGTCCAAAAGCATAAATCTTTGGATTTAGCAAGCTTGCCGCTTCCTCTCCAACGCCAATCTCGTCACCATCACCAATCTCACAGTTTTCTGCAATGATTGCCTTTTCCACATAGGCATCCTTACCAATGTGTGTGTTCTTCATAATGATAGAATCCTTGAGCACTGCGCCCTCTTCTACCGTCACTCCTGCACCAAGTACACAGTTCTTCACCTCTCCATAAATCTGTGATCCTGCACCGATGATGGAACGTTCCACTGCTGCATCTGTAGCGATATACTGTGGCTCAATAATATCCTGCTTCGTGTAAATCTTCCAATATTCCTCGTATAAGTTAAATTCCGGAATCAGATCAATCAGTTCCATATTGGCTTCCCAATAAGAACCAAGTGTTCCTACATCTTTCCAGTAATCATTGAACTCATATGCAAAAATACGCTTGCCACCCTGATGGCAATACGGAATAATATGTTTACCAAAATCACAATTGCTCTGATCCTTCATCGCGATCAGTGAATCACGCAATACCGGCCAGCTGAATATGTAAATACCCATAGAAGCAAGATTGCTTCTCGGATGTTCCGGTTTCTCTTCAAATTCGGTGATTCGCTTGTCCTCATCTGTCAAAACAACACCAAATCGGCTTGCTTCTTCTATTGGCACCGGAATTGCAGCAATCGTGATATCTGCATTCTTCTGTTTATGGAAATCAAGCATTGCTTCATAATCCATCTTATAAATATGATCTCCGGACAAGATCAATACATACTCCGGATTGTAACTCTCCATATATTTAATGTTCTGGTAAATGGCATTTGCTGTTCCTGAATACCACTCACTCGTATCGCTCTTTTCATATGGGGGCAATACGGCAACGCCTCCATTGTTACGATCCAAATCCCACGGAATACCAATCCCTATGTGCGAATTCAGTACCAACGGCTGATACTGGGTCAGCACACCTACCGTATCAATCCCTGAATTGATACAGTTACTCAGTGGAAAATCGATTATGCGGTATTTTCCTCCAAAAGATACCGCCGGTTTTGCCACGTCAGAAGTAAGTACTCCCAGTCTGCTTCCTTGTCCACCTGCCAGAAGCATGGCAATCATCTCTTTGCGAATCATAGTCTGTCACCTCACGTCTTTTATCATGTCTGTCAGCTTACTTTATACCTTTCCTAGCTTACAGGTGTAAATTTGTATATAAAGTATAGCATATTGACTATTTTTTCTGCAACAATATTCCCATATTCTTGTAATTTTCTGAATTTTTTTGGATAATATATACAATTTTAGGAATATCGTTTCATTCTTCTCTCCTAAAATATGTTACATGCGTCCAAAAAATGATATGTTATTGCAAATTGAATGGATAAAGTTATAATAGAAGAAGAAAAACTGTCTTCTTACAGTTTGTACCCTTTTAAATAGGAAATCAAAGAAAATGGATGGTCAAAATTATGTATAAAATAGATTTTTCAAAACCAACAAAAATACATTTCATCGGCATCGGTGGTATCAGCATGAGTGGACTTGCAGAAATTCTGTTAAAAGAAGGATTCTCTGTCAGTGGTTCTGATAGCAAGGAATCTCCTCTCACACAGCATCTGCAGAGTCTTGGTGCAGCAATTGCTTACCCACAGGCTGCCGAAAACATCGCTTCCGATGTGCAAATTGTTGTCTACACAGCAGCAATTCATCCGGATAACCCGGAATTTGCACACGCAAAAGAGTTAGGCATTCCAATGCTTACCCGTGCGCAGCTTTTAGGACAGATTATGGATCACTATGCACGCTCTATTGCAGTTGCAGGCACTCACGGAAAGACAACAACAACCTCTATGATCAGTCAGGTATTATTATGTGGTCATGAAGACCCTACGATATCCGTAGGTGGTATTTTAAAAGCCATTGGCAGCAATATCCATGTTGGCGATTCCGATTTGTTTATTACGGAAGCATGTGAATATACGAACAGTTATCATTCCTTCTTCCCTAAATACAGCATTATCTTAAATATCGAGGCAGAACACTTGGATTTTTTCAAAGATCTTGCCGACATCAGAGCATCTTTCCACAAATTTGCCGGCAACACCAAAAAAGATGGTGCCTTGATTATTAACGGCGAAATTCCTGATTATGAAGAAATCACAAAAGATCTTTCCTGTCAGGTAATCACGTTTGGTCTTAACGACCATTGCGATTACTATCCTACAGATATTACTTATAATGAATTGGGCTGTGCTGCATTCACACCGATGCACAAAGGCACTTCTCTGCCTCGCGTAGCGCTTTCTGTACCGGGACTGCACAATGTCAGCAACGCACTTTCCTGTATCGCACTTTGCCAGGATATGGAACTTCCTTGGGAACAGATTGCAGAAGGCCTGCGTCGTTTTGGTGGTGCTGACCGCCGTTTCCAGTACAAAGGAAAATTCCAGGGTGCTACTATCATTGACGATTATGCACACCACCCAACAGAAATCCGTGCATCACTGACTGCCGCACACAATTATCCACATAAGCGTATTATATGCGTCTTCCAGCCACATACGTATACACGAACCAAGGCTTTTCTGGCAGATTTTGCAGATGCTTTATCTTTAGCAGATGTTGTTGTTCTCGCAGATATTTTTGCAGCAAGAGAGCAGGATATCTATGGTGTAAGTTCCAAAGATATCTTAACTTTGCTTCAGGAAAAGCATGTAGAAAGCTACTATTTTCCATCTTTTGAGGAAATCGAAAGCTTTTTAAGAAAAAATTGTATGAACGATGATTTGTTGATAACTATGGGCGCCGGAAATGTTGTAAACATTGGAGAAGACCTCCTAAAATAAGAGTTATCCACATAATCCACAATTTTTGTTGGTAAGTTATCCCCACAAGATTGTGGATTATTTTTACCCTAAGTATGCCCTGTTTTCTTACTTATCCACAAAAACGCGATATCACGCATGCCTTGATTTTACTGGATTTGTGGATTACTTTCTTCTTCTCAACCCTCTGGTTATATGCTATAATTCTGATTGCTAATGAAGAGAGGTTATGAAAATGACAGATATACAGATACATACTGCCACAAGTCACGCATCGACTTGTGTCTCCAACATATTTATTGATGATTATATGCCGGATGCCAGCGGCGAGTTTGTAAAGATTTATCTTTATCTATTGCGCGTACTTACTGACGGCAACGGCCATTTTAGTCCATCTGCCATGGCGGACAAGTTCCATTATACGGAAAACGATATCCGCAGAGGACTTTCCTATTGGGAGCAGATGCATTTATTACAATTAGAATATAACGATGCCAATCAGTTGATCGGCATCTGTCTATTAGAACCAGAACAACATGTAGTCGAGACACATACACCAGTACAGCCAACGATTGCCACTTTTACACCTGTAGCAGCCAGCACACCTGTTGTCTCTCCGACGCCATCTGTGGAACAGCAAAACGACACCTTGCTTTCACCAACAGAGCCACGTCATTATTCTCCACGTGAGATTGCTTCTTTTAAAAAGAAAGATGACATTGCTGAATTGCTTTACATTTCCGAACGCTATGTTGGACATCCTCTGAATTTAACAGAAATCGAAAAAATCCTTTTCTGGTCCGAGGAATTACAGTTCCCAGTGGATATGATTGAGTATCTCGTGGAATACTGCGTGGAAAAAGGACACAGCAGTTTCCATTATATGAATAAGATAGCTTTGAACTGGAAGGAAAGCCGAATATCTACACTAGAAGCTGCCAAAAATGCTGCCAATATTCATTCACAGTCTTATTATGCCATCATGAAAGCATTTGGCATTTCCGGACGCAATCTGACAGACCGTGAGATAGAATATGTTCACAAGTGGACAAGCTCCTATGGATTTTCTTTGGACATTATCGGAGAAGCATGCGCCAGAACCATCCGTAATACAGGAAAAGCTAATTTTGAATATGCAGATTCCATTTTAAACAGTTGGCACAAAAAGGACATTCATCATCTGGAAGATATCGCACGTCTTGATGAAGCTTTTGCTTCTACCAAACAGCAAAAAGCGGCTTCTGCACCGGTTGCACGCACAAAAACCAACCGTTTTCATAATTTTGACCAACGTCAATATGATGATGAATATTATGAAGCACTCGAACAACAATTACTGCGAAAATAGAAGGGTGATTTATGGCACTAACCAATGCACAATATGACTCGCTTATGCGAGAATACAATGATAAACAAATGCGTAATCATCAGATTATGATGCAGCGCGAAAAAAAATTATATCAGGCAATTCCCGCCTTATCCGATCTTGACGAAAGGGTCAGCCGTTTATCGGTTGAAAGTGTAGAATGTCTGCTCAATGGCGATACAAAGGGGTCTGCCTCACGCAAAACCCAGCTGCAGGATATTCGAAAGCAGCGCTTAGATCTCATGCAAGCACACGGTTTTGCGGCAGATTATCTGACACCGCCTTATGATTGTGCCGATTGTCAGGATACCGGCTTTATTGACGGCAAACGTTGTCATTGCTTTGTACAGGCATCCATTGACCTCGTTTATGCGCAATCGCATCTGGATGACATTTTGGACCGGGAAAATTTTGATGTTTTCTCTTTTGATTATTACTCATCGGACAGTATCGATGAAAAATCCGGACGTTCTTCTTTGGATTTTGCTAAGGACGCCTATGAAGTTGCACAGAATTTTGTGCAGCATTTTTCATCAGAAGGTGGTAATCTACTTTTGTATGGCGACACAGGCACAGGAAAGACCTTTCTTTCAAACTGTATCGCAAAGTCTCTGCTTGATCAGGGACATTCTGTTATTTATTTCACGGCATTCCAATTTTTTGATATTTTTGAGAAAGACGTATTTCAAAAAGATGAAGATGCCATGGAAGCACATGAACAGATATTTCAATGCGACTTGCTGATCATCGATGATCTGGGGACAGAGTTTTCTAATTCTTTTACAACTTCCCAGCTATTCCTATGCCTAAATGAGCGTTTATTACGTGGCAAATCCACTGTGATTTCCACCAATCTGTCGATGCGCCAATTGCGCGAAGTTTACACAGAGCGTACTTCTTCCCGCATTTTCAGCAATTATCAACCTTGTAAACTTTTTGGTGACGATATTCGCATCAAGAAAAAATTATCCAATAAATCTTAAAAAACAAAGGAGTAAAAGATTCATGCCAAACGAAGAAATCTGCTTAAAAGAAAGCACACCTGTAGGTGCTTTAGGTATCATCCCACTCGAGAGCTGTAAGGAGCTGGGTGCCAAAGTCAACAACTACCTTGTCAACTGGAGACAAGAGCGCGATGCAGATCACTACGATCACATCACACTCGCTGGTTACAAGAGCGATTCCTACATTGTTAAGGCCGCTGTTCCAAGATTTGGTTCCGGCGAAGCTAAGGGTTCCATTTTACAGTCTGTACGTGGACTTGACGTATTTTTGATCGTTGATGTTACCAACTATAGCCTTACGTATTCACTCTGTGGACAGACCAACCATATGTCACCAGATGATCATTACGCTGACTTAAAGCGTATCATCGCTGCTATCGAAGGAAAGGCAAAGAGAATCACTGTTATTATGCCATTCCTCTATGAAAGCCGTCAGCATAAACGTTCTTCCCGCGAATCACTCGACTGCGCAATTGCATTACAGGAGCTGATCAACATGGGCGTTGACAACATCATCACTTTTGATGCACACGACCCACGTGTACAGAATGCAATTCCACTTCATGGATTTGAGACAGTACAGCCAGCTTACCAGTTCATCAAGAACATCTTAAAGAACGTAAAAGACTTAAAGATTGACAACGATCATCTCATGATTATCAGCCCGGATGAAGGTGGTACAAACCGTGCCGTATACATGGCTGGTGTCCTCGGTGTAGATATGGGTATGTTCTATAAGAGACGTGATTACAGCCAGATTGTAGACGGACGTAACCCAATTGTAGCCCATGAGTTCCTTGGTGCTTCTGTAGAAGGCAAAGATGTCATCATTGTAGATGATATGATTTCTTCCGGCGAAAGTATGATTGACGTTGCAACAGAATTAAAGAAGCGCAAAGCTAACAGAATTTTTGTTGTAGCAACCTTTGGTCTTTTCACCAATGGTTTGGCAAAATTTGATGAAGCCGTAGAAAAAGGCATCATCTACCGCGTTGTAACAACAAACCTGACTTACCAGACACCAGAGCTTTTAAGCCGCCCATATTACATCAACTGTGATATGAGTAAGTATATCGCTTACATCATTGATACTTTAAATCATGATTGCTCTATCTCTGAATTATTAAATCCATACAACCGCATTCACAGGTTTGTAAACAGATATAATAACGGCGAGTTATAAGATAACACGCCCTAATAAGAGCCCCCCAGACATCACAAGCCTGATGTTTGGGGGGCTCTTTTCTGTCACTGTTTTTATTCTACATAACTGATAAATACATTACCTGCTCCTTCAAACAACTGCGTTGCCTGATCGGTCGACATCTTTGTATAGGTATCTGTATCTGCGTGATATACGATAATATTTGCTGCATCATATCCAATAATAAGAAGTGCCGCATCATCTCCTGTTCTTGCATACACCGGCGTTCCCTGACTCACATAGTACAACGCTTCACTCAAATTACATCCTGTCAAATCCAGAACCAATTTGTCCTTTAAGGATGTACTAAGCACAGACATTGGTGTCTCACCACGGTTCAAAAGCGCATGCACTTCTCCACTCCTTCCTTCCCGCTGCAAAATAGCACTAATGCATCCTGCAGAGGTATTCGAACTGCGATCCGAAGCACTTGCCTCAATATCATTAAACGCATTTACATAAGACTTTTTACCGCGATTCCAAATGTAACGCTGCTTATTATCAATCACCAGTCCCATATCTGCATCTGCAGCAACGATTGCCTTATTCAAATTCTGCGTTGTCAGAGTTACTCGATTTCCTACATAAACAAAATACGTCTCCTGTCCTTCTGTTGCTGAAATCGAAATGCTTCTCGTCTCATTCACCGTTGCCAGTACTGCTTCTGACGACGCAACGCTATGAATAGACTGACCTTCTTCCAACTCTGCCATCACATATTCTGTAGCAAGTCCCTGGCCTTCTTTAACCACTTTTTCTATGCCGACTGTCTTATTTTGTTCTCCCGCAGTATCTTTGATGGTATCCTGTGTTGTCGCAACACACATACCATCCTGCTTTGTCACACGATCCAGATACAAAGTATAAGAATTCTTCGTCACACCGGTCACATAAATACCAGATTTAGCATATTCTTTCAGCACCTGAAAATCGTCACTTGAGGTATCGACAATCTCCACTTTCGCCATTGGATAGACAACACTTCCCGCCGCATCTGTAGAAATGTCGCTTTCATTGGCAATTCCATAAACGAAATCTTCGGTCATAAATGCCAGCGGTTTGATTTTTGTCCCCTTCGCTGCTGCAATGGTACGTGTTTTTTCCGTTTCCAAATCCATAATGGATATTTCATCGGAGACTTCATCCCCTGTAATCCATGCCACATAACGTCCGGAAGCTGACACGGCATACTGACCTGACTTTAGATTGGTAATCATTTCTTTGGTAGATAAATCGTTCAGTCCGACTTTTGCCAATGTGCCACTCATCATAATATAGAAATCACCTTCTGCGTTTTCATACAAAAGATCGCTGAAATCTGCATTTAGAATCTGATAAGAATGTGTTGTTGAAATAAATACCTGTTCGATTGCTTCCTGCTTTATACTGTCATAATGATATAAGTTGATACCACTCTCGCCCTCGTGCTCGCCACGATTCATATAACCATATACGACAAAATCCATATTTCCCGTCTCATCAATATTTAAAATACGAATGTTGTGCTGCCCATAATTTTGGCGGACATCCGTCGGATCATCGACAAAGCCAAATACTTTTGTGAACGTCTGTTTATTCTGGTTGTACGTAAACAGTTCACCCGCCTGCACAAAGCTGACGATCGTTCCGGTCTCATTGGATAGATATTGGATATCGCCATTTGTTATGCCAACGCCCAATTTGTTCCCGCTGACACCAACCGCAGCCACATCCACAATCTGTTCCATGGTTCTCTTATAATCCAATAAGTAAATCTGCAAATCGGTATAACGTACCTTATAATATTCTTCCACATTATAATAAGTGGACACGCCATCGTTCTGTTCTTCCATCTGATAAGTGTATACCAGAGAAGCATACGTATCATTGATATCGGTAAAGGATACCAATGGCTTTCCTATCTGTGTACCGTTAAATCCGCGCCATCCAATCTGGTCAATAGAAGAATCAATCCCAACGCTGCCAAGATCGTTTTTGTCTGTATACTCAGATGGTTCCAGATAAGACGCCAATGTCTCATATTGATCACTCATGGATACATCATGGAATTGATCGGTAAACTCTAAACATTTTTTCGCGTAGGTTTCCTCCGGCAATGTAATACGCGTGTAATAATAGAGATTTTCACTACCACAATGCAGTTTCAGAATAAAGAGATATTCCTCTCCCTCATCCACCAGATTTTCAATCTGGAGTGACTTTGTCCAGGTATTTTTATCTTTGGACCAGTCATTTATTTTGGTATCCGCAATTTTACGCTGTGTATCCAGACTTCGCACTTCATAAGAAACACGATCAATATCATATCCATACGTGTCAATCGTAAGATCCATTTTACGCTTGGAATCCAACGGTATCAGCGCATCCCTCATATAGCAGGCATCCATCTCCGTCCGATATCCGTGCAATTCTCCCATCGTGTGGTCATATGTCTGGACTCCAACTAACGGAAGCGTCGCATCAGCCATCGTAACCTTTTTTTCTTCTTCTCCCCTATTTAGAACAATCTGGAAAAACACCAATGCTCCTATAAATATAAGAAACAACACGCCCAGGCGATGTTTTACCCATTTTGGAATTCCTTTTTCTCTAAAATTCAGCTTCATACTCTACTCTTCCCTATTCCTATTTCATTAATAGTCATTGCCATGACCAATTCCAGTATTTTCGGGGCTTCCTTGCAAATCCCTGTCCAACATGATATAATTTCACGGCAGATTAATCGACTGGAGGTCATATAAATGTCGGATCATGAACATTCGCACGAGCACTCACATGCTCATTCACATACACACACACACTCACCGGAACACACCAAGGCTGTCATTAACCGCATGAACCGCGCAATCGGTCATATGGAAGCTGTGCGTACCATGGTAGAAGACGGTCGTGATTGTAGTGAAGTATTGATACAGATAGCAGCTGTACGATCTGCCATTAATAACATAGGTAAACTCATTCTCAAAGAACACATCAGCCATTGTGTTGTCGACGCTGTCGAGACCGGCGATGAGCAGTGTCTTACAGATTTAGAAGATGCTATCAATAAATTCATCAAATAACATCTACATTTTATCACTCTTTTCCTAATGTGTCTTGTTACTTTTTGTGACTTTCACATTTTTGTCACATTTTTAACTATACTTAATATGTGGCGCAAAAGAGTGTTTTTGTTTGGAGGCATAAATTATATGAAAGCAATCATTTCAAAAATTGGAGGTTTCTTCAAATCTCTTAGAAATAAATGGTCAACACTGACTTCTAAGATTCCAACCCCAAAATTTATCAAAAAAATACAGGAAAGTGAACGTTTGCAAAAAGTCAGTAACTGGCTGAACCGTTATTCCCTCATTGAGCACATTCCCTTATCACTTATTATGTGCTTTGTTATGGAATGGTTATCCCGTCATTCCTTTATTGAGGCATGGGGCTTTGTGACAAATCATACCGGAGCATACCTATACAACTCCTATTTGATTTTTGTATGTTATTCCCTTTGTTATATTATGAGCAGACAGACATTTATGCGTATGTGTATCAGTGCTGTTTTCGTAGCTTTAGGTATCACAAACTGCATTATCCTGCTCAACCGTGTCACACCATTTGGCTTTACAGATATTTCCATGATTGGTGATTTGCTTACCATGCAAAATACCAACTATTTTTCATCGCAACAGGCAGCACTTGCTGTAACAGCACTTGTGTTGTACGCCCTATGGATGGTGCGCATTTTCATCAAGGGTAAGAAGTTAAAACCACGTTTTCCATATTGGTTAAAGCTTCTGTTCATTGTCTGCTGTTTTGCAAGTGTACCAATGACAACTTCTGCTTTGCAGGGTCAAGGTGTTCTTTCCACATATTTTGGAAACCTTGCACAAGGATATCTGGATTATGGTTATCTATATGGATTTTCTACCAGTATTTTCAACCGCGGTATGTCAGAGCCAAGAAATTATGACCAGAATTCCATTACGGCAATTGTTGATGAGACCAAGCAGGGAGAATCCACCATCAAGGAGGATGAACGTCCAAATATCGTTGTCATCCTTTTGGAATCTTTCTTTGATGTCAGTGAAGCGAACTTTATCGAAACCTCAGAGGATCCGATTCCGTTTGTACATTATCTAGAGAAGAATTATTCTACCGGACATCTGACTGTACCTGTTGTCGGTGCCGGAACCTGTAACTCAGAATTTGAAGTTTTGACCGGTATGTCCTGTCAATTCTTTGGGCCGGGCGAATATCCACAAAAAACCATTCTGAAGAAGACGGATTGTGAAAGTTTTGCCGACGATTTGCGTAACCTCGGTTACAGCAGCCACGTTGTGCATAACAATGGCGGTAACTTCTACAGCCGTGCCAATGCATTTTCCATGATGGGCTTTGATTCTTTCCAGAGTAAAGAAATGTTAGATATTACCGAATATACACCTCTTGGTTCCTGGCCAACCGATGATATTTTAACACCTGCAACAACAGAAGCGCTTGACTCTACCGAAGGACCGGATTTTGTATATACCATTACCGTAGAAGGGCATGGAGATTATCCTACTTATAAAGTACTTGATAATCCGGCTGTCGGTGTTACCTGCAATGGTAAAACCGAGGAGCAGAGATATGCCTGGGAATATTATATCAACCAGATTCACAATGTTGACGAATTTATCCAGTCATACATCGAAGAGCTTGATAAACGCGGGGAACCAACTTTAGTAATGATGTTTGGTGACCATTTACCAACCATGGGCTTAACCGAAAGCGAAGTTGCTACAGGTGATCTGTTCCAGACCAAATACTTTACCTGGAACAATTTTGATATGGAAAAGAAAGATCAGGACTTGACGTCTTACCAATTGGTTTCTGAATATTTAGACCGTCTTGGCATCCATGAGGGCACCATGACAAACTATCATCAGAGCAAGATAAAAGAAGGCGTAAAAGCCGGAACACCAGCATATATGACAGATCTTGAGGCATTGCAGTACGATCTTTTATACGGAAAACGTTACGCTTATGGCGGAATCGATAAATATCCTGCATCCGATCTGGAAATGGGCGTTTCCGATGTAGTCGTTGACCGTGCATACTTCTTTGATGGCAAGTTACACATTTACGGTTCTAACTTCACCAAGTGGAGTAAAGTGTTTGTCAATGGCGAAAAGGTACCTACCACATATGAAAGTGGACAGTGCCTGACCATCAAGTCTTCCGCAGTTGAAAATGGTGATGTCATTACCGTTTGTCAGGTAGGATCAAGCAATACCATTTTCCGTGAATCCAACGAATTCACGGTTATTGATCCAAATTATGTTTCAGACGCTCCTGCTAGTACAGAAGAGTCCGATGAGGACGCATTAGAATCCGACGAAGAAGCACAGGATTAAACAAAGGCATTTATAAAACCATATAGCAAAAGGCGTTGTAACGGCACAGAGGTACCCCCTCAAAGTCTGCCGCTACAACGCCTTTTGTATTTATCCTCTATACATATTGACGATCAATATCCATCGCTACAAAATACTGCTTTCCCACAGCCTCCCACACGCGCGTCTGGATTGCCTTTTGTATGTCTTTTTCCGAATCCTTCATCTGGTACGGCACTACGATATCAAACACCAGATTCGTATGTGTATTTCCAAACACAACTCTGAAATCATGAATAGATGCATTCTCATTCCATTTTACTACCACATCTTTTACCGCATCACGCAGCTCATCGACGCGCGGGTCGTCCGTCACGACCGGATCCATATGTATGACGGCCTCACAATGCAATTGCTGTTTTAGCATATGCTCGGTACGATCAATGACATCATGTGATTCCATAACATCTATATTGGCCGGAACCTCCGCATGCAGTGATATCATCACACGACCTGGCCCATAATTATGAACCACTAAATCATGCACACCAATGATTCCCTGCTGTGCCATAACAATGTCTTCAATCCGATCTACAAAGCCCTGTTCCGGTGGCTGTCCAAGCAATGGATCCACCGTTTCTTTTCCAGCCGATAAGCCTGCCCAAATGACAATCGCCGCTACAATGACGCCACAATAGCCATCAATATGTAAGGATGTGAATTCACAAAAAACCGTAGATATCAAAACAATAAAGGTAGCCAGTGAATCGCTCATACTATCAGTCGCTGTCGCCTTCATAGCGGCAGAGTCTATTTTCTTTGCCAGCGACGTATTGTAATATGCCATGTACATTTTTACGGCAATAGCGGCGATCAAAATGACAATGACAAGCGGAGAAAATACCATATCCTGCGGATGAATGATTTTATCCACCGAATCCCGCAGCAATTCAAATCCCATAATCACAATAATGGCAGACACCAGCAGCCCCGACAAGTATTCGATGCGTCCATGACCAAATGGATGTTCCGAATCCGGTTCTGCCGATGATAATTTGAAGCCTAAGAGTGTAATAACAGACGATCCCGCATCGGATAAATTGTTAAACGCATCGGCTGTAATTGCAATGGACCGGCTCAATAATCCTGCAAAAAATTTTAATGTAAAAAGCAGCACATTAAGCGCAATTCCGACCGCGCCGCTTAAGATTCCGTATCGTTCCCGCACCTTTGTATCTTCGTAATTCTTATAATCTCTGATGCAGAGCTTTGCCAGCAATGTGACCATAGATATCCCTCTTTTCCATTCCTTGGGGCTGCCCCATAAAAGCAGCAAACACTTACAATTTTATAAATCTGCGTTGACATCTCTACGCAATACTGATATACTAGCAAACGTTGAAAAACAAATCAATACATAAAACTATGCTAGGGGTGCCTTTTTGGCTGAGAGATGCATGCATCGACCCTTATTACTTGAACCGGATAATGCCGGCGTAAGGAAGCGTTTAAATCATCTCCTAGCATATACAAATGAAGGGAGATTTTTTTATGAGTTTTTTTGTAACACCTTATGTAGATGAGTACGGCGATACCACCTACAATCTTACAGCTGCTGGTTATACCGGCCTTATCATTTTATTTATCGCACTTCTTTTATTGGGTGCAGCAATCTTTGGCAACAAGAAGAAAATGAGCACAAAGCAGTTGGTATTTTCTGCTATGGCAATCGCACTTGCTACCGTGACCTCTATGATCAAATTATTTGAAATGCCAATGGGCGGATCTGTCACACTGTTTTCCATGCTTTTTATCGTGTTAATCGGCTATTGGTACGGTCTCGGTGGTGGACTTACCGTCGCCATCGCTTATGGCGTATTACAGTTGCTGCTTGACCCTTATATCTTGAGTTTCCCACAGATGTTAGTCGATTATATCTTAGCATTTGGAGCCCTTGGACTTGCAGGTATTTTCCACAATTCCAAGCATGGTCTCATCAAAGGATACATCGTAGCTGTTTTGGGACGCTATTTCTTTTCCTTCCTGTCTGGCTGGATTTTCTTTGGTATGTATGCACCGGACAACTTCCCAAATGCTGTTGTATATTCTCTAGCTTACAATGGCTCATACCTTGGCGCAGAAGCATTAATCACTCTGATTGTCATTGCTATACCACCTGTAGCAAAAGCATTGCAGACAGTAAAAAATCAAGCTATTTCCTAAGATTTTCTATAAAAGACTCTATAATAGTAAAAGTCCTTCCCCACTACAGGAAGGACTTTTACTATGTTATGTTTCTTGTCTCTTTACATTCCAGCAAAATATAAAATACTGATGTCAAATGCCAAAATACCAAAATAATATGTAGCTAAGTTGATACAGTGGATTCTTCGATGACTCTCCGGTTTATGGAATTTATAAAAATAAAGGAAGATAATGGTGAAATCTGATGTAAAGAAAAGCATTCCACCTAGTCCTAACCAGCCAGAAGCAAGCCCCGGATAAAGCACCATGTACTGTGTACTCTTTGATAGCATCAATGACAGGAAAACACAGTATATAGAAGCTGGTATCGTCAATCTACCCATGTGCAAATGCGATAGTTTCTTTACTGTAAAAAATACAATCACTGCTACGATCGGAAGAAAAATATTCCACCAGGTTACGGTCGCATCAATACGGAAAAAGCTAATCAAAAATCCCATATGTGCCAGTAAAAACAAAATCATACCAATCAACATATGTTTCTTTTTGCTCGCAATCTGGTAAAATCCCATATACAAATCACCAGCTGCACAAAAAAGCAACGGTACCAGCATCATGAAAAAGTATCTTGTATGACCACTGACATAAGCAAAAATCGCTGCAATCACTACAAACGACACACTGCACATCATCTTGACCGGCACATAATACTTCTTTTTGTACTTTGGCAGCGCCGCCACCAATAATCCTGCAAATTCCAGGGTATAAATAACAATCAAAATCCCCTGGACCATCATTCTTGTAAACATTCCCCTTTTTCTCCTCTCAATTCCCTTTCGCTTAAAAGGAGCAGTCTGCACAACTGCTCCTTGAATGGTTAAATTTATTTCCCCTTACTCTCTTTTAAGATCTTTTCTTGTGATTCTCACTAAGATATCTCATCTTATTAAAACGGCTGTATAAAATCACACCAATACCACCTGCAAAAATTGCTAAGCACAGGAAGTAGCGCGGATCAATACCATCTGCCGTTGTCGGTGTCGCATCCTTTGTGTGGGATGCTCCTCCAGTCGCAGAGGCACTCTTAATGACCTTTCCGTCGGCTGTTGTTACGGAACCATCTGCATGCGTAATCGATCCATCTGGATTTACGACGTCGCCACTATTTGTTGTGCCACCATTGCCATTGTTACCGGCATTACCATTATCTCCAGCTGTACCACCGTTACCATTGCCACCGGCATTCCCGTTATTACCAGCATTGCCATTATCTCCGGTTGTGCCACCATTGTTACCTGGATTATCGTTACCGCCATTTCCGTTATCACCAGGTGCATCTGGATCCGGTTCATTTCCCTGTACCACAAAGACAATGCCGTTATTCTTTGCATACTGTTCTGCTGCTGAACCTGACGCGCCATAAATCGTCGATGGTTTCCACGAACCCTGCGAAGCAATGGATGTCACCGTTGCCGGAATCGTAATTGTTTCAACTGAACTGTCTGAAAAAGCGTTTGCTTCAATCGTTGTCACACCATTCGGAAGTGATACAGATGAAATACCTGTACAGTTCTGTAATGCACCTGCTCCTATCGTTGTCGTACCCGCTGCTATCGCCAGGGAAGTCTTACCTTCTGGCACAAGCAAAAGTCTTGTCTTAGAAGCATTGTATAAGCATCCATCTGATGAAGCATATGCGCCGTTACCGGATGCCACTGAAATATCGGAAAGATTGCCACATCCGCTGAAAGCGTCTGTAGAAATATTGCTGACACTTGCCGGAATGCTTACGGAACTAAGAGATGCGCATCCATAAAATGCATTGCTTGCAATGGTCGTTGCACTGTCTGGAATGGCAACAGATCCGAGTGATAAACATTCACGGAAGCTATCTTCTGGTATGCTATTCAAGGAAGTGCTCAGAGAAACCGATGCCAGTGAGCTACAGCCGCTAAAGACACCCGTTCCCATAGATGTTACCGAAGACGGCATAATCACCTGTGTTACATCTTTTTCTTTAAAAACACCTGCACTGATTGTGGTTACACCATCCGGAATCGTAACCGTTCCGCCACTGCCTGTATATTGTTCCAAAACCGTTCCGTCATCGCTTAATACCAATCCGGATTCTGTCGTCTGGCTTGCATCTGAACTCTGACTGACAATGACCCAAACGGATAAAATCACAGACAACGCAATCAGAAGCCATCCTATTTTTGTACCTCTTTTCATTCTCTTATCTCCATATAATTTTTTTAGAAACAAAATCTACAACATTTAGTATATTATACACCTATTGGACCTGTTTGGCTACCACAAATAATCGTCCATCCTCCGTATAACTATTGCAGGTAGACAGTGTCAGAAGCTTATCCTGCAACGTCAGACCATCTGCATTTCCATATACTGCCAACGCATCTACATTTTCGACAAAATCCTGCAAATCCTGCGCCGAAGTGGAGGTGATAAAATCATAGTACCGATACGCATCTTCATCCTGATATTGTACTTCGGACAAACATACCGCCACGATTTCATATGTTCTCTTTTCATAGATGGTATTAAACTGGATATACTTATGGCTTTCTAAATACCCCGCCTGCAAATAATTCTTCAGACCACCAAACATCATACCGCTTTTCATGTTGTGTCCATAAATAATCGTATTGATTGTCGGACTTACAATACTACAGCGCTCATCCATAAAAATACTGCCATTGGTATTGTTGCTCTGATCAAACCCATGGGTAAGATAATAAGTATTATCCTTCTGTACTACGGGATAATTGATTCCCGTATCATCAATGGAAATCCAGCCCACCATCTCCGGATTTTGTTGTATGAGTTCTGCATATTCCGGCAAAACGGTCAAATTCTGTGTTGGCGTTTCTTCCTTTGGCGTCGTCGCTTCCGCCGCACCATCACCCGTTGCTTCTGTCGAATTTTTTTGTTTTTTTACTGTATCTTCTTCCTTTGGCACTTCCACCTGGTTCGCCAGCTTCTGCATCTGACGCGTTGTCACAATGTCGCGCAACTCTGCAATTCCAAACACAGCAAAAGAGACAACGGCTAAGATGACAAAACCAACGCCTAAAATCTTTTGGTATTTCACCTTACCCTCTGCCTCTTCCACAACTGCTTTGTCCTCTAACAAATCAACGGACTTATCCGCTACAATATCTGCCAGGTGTGCAAAAAACTGATCCCCAATCGGTGTCTTAAACACAATTTTCCCACTACGGATATCATTGTATAAGCGCACCGCAACTTCGGGATCCTGTATATTTAATTCTTTGTTGATACATTCGATCTTGCGTACATCTTCCTGACCATCACGATATTCGTGAAAGGTCTGGAAGGTGTATTCGCCGATCTTATATTTTCCTTGTTCCTGCATGCATTATTCCTACTTTACAGTGATTGCTATTGTCTTTGAGTAATCTCCATAAACATAAGAACCATTGATTGGTTTGTAGGCACGCACCTTATAATAATACGTTCTGTTGCTTCCTACCGTATTGTCGGTGTATGCTCCTTTTCCATTTGGTACAACTGCAATCTTCTTATAAGTTCCATTCTCCGTTGTACTGCGGTAAATCTCATAACCACCTACTGTATTGCTGCGATCCCATGTCAATGTTGCTGTTCTCTTGGCTGTAGATGTTCCCACAAGCTTATCTGTGGATGCCACCTTTGTATAAGCTGTTACAGGCTTCATTTTTCCATAGGTCGTATTGCCTCCAACGGTTACGTAAGAACGCACGTGGAACGTATATGTCGTAGAATTCTTAAGACCATTTACCACAAAATTAGTAGATGATGTTTCGCCATACTTAATGCGATTGTCCTCGCTATAAATCTCATAGCCGGTTGCTTTTCCATTTTTCAGCCAAGCCACCTGTATACTTGATTCACTCGCTGCCTGTGCGCGTAACCCAACCATAACCGGAGCAATAATATTAAATTTGATTACACTGGTTCCTGTATAGTTACCAAGCCCCTGTACTGTTGCTGTGGCAACTCCCGGATTCACGTTATTGTTGTAAACAACGCTATATTCTGTTCCCTGGATTAACTCTTTTCCATCATACAACAAGGTTGCCTTTGGTTCAATGGCTTTTCCGGTATAGGTATTCTTACTCAACTGAATGATATTACATGCATTTACATTCTTTGGAATAATCTCATACGTTGCACGCATAACTTCACTCTTACCAGCTAACGAAACTGGTATAAATGCAGTAATGGTTCCTATGTTCACGCATGCATCTTCTTTCACATCTGCAATATCTGTCGCTGCAGCTTCGTCCGCATTCATACGTCCATATACCACTGCAGATGCATCGTAAGCTACCTTATTACCACTCGGATCTTCGATAACGAAGTCCGGCTTGATTGCTTTACCAGTGTATGTATACTGGTTTGCATAATTCTTTACACGTAGTAGTGACATATCTGCGCTAATCGTATATGCACATCTTGCACTATCACTATAGTAAGAAGCCAATGGTGTAATAATGACATAACCACCTGTTGTGTAATTGTCATCCGAATAATAATCTACCTTGTAGTCAACATCCTTTTCCAGAACATTTCCGCCACACTCTACTGTAACTGGTGGTTCTATTGCTTTTCCAGTATAGAACTGTGGTTCAATCGTAACTTTTGCATCCTTTAAGGAAGCTACAATATCAAATTCTTCTGACACTTCGCCTGTATAATTTCCCTTAGCAACTGCTGTCACCGTAGCATGTCCTGCATTTGTATTGTCTGTCAGTTTCAGATCATAATCAACACCTGCTGCAAGTGTCCACACTGGGTCAACACCATTATCATACATAACAGATACATCCGGTGTAATCGCATTTCCGGTATAAATGACACGCTTATCATTTAATACCAGTTTAAATTTGGAAATATCCTTTGCTTTGATAACAAACGCCTGACTCTTTGTCTCTGATCCCAGCGCATAATTTCCTTTTAAGGAAACTACAGCAAATGCCGGGCTGTCCACACTTCCTATACTTTCATTATTAACATAAGAAATACTATAGTTGATTGGATCAACCTCTGTCTTTGTTGAGATAGAAGTATCATATACCTTAATGGCTGGTGTAATAGCACTACCTGTATAAGTCGTCACATAATTGCCGTCCTTATCCTGTGGTAAATCCAGTACCACATCAATTTCAGCGGCTTTTGCCACCTTCTGGTTAATACGATAATATGCGAACGGTTTGCCATAGTAGTTACCAATTCCCTTGACAGCAAGTGTCTTTGTGCCGGCGTTGATAGAATCTTCTATATCTATAAGTTCGTAGTCGGTTCCTTCCTGTAACAATGTACCATCAGAAAGATATACGGCATATGTTGGAATATGCGATGTTCCATCATAGGTAAATTCCTGCTGATCCTGTGCAATACGTACCTGTGCATCTGCAAGAGATTTTCCTATGTTAAAGTTTGCTTCTCGGCTCTCTCCATAATTACCTTTACCAGTAATTTTTACGGTTGGTGCCGCATCCGCATCATCTTTTGACGCAGAGCTCGTATTATTCTTAAAGGTCACATCATAATCTGTTCCCTTCACAAGCTCTACACCTCTTGTGGTATCTGTAACCACTAACTTCGGTTCTACTGCAGAGCCAGTATAATCCATATCCGGAACGGATACCGTAATATCCTCTGCAGCAATGGATTTTGGTTCTACCGTAAAGGTAGGGTTCAAAGAGCCATAGAAGTTGTCTTTTCCAACAATCGAAATGTTGTACTTTCCTGCATCTTTGATGCCGTTGCCGTAATTGATTGTATAGTCGACATCTTTCTGCAGGATGTATGTGGTGCCATCACCGATCGGACAACTCACTTCCACTTCCGGTGTGATTACTTCACCTGTATAAACGACAGATGTCTTATCTAATTTTACGGCTCCACCGGCAAGATTTACCTTTGTCACTTCAAATTCGGCACTTCTTGTCCCCGTGTAATTGCCCATACCGGTAAATGTCACAGATGCTTTACTGCCAACAGAAACCTGCTCATTATTGGACAGTTGATATGTAAAATCAACGCCTTCCTGTAACGTATGACCGTTATAAGTAATACTCATCTGCGGCACAACCGGGTGTCCTCCCGCATATCCTGTATCTGAAACTTTTACATTGATATCTTTTGCAGCAAGATCTTTCTGTGTGATCGTAAAGTTTTTTGTTACAGCGCCATAATAGCTTCCTGCGCCGCTGACGGTTACCGATGCCTGTCCCACATTGAGATTTTCTGCATAGCTAACATTATAATCCTTGGTCTGGGTTAAGGTCTTACCACCATAGGTCACAACCACCTTCGGCTGAATATAATCACCGGTGTAAGTAACGGTTGTTCCTGACAAATGACCATCTAATGTGATATTCGTCCCAGGATCTGCCAGATTGATACCCTTGATTTCAAAGTTTATCACCTGGTTTCCTATGGACACACCATCAACACTGTTAATCACGAGTGATGCTGTACCGGCATCTGTATTATTGGTATAGGTAAGGCTATAGTCCACACCTTCCTGCAAGATCTTTCCTGCACAAGCCACCTGTGGTTTCGGTTTAATCTCACTACCGTTATAAGAATATGTGCTATCTAATCCTGTAACTGTAGCTTTTGACAAATTGTAATAAATATTAAAGTTTGCCTGCTTTGTTCCTGTATAGTAGGTATCTGTACCGCTCATCATTCGAATAACAATGTTTCCAGCATTTTTACCAACTGCTACATTGTCACCATATTCTAATGTATAATCCTGTCCCTCAGATAATACCTGTGATCCATATTGAACAATCGGCGTCGGCTTAATCTGACGTCCTGTATAATCATATTGCTCATTCACATTAACCACACTGGCATTATTCAAATCACCAATTACTTTAATCGGAATAACCTGACTACCAATACAATAGTTCTTTCCAACAAAGACCAATTCACCCTGTCCAGGTGTATCACAATTATACTGCTGAATCTCATAGTTTGTCCTATCCAGAATTAATTTATTGGAATTACCTGAACTATCTACATTAACTGCATTTGTATAGGTAATATTGACACCCGCATCTGAAAATCCCAAGGTACCATCTGCATTTAACTTATAGCTGTTTTGATATCCACTAACTGTAAATAGGTTGGTGTTACTCAAATCACCTAAAATATTAAATTTTGCTGTGAGCGTTCCACTATACGCACCAATACCCTCGATGGCAATCGTTGCCTTTCCTGGGTTCACATTACTGCTGTATTTTAATTTATAGTCTGTATTCTCTTTTAGAACAACATCGCCATACATCAGAGAAACACTTGGTGTAAGTTTTTCTCCAGTAAACATCTGATCCGGGATCGCTTCTACCGTCACATTATCTGAAATGCTCTTTGTAACAATTGAGAATTTGAGATCAACAGTACCGCTGTAATTTCCAATACCCATCAAGGTAACCGTAGGTGCATTCGCATCCCCTTTGTTTGCAATCGCCGTATTATTGCTATATCCCTTTACCTTGTAGTCAACATCCTGTTTTAAAACAGTTCCAGCCGTATTTGTAATCGTAATTCCACTGATATCCGGCTTGATTTCTTTTCCGGTATAAGTATAGTCCGGAAGCGTTGTTGGTGATACTGCGCATGCACTAAGGTCACTTGCCACAACGGTATACACCTGACTTAATGTGCCGCTGTAGTGACCAATTCCTTTTGCCTGCACTGTATACTTGCCAACATTTGGGCCAACATCCGTAGCTGTAAACTGGTAATCGGTTCCTTCCACTAACTGGATTTTCTTACCGGATGCTGTATATGTCACCTCAAGTTGCGGTGTAATCTTATTTCCGTTATATACATAGTCAAATCCGGTTCCCGGATGATTTGGATCCGTATTTTTTACTGTAACAGAACTTTCATTATCCAACACAACAACCGTCACATAATAGCGTCTCGTCAGTGTTCCATAATATTCGCCTTTACCTGTATATGTAATAACAACGCATTCCGTAGATCCCATACCACCGGCTTCCGTCGTATATGACACCGTATAGTCCGTATTTTCTGTCAGATTAACTGATTTTCCATCACTGTCCTTGTATGTAAGTTTTGAGACAGGTTTTACACTGTTTCCATCTTCTCCTCTGCCCCAATATGGCACATAGTAATCACCGGAAGATGTCGGTTTTAAAGCAGAATCATCATAAGGATTACATAATTCTACCGCTCCACCAAGAACCAGATTGCTACCAATGGTATATGTAATCTCTCTGTTTCCGGTATAGTTGCCTTTACCTGTGATGGTTGCAATCTTTCCCTCACCGGATGTCTTACTGTCCTCACCTGCGGTCACGGTATAGTCGGTATCCTTTGTCAATACACGATTATTAAATGTTGTATTGACAACCTTTACCACCGGTATACTTTTTCCATCAACTTTTTCTAATTCCTGCGTATCTGTGATCGTAATACCACTCGCTTCGGACGTGATATCCTTTGGTGCAATCGCAAAATAAATCGTAACTTTTGAACCAGCATAATTTCCCTGACCACTACCACTAATTTCTACATATGGTGATTTCCTTGGATTATCAGCATTATAAGTTGCCGCATTGATGTTATTTTTAAAGCTCGTCTTATAATTGCCACTCTTAGGCACCGTAGTATCTCCGTCTTTTACCACAATGTCAGGAGAAATAGACCTTCCCGTATATTCTGCACTATAAGTTGCCAGGTATGTGTTCTCAGCAATCTGTTTTACTTCCTGTCCACCCAGTGTAAATGTCAGATCCGAAAGGGACTTAGCAACAATGGTAAATTTCTCATCTCTCTCATCCATCAGGTTCTTCTCGCCTGTAATGGTAATGGTTGCCTGACCAATGTTTTTATTATGACTGTATGCCAATGCATAGTTTATATTTGAGATTTCACGTTTCGTTCCGTCTTCATCCTGATAATATACGGCAATATCCGGCTTGATTGCATTTCCTGTATAAATCTTGTCTCCAATCGGGTTCGGCTCTACCGTTACATGTGAATCTGTAAGACTCAGCTTTTGAATCGTAAAATTATTTTTTACACTTCCTGTATAGTTTCCCATACCCTTTGCGTAGACAACGGCTGTTCCTGCATCTATATTATCTTCATATGCCAGTTCAAAATCCTTGCCTTCCACATAGGTCTTGCCCTTCTTTTCCAGCGTATACTCGCCGGCAGATAAGGTAACTTCTTTACCCGTATATGTTTTTTTTGCCAAAACATTCAGCGTACCGCTAATCGTCTGCGGTTTGATGGTAAATGTTACACGAATCTCTTTTCCCGCATATTTACCTGCGCCTCGGATGACAGCAACTGCTTTATGATCTTTCGTGCTGGCATCCGTATTATTTTCGTAAGAAACAGTATAATCTGTCTTTTCCTTCAACCAGCCTGTTCCCATTTTTATAGAAACAGAAGGCTGAATTTCAGAACCTGTATAGGTTGCTCTGTAATTGCTGACATATCCATTTGTCTCATCATAAGATGTAGGATCTGCAGTTCCAAGGGTCACGACGGCTGCTGTTTCAAAGTCACCTAAAATCTCATACTGCTTTGTAATTGTTCCCTGGAAATTTTTTCCATTACCGGATATCTGCACATTCATCGTACCGATTGCCGTGTTGCTGCTGTAGCTAACCGTATAGTCCTGCTCCGGCACTAAGGTATAGACATCACCGCCATCCCTCTTTAACGTCACCTTCATCACAGGCTCAATCTTCTTACCAGTATATGCAAACGTCGTTGCTTCCACGTCGTTGATACTAGCGGTTACATCAAGATTACTATTATCTTGTGCCTGTCCCAAATCGCAGCGGTTAATTACAAAGTTTTGTATTATCGTACCGGTATAACCACTTGCCTCTTTGCCAGTAATGGTTACCGTAGCTGTCCCTGCATCTGTATTATTGGTATATTCAATCTTACAGTCAGCACCGAAGCCTTCTACTTCATTATTTGTTGTAGCATCATAAAATGTAACCGTTGGCTGTTTCGGTGTGCCGTCATACGTATAGGTCGTCTGTGATAATTTTGCTGTTACAATCTGGCTGATATCAAACTTATTTTCTGCGCCTGCCTTGATTTCATAATCAGGGAATGTCTGTGTTCCATTATAATTTCCCTTACCGATTACAGTAATATCATACACATATACGAGCTTTCCGTTTTTATCGACCGTTGTTCCCTTCGACTGCGCTTCTGCTGTGTAATCCGTTCCAAGCGTAAGAGACATGTCGCTATCTTTATAGATACCATTGGTTACCACATGAGAATTGATATCTACGCTAAACAATGCATTTGGATCTTTTGGTAAAGGTTTTGCTCCAATGGCATACGTTAGCTCTTTGCTATAACCCGCATATTCCCCAATACCCGTAATAACAGCTGTGGCATTTCCCGCACGATTGCTGTCACGATACGCCACGGTATAGTGTGTATCTTTTGTCAATGTAGTATTGCCACATTTTACAGTCACTTCCGGTTCAATTGCAGTTCCCGTATAAGCATGGTCTCCTGCTGCAATAGATGACTCTAAAATATTGACCTTAACAGTTGCTGTACTTGTTGTACCATCTGCGGATACTGTGACAGTTCCACTTCCACTCGTCACACCACTGTTAATAGAAATGATGCCATTTTCATTCACTGTAAATGGAGCACCTCCATCAGGTTTAAACCGAAGTGTACGTTTCAAGGCCGGTGAAAGGCTTGCCTGAATCGCGGTCTGTGTATCTTCTTTATCTATTGTGATTGTATTTTTTGCTACAGAGATTGTTGTGTTATCAGAAACATCACCTGCACTTACACCTGTAAGGCTTGTCTCAATCATGCCTAATACCTCATCCCAACCGGCATTGTATGCGTAGCCTGTTCCTGCTGCATCTGTAGTGTAGTAATAAATGGAATCGCTTACATTAGCAAACGTATATACTACTGCATAGGTTTCACCTGTAGACAAATAGATGTTTGCCCCACTCAAATCCACCTGCAACTCTGTCGGTGTTGTAGACTCATGTGTACCAGCAATGGTCAATTGTGAACTTGTATAGCGAAGCTCTCCGCTCGTCGGATTACTCGCATCTGTCAGATTCTGATAGACCGATACGGTATATGACACGCTCTGCGTATTATTCATATCGACCTTCATCGTTGCACTTTCCAGCTTCTGATAATCATTCGTCGCCGTACTCACCTGTGCGTATTGTCCGTCCGCCAATCCTTCTGTCGCTGTCGCTGAATACTCCGCCAACAGATTGCTGCCGATCGACAATGTCGATACGACCATAAGCGCCGCCAATACTCCTGCTAAAATTCTTTTCTTTACATCCTTGTACATACCCATAGAGCCCCTTTCACCAAGTTCTTCTCTATTTTTCACGCCCTTTTTCGGGCATAGTTAGACTTATTCTATTTCCATATCGACGTATCCTATAAGAAACTTTAGCTTTTCTTTCAAAAATTCCCCAAAAAAGCTAAAAAAACAAGAACTTCCATCTTGCGAAGTCCTTGTTTTTTCTTTCTGTTCATTTATGCATTTACAATTTTACCAGTATACAACTGATAATATTTTCCACCCTCTGCAATCAATTCATCATGATTGCCACGCTCGATGATACGTCCCTGGTCTAATACCATGATACAATCACTGTTTCGAATCGTTGACAGGCGGTGGGCAATGACAAAGGTTGTTCTTCCTGCCATCAGCTTATCCATACCATCCTGCACAATCTTTTCTGTTCGTGTATCAATGGAACTTGTCGCCTCATCCAGAATCAGTACAGGCGGATCTGCAATGGCTGCTCTTGCAATGGCTAAAAGCTGTCTCTGTCCCTGGCTTAGGTTTGCACCGTCTCCCGTCAGCACCGTATCATATCCATCCGGCAATTTACGGATAAAGCCATCTGCATTTGCCAGTTTTGCTGCTGCACGTACCTCTTCGTCTGTCGCTTCCAATTTTCCATAGCGAATATTATCCGCAACGGTTCCTGTAAATAAATGGGTATCCTGCAATACAATACCAAGCGAATGACGCAAATCATCCTTTTTGATCTTATTGATATTGATGCCGTCGTATCGTATCTTTCCATCCGCAATATCATAAAAACGATTGATCAGATTGGTAATCGTTGTTTTGCCTGCTCCGGTAGCACCGACAAAAGCAATTTTTTGCCCCGGTGTCGCAAACATATTAATGTTGTGCAAAACGGTTTTTTCCGGAACATATGCAAAATCCACATCATCAAAAACGACATCACCTTCCAGCTTCACATAGGTTGTGCTGCCGTCCTCCTTGTGAAAATGTTTCCATGCCCACATACCGGTTCGTTCACTACTTTCCACAATCTGTCCATTTTCTTCTCTGGCATTGACAAGTGTAACATAACCGTCATCTTCTTCCGGTTTTTCATCTAAAAGAGCAAACACACGCTCTGCTCCCGCCATAGCCATAACAATAAAGTTCAACTGCTGGCTCACCTGCATAATCGGCATATTCAGACTCTTATTAAAGGTCAGAAAACTTGCCAGACCTCCAAGGGTAAAGCCGCCAAATCCACCGATTGCAAGAATACCTCCCACAACAGCAACGACAACATAACTCACATTTCCAATCTGCGCATTTGCCGGTCCTAACATATTGGAATACTTATTCGCCTGATAGGCACTGTCAAATAATTCATCATTTAACGCATTAAACTCTTCCATCGCCTGTTCTTCATGGCAAAAAACTTTGATTACTTTTTGTCCATTCATCATCTCTTCGATGTTACCATTGACGCGGCCGAGGTTTCTTTGCTGTTTTGCAAAATATTTTCCGGAATTTCCAGCTAAGAATTTTGTTGTCAATAGCATGATTGCTACCATACCCATCGTAACAATGGTAAGTGGTATGCTCAATTTAATCATACATACAATCACACCGATAACGGTTACGCCACTGTTTATCATCTGTGGAATACTCTGGCTGATCATCTGGCGCAAAGCATCAATGTCGTTCGTATAAATTGACATGATATCACCATGCTGATGTGTATCAAAATAACGGATTGGCAATTCTTCCATGTGCACAAACATTTCATCACGAAGCGCACGAAGCGTTCCCTGTGTCACCTGTGCCATGATAAAGTTATAAAGAAATGCACATACAACACCTAATGCATAAAAGCCTGCCACACGTCCAATGGCTCCTAAAAGAGGTCCAAAATCCGTACTGTGTGTCTCAAGCATCGGTGTAATATAATCATCAATCAAATTCTGCATGAACATGGTTCCCTGCAAAGAGCAGAGAACACTTGCAAGAATACAGATGAGTACAATCACCAAATGCACACCATACAATTTAAAAATATAGCGAGCCAGTCTGCCCATAATATGTTTGTTTGCTTTCAAGCTGCCCTTGCCTCTTGGCATTGTCTGCTGTCTTGGCATATTACTCACCCTCCTTCTCGTCAAAATCTCCCGATCCACCACCGGTTTGTGATTCATATACATCACGATAAATTGCATTGTTTGCAAGCAATTCTTCATGCGTACCGATGCCATCAATATGGCCATTATCCAAAACGACGATGCGGTCTGCATCCTGTACAGAAGATATACGCTGTGCGATGATTAGTTTTGTAGTTCCAGGAATCTCCTCGCGAAATGCCCTACGAATTTTCGCATCCGTTGCCGTATCTACAGCACTCGTACTATCGTCTAAAATTAACACCTTCGGCTCTTTTAAAAGTGCACGTGCGATACAAAGACGCTGACGTTGTCCTCCGGAAACATTGCTGCCCCCTTGTTCAATAAATGTATCGTATCCATCTGGGAAACGTTCGATAAATTCATCTGCACAGGCAAGTTTACAAGCCTTTTTGCACTCCTCATCTGTCGCATTTTCATTGCCCCAACGCAGGTTATCATAAATCGTTCCAGAAAACAGAACGTTATTTTGCAGCACAACAGACACCTCATTACGAATCACATCAAGATCATAGGAACGTACATCAATGCCACCTACTTTGACATCGCCCTCACTGACATCATACAAGCGCGAAATCAAATTCACGAGCGTCGACTTTGCACTACCGGTTCCGCCGAGAACTCCGATTGTCTCACCGCTTTTGATATGAAGATCAATGTCTTCTAGCACAAACTCTTCTGCATCTTTTTTATATGCAAAATTCACATGGTCAAAATCGATATCGCCATTTGGCACTTCCATGATCGGATTTTGGGGATTCACAATCGTTGCTTTTTCGTTTAAAACTTCTGCCACACGATTCGCATTTGCCACACTCATGATAATCATAACAAAAACCATAGAAAGCATCATCAGACTTCCCAGAATATTCATGCAGTACGCAAGCATACTCATAAGCTCTCCCGTTGTGAATGTCGATGTAACAATCATCTTTGCACCCATCCAGCTGATCAGCAAAATACAGGTATAGATGGTAGTCATCATAACCGGCGCATTACATGCCAAAATACGTTCTGCCTTTAACAAAAATTTATATATATTACCGCTTGCTTTTTGGAATTTTTCTTTCTCGTAATCCTCTCGCACATAAGCTTTTACTACACGAATACCGGAAATATTTTCCTGTACACTGGCATTTAAATCATCATATTTCTTAAATACGAAATCAAAAATTTTCGTAACTCTGGAAATAATAAAAACCAGAATTGCCGCCAATATCAACACTGCGAGCAGATAGACACTCGCCAGTCGTGGGCTGATGTAAAGCGACATGCACATAGCAACGATCAAACTTGCCGGCGCACGCATCCCCATGCGCAAAATCATCTGGTATGCATTCTGTAAATTTGTCACATCTGTCGTTAATCTGGTAACCAGACCAGCGGTAGAATACTTATCAATATTTGCAAAAGAAAATGTCTGAATGTTTGTAAACATGGACTTTCTTAAGTTTCTTGCAAATCCTGCAGAAGCTCTTGCGCCATATTTTCCGCCCATCATACCTGCCCATAAACCAATAAGCGCAGCCAAAATCATATATGCGCCAATCACAAAGATATGATGCATGTCTCCTCGATTGACACCCTCGTCAATAATTGATGCCATCATAAGTGGTATGATCATCTCCATCGCCACTTCCAAAAGCATAAATAGAGGTGTCAGAATCGAATCTTTTTTAAACTCTTTTACCTCTGCAAGTAATGTTTTTAAAACGTGCATTATTTTTCCCTTCCTTTTCTAATTTTTCTGCATCAGATGAAATCTCATCTTCCAATTGTTCTTTCACTTGTGACAGCATGGAAAACAATTCCTGTCTCTGTTCTTTCGTAAGACCTGATACCAGTTTTTTTTCCATATGATCTATGCTTTTTTGAATATCATCATGGAAACGCATGCCATCTTCTGTCAGCGTAATCTTTTTTAAACGAGCATCGCGTTCCACAGAAACGCGCGTAATGTACCCGTTTTTTTCCAAATTCTGCAGTGCTGCTGTGACCGATGATTTTGCCATATGAAAATCTGCTTCCATATCTTTCTGAAAAACTTCCTCATCTCTATGATGATACAGATAGCCGATCATCCAACCATGCATCGCCGTGACAGCATCACCACCGGCGTTTAAAATACTTTTCTGATAGATATTCCGATCTAATAAACGTCCCAATTCTTTGATCTGATATCCAACCTGTTCTTCATTTCTCATGTTCTCCTCCTAGAATGTTCGCCTTCGAACTGTTCGGCTTCGAACTATTATAAAATGCACTTTTCTTTTTTTCAAGTGGGTATAACTCACAAAATCGTCTTTTTTGCTCCCCATACCTTCGTCATTTTGCTAAATCACACAACGTGAAATTCTATACATGATTATTTCTCATGATACTTTCTACTCACTCGTTGTATATTGGGGCAAGATAATGTATAATGTCTATGTTATTACTTAGGAGAAATACGAGGAGGGGTGCAATGGAACATACTAGTAAAGACTTACGTGTCCGCAGAACACTGAAAGCCATTCGTAGTGCATTCTACGATTTGGTATTGACCAAAGATTATTCTGACATTTCCATTACCGAGCTGACAGACCGAGCTGAAATTAACCGAAAGACATTTTATCTGCATTATTCTTCTTTGGAAGATCTGGTAAAAGAAGTTGAACAGGAAATCGTCGAAAACATTTTAGAAAATGTTCGTTTAAGCGCAGAACAATTAGACGTCGAAGGATGCGTAGACACATTCTATCACTATCTGGATGAATGCGATGAAGTACAACAAAAGTTGCTTTGTGATTCACATTATTATTTCTTTTATGAAGATGTAACCGATGCCGTATTAAAAAGCAACGCATTTTCTAAATTCTTTGAAAAGACAAAACATCCGGATATTGTACGTTCTTATTCGATCTGTATTACCTTTATCTATCGCAACTGGTTAAAGAGTGGTCGTCCAATTCCACTTGACGAATTAATCGAGTATGCCAGCATGATTATTTCAAAAGGGTACAGCGGAATCATCGAAAAAGAATCTTAGTATAAACAGAATCTAAAAACGAACCCCACAAGCCGAAAGACCTGTGGGGTTTTTATCGGCGCGACAGGATTTGAACCTGCGACCTCTGCGTCCCGAACGCAGCGCTCTACCAAACTGAGCCACGCGCCGTCAATATGATAACAAGGCAGCTCCCTATCGCGAACTGCCTTGCTATTATAATACATTTAAATGTAAATTTCCAGCCTTTTTTCCCAAATGCTACCGATTAAGATAACAGCATACGAACCGCGCCATAAATTCCCGCATCATTGCCAAGCGATGCCAATACAATCGGCGTATCTTTGCTTGCATGGAACACCTGTGAACAGAATGGCTCCTGCAGTGCATCAATTATAATCTGCCCTGCGCGCGATACACCTCCACCGATGACAAACGCATCCGGATTCAGTACGCAGCCAATCTTTGCCAGTGTAGATCCAAGCATACCAAACACCTGGTTTATCACATCACAAGCCACTTTATCGCCAGCTTTTGCACAATCAAAAACATCCTTTGCAGAAAGCTCCTCACCAAAAGAACGAAGTGTACTATCCTCTGCTGTTGTAGCAAGTGCTCTCTTTGTCATACGAACAATGCCGGTTGCAGACGCATACTGCTCAATGCAGCCATAATGTCCACAGTTGCATGCTTCGATTTCCTGCTCATTGACAATCATATGTCCGATTTCGCCTGCGGCACCATTTGCGCCTGTCAAAATCTTGCCATCAATGATAATGCCGCCACCGATACCGGTACCAAGTGTTACCATTACAATACTGTTGTAACCTTTTCCACTTCCCATCCAGTTTTCGCCAAGTGCCGCCACATTTGCGTCGTTTCCAACTTTGACTTTCATACCGGATAAACGTTCTAATTCCTCAGCAAGCGGTACAACGTCCCAGCCAAGATTCACTGCCCGGTTAACAACACCATCTTTATCTACAGCTCCGGGAACTCCAATTCCAATCCCTTCCACCATATCTTTGGTCAGATCTTTTTCTACCATTTTTCCATGAACGGTTGCAGCGATATCCTGTAAAATATGCGCTCCTTTTTCACTGGTATCTGTCGGAATTTCCCATTTTTCAAGCAATGTACCATCTGTTTCAAATAATCCCATTTTAATGGTTGTTCCACCAACATCTGCACCAAATCCATATTTCTTCATGCTATCTTCCTCCACATCATTCATCTCATGTATTTTATTGTAAGTTATTCCTCCGCCTGTGACAAGGCATTTTCCTGCGTCATCGGATGTATAAAGTCCACCGGCTCTAATCCATCATGCAGCCAGCTCATAAAACTATGCCAAATCTTTCCCGGATATGTTCCACCGCCTAATCCAGGCACTTCTTTTGGTATATCGTAACCTACCCATACGCTGGTTGTGTAATACGGCGTATAACCGACAAACCAGCCATCTTTGTTATCATTTGTCGTTCCTGTTTTTCCTGCGCATGGCATCATTCCCAAGGAATATCCCCGACCTGTTCCGGAAGTAATAACCGTCTGCAGCATATCCGTCATCTGACGGCATGCATTTTCTTTATAAATCACACTTGCCGTCTGATCTGCCTGGTATATCACTTCACCATCTGCATCTGTGATCTTCATAATGCAGGTCGGATTGCGATAACCGCCATCGTTTTTGATGGTTGCATAACCTTTTGCCATCTCCAGTGGTGATACTCCATTGGTAAAGCCACCAATGGATGCCGGTAAGCGCTTATCATTCGCATCGAGATTGGAAAAGCCCATTGCTTCCAAATAAGAAATACCAACCTCTGGTGTAAGCTCCTCAAATATTTTCCACGCGATAGTATTCTTCGAGCGTGCAACTGCCTGTCGCAAACTCATTGCCCCGGAATAGGTGCCATCACCATTTACCGGGCCATCTGCAATTGGTTCATCCACTACTGTTGTGTCCGGTGTATAGCCTCGTTCCAATGCCGGTGTGTACACAATCAACGGCTTAATCGCACTTCCCGGCTGACGGAAACTTTGAAAAGCACGATTCAATGTATATCCCTCTACGTCATCCTGACTTCGTCCGCCAATGATGGCACGCACCATTCCGGTCGTATTGTCAATACATACCGCCGCTCCCTGTAATTCATAGATTCCCTCGTCACTCTTTTCACCAAATCCGGCTAAAACTTCATCTACGGATGTCTGCAACTGACTCTGTGCATCCAGATCCAGTGACGTATAAATACGATAGCCACCGGTAAACAATTTCTTATTACACGTATCGTAAAGAGATTGATATTCGCGATCATATGCCGTCTTTTCCTCATCATCAGAAAACACTGTCTGAAATTCAAAGCCTTCAAGTTCCATCAGTGCACGTGTTGCACAATAATATGTATACGTCTCCGCATAATTATTTTTGATTTCTTCCGGTTCTGTCGTCTTAATCTGCTCTGCCACTGCTGTCTGGTAGGAACTCTCTGAAATCACCTGGTCTTCCAGCATCGACTTCAAAATACGATCTCGTCTCGCCTGTGTCTTATCTGCGTGGGTTAACGGATTATACAGCGTCGGATTGTTTGGAATGGCACACAAATAAATCATCTGCGACAACGACAAATGGCTCACATCCATGCCAAAATACCCTTGTGCCGCCGCCTCAATACCATAATATCCATTTGCAAAATAAACATTATTCAGATAGAATTCCAATATTTCTTCTTTGGAGTATTTCTTTTCGAGTTCCACAGCAATATACATTTCCTCGATTTTTCTCTCCCATGTTCTTTCATTGGAAAGAAAAACCGTCCTTGCCAACTGCTGTGTGATGGTACTACCACCCTGTGTCACTTCCCCATCCTGAATCATGGCAACAGCCGCACGCATAATGCCGCGATAATCAATGCCATTGTGCTTATAAAACCGCTTGTCTTCTGTACTGATAATCGCCTGTTTCACGTAAATCGGAATGTCTTCATATTCTATATAATAAACATCCTTTTCACCCTTTAAAACCGATAACGTCTTACCGTTGATATCGTACGCGATGCTTGTCTGACTCTTGCGAAATGTATCCTTTGAAGAATGCGAAACCATACTGACTGCTTCTGTTTTCATCGCACTGACTTTTGCCGCATATCCTCCTGCATAATAGTAAGCAACCGCTGCAACGACAAGAAGCATCAAAATCATTTGAAATTTTAAAAAGCCCCATATCTTTTGGGAACGTGTTTTTTTCCTGCGTTTTTTCATGACTTTATTTTACACGTTACCCAAGATAGACACAAGGCTTTAAAATCGGGAATCTAATCTTCCATAATGCTGCCTAAAAACTCTGCTGTCGTATGTGCCAGTGTCATTTCCATCGATGAAATCTCATCCTGCCCTAACAACACAACAGCGCCTAAAATATCGCCATTGACATTGACGACGGCGACTGCTTCATACGCATGTTCCGTCTGCACTTTCTCCGTGAGCGGTATCACGTCCTCTGCTTTTTTTGCCAGATAATCCTGTCTTCCTACAATCAGCTGTTCCAGAGCCCTTGTAATCGGCTGATTTTCATATGCTTTTTTCCCAGTTCCCGACGCAGCAATAATATGATCCATATCCGTGATACAGACTAATTTACCTGTTGTCTCCGCAAGTACTTTTGCATATTGCGCAGCAAAATTTGCAAGCTCTCCCACAGGAGAATACTTCTTTAAAACAATTTCCCCTTCTCGATCCGTATATACTTCGAGTGGATCACCCTCCCGAATCCGAAGCGTCCTTCGAATTTCCTTTGGCACAACGATTCTTCCCAGTTCATCGATGCGCCGAACAATACCTGTAGCCTTCATTTTCCAAAAATTCCTCCAATTCCTCATTTTAACAAGCGTCTTTCGCTCTTTTCTGCTATAAATTAGTCGTGGAGTTATTATGTGGAAAAGAAGGGAAAAATATTCTTTTATAGCCTTATTAATTCCACTCCTCAGCCAGGAGAAAATCACAAATGTTTCGATGTTTGATACCATTTCGACTCATGTCAAATGCATCGAGAGAAACAACATATTTGGGAAAGTTGTCACGGATGTTATCATACGCACCAAACTCACGATTGACTGTATCCTCCGATGCCAGCAGATAAGTAACCTGAACATACAGTTTTTCGCCGTGTTTATCACATACAAAATCAATTTCCTTTTCGCCTGTTCTGCCGACTGTTATTTCATATCCTCGGCGAAGTAACTCGAGATAGACGATATTTTCTAATATCAGATTGATATCTTTCATATTGCTTCCGAATACCGCCTCACGAATACCATGATCAGCAATATAGTACTTCTCGTTTGTAGATAGTATCTGTTTTCCTTGCAAATCTTCACGCTTCACCTGATAGAACAAGTAAGCTTCGCAACAGTATCTGATGTAGTTCAAGATTGTTTCCGGAGCAACGGTACGCTGTTCGTTTTTCAAAAATTTTGCAAGAGATGTTGCGGAGAATGTCATACCGACATTGGCAACCACGTAAGCAATGATACGTTCCAACAAATCCACATCACGGATTTTATTCCGCTTCACGATGTCCTTTAGCTGAACGGAATTGAATAAATCCTGAAGATATTGCCTGGACGGCTCCCCTGCATAACGAAGGTTCGCAAGATAAGGCATACCTCCGGTAAGCAGGTACTTTTGAAAACACTGTTGGATTGAATCATTGGGATTATACGAGCGATACAATTCCATAAATTCCGCAAAAGAAAATGGATAAATTACAAACTCTACATACCTCCCGCCAAGATAAGTCGCAAGCTCACCAGACAGTAGATTCGCATTCGAGCCGGTAATGTAAATATCACAATCCAGCGAAACACGGAAAGAGTTTATACACTTCTCCCAATCTTTAACTTCCTGAATCTCATCAAAAAAAAGATAGACTTTGCCGTCAATTTCCTTTGCACGTCTGATGACCTCGTCGTGCAAAGCTTGCGCAGTTTGCAAATGAGAATAACTTAGGTCTTCAAAATTGATAGCAAAAAGCTGCGTTTCACTGACACCGGATTCGATAAGCTCCTGCTTGATCAATTCCAACATAACTGACTTTCCGCACCGTCGAATTCCAGTCATGACCTTAATTAGTTCTGTCCCGATGAATGGGCGTATACGGTTCATATATAGTTCGCGTTTAATCATACACCTTCGTCTCCTTCTTCGTAACTATCCATAGCATATCATATTTATAACTGAAATTCTATTTATAATTTCATTTTTATAAGTTATAACTGATAAGATTTCTTCATAGCTATTGTCCCAAGTTATTACTATTTCAATACATTTGCATTACATAAATTCACTCCAAACCCCAAACGTGCTTTCTTTTGCACAATGTGATATGATAGATGCTAAGAACAAAAAGGGGGTTATTTTTATTATGAATTTCAGATTACGGTATGGAGACGAGTTTGATGAGTCATATCTGACAAATGTTATGGGCATTGACGAAATCGTATATGCCGCCGATGGTTATGTCGGGGAATTACCAAATATGATTGCTCGTTACCATGTGGAACATAGACAGTTTGTATGCCTTGAGGAAGTAGAGACTGGCCGTTTAGCAGGATATATCAACTTTGTTCCTTGTACGGAAGCACTTTACAAGAACATCCGTTACGAAAGCGAACGCATCCGCGATGACGACATTCGACCAGATGAGCTTCAGACATTAAATCATGATGGCAATCACCTCTTCCTGATATCTATTGCATTACATCCTGACTTTAAGGATACCGGTGCCATCAAGGAATTATCCAATGGCTGGATTGCATATCTCGCTCAGCTGGAACAAGAAGGTTATCCTATTACAGATATCGGCGCTACTGCTGTATCTCCAGATGGACGAAAAGCTCTGCATCGTATGCAATTTGAACAGGAACGTGTCCTCAAGGAGGATGGTAACATTGTCTTCATCTGTGAAGGTGACAGACTTCGTAAGCTTTTAAATAAGGATTTGCGTTTTAATGGATAAAAATACTCACGAAAAAAATTATGAAAATGACATTTATCTGATGATTCCACTCGCCGACAATCAGAAAAACTGGCGCTTGAATGAACTCGGCATATTACAGCAGGCAGCACAGGATCAGCAGGACGACTATAGCCGTATACCGGACAATTTCTCCCGCAGACTATTATGCAGCCTGCAAGCCTATCTGGAATATGAGTGCAGCAATGCGGTTGTGGACGAATTACGCATGGCTTATCTGGGTGAGTTTTCTTTTGTTCACTCTACGGATGATTATCCTAAAAAGGGACAAGAACCGGAAGTGATCGGCACTTCCCCTTGCCAGATGATTCTCACTGCACATCACGCTACGCATATGTATATTCTGACTCTGGTTCTTCCCAAAGATACCATACGCCAGTTTTCAACAACGCAGGTATTAGATCAGATTAGTCATGAAAGTCTTTGGATCACCTGCCCGGAAGATGGTGCCACTTATTTGCAAGGTGTTTCCAAGAAATATACCACAATGCCAACGTACGTTAGTCTGTACGACTATCTCAAATACAAATACGGACTTTTAAAATGTGGCGCCGGAAAAGCTTTCCTTTTGCTTTCCGACCGTCCTTCGGATGAGACAGAGTTCCACTGCATGATGGCCGGTGAAACATATGACAGTCTGCATCAGGATTTCCACATTGCAAGTGATAACATTTCTCAGATTTGTAACGAAAATCATGCACAGTATGATTATTACGAAGTCTACATGTCTGAAATGGTTGTTGCCTGCATTATGAAAAACTTTTCTGATGATATGGATGAGCGAATCGACATTACTGCAACCTATGCGTTTATCGTTATTCTTGCCATGTTCCAAAATACATCCATCGAAAAGGTAAATATGCAGATTTCCAATGCACTTTCCAATGATGGAGATATTTCCCATGAGGAAATTCTTAGTCTGTATCGTAATTTTGGAAAAACGGTTCGTTTCTGGGAAAAGAACAATTATAAATATTGGGGAACCCAACAGGAAGCTGCCTGTATTGTGGAAGCATTTGGAAACAAAGAATTAAAAGAGACCTATTATGAGCATCAGGAATTCTTAGAGCACATCGCAGAACTAAAAAGTGCAAAAGCCGAGGAGCGAAATGGTTTCATCCTCAATATTGTTGCCACTATCCTCGCTGTTATTCAGGTACAGGATTTTATCGTATCACTTTTAGAAAATTTCTATGGAAATGTTGGAATCAATGTAGATTATGCAACCAGTACATTTTCTACCTTAATCATCTGTGGAACGTTTTCGTTTGTCGTTGTTTTAATGATTATCAATCGCATGCGCATCAAAATGCGCAAAGGAGACATGCATATAAAGGAGTTGCGGGATGAAGATGAATAAAAAAGCAAAAGGAATCTGGAACAACAAACCTTTCTGGTGCATTCTTATATTTGGACTCGCCGTTTTATGTTCCAGCATTAAAGTTTTGGTTCTGCCACAAGGTGGTAGCCTGACCTATTTTAGTCTTCTTATTTTATGGCTGATGACCTTTATCTACGGTCCACGCTATGGACTCATTGCCTCTGTCATATTTGGCTTTGTCCGCCTCGGCATTACCTATCTGACAGGAGAATACATCAATCCAAATATCTGGTCGATTATTCTCGAATATCCTGTGGCGCACGGTCTTTTCTGTCTTGGTGGATTTTTATCAGAACCGAAAAAGAAAACAGATCTTGCAATTGCTGAAAACGAATCGATACAGGTAGAGCCGTATAAGCTTCGTATGGGTTATGTGATAGGTGTAGCTGCCATGCTTGGCTGTTATGTCATATCTGCCGAATTGTTCTATCCCGCCTATCGGGAAGGATTTTGGAACAATCTGATCTATAACATTATTTACGACAGTAGTTATCTTCTGATTGAAGGATTTTTCTCTGTGCTGCTTCTATGTATTCCACAAGTAACACAGGCAATTTATTATGTAAAATATGTTGCTACACATATTGATGAAGACGACACCCTAGAATGCTTTTAAAGCACCTAGGGTGTTTTTCTTATACCTCTAAAATAACGGCGATATTCTTTCCTTGACCTTTCGCACGATACATCGCAAGATCTGCACATCGAACCAATTCAATATAATCCAGACTCTTTTTCGTTGTAACAACGCCAAGACTTCCAGTAATTGCCATATGACGATTTTCTGTCGAACTCTGGTATTCCTCCGCCAATCGTTCGATTACCGTATTCGCATCGGCCTTGATTTGTTCTCCTGAGATCTCACCTACATAGCAGAACACAAACTCATCACCACCAATACGTCCCACTTCTCCAAGAAACAGCGATTGTAATGTCTGCGCTACATAACATAGGATTTCATCGCCCTGCTGATGACCATAATCTGTATTAAATCTCTTAAAGTCGTCCACATCCAAAAAGCCAAAAATAATCTGCTCACCATGTTCTGCTGCATACTCTACTTTTTCTCTGGCATACGCCTCAAACGCTCTTTTGTTCATAACACCGGTAAGTGGATCACTGTCTGCCTGCATCTGCAGTTTCTGCTGCGCATTCTTTTCCTGCTCATGCTTTTCTTCCACATAATCCATCAATTCATTGATGCCTTCTGCCATTTTCCCCAACTCATCCCGAGACTCCACCGGCATACGCAGCGAATAATCCTGCGTCTGTCTGATTCTCTCAAACATATCCATCGCATTCTGGATTGGGTGCAAAATATGATTTGTCAGAAATATCTCTGATACAATTGCTCCAAAACATAGAACCAAAAACACTAAGGCGATCCACAATACAAACGACCACATATCGCGCTTTTGTTCTGACAAATTTTCACTGACACGAATGCCCCACTCTGTATATTGTACATCTGAATAATAGGTAATGTATTTATCTCCACCATAATGATAAATGATCTCACCCGTCGGGTTTGCCTCATGGTCAATTGCACTGTATTTCTCGTGGAATTCATTTCGGTCTTTGGTCGTAGAAACAAAATGACGCCGGCTTGTCTTGTCTTCCTTCGTCCCCGCAGTAATGATGTTGTTCGCTCCATCCAGCAAATAAAAGGTTCCTGCAGACAACGATTCCATACTCAGACGTAGTTGATCAAAATATGCGGTATCCAGTTCTTCTACGACATAGCCAACTAGAGCATCTCCGTTATATATTCCAATATAAGCCGGAACCACCCTCTTTGCGCCATTGTTCGTTTCACGCTCGTAAACATCTCCCATAATAAATTCACCTGTGTGAAATTTATCATCTAGAATAAGCATTTTACTAATTTCCTGTAATTCATACTGTTCGCTGGATCCCACCACATGAAAATCGCGATCCAAAACAGACACACTTACTACATAATCCGCATGGTTTACCTGCTGTTGCAATAAGTTGTCAAGATACCCGCTCTGATCTTTTTCCTTTCCATCCAGACTATCCTGTGCTGCATCTACAACCAGTTCATAACTGGCTATCGTCGACATTGCATTTTTTCTTCTCTCTGCAAACTTCTGGATATTTATAATCTGATTCTTGCTGATTGCCTTTAAATTGCATTCTGTCAACGCATCTATTTTCCGACTTGTTTCATAAAGAGAAAACGCACCAAAAACACACAGCGGTGCAATCGAAAAAAGCAACAGCATCGCTAGCACACGCCTCTTTAATTTACTTTTCTTTTTCTTCCCAAGCATACGCCAACCCCCTTTATCTTAATGTAATAACAATGGCTATAGATATTGCCCCCATTGCCCGATCAGACGTTCCAATGAATATGCAGCATTTGCCGGACTTGTCGATGGCAGTGTAATCGCCTCAATTTCAATCACGTTCTGCTGATATTTTTTATAATATTTTCCTGATGTGGCACCATTACAAAATACTTTATCAATCTTGGACTTTTCTATGATTGGCTGCAAATTCGTCGGTACGACATTTCGTATACTACTGTCACTTGAACCTATAATATCGCAACTATAAATCGTATCCCATAGTGCAATATGATTCCGATACAGCATATCCTTTTTCTCGTCGATTGTTTGCGGCACCTTTTCCTGTAAAACAGCTGCCATAACTTTCCAAAAACGATTCTGCGGATGTCCGTAAAAGAACATTTGCTCTCTGGACTTTACTGATGGGAGACTTCCCAAAATAAGAATCTGTGATTCCGCATCATATAATGGCGGAAACGGATGTCTGATATGTTCATACATTGTATTCATAAAATAACCTTTTTATCCCAACATGCCAAGCACACGGTCTAATAATCCTGTTGACTGCAAGAACAAAATCACCATAATAACCGGTGCAACAAACTTAATCATCACATTATACAAATGCTTTCTTGAGAATTTGCCATTTGGATGTTCCATTTCTTCTGCAATCCACTTTGGTCCCACAATCCATCCAATGAGAATCGTTGAAAAGACAGAAATCAGTGGCATCAAAAAACTGTTGCTGATGTAATCCATAATGTCAAGCAACTGTCCGGTAGAACCATTTGGCAGATTCACTTCTACATAGAAAATACTATATCCCAAAGCAATCACTGCTGTTGCAATCAAATAAATCATCGTCAAAACACTTGTTGTCTTTTTTCGTTCTGTATGAAAGATTTCCATGCAATTGGCTGTAATAGCTTCCAAAACAGAAATACAGGAAGTCAAGGCTGCAAATGCTGTCAGTAAGAAGAATACCAACCCAATCACATAGCCGGCTTTTCCCATTGCATAAAATGTCTTTGGCAAAGCCACAAACATCAAGCTTGGACCTGCTGCCATACCATCCATACCAGAGAACACAAAAATGGTTGGAATAATCATCATACCTGCAAGAACTGCTACCGCAGTGTCTACAATTTCAATCTGTGCTACCGACTTATTTAAATCGACATCTTTTTTCACGTAAGAACCATACGTAATCATAATTCCCATAGATACACTGAGAGAGAAAAACAACTGACTCATCGCATCGAGTGTAATCTGTAAAAACCGGGATACCGTCAACCCCGATACATCAGGAAGTAAATAAACCCTCAAACCGTCAAGTCCACTTCTCATAATTCCACTTTCATCACTTGCACGCAAGGTCAGTGAAAAAATAGCGATTCCCACAACCATGACAAGAAGAATTGGCATAATAAACTTACTACATCTTTCAATGCCGCCTTCCACGCCGTTATATACGATAAAACCGGTAATTAACATAAAAATCAATCCATACCAGACAGACGATGGATCTGTAATAAATCCGGTAAAATAAGAATCTTCTGCTGCTGCAGCAAAATCTCCTGTCAGATACACTGTAAAATACTTTAAAATCCATCCACCAATCACAGCGTAATACGTCATAATCAGCATTGGCACTAAAAAAGTCAGAAGTCCTAACTTTTTCCAACCCGGTCGCATTGTCTCATAAGCGGCAACAGCACTCTTTCCTGTCTTACGGCCGATTGCGATATCTGTTGTAAGCAGCGTAAACCCAAAAGTCAACACCAGCACAATATAGATAATCAAAAACAAGCCGCCACCATCTTTTGCAACTAAATACGGAAAACGCCATAAGTTTCCCACGCCCACGGCACTTCCTGCTGCCGCCAGAACAAATCCGATCTGGCCGCTAAAACTACTTTTCTTTTTCATCTTTTTAAATTTCTCCTGTTTTTGTCGTTATTTTGTATTTTTCCCGAAATAGAAAATAACCACTGCGTAAAGACTACACAGTGGTTATATTATACCAAGAATATTCTGTTGTGCCTAGGGATTTCTTCCTTAATTTCCGCTACATCCGTGCTTATCTTCGCCGCAAGAATGACCTTCTCCATGACCATGATGTGAGCACTGTACATTTGGATTGTATCCCAGATTATTTGCCAAAAGTGCATCAACTGCTGCATCACAAGATCCTGCTACACCGCCGTACAACTGGATACCAGCCTGTGCCAATGCATTCTGTGCACCGCCACCAATACCTCCACAAATCAGCACATCTACCTTTGCACCTGTAAGAAATCCTGCAAGTGCTCCATGACCCTGTCCGTTTGTATCCACAACCTGGGTATTTACAATCTTACCTTCTTCTACATCATAAAACTTAAACTGTTCTGAATGTCCAAAATGCTGGAAAATATTTCCATCCTCATATGTTACTGCGATTCTCATTTGCTTTTCTCCCTTCTCTTGAAACTGATCTCCATACCTATGTCTCTGGCAACCGCCACAATGACATACGTCTTCCTTGCCTTCACAAAGGCGGTAATCTCCTCCTTCAATACGAAGGGGCATACCCTCTACGAGTGCTGTTGCAATTTTCGCTCTGGCAGTATTGTAAATCGCCTGTGCTGTTGTCCTTGCCACCTGCATATAACTGCTGCATTCTTCCTGTGAAAAACCCTGCTCATCAATCAAACGGATTGCTTCAAACTCATCCACAGTCAACACAACCGGCTTTTGATTTACATCCTGTCCTACAGGCACAAAGTTACATACCTTTGGCATGTGGCACACTTTTCTGCACTTTCTCGGTCTTGGCATGCTACGGCTCCTTTGTTATTGGCATATGCCAGTTAATATTTCCATTCTTACTTTACGCTCATTTATGGCATATGTCAATTACTATTGTAAGTATTTTCCTCTTGAAATGAATATTTTTTACAAATGTTTATCCTTGCAATCCTGCTGACTGGCGGATCATGTCTTCCACAACGATGTCATAGATTTCACCGATCGTATTACAATATTCCAGAACCTTCCAAGGCTCATTCGTATGGAAATGAATCTTGATCAAATCCTCATCGCCTGCTGCAATCAGGCAGTTCCCTTCAAAATGCTCTGTGATGTAATCTGCAATTTCATCTTCATCGAGATCCTCATCTCTGCGGTCAATCAGAAGCTGCGTATCATAACGATAGGCAAACTGATCTTCTTCTACATCTACACTATTTACATTTCCCATAATGAATTCCTCTCTTTCCGAATAGCATCTATCTACTATACCATCCTTCTTATCCTAAACATGAAACAACCACTGCGCAAATCACGCAGTGGTTTTATTATAGCACAATATCATTTCAAGCCGAGTAAAATCTACATGCCAATCAAGTCAAATGCCTCAAAAGACACAACCACCTGATAGTCATGATGGATATTCGGATATTTGATCTGTACAGATTTTAAGGTCTGGCTATAGTACCAGCCGCTCTCTGCTGCCTCATAGTTCTCACGATACAGAAAATGCTCTATCTCTTTGCCATCCACCTGCACCCAATATGGCGATTTTTCGCGATGCACCATATCAATATGCATCTTTTGTACAGGGCTTTCATAAGAACCGGTAAACGTAAAGTCAAGCGTTGTCTTTTCTCCGGCATGCATCGTGATATGTGTATTGCAGTATACCCCTTTTTCATAGTCAAGTGTTGCACCGTCATCATCATAAAGCTCAAACACTGCATCTTCATCCGGTACACAAAGAATCTTTAACTCACTGACTTTCTCTGTCGCGAGATTGAAAAGCTGATTTTCTGCAACCGGCACAATCGAACCGCTTTTTACAAACATTGGAATGCTTTCCAGTGTAACCGGAATTGTAATGGTCTGTCCACCCTCGTAAGCTTCTCTGGTATAAAAATCGTAAAAAGTTGTTCCTTCTGGCAAATAGATTTCTCGCTCGCTCGCACCTTTCTCGACTACATTTGCCACCAGAAGCGAATCACCTAACATAAACTCGATTCCTTCATTATAACAATGCGCATCCTCCTGAAACGCATACACAAGCGGTTCCATAATCGGTGCACCTGTCTTTGCTGCACGCGCCATCAACGCATACATATAAGGAGACAAACGATAACGGAACTGAATCGCATCACGGATCAGATGCTTGGTACCGCTATACATCCACGGCTCTGTGACTGTATTATCTATATTTGTCGAATGAATGGAAAAACGTGGCTGGAAAATGCCATTTTGTACCCAGCGCACAAAAAGTTCTTCCTCCGGTGCCGTGCCGTAAAATCCGCCAATGTCGCAGCCATGATTTGCCACACCGGAAAGCCCCATACCAAGAATCGTTGCTATATTATATTTCAGACTTTCCCAACAGGTAAGGTTATCGCCAGCCCATGTCTGCGCATAACGCTGGATGCCTGCATGACCGGATCGACACACTGCAAAAGCTCTGGTGTTCGGAAATTCCTCATGCACCGCTTCCTGCGTCAACTGACACATCAAGTTGCTCATAACCGGTTTTACCTGACCGATCGTAGCTCCCTTTCCTTCAAAAGAAACTCTGGCATCTTTATCCACAAGGCCTTCGTATTCACAGTTATCATTCCACACAGATGTCACACCATATGATAACAAATTATCCTTTAAATATTGCTTCCAGTCGCCTCGCACAGACTCCTTTGTATAGTCAACATAGTTACCCATGCCGCCCCACCAGAGACCTACCGCCGGTTTTTCTTCCTCGCTGTCTTTTACAAACATGCCTTTTTCTTCCATTTCCTTCTTATAAGGATGGGATAAAAGCATACCCGGTTTCACATTCGGAGAAACTGTAATCCCGCGTTCTGTCATTTTTTTGAAATGATCTGCAGGATCTTTGAATTTATCATGATTCCAGGTAAATGTATAACGTTTCATACCCTCGCCTGCATCAATTTCACAATATCCGGAAGACAACTGGAAACCATCCATCGGAATCTGCTCTTTTTTTGCTGTATCAACAAAACCTACAATGGCTTCATCCGCATCCTTCGGCAATTCCGGATAATACATGGAAGAGCCGAGATAGCCCAATGCCGCCTTTGGCAGCATAACCGATTTTCCTGTCAAATCCGTGTAACGCGAAACAATTTCTTTCATCGTTGGTCCCGCAATAAAGAAAAGATCAATATCACCGCCATCTATGCGGACGGTACTGTGGTGCTTGGTATAATTGCTGTGGGATCGGCCCATGTTAAAATCACATTCCCAGGTTGTGTGATAAAAATATCCCACTGCTTTTTTGGTGCTTTCATTCAATTTCAGATAAAACGGAATGTGCTTATATAATGCATCTGTTTTTTCCGGATTATAGCCCATGCAATCTCCCGGTGCTGTCTGCATAAATGATTCACGTTTATTGAGTTCGCCCGTGCGCTCACCAAATCCATAATAATTGTCTGCGCTTTCCATAACGCATGTATGAATCCGACGACCATTGCTGTCACAGAGCCATCCACGATATGGGATATCCTCGTGCAAAAGCGTTCCCTCTTCATCATAAATCTGCAAAAGAAATGGATCTTTTTGTACCACAACTTTTAATTTTGTCCCCTGCAGTACCACCTTAGATGCATCTTCTGTCATCACAGCATCCGCCGGTGTAATTCTATGACGATATCCTTTTAACACTTCATCCATACGGTCTTCCCAGGCTGTCATCACAAGCGAATACGATTCCTCCGCAAAATCCCCTGTAAAGCCTGCACGAATACGCACAATATCGTCGGTCAAAAACAAGATACGCATCTCTATCACGTTGGTCGATAGTACAAACGTCTGCGCTCTTTTTTCCACTCCAAGCAATCTTTCTACAATCTTCATGGCAAATCCCCTTCTATATATTATATTAAGCCTTTGTCAATTTCTTTCTTATATTGTCATACTAACAAAGAAGAGACAGCAAATCTACACCAATTCTGCTGTCTCTCCATTCATTCTTTTACATATCTTGCTATAATAATTTTTCTTTTAATATCCGCTCTACTGTGCTTTTCTCTCAGCAATAGCATCTACATTTGCCTGCACTGCCTTCTTTGACAATGGATAGAGGAATGCAAGTGATGCTGCAAGAACCAGGAATCCAATTGCAGGGAAAAGTGTTGTCACATCATAAATTCCATTGACAACGTCAGAATCGAATGCCGTTGCACTGCTATATCCTACAATAGAAAGAAGAAGACCTGTTAATCCATTCGCAGCAGCCTGTCCTAATTTTCTTGCGAAAGAATATACAGAGTAAACGGTTCCATCACTACGAATGTTTTTCTTTACTTCAATATCATCGATTACATCAATAATCATTGCCCAGCACATGATGTTAAAGAATGACATTCCAGCATATGCCAACATATAAAGTGCGATAAAGACAGCTACGCTGGTTGTATGCACAAAGTATGCAATAAACATAGAACCTGCACCGATAAAAGCACCAACAACAGCTAATTCTTTCTTACCAAATTTAGCAGCAAGTTTTGTTACGAAGGTTGACATAATAAGCACAACACCACAACCAAGAAGACCACTCATAGAAAGCGCTTTTGCACTGTTAAAGTAGTTTGGATAAATGTAGTTGTTCATTCCGGAAAGTGTCATCTGTACCAAAAGGAAAACGAGTGCAGAAACAACAATACCTACAAATGCACGGTTTGTGAACAATACACCAAAGAGTTCAAATACATTTTTCTTCTCTTCCGGTGCTTCCATCTTTACACGCTCCGTAGAAAGATGATAGCAGATCAAATATACCAGAACAGCCAGAATAGAGCATACACCAGAAGCCAGCATTGTCTTGCTTCCACTCAATACCTGATGTCCTTCTGCATCTGTCGTATATACAACCATTGGCAAAATTACAACAATAACAATCTGTGCCACTGTAGCACCAATGGTTCTCCAGTTAGAAAGCATAGCTCTTTCTTCTGGCTTGTCACTCATTGCAGATGCCATAGAACCATATGGAATATTTACACCGGTATAGCATACAGAACCCCAAAGGATATAGGTAAAGAACATCCAGAATACCTTAAATCCCATTGGCTTATCTGCAAAGTATGGTGCGAAGATCAGAAAAGATGCCACTGCAACCGGACCTGCAAAACGACGTACCCATGGAGCAAATTTTCCCTTTGCAGTATATCCGGAACGGTCTACTACCTGTCCCATAGCTACGTCTGTAAAAGCATCCACTACTTTTGCTGCCATCATCAATGTTCCCACAAGTGCTGCACTAACACCCATGATATCTGTATAAAATTTCATCATAAACAGAGCTGCGATAACAAAGGTTAAATCGTTCGCGAAATCGCCTGCTGCATAACCGATCTTATCTCTCAGACCAAATGGTCTTTTTGCATTTTCTTCAAATTGCGCCATTACTGCCGCATCATTTTTGTTTTTACTCATTGTTTCTTTACCTCCCGATTACTGTAAAAGCCAATCTAAAATATCCTGAATATATTTGTCCCAAAATGTCCAGTCATGACCGCCTGCATCTTCTTTATATACGAGATCTGCATTTTTCTTCTGCAAAGTATCTCTTACATGCAGATTGGACTGATACAAAAAGTCATCTGTTCCAACAGCCTGATACAGCTTTGGAACACAACCCTTTGCCACATCCTGATCATACAGTGCAAACAAATCATAACTGCTTCCAGCAAGTTTTTCCGGATCACCAAAAGAATCTTCCCATGAAAACGGATTGTTTTCATTTTCCTGGATGGTTGAACTCTGATACAAACCGGCAATATCAAGTGCTCCTGACATACTTGCAGCTTTTGCATAAAGATCCGGACGGCTCAATCCTAAATACCATGCGCCATATCCTCCCATGGAAAATCCGGCAACATATGTCTTCTCGCGATCTTTGCTGACAGGAAATACTCCCTGAATAAATGTTGGTAATTCCTCTGTAAAAAATGTTTTGTATTTTTTACCACTCCTAAGATCCTGATAAAATGAATTCTCTGCTGATGCCATAACAACAACAATCCCTCGATCCTGTGCGTACCTGTCAATGTTACTGTAACGAATCCATGAAAAGGCATCGCCGTAGGCACCATGAAGCAGATAAAGTACAGGAAGTCCAGCCTCATAATCATATTTTTCTGTATGATTGATTTCTGTGATTTCCTCACTGCTTCCCGGCGTTGGAACAAATACATTTAATGTAATGTTGCTTCCTAATGAAAAACTATAATAATGTGTTTCCATCAATGCCATCTTTTTCACCTCCTCTATTTTTATCGCAATTTCTTTTTCTTGTCTCTTGCGTTTCTGGGAAAATGGTAGCAAAATGAAAAAAGCAAAACTACACCATTTTTGCTTTGTACGGTATGTTTTTTTACAAATCTTGTTGTCTGCATTTATTTTTGTAGAAAAAACAAACAACATTTCATATGATGATGCCAAGTTTTTTGGTAAAAAGGAGGACTTTCTATGATTGATCGCGCAGGTATCTTAATGGACAACGGGGCGAGGATTGCCTGTCATCGTGTTGAAGGTATGAATGACAATATGTCACATTCTCATTACCATACGTATTTTGAGCTCTACTTTTTAGAGGGTGGTGCACGTCATCACATCATGCAGGATCAACAGTACGAGACGAAAGTTGGCAGTTTCATGCTCTTCGCGCCATATATCATGCATTATTCTTTTTCCGATCATGATGTACCTTTCAAACGAACGGTGCTCTACTTTAAGGAAGACGCCATTTTGTCTCCCGCTCTGCTTTCTATGCTAAAAGAAGGCAGTGGGCTCTATGAACCAGAGCAGAAGATATCATCCAGCGTCCACTATTTATTGAATGAAATCCAGCGCGAGCAGGAACGCGATGACCCTCTCCATGAAGCAGCTATGCAAAATCTGTTAAACACACTGCTTCTTGCGATTATGCGCAGTACAAGCGCTGCTCCAAAGCCAGAGACACAAAGCCGCATGGCAAAAGTCATTTCTTATATTGAAAAGAACTACCAGCATGAATTACGTTTACAGGATATTGCTGAGGAGTTCTATGTCAGCGAATATTATTTGTGTCACGAATTTAAAAAATACACAAACCGCACTATTGTGCAGTACATCAACGCCCTTCGTATACTACATGCCCAGCGACTCATTACAGAAAGCGACCTCAATTTTACCAAGATAGCAGAACAAACGGGATTTTCTTCGCTAACGCATTTTAACCGTACCTTCAAATCCATTGTTGGCACTTCTCCATCTGCGTATCGCAAGACAAATCCAAAACAAGTCTAAATCATTGTAAAAGGAGAACACATCATATGAATTATCATGAAATTTCACCAGAAATGACCATCGGCGACCTCGTAAAATCTAATGTATACGGAGATTTTGCCAACTATATTTTTACAGATATGACACCAGATCACTGGAACTGCCCTTTAAAAGACTATGGATATGAAAAAGTCGGATTCGAACAGACACTCCATCGCATGGAAGAGCTTGCCTCAACAAAAGACCAATATGTTTATCATATCTATGATGAGGAAACACGCCTTTCCCAGTGGGACAAAGAGAAGCCGGTGCTTCTGCACTTTCCGGGACCAGAAGCTGGTCTTCCTTATGCTGTTGTCATTCCAGGCGGTGGCTTTAACCGTCAATGGGGCTTGATTGAAGGCATGGCCATTGCGGCTGAACTCAATCGTCAAGGTTATACGGCTTTTGTTTTATACTATCGCACCAAAATCGAACCTGTCATTCCAAAAGCCATTGAAGATATGCACCAGGCCATCCGATTTATCGAAGAGCATGCTTCCACTTTTTCTGTACAAAAAGGACATTACATCTTAGGTGGATTCTCTGCGGGAGCAACACTTGCCGGAGAAATGGGATCTACGAATTTCGGTTGGAAAACCGCTGGTCTTCCAAAACCGGAAATGATTTTCCTCGGCTATACAGCGATTGACATGAAGCTGTTTTTTGATACCTATCAAAAATTTCCTCTTGGTCATCCGGCACATACCGGCATGAGCGACTTTTTGCGACGCATTGGTGGACCGGAATTCACATGGGATGATCTTGCACCTTATCATCTCGTTGATTTTATGGATGAAACCTATCCCCCTGTCTATCTGACAGCAAACGAAGACGATGGCACCGTACCTTTTTCCAACAGCCTTCTGATGGAAGCTGCCTGCAAAAAATCTGGCATTCCATGTCAATGTAAATTTGGTAAAACAGGCGGTCACAGTTATGGGCTTGGCGTGGGACTTTCCGTGGAAGGGTGGCTGAAGGATGCCCTTGCTTTTTGGAAATCTCTCCCTTCCGACTAATTGTGCACAAATAACAAAAGAACTATTGCAAGCATTCCTTTCTTTTATTAAAATAATACATATATATGCATTTCTATAGAAAATGAATGCACGATACTGTATGACACGTAACGATAAAGGAGTTATGACATGGAATACGACGAAAGTCTTTTTAAAGCAAGAGCCAACAAACGCGCGCGCAATATCTGGCTGGTTTTTTCGCTGCTTCTGACAGCAAATTACGGTGCTGATTTATCAAATGGGCTAAGAACACCCGGTTACTATATTGTGTTTCTTTTACTATGCTGGGTACCTTTTTTCTCCGGTCAGATTCTTATGAAAGTACAAGGGGCCGATACAGACCGTTATCGTTATGATCTTTCTATCGGTTATGGCATTTTTTATCTATTTGTCATCTGTACGACGGACTCACCCATCGCATTCACATATGCACTTCCGGTGACCAGTCTTTTGGTACTTTACAAGGACAAACGCTTTATGAAATACTGCGGCATCATCAATACTGCCATGGTTATTTTCAGTTGTGCTTTCCACTATTTCCAGGGTTATAACACAGACGCTGATCTAAAAAATTATCAGCTGCAGATTGCCTGCATTATTTTATGTTATGTCTGCTATGTACGTTCCATCCAGCACTTAAATGACTCCGATGGTGCTATGACAGACAGTATTAAGTCGGATTTACAACGTGTCGTAACCACTGTTGAAAAAGTAAAAAATGCCAGCAACTCTATTCTAGATGGCGTAACCGTTGTCCGTGAGCTGGCTTCTGAAAATAAGCATGGCGCTGATGTTGTTATGCTTGGCATGAATGAATTAACTGGAAACAATACACAATTACAGGATCGCACCTCCTCTTCCATGGATATGACAACTGACATCAACGCACAGGTGCAACATGTTGCTGCCATGATTGAGGAAATGGTAGAACTTACCCGCGAATCCGGCGTGCATGCCCAAAACAGTTCCTCTGATCTGGATAGTCTGATGGAAACCACACAGCTGATGTCCACATTATCTTCTGAGGTAGATCAGGTCCTGCATGACTTTAAAGACGAATTTGAGATGGTAAAAGAAGAAACGGGAACCATCGACAACATTTCCAGTCAAACCAATCTTTTGGCGCTGAATGCCTCCATCGAAGCGGCAAGAGCAGGAGAAGCCGGCAAGGGCTTTGCCGTAGTTGCCGAGGAAATCCGCAAACTAAGCGCAGAGACCAGTGCTTCTTCGGGTCAGATCCGCGATGCACTGATCCATTTGGAAGAGACTTCTGCAAAAATGATGACCTCTATGGGAAAAACACTGGAACTTATTCAGCAGACGATGGATAAGGTAATGCAAACCGGTGAAAATGTCAAAAAAATCAATGCAGATTCTTCTCAGTTAGGGGATCATATCCAGGATATCGATTCCGCAATGCGTGAAGTAGAGACTTCGAATTCCCAGCTTGTAGAGAACATGGAAGAAGTATCCGGTATCATGAACCACATGACCCATTGTATCAATGATTCGGATGAAACGAGCAAACGTATGCTTAGCAAATACGAAGAAAGTGCAAATAATATTGATTCCATCGAAACTGTTATTGAAGGTCTTATGTGTGAACTTGGTTTTGGTGGATTTATGGGCATTGAAGACGTGCATGCCGGCATGAAAGTGATCGTAACACTGGAAAACGAGAACGAGGCGCGTCACGGTGAATTATTGGAACAGACAAAAGATGGTCTTACCATAAAGTTAAACGATAACTTACTTCTCAGCAATCCTTGCAGGTGTGAAGCACAGGTCGTTGTTGGCAATGTTCTCTACTGTTGGAGTAAAGCAACCTTGCAGACAAATAAAAACGACAACAAGCATTATGACGTAATCATTACAGGTCGTCCGCGTATCAATAACCGACGTAAATATCCACGCATTGATGCCAACAATAGTTGTAGTATTACGCTTCAGAGTACAGGTGCGCGCTATCAGGGACATCTTGATAACATCAGTGCCAACGGTTTTGCTTTTATATCAAACGATCCTGTATTCCTGGATGCCAAGGGCGAAACTGTTATCATTACCATTGATAACTTTGCTCTTGCGTCACACAACGTATTGGAAGGTCGCATCATCCGATGCTCAGATCACGATGGCACCTACATCGTTGGCTGTCAGATGCCAGATGATAATGTTTATATTATGGAATATATCGAAAGCCGCCTGCGTGATGGGGCTACGAGTTTTCAGTAAGTCTTCAGACTTCCTAAATATCAAAAATGTGCTAAAAAGTCCGGGATAACCTTTTTCTTACGGTCATCCCGGACTTTCTTACAGCCACAACTTCTTAACAACGCGTTTCAAACGGAATAGCAGGAATTCCTGCTGCATTAAACAAATTCACCTGATACCAGGCATCTCTTGCAAAACGAATCTGTAAAGAACCCTCTGTCATTTCTTCCAATCTCAAAACCAGACTGTCTCCGTCTACCAAAGCCTGATAAGAAATTTCTCTGCCATTCTCAAGCACTGACAAGGCATTGATGGAATCTCCTGCGATCTCAAGCCCTTCTTTTGCATATGCCATCTTTATACGGATCGTATCACCCTCACGTTTTATCCCTTCCGGTCTCGGTGCCTCGCAGAGGATATCCTCTCCATATAGATATTTTCTTGCCAAAAGCGCCAAGCGATGTCCCACCGTGCGCTTATCTTTCGGATGAATATCATGTTCTTCGCCGACATCAGCAATAGATGCCATATATAGGCCATCGACTGTTTTTGCTGCTTCTTCCTGACAGCGACGGATTGTCGCATAATCCAGATTGGTCTGCATCATCCAGTCTCTCCAGCCCGGCAACTGCACCTCAAAAAACGGAAGTGCTTCGTCCTTCCATAATTTGCGCCAATCACTGACCAGTCCCTTCATCATATCGGTATAAAGCGACTGCAAGCCCGGCACATCATCGCTCTCGCCCTGATACCAAAGTACCCCACGTGCAGAAAATGGGGCAATCTGCTTTACCATATGCTCATATAAAATTCCCGGCATAGTTCTGGCGTCTACATATTCTATACGATAGGCTTCCATTGTTTTTGCCATCATCTCCTGCAGCGATGCATTCTCATCGAGTCCCAATGCCTTTTTCTGCTCTGCCAGTGCCTCAGGTGACATACTTTCCAGCCCCTTTTGTGCCATATCCATCATGGCTTTTCCGATTTCTTCCATGGATGGTGTTCTCGGAAGAACCACCTGATCAAAAGGACTCAGGCAAGGCTTTCCTGCATCGCTCTGCGGATCTGCCTTCCTCTCCGCCCAGAACTGCTCCATATCCTTGCCTTCCACTGACTTTTCCCACTTTTCCATCCATGGTTTTCCTACACGTTCCACAGTATCCTGGTCCATCCATGCACAACTGTAGGTACCGCCCCAGTTGCATCCTATAATACCGACCGGAACGCCGACCTTTTCTCGGATTTCCTTTGCGAAATAAAAAGCCACGGCAGAAAAATATCCCAAATCCTCCTCTGATGTGGCTCTGCGCCATCTGCCTACTGCACTGTAATCAAAGTCGCTATCCTGTTCCTCATAAAACTTCTTTGGTACATCAAAAAAGCGCAACTCATGATCATCCAGCCCCATGACCTGCTCATGATATTTTTCATAGCGCAGAGGGAATTCCATATTAGACTGTCCGCCGGCAATGTAAACCTCACCGATTGCTATATCTTCCAGAGTCATTGTCTCTATCCCATCACTCACCTGCAGCATCTCTGACGCAGAAGCCTCGAGGGGCTCGATTTTCAGGCAAAAATGACCTGTTTCATCTGCCATTACCTCAGCGCTCTTTCCCTGAATCTCAGCCCTTACCATCTGATTTGGCTGACTCTCTCCCCAGATATATACTGGTTTTTGTCTCTGTAAAACCATCCCATTTGAAAATACTTTTGCAAGTTTCATTTCCTACCTCCATCTGACTCTATTTGTGTGGTATCTCCACCTTAATCATACAATACTGATCTTTACTTGTTCGGAATCTGACGCAATTGCTCATCCACCTGATCGATCAAATCTTGCGACATTCCCGCATAAGTAACAGCATAGGTTAACAAATGTCGCAGGGTCATAAGTTTTAACGCCTCCATCATGGCTGCTCCATCTACCTGGGCTGCCTGCTCCTGACCTTGTCCTGCACTCATATGCATAATTGGCTCAATGATCTTCATCGCTTCCGGCTTTCCGGACAAATAGGCCATGGTACAGTCAACGTTTAAGAATGGCTCACGATTTCCATTGATACTTTTTGAAAAACGTGGCTGCTTCATCTGCCCATTCGCAAAATCTCCCATAATATCCTTAAGCCACTCGATAGAATCTGCCACCCAATGCGGCACACGATTGCAGTATTCCTCTGGATTTGGAACTACCGATGTATTACATACGCTATAGCCATGCGATCCATGGGAATAAATATGACTTTCAAACATAATCTCATGCTTCTCAAGAGCATCCAACAGATGTATCGTGTTCTTTACCGGTACCACGTTATCTGTTCTCGTTGCAAACACAAAGCAAGGACAGGTGTTTTCATCCACTGCTGCAATAACATCCGGCGCTGTCTTCTCATAAATCTTGGCACAATCTCCTTCAATAACAGGATAACCCAGAATCGCCGCATATGGACGATGCTGACTCATCGTTGCCGCACTGGCTGCCAGATGTCCACCGGCGGAGAACCCGATTACCACGATCTTATCCGTCAGGACTTTCCACTCATCTGCTCGCTCCTCAATCAAAGCCATGGCCTGCTCATAATCATCTAATGGATTCGGCCAAACAGAATCCTCTCCCACCGAATAGCGCAGGATAAAAGCCTGATAGCCTGCCTCAAGATAAGGAAAGGCTACCGGATCTGCCTCTCTGTCAGAACACATAGAATAGCCCCCGCCCGGCAAAATCAACACAGCAGACCGCTTACTGATATGATTAAATTCTCCTTCCACCGGCTGTGTGTATGCTGTCAGCGTCACATTTCTTTCCCCATTCAATACGATTTTTTCTACGTCCATTTTCTTCTCCTTTTCGTTTTATAAAATGAATTAACATTATATTAACTCGTTTTACACTCTGTTTCAAGATATATTTGTTTTTTTCACAAGAAACGTGTTATACTAATGTAGAATTATAGGAATTTTATACAAAATCACACATTTTCCAAAAGTTAAAAGGGGATATTATATATGGATCAAACTGCTTATTTTGAACAGATGCGTCAGAAACGGCGCAGTGAAATCTTAGAAACGGCACGCCGGATGATACTGGATCAAGGGCTTTTTTCATTCTCTATGCAGGGATTGGCACAGACGCTGGATGTATCTACGGTCACATTGTATAAATATTATAAGAATAGTATTGCGATCATTGAAGACCTTTACCAGGCAACCACCGGCACCTTATTCCAGTTCCCGGATCTTTTCCCCACACAAAAAAAGCCAGAAGATCTGGCTTTGGAGTATATTTCCCTGATCCTTGACGACATGATCTGCCGCCGGGAGGATTTTCGTCTGGTCATGACCCTTGGTCTCTACATCTATCCTGCCGATCCGGTAACAGAGATCCTGCCGGCAGAGCCTTTCTTGCAATACCTGCAAGAGACTCTGCCGCCGGAAGTCTGCGCTCTTTCGCGTGATAATTCGGACTTTCTCTCCTTTGCCACAGATGCCTGCCTATCTTTTATGCAGGCTGTTGCTACCCAGAGCAAGCCGGATCTCAGGCAGATGAAAAAGCAATTATTATTGTCTTTGTCACTGTGGTTTTAGCGCACAAAGGCATAACTACTTTACTGCTCTTTCATTTCTGCAATATTCTTCTGTACCTGAACCATACGGTCTTTGTCCAGTTCGTAAAACTTCATGGCAACGATATTACACAACCAACCGATAATAAGAATAACAGACTGGCTTGCGGCGGTCTGCGCCAGTTTGTCTGTTGCAAAGGATCTCATTTATGCACTCAATAAGATCAAAACAGATAAAGTAGATATGGATCAGTTTGTTTCCCAACTTTTCCGGGAACGCTATCTTTGCGCCCCAAGCAACCAGACCAGACAAAATCCGGAGCGCAACCTGGAACTGGAAGCTGAGATCTATGCTTCCGTCTACAATGCCATTGCCCATTATTACTCTTTTTCCGGTTCAAACGTCACGCTCTCCATCCCTCACATGGAGGAAGCACTTTGTCACGTTTTTTTGTACTCCATAGGAATTATCGAAAAACACTGTGAAGAGGATGCTTTTTCCTATGTCATGGATACTGCAAAACAAGCGAAAGAAAGAAAAGAAAACTACCAATAAAAAGATCGCTTAGGCTTGTTTTTACAGGCTTAAGCGATCTTCTTTATGCTATGCAGGATACGCTAATCTATTCTGCTTGCCAGAACTGCGATACCTTCTTTGCCCGGCATTTCAACGTCAAATCTTCCACTGACGCCGGTCATAGTTACATCGCGCGTCATATTCCACATATCGATAATCTCTATCTTATACTGATGGTCTTCCGGCAGTTTCCATGGGGCAATACCATTACAATGTCTGCCATAGTAACCGATGTAATAATCCTCACCCACGTGACCAAAGGCATTGTAGTCTTTCATCTTAGAAACAATGTCATCAACCTCATTCGGATTCATAAATCGACTTATCAGGGGACTATTCTGTAATTCTTCCATGCTCTCCAGATGATGTTTTTCCATGTATGCCTGAATATCAAAATCATGATATTCCTGCCACGGCTCGATCGCTCCCGGAATGGCATCTACGATCTCCTTCAGATAGGCAATACGCTTTGGGCTTTCTCCCTTGAGGACACCACCCTTTGCCCACCAGAGCACTTCATCATCGGATAAGAATACTTCACCATGTGTTGCATATGCCCCTTGACAGACAGCCATCCAAAAACGGTTTGCCATTTCCCAGCCGGAAATATTGCCCCAGGTCAAAGGCAGGTTTCCTTCATAACAGCACTCGTCATAGCAGAGCGGTTTTTCAAATTCCTTCATCCAATCAGCCGCCTTTTGTACCAGGATGGTCTGCACGCACTGGTGGGTAATATTCTCTCTGGAGAAATCATAGAATCCAAAACAGTTATGGTTGCTGAGTAAATGATGGTATGGATCATTTTCCACAATAAAGGACTCTATATCGTACCAGTCGTCCATCGTCCGATCCATAACAAGATCATACTCATTTGCCATAGACCACCAGATCTGCGGAATGGCTGCAAAACGACGGAGCAGGTAATCCAGATAGATGAGATTCTCCTCCATGCTCATGCGGGAAAATCCCCACTTATCGTATGGATGGAAAAGGATCAGATCTGACTGGATCCCCATGTCTGCCAGCGTAAAGATCTGTTTTTCCAGATGCTCCCAGAAAGCAAAACAAGGACGGTTGACATCCCACTTGCCATCGGCATCCTTTTCAAATGCATATAATTCCGGATCATTGTGGTTGTAATCATAATGTTTCGGGAATACGCAGTGGCGCACCTTGTTAAATGGTGCAGTCGATAAAGTTTCCATGGTCTGTGCGATTCTTTCTTCTTCCTGATGACTCAAAGCATAAATGGTCGTTCCAAATGGTTTGAAGATCTCCCCGCCATCATAGACAAAATGTGTCCCCTCGGCACGCACGATACCGGCCTTTTTATCCTCATTCGGCAGACATACCAGACTGCCCTCTGCCTGCATCAGACCGCTCACACGATAGGTATAAGCGCCTGCCAGACTTGGGTAAAAGCGCACCTTGTAGTTTCCATCCCCGGCATAAAAGCCCTTGACCTTGGTAGTCTGACCGCCGCAGGTAAATTCTGCCGTCACATCTACCAGAGCCTGCGAGCCCTGTGGCTCCTCTCCTTTGATGGTCAGTTCATACATTTCAAATTGTTTCATTGTCTCGTCCTCCTTTTTGAAATTCATTCATATACACATTTATCACATTACTTTTTAACGCAAGACTTTCTCCATGGCATTGCGCCAGCCCTGCCATTTTTCCTGTCGCTTGCTTTCCGGCATTTTAGGCTCATAAACCTGGCACGCTCTTAAATCAGAAAGCACCTTGTCATCATAAATTTCGGCTTTTTCTCCTGACAAAAGTGCTGCTCCATAAGCCGATGCCTCCTGACAGGCAGATACTTCTACCTTTTTCTGCAAGATATCGCTCTGAAACTGCATGAGATAGGCATTCTCTGTGGCTCCTCCATCGACCCGAAGCACTGACTTTGATATACCTTTATCATACTGCATTCCTTCCACAATGTCTGCAATCTGATAAGCGATGGATTCCAATGCCGCACACACGATCTCATTTTTTCCGGTTGTACGGCTCATGCCATATAGCATCGCCTTAGCATCTACTTTCCAATAAGGTGCGCCCAGACCGCTGAACGCCGGGATGAGATATGTCTCATCGGTCGGATTTGCAGCAAATGCCATCGCCTCTGTCTCACCTGCACTTGTGATTATCCCCAGATTGTCCTTTAACCAACTGACCGTTGCCCCGGCATAATTGATATTGCCTTCCAAAACATAAGATACCTTTCCATCCATGCCCCAGGCGATCGATGTTACCATACCATTATCCAGAACGATCGGCTTATCTCCCGCATGCATCATGACAGAAGAACCCGTCCCATATGTCGCTTTTACCAGTCCCTTTTCCCGACAATTCTGCCCATATAAGGCTCCCTGCGAATCACCGATCACTCCCAGAATCGGGATCGGCTCCGCAAAAAATCCGTCAAAGTCCGTCTTGCCATAAAAAGCATTGCTGTCTCTTACTTCCGGAAGTGTTTTAGCATCCACGGAAAACCAACCGCATAGTTCTTCATCCCACTTTAAATCCGTGATGTTAAAAAGTTGTGTGCGTGATGCATTTGATACATCGGTTGCGAAGGTTTCTCCTTTTGTCAGTTTAAATATCAGCCAAGAGTCGATCGTACCCAGACAAAGACGATTTTCCTGTTTGGCACGCGCTACCTCCGGCTCATTTTCCTGCAGCCATGCATATTTTGCCGCCGGAAAATAAGGAGATAACTGCATGCCGGTCTTTTGTCGAATGGCTTCGCCGACACCACCGGATGCCTTCTGCTCCTGCTTGGTATCCAGAATAACGTTATTTTCTATTCGTTTACAAATATCCTCCGCACGCGAACATTGCCAGACGATTGCTTTCGCCAGCGGCTCTTTTGTCTTGCGATCCCACGCAGCTGATGTTTCACGCTGGTTGCTGATGCCAAGACAGGCTATTTCTTCTTTTGCAATGCCAGCCTCTATCACCACATCTTGCACAACCTGAAGCGTATTTCGATAAATCTCATCGAGATCATGGGAAACCCAGCCTTTTTCATTTACGATCTGCTCATGCGCAATATCACGCCGACAGATCAATTGCCCTTCTGCATCAAACAGAATACCTTTGGTTCCCTGTGTACTCTGATCGATTGCCAATTTTTCCGAACGCAAGACCGGTTTTCAAAAGGCAGTGCGCGAACACGGCATGTCCGTCAGCAAGTCTCTTTCCCATGAATTAGCCCCATCCATCGAGGGTGCCTTTTCGGATATGCTGGAGGTCATTGACAGTGGCACACCGCTTGCCAAATGCTATTTTGCGGACAATGATCTGATCGCCATCGGCGCCATCAAGGCTCTCAAACTGCGTGGATACAAGATCCCGGATGATATTGCCATTATCGGATTTGACAATATTTCCGAGGGACGTATTTTAGATCCTTCACTGACGACCATTGATATTCCAAGACGTTTCATGGGTCAGACCGCCGTCGACCAGTTGATCCGCCAGATGGAAGATCCTGCCAGTCATACCGTCAAATTGCAGATCTCCACATCGCTCATTAAGCGTTTTTCAGTGTAGACCGCTATCGTTTCTGCTTTTTCCTATCAATTTAAACAAATTTCTTATGTAAAATTTATGTAAATTTTCCAAGGATCAATGGTTCTATTGCCTCTCTTTTTATGCTAAAATAGAGCAAGGTCGAGATGCTCTGGGGAGGGCATCTTCTTAGATTTATCAATAGGGGGTATTTTACATGAATAAAACACTCAAAAAAGTTCTCAAGACGATTTTAATTATTGTCATCGTCTTATTAGTAGCAGTTGTTCTGTTTATCGGTTACCTTACCGTTACAGAATACAAACCAGAAGCTACCGAAACTCTTAACATCGAAGGATCTTCATCCAAAACACTCGCAGAAGGTGATGATTTCACCATTATGACTTGGAATATGGGTTATGCCGGCTTAGCTGACAACGCTGATTTCTTTATGGATGGCGGTGAGCACGTTCGCTCTTGCAGTGAGTCTCAGGTAAATGACAACATTGATGCTGTTGTTGACGAGATCGAAAAGGAAAATGCCGATGTAGTTTTCTTACAGGAAGTAGATCGTAACTCTAAGAGATCCTATAAAATTGACGAATTCAAAAAGATCACATCTTCCTTAACCGATTACAGTGCTACGTATGGCTGCAACTACAAAGTTGCTTATGTACCGTATCCATTGCCAACGATTGGTAAAGTAGATTGTGGTATCGCTACTTTATCCGCATTCAATGTAGATAGTTCCGAACGTGTTTCTTTACCTTGTCCATTTAAATATCCGATTCGCCTTGGCAACTTAAAGCGTTGCCTCATGGTTAATCGCGTTGCTATCGATGGCACGGACAAAGAACTTGTACTTGTTAACCTTCATTTAGAGGCTTATGATGATGGCGAGGGCAAAATTGCACAGACAAAGCAATTAAAAGAGCTTTTAGAAGATGAAGCAGCAAAAGGAAATTATGTAATTGCCGGTGGTGACTTTAACCAGTCCTTCTCTAACTACGACAACAGTGCATATCCTTTAGTCAGTGAAGATATGTGGCAGCCGGGAGCTGTTGATGTAGATCAGTTTGATGATAGTCTTTCCTTTATTACAGACAACTCTACACCATCCTGCCGTTCACTTGATCGTCCACTTGCCGGCAACGACAGCGACCCAAGTGTATTCCAGTATTACATGATTGATGGATTTATCGTTTCTGATAATCTTACCATCAACACAGTTGAGACAAGAGATCTTGGATTTAAGAACTCTGATCATAACCCAATCGTTATGAACGTAACTGTATCAAAATAAGAAATGACAAAAAGGCGAGAGCACATCTGCTCCCGCCTTTTTACTATGGTAACATTTCATCTTCTATATTAGTTTCAACCTTCAACATGCGATATCCAATCCCTATGTGTGTCTGAATATAAGAATTTGAATCATTTCCCAGTTTTTTTCTCAAAGTTGCCATGAATACTCTAAGAGACGCAACATTGCTATCCCACGCACTTCCCCAAATTTTCTGCGTTATATATTTGTGTGTAAGTACTTTTCCTGTATTTTTTGCAAGAATACATAACAATTTATATTCTATCGGCGTCAGCTTTAATTCTTCATCGTTTTTGTATGCACATCCTGCCACATAATCAATTTTAAGTTTTCCATTCGTGTATATTGAACTTTTGTTTATATTATTGTCTAGTTGAAGTAACGCAATTCTGCGTTGCATAACCCTGAGTCTTGCTAACAACTCTTCGACAGAAAATGGTTTTGTAAGATAATCATCTGCCCCCGCATCTAAAGCCTCTATTTTATCTTCATCTTCACTCCTTGCACTAATAACAATAATAGGCATATTTGACCATTCCCGAATCTTTTTTATAATTTCAACTCCATCCATATCAGGAAGCCCCAAATCCAAAAAAACAACGTCCGGATCATGCGTTGATGCCTGTATAATGGCTTCTTCTCCATTTTGTGCCAGCAAATATTTATAATCATGTGTTTTCAAGGTAGTTGCAATTAAATTTCTAATAGGAGAATCATCTTCGACTACAAGTATCTGAAACTTATTCATTTATTATCACCTCTCCTTTTTTCAAGTAAAAAGTAAATATACAGCCACATGGAATATTGTCTTTTACTTCTATACTTCCACCATGTGCCTCTACTACAGATTTACACAATGCAAGTCCCAGACCCATGCTTCTCTTACTATCAGCAATTTCATTTTGTCCCGTATAGAACATATCAAATACATGTTCCTTTATTGCATCATCCATTCCTGGTCCATTATCTGATATATTAACATAAACCATGTCATTTTTATTGCCATACTCGATCTTAATAACGGAACCTGCCTGTGTATATTTTATTGCATTATTCACAATATTTATAACAACCTGTATAATCAACTTCGCATCGATATTGGCAATAATCAACTCCTCTGGTCGACAAACTTCTATATCATGCTCCACTTTGTTTCTATCAATGTGTTTTAGCGCCTCATCTATGACATCATCCATAATCTCTATTGACTGATTCAATTTCATTTCACCATTTTCGATGCGAGTGACAGACAAAAGATTTTCTACAAGTTGTATCAACCATTCCGAATCGTCATATATATCCGAAAATATTTGTTTCCTTGTTTCATCATCTAACATTTCATAATGGTTACACAGGTTACATGCATTACCTGATATAGATGTAAGAGGTGTTCTTAAATCATGAGATATCGTACGCAAAAGGTTTGCTCTGAGCTTTTCCTTTCGTGCAATCATGGATGCCTCTTCTTTCGCTTTCGCATTATCAAGATTTACGAGAGCCAATGCACATTCACCCAAAATTGATAACAAAACACTATATTCAAAAGAACTCAGCGGCTCACGTTCCACTAAAATTCCCAGGATTCCATATACAATGTCATTGTTCCGAACTGCCAGATATAAGTGTTTGGCTTTTGAAAATTTTTTTGTTGTAGCACCTGCTCTCTTTTTATTTTTTAATACCCACTGCACCACTTCATCTTCTGAATCATCCATATATATAGCACTGTTTCCATATACTTCTTTTTCATAAATATAACCTTTATCAATCCTTCCATTTTTAACGGGATAAATAACGATATCTTTGTCCAATAATAGAATCACTTGGTTTGCCATTACTTGTAATACATCATCATACGTTCTACTTTTCTGTAGAAGTTGATTTGTGTCAAATAATACTTTTGTCCGGTAAGCATCACGCGCAGATTCTCTTGCGCTGTCTTTCAGGCGATATGCCAATGAGCCTGTGAGTAATGCTGCAAGCAGCATGATAATAAACGTTACATAATATCCTGGTTCATATGCATGAAAGGTATATCTCGGCTCCGTAAAAATATAATTAAAAAGAAGTACACTACACAGCGAACTAATTAAGCTGCAAAAATAACTTTTTGTTAAAACAGCATTAAGCAAAACCCCAAATATATATACCGTAATAATGTTAGCCTCTGTAAACCCGCTACGACTAAAACACAATCCCAACACTGTCGTAACCAACAACAGTGTTATGGTAATTAAAATATCCTTTTTGGTTGGTCTCATATACTCCGTCAGTCTTATCTTTCGGTTTTCCTTTATGTCCATTTTTGAATCCGGAATAATATAGATGTCTACATGGGGCGCAATCATAATGAGTTGTTCTGTTAAAGTCTGCTTGTCCCAAAAATGAAATTTTTTTGTGTTACTTCTTCCAATCACAATTTTTGTGACACCAGAGATTCTGGCAAATTCCGCTATCTGAAATGAGATATTTTCTCCAATAACAGTCGTAATTTCCGCTCCTTTATCCTCTGCATATCTTATGTTATTTTGTAATCTCACCCGATCCACCTCATTGAGTGAATTTTCTCTTACATTTGATACATATAAAGCTGTAAATTCTGCATGAAATGCATTTGCAAGATTTGCCGCTTCATCAATAATCCTTTTGTTAGAAGGCGACGATGACAGACATACCAGGATATGTTGCTGTTTTTCTCTTACTACACTATCATTTTGACTCATTCAATTTATGCTCCAGTTTTTTCTTACATCATACCACTTTTATCTATTAATATAATCTCAAAATTTATATGATCCTTTCTAAACTTGTCAATTTCCTTATCAATCTCTTCAAGTGACATGTTTCCAGATAATCGAACGACCAATGGCTTCCTTTTTTCCGTTTCTTTTGTCATTCTTCTCTCATTTTCTAATAGAAAACGATCTACAGCCCTCATCACATAGTATCCAAAAACAAAGACTGCCGTAATTACCAATACTATTATGATATTTCCCAATCAAATCGCCTCATTTCATATATGAAAACATTTTTGAATTGCTTTATGTTCGCCAACCACAAGAAGTGTTTGTCCTTCGTTCAAAATATCGTCTGGAGATATGGCCAATTTCATACTCCCCTTCTCCTTAATTGCCATAATATTAATCCCATATCTCTGTCTGATATCGACATCACGTATATTCTTTCCAATCCAGGCATCTGGCAGTTTTACTTCGAAAATCGCATAATTATCATCTAGCTTAACATAGTCCAAAATGTAATTTGATGTGTACCTTATTGCTGTCCACTTTGCAATTTGTTTCTCCGGATTCACTACTTCATCCGCGCCATTTCGTAGGAGAAATTTTTCCTGAACTTCACGATTTGCCCTTGAAACAACCATCTTTCCCCCAAGTTCTTTTAAAAGCGATGTTGTTTCAAGAGAACTTTGAAAATCATTTCCAATAGTTTCAATACATACATCGTAGTTATTAATTCCTAAAGATTCCAAAAAGTTAGCATTCGTACTATCTCCTATCAACGCATTTGTTGCATATGGCAATGCCTCGTTTACTCTGCTCTCGTTCTTATCTATAGCCATGACTTGATGTCCCAATTCATGAATTTGTTTCACAATCAACATCCCAAAATGGCCAAGCCCTATTACCAATACTGATTTCATTTTTTCTCTCCTTATCCTACTGTAATGTTTTCTATTGGATACTTTAATGTACTTGTATCCTTATGCGAAAAAGCTGCATATATAATTGTCAAACCTCCCACACGTCCAAAAAACATAAGCAAAATCAATATGATATGCGAGGTTTGTGAAAGGCTTGTCGTGATTCCAAGAGTAAGCCCTACTGTACCAATAGCTGAAAAGCTTTCAAACATACAATCCAATATCGGCAAGCTTTCAACCATACTGATGATAACAGCAGCTGACACTGCCAAAAACTGATACATAAACATAATGGTTGTTGCACATTTTACAATGGCATCATCTATTCTTCTTCCATAAAAATGTGCATTCTGCCTTCTTCGAAAGACTGCAATGGTATTTGCAAGTAAAACAGCAACCGTTGTTGTTTTCATTCCTCCTGCTGTAGAACCCGGAGAACCACCTATTAACATTAGAATCATTGTAATCGTTTTCCCTGCATCAGACATTTGTGATAAATCTGCTGTATTAAATCCCGCCGTTCTTGGCGTTACAGCCTGAAAGATAGACATGCAAATACGTTTTTCCAAAGGATTGTCATAAAATTCTACAAAATAGAATAGAACCGCGGGTACAACAATCAATATGATTGTCGTTACCAGAATTACTTTCGTCTGCATTGCATATTCCTTGAAGCATGTTTTCTTCGTTACAATATCTCGCCATGTAAGAAATCCCATTCCTCCCAGAATAATCAAAATACATATCACCATATTTAGATATGCATTTCCTGAAAATGTGGTTAAAGAACTAAACTTTCCTGTCTTATCTCCCATAAGATCAAATCCTGCATTGCAAAACGCAGATATAGAATGAAAGACGGATAGCCATATTCCTTTTCCCCCATATCGCGGTACGAATACTGGAAGTAACAATAATGCGCCTATCCCCTCAATTGCAAATGAAGTAACAAAAAGAAATCGTGTCAGCTTGACAACACCACCAACCTGTGGTGCTGCGAGTGCATTTTGCATGGTCTGACGTTGCATTAAACTGATTTTTCTTCCTGCAATCATAGAAAGAAATGAAGCTACAGAGATAACTCCTAGTCCACCAACTTGTATCAGTATTAAAATCACTGTTTGTCCAAAATATGACCAATATGTAGCCGTATCATATACCACTAGTCCTGTAACACACACCGCAGATGTGGCTGTAAATAAAGCGTTTCCAAAGGAAGTAACCTCACCTGTTTGCGACGAAATAGGCAACATCAATAGCATTGTTCCTAATAAAATTACCCCTACAAATCCTAATGTTATAATTTGAAAAGATGTTAACTTTTCTTTTATTCTTACAAGGTATGACACCTATGCTTCCTCCGTTCTTTCTTTTTCTATAAATATTTTACGTCATAAAAAATAATGTGCTATAAATTGTTTTTTTCTGATATAAAGATTGTATAAAGATGAAAAAGTCCTCTGGTTTAACCCAGATGACTCTTTTTACATCTTAATATATCCACTGTGTGCGCCCCGGCGCCAAGCAGCTCCGGACGTTCACATGTTGACAAGTGATACTCGATAAATTTCGCAAACATCTCTTCCGACATAGCATTTAATTCCCTGCGCATATAGTCTGCAGGTCCATCCGCAGAGATTGTCTGCACATGCTCCAGTCCTGCTGCATCACACAGTTCTTTCATATCTTCCAACCGTACATAGTCGTACAGGTCTTTTTCCGTGGAATGACAATGGAAGTTATCGTCCAATCGTCCGTCTTCGATACACGCAATTGCATTCCCTTCTTTAAAACCATAGGTGAGCACACCATATTCGTTCATCAGATATGCCACCAAAATATAACCACCTGGCTTTGTCACACGTTTTGCTTCCGTCAATGCCTGCAGCTTGTCCTCAAAGGAATACAGATGATACATAGGTCCAAACAAAAGCGTCAGATCAAAGGTATCCTCGGCAAAGCGTTTTAGCTTTCTTGCATCGCCCTGATAAGCCTGCAGCAAAAATTCCTTGCCAGCCTCCTGACATTCTTTTTTCGCCACGTTCGCATTCTGCTTTAAACGTCCCAGATTATATTTCACATACTCCACAGCCGTCACATCATGGCCTTCTTTTGCCAGTTCTACTGCGTAACGCCCTGTTCCCGCACCGATATCCAGAATCCGTAATGTGGTATCCTTTGCGTTTTCGCCTTGCAAGGCTTCTATATACTTATGGATATATTGCATCGTGGTAATATACTCTACCTGCCCATGACGCCGCGTCAAACGTTTATCTTCGTTAAATTTGTTATAATGCGCTATTAATTCATTCATAAATATTCTATCGTTATGTTTTAGCCCAACTTCTTCCATGTATTTCTGGAAAGTAAAATCATAATTGGGAAAATTTCAAGTCGCCCTGCGAGCATGTCTACGATCAATACAATCTTAGACAACACACTAAAATTGTGATAATTACATGTTGGACCAACGCCATCAAGTCCCGGTCCGATATTGTTAAAGCAGGCAGCCACCGATGTCATCGTTGTTGTCAGGCTCTTTCCATCCAGACAGATGATAAGGAAGCTGACAATCGTGATCATAACATAGGCGATCAGATACGTATTCAAATTATCCAATACTTTTTCACTGACAACCTGTCCATTATTTCTTACAACAAGAACCTTCTGCGGATTTAATGTCTTATGCAGATTTCGCTGTAGATTTTTAAACAACAGTAAAATTCGACCGCATTTGAAACCACCACCTGTACTTCCTGCACTGGCTCCACAGAACATCAATATAATCAAAATTGCCTTTGAAAATGTTGGCCATAAATCAAAATCTGTCGTGGCAAATCCCGTCGTGGTAATAATCGTTGCCACCTGGAAAAAGACCTGCTGCACCGTCTCACCCAGACTGTGGAACATAGATCTTGTGTTAATGGAAATCAAAATCACACTAGAAAAAATAAGTCCGAGATACAGACGTAATTCTTCGTCTTTTAATACGTCCTTCACTTTTCCCAATAGCAGCATATAGTAGCAGGTAAAATTGACTCCAAACAATATCATAAAGACCGTACATACATTTTGAATATACACACTGTAACTTGCCATACTGTCGTTTTTAATACCAAATCCACCGGTTCCGGCAGTTCCATATGCCGTACATATTGCTTCAAATGGTGACATATCCCCAATCAATAAAAAGACAAAGCAAATCATGGTAAGTGCAATATATAGCATATAAAGAATCGTTGCCGTCTGACGCATACGTGGCACCAGCTTGCCTACATTTGGTCCCGGGCTTTCTGCTCGAAGCAGATGCATGGTAAAACCACTGCCTTTCTCACTTGCAGGGATAACCGCCAAAAGGAATACCATTACACCCATACCGCCAAGCCAATGTGTAAAGCTTCGCCAGTACAGCATTCCCTTAGACATGGCTTCTACATCTGTTAAAATAGAAGCCCCTGTCGTTGTAAATCCGGAAACTGTCTCAAAATATGCATCCACAAATGCTGGGATTTCACCAGAAATAAAAAATGGCATACATCCCACAAAACTCATAATAAGCCATCCAAGTCCTGCACTGACAAGACCTTCTCTCGCATAAAAACGAATTTCTACTTTACGGCAAAGGAAAAGTACAACCATTCCCGCAATAATAGACCCAATAATTGATATAGCAAATGCCGTAGCTGCTACATCTTCTCCATTAATTATACTGATGATCCAGGCTGGTAACATAAAAACAGCTTCTGTAATGACCACCAAGGACATAAAACGTCCTACCATTTTATAGTTCATGACAAACCTCGTTATCTCTAATTTAAATTATGCAAACATATCATTCAGTGTATGAAGAACCACATCTCCATTGGTTACGACTACAACGGTATCGCCCACTTCCATGGTAGACTCACCATCTGGAATGATCGGTGTCTTGCCACGTGTGATACAGGCAATCAGCACATTCTTTCTTAACTGTAGATCCTTAAGCGGTATGCCACAGTTTTTCGTTTGATCGTCTATGCGGAATTCCAATGCTTCCATCTGTCCTTCCGCAAAAGAGTGTACCGAAAGTGCAGCGCCAGTGGTACTCTCCATTGCACGCACATAACGTACAATCTGGTTACAGCATAATTCTTTTGGACATACAACACTGCCCAGATTCAAGATATCCTGAATCATAGAATTCTCTGTATGATCCACTTTTGTTATCACCTGTTCAACATTACAATTCTGCGCATACAGTGAAATGATCATGTTCATCTCATCATAACTTGTCATGGTAACAAGTGCGTCACAGCGCTCCAAACCTTCACTCTCTAAGAAGGACTGGTTGCTGGCATCTCCCCAGATGACAGAAACATCCGGTAAATATTTTGCCAGTTCCACACAACGGTCTTTGTCTTTTTCAATCAAATGAACATCAATGCCGGCTTTTGCCAGATACTGTGCCAAATAAAAACTAACCTTACCACCACCACACAAAATAACGCGTTTTGCCTTATGCGTAATGATTCCTAAATTCTTCAATAAGTTGGTCAATTCCTTAGAAGCTGCTGTTACATAGATACGGTCGCCTTCCTGCAATATAAAATGACCATCCGGTGCACTTACAACGCCGTTTCTTCTTACAGCGCACACCAAGACCTTACTCTTTACAATCGAGTTTAAATCATTTAATGCGACATTACAAAGCTTTGTATCTTCTTTTATCTTTAATTCCACCATTTCTGCTCTACCATGAGCGAAGGTATCTCTACGCAGAAAGCCTGGATATTTTAATAATCGGTCAATCTCAAGAGCTGCCTGTCTTTCCGGATTTACCGTCATGGACAATGCAAAGGTATCTCTCATTTTATAAATCTGCTCGCCATATTCCGGATTACGGATACGGGCAATCGTATGAATATCTGCATTCATACCATGTGCTGTCATACAGCACAGCAAATTGAACTCATCTTTACCTGTTACTGCAATCAGAAGATCTGCCTTTTGAATATTTGCCTGTTCCAGCACTTCCATAGACGCACAGTTTCCCTGAACGCTCATGACATCAAATCGGTCGGAACAAACCTCCATGACCTGCTGATTATTATCAATCAGCGTAATTTCATAACCTTCTGCCAGTAATTTTTTTGTTAGCAGACACCCTACTTTTCCGGCGCCGGCAATGATAACTTTCACTTTTAACTCCTCCTACGAAACAAATTTCGCTCATACTCCAATATAGTTGTATATCACTTGTTCCAAAAAGGCAACTGTTTTATTCATCTTTGCCGAAAACTATCCGAAATAACATACCAAAAGGTCATTTTTTGTATATATCTTCTTGGAAATATATTACGCTAACATTATAGAAATACTTTCTTTACACATTTAAAAGACAGTCTTCTCCATACAACTAGAGATTACTACCATGTACTTGAAAATCAAATTACCGAAATCCGTAAAATCAAACATATCATATCCCTTTAATATGCCAAGGATCCATTCCTTTGGCATCTCCCTATGCCGAAGATGATTTATGTATCATTATTGCAAATTTACTAGAAAATGCCATGGAGTACTGGCAGCAGGCATCCTCTCATTTGGCGGTAACATTAACTTTCCGCACCTACCAATCGCATTTGATCATACATTGCGAAAATCCGATTCAAGAGCCTATTGATATTGAACGAGCTGCTTATATAGCTGGATTAAATGCTCTGCTTGCATCTTGGTATTTACTTCCAGCACAGCAAGCCGCTCAACCAGATTGAGGTATTATAATGCAAACGGATGTTGATTATGGTACAATGACATCAACTGTATCATTTTTATCACAGTAAAACATGTTCGGAGGTCATATATATGGAACTACGAAACAAAGCGAAACTATTTTGGTGGATCTACACGATTTCGGATATTGTCGTACAGATTTTTGGTGCTATTGTTTTATTAACGACAGCACAGGTTGCCGCGAAAGACAACACATTATTGACACCATACGATATAGTATCCAAGATTCAAATTGTCATCTTCCTATTATATATGCTTTACCGTATCGTGATACTCTACAAAGTTGAAAAGAGAACGATACCGATGGTCATGGGAATTCTCCTTGTGCTAACATTTGTTTTAAACAACATACCTAGTATAGGTGGTTCTATTTCTGCGGTCGTCAATGCCTTGACTCTTGTCTTGTGGATCTACGATATCAAACTCATCTTTCTTGATGAGAAGGACAAGTCCTCCGAAGCGACAGAAAATTAAATATATCAAGATAGCAAAACCCTCCCGAGCCTTACGGTTTCCGGGAGGGTTTCACTATATAGAAAGGTTTTATGGAAACTACGCTAAAGCATTAACCTGACCTTCCGTAATGCCATTTTCATTGAAAGCATCCACGCGGACAAAGTAGTCCTGTGTGGTAACAAGTGCCTTAATTTCTTTCTCGGTCACATCAAATACCATATAACTATGATATAACTTGTCTGCCTTATGCCCCCAGAGGATGTTGTAACCCACTACATCATCACTAGGACTCTCGATCGTAACTTTCATGTATCTGCGGTCATCCTCACGCTTTGCTGTAAAAACAGGAGCCTTTGGCGCCTGACCATTACCTTTACCAAAGACACGAAGTCCACTGACGCAGGCTTTCTGATCGTATGGCACTTCCAAAACAGTCAGTTTCAGGAAACGTACCTGCATACCATCTTCTCTTACCACAAGATCGTGCGGCAAGTTGGTTGTGGCAGCAGACTTATCCTCAATCATAAAGTAATCTTTGCCATCCACAGATCCTTCCAAAGTCCAGCGTGTGATCAGATCGCGCTCCTCGATATAACGCTTTCCGGTCTGATTGTCGCGTAATTCTCCCGGAACCGGAATCTCAATCTTGTCATCTGCGAAGTTGACCTGTACCGCACGTACATCCATTGTCTCGCCCAGATCTAACTGTACCCATTCGCCCGGATTTTCACTTGCCGCTCTCCACCAGGTACGGACATTTTCATCAGTAATCTTATCTGCGCCCTTGCCCTCTTCCGCAGACGATGCTGTTGCATTTTTGCCGTAACTTAAAAGCATCCACGCCGGATCTTTCCACGGATCCTGCTTGTCGCCAGTAACAGGAAGCGGCCAGTCACCATATCTCTGGTTACAGAAAAGTTCACCATCTGCATCAAATCCTGCCGGCCAGACACCAACGCGTCGTTCAAAATTATGATTCATACTGATGCGCATGGTAGATGTATGCCAAAGATTGTCGTTTTGATCACGCATCGTAGAACCATGACCTGCGCCCGGAATAAATCCGCCCGGTTTGTAAGAGTACGGATTATTCTGTGCCAGTTTGAATGGCCCCAGCGGTGAATCTGATACATAAACACCATCCGCATACACATTATACTGTGCACCAGTACAGGCATATTGGAGATAATATTTACCATCATGCTTGTCCATCCATGCTCCCTCGATATATGGACGACCACTGACATAACCCTTTAACATGTTTGCCATACCCTGCATCTGTGGCGGCAGATTGTCCGGATCCATTCCTTGCATCTGCATGAATCCACGATATTTTGCTTCCAAAGCATCGTCTTCCAAAGGCAGGTCGCAATGATCTTCTCCACAGACTTCATAACCATTTTCATTCCAATTACCATGCACAAGTTCGATTCGCTCCGTCTTTGGGTGCATGGTCTCCGGATCCATCTCTACGCCCCAGATTGGCGTCATATTAGCGCATCCCCAATAAAAATATACTTTTCCATCATCATCAACAAAAAGGTTTGGATCCCAGAAATCAAACGTTCCTTTGATTTCCTCATAAGGTCCTTTCTCAATATTCTTTGTACGATAAAAATTGCAAGGTTCTCCTCTTTTGGATGCTGAAAAATATACATAATCCCCGATAACTCTGACATCCGGTGCATAATCATAAAATGGCAGATTATCCGGCAAACGCTTTGCCTCCCAATTTGCCATATCTTCCGATACCCACACCCCCAGTGTCATGGATGCGAAGATATAATATTTTCCTTTGAAACAGATCATGGATGGATCTGCTGCTTCTCGGGATACCTCGATCGCGCCCTCACCCATGCCCGGCATAACCTGCTGGTTGAACTGATAACGATAGTCCACATTTAATGGATTACAAAAATATTTTGTCATAATAGTTTTCCTGTTCCTTTCTCGGGCAATCCCACATTGCCCCTAGTATCTGTTTATGTATCTGTATCATAGGATAATTTTTTCATCTATCATTATAATTTTTCGTTTTTTTTACAACTTTTTAAACATAAAGCAAAAAACTGACACAAGAAAATCAACACTTAACATGGTTTTCCTATCATGATTTGTTATAATAAATTTAAAATGAATTGTAGGAGGTAATTTACTTTGGAAAAATATGTATGGGGCCAGACGCCTGATGGAAAAGACATGATAGTTTATGAATTAACCGGAGAACACGGCATGAAAGCAAATGTCATGAATTATGGGGCTAATCTTTTAAGTCTTTTTGTTCCTGACAGAGATGGAAATATAAAAGACGTTGTTCTAGGCTATGAACACTTTGAAGATTATTTTACCAATGATGCCTTCTTTGGCTGCAGTGTAGTACCTTGCGGCAACCGTATTGGCGATGCCCGATTCACTTTAAATGGAAAAACTTACGAACTAGATAAAAACGATGGCGTTAACAATTTACATAGTGGTTTTGATCCACTTTGCCGCCGTATCTGGAATGTCGATATCGTATCAGAAAACAGCATCACCTTTTCTTATCAGAAAAAAGACATGGATATGGGATTTCCTGGAAATGCCACCTATACCGTCACATATACCCTGACACCGGAAATGGAATTGCGCATTGATTATACGGGGCTATCCGATGCTGATACCATCTTTAATCCGACCAATCACAGTTACTTTAATCTTGCAGGTCACGATGCTGGCGATTCTGCCATGGATCAGCTTGTCTGGATCAATGCCAGCCGTTTTACACAAACCGACAAGGCATCCATTCCGGATGGTGTGCTTTTGGATGTTGCCGGCACACCAATGGACTTTACCACTCCTAAACCAATGGCTCCGGAAATAGATGATGCTTATTCCTTCCTTGCATGGGCCAGTGGTTACGATCACAATTTTGTTCTCGACAAACCGCTCGGTGAAACCGGCATTGCAGCTTCTTTTTATGATCCTGCGTCCGGCCGTAAAATGGAAGTTTACACCGATTTGCCAGGTATGCAGTTATACGCCGGCAACTACATCAACAATGGTTTGATTGGAAAAGGTGGTTGTACATATGGCAAACGTCATGGTGTAGCATTTGAGACACAGTACTTCCCAAATGCTATCAATATCCCTTCATTCCCACAGCCAATACAAAAAGCAGGAGAACTCACGAAGACAACCACAACGTATAAATTTACAACAGTATTATAATATTAATTCTTTAAGTATTTTCGCATTGCCGCACCTTGCGCATACTTTGAAAGTGGCGCCCGGTATATAAGTTTTGCCAAAACACACTGCAAACCAACACCTATCAGTGTACTTGCATACGCAATCAAAACAGCACCGGCAAAAGATACCGGAATGGTCGGCAATGAGAAAGCGCTAGTGCCCGACACACTATATCCCATATAAAATGAAATCGGCCAGATGATCACAAACAACAGAACGATAGACAACACATAAAATTTGTATACAAATGCTATATACATATGTAACACCAGCATCATAACGGAAAGAATCACAAATACGCTAATCAACGCATCTTTCTGCTGCGGGTATAACGCAACCTCAACTGCCTTCATAATGACTATGATTGTCGTTGATACAAGAGAAAAAATCAAATCACCACAAGATGCAATAGAAGTCTGAATTCGTTTTCCATATGGACTTGCTGTAACAAGCGTTGACATACACATACTATATATCACCTGCATCATATACATTGGTGCCATCATCATAAAAAACATACCCAACCAAAAAGTACCGCGGGTAGCCAGTTCTATCACAACTCCTATCAGATAAAAAATCACCATGCTTCCCAACTGCAGTCTTCTTTGAAATCCAAATTTTTGTAAAGCAAATATAAGTTTAACGTTCTCGATCATAATAGCTCCTTTCCATACTACGTACTGCAAATTTTACAGTCAGTATTGTTGCAAATACGGCTATTCCCAGCGCAGCCATCCAGTGTACGACCGGATTGACTTCATATAACATAAACACCAGACATACAGAAACAATTGGCGCAATGTAGGATAACAACAAACTGCTCATATAGCCCGGGAAAAAACGACTCACCATAACCGCCAAGGTTACAACAGCTCCCATAATGACTCCTGAGGCAACCGATTTCATACAAATGCCTGCCAATAGTCCAAAATATACGATACGTCGCAGACTGTCTGTAACAATCATCTGACCATATAATTTCATACCTGTGTTCGATGCCTTTACTAGTGCTATACCCTGAAAATTTTTCCCATAAATACCGCCAAAATTCCATCCATCAATTAAGACTTCTAATAAAATGTAGACCGTGAGTAAACTATATCCCACAAGACTAAACTCAGGATCAGCCATTTCATTGAATAATGCCTGCGAAAAAATCGTGCTTACCACAATAAGCAAAGGAACTGCAAAAAGACCAATGATTTTGTAAAGCAATGTCAGATTATTCCAATACATTTTTAATGCTTTCATGTACATGCCCCCTCTATGCTAACTGTACTTTGCTGCTTTTTTTCATCACAGCAACACTAATCTGGGATAGTGTCGGTGTCTCTACCGCAATATCCAGTCCGGCCAGTTTATCCATATCCTCTGCCAGACAAATACCTTCGTAGCCGTAATTGTTTTTTGTCATGCTGTACATAAATTTCTCTGCCGTAGAGATATCTTTCAGTTCGCCCTTGACATAGACATATTTTTCTTTTAAGTCTTCCACAAAGCCTTTTTCTACCACCTGTCCATGCTCCACGATAATAGCATAGTCTGTTACGTTTTCCATATCAGCAATATTATGTGTGGAAAAAAGGACCGTCTTTTCTCCAGCACCTTCCTCCAGATAGCCACGAATCATATCGCATAATACATCACGCATCAATGGATCCAGCGGAGATGCCGGTTCGTCTAAGATGAGCATCTGTGTCTCTCTGGCAAAAACGCCGGAAAGCATAAGCTTCATACGATTTCCATCCGATAAATCGTTGACCTTTTTTCCGCCTCCTTTGTGATCTGTCGTCACAATCTGTAATTGCTGCAGGTATCGCTCAAACTTCGCCCGGTCAAATTTATCATATAACAAATCTGTAATTTCCTCGACCTGTTTCACCGTCCACTGTGGAAGGTAATAATTATTCGGTCCAACATATCCTATCATTTCTTTCACCGGACAATCGGCATTTTCGCGTTCCTTATCATCCCACTTTCCAAAGAAATCCATGTTACCCTTATAATCGAGTCGCACGCCCGCCAATGCGTTAAGAAGCGTTGTCTTTCCTGCACCATTTTCTCCAATCAGAGCTGTGGCAAATCCCTGTGGAATCTTTAAACATGGGATATCAAGTGTAAATCCCTTAAATTTTTTGCTAAGATTGTTAATTGCTACTGCTGTTTTTACCTGTTCCATATCCTGCTCCTATTCCTGCATGTTCCATAGCAAATCAAATGTCTTCATTACCTCTGTTTTTGAAATTCCCGCCATCCGTGCAGCCTTGATGGCCTCTGTCAGACTATCCTCCACACGACGCAGATGTTGCTCCTGTAGCATTTGGCTGTCCTGTGCATTGACGCAAAAGCCTTTGCCCTGAATCGCCGTCACAAGCCCTTCTTCTTCCAGCTGCTCGTATGCCTTCATTGTCGTAATAACGCTGATTTTGAGTTCTTTTGCCAAGCCGCGAATGGATGGCAAATATTCCCCCTGTTTCACCTTACCAGCAAGAATATCCTGGCGAAATGCATCTGCAATCTGTTGATAAATCGGTATCCCTGAATTTTGTATTAATTTCATAGACATCACCTACCTGTTTTTTTAACTGTTATATAACTGTTTATATGTTATATATACAGTATATGCAGTTATGTGTCAAGGGTTTATGAAAAATTATGTAAAAATGTACCTTGGCGCCACAAAAAAAGACTGACATCTGCCAGTCTCTTCTCCGATCGGAATATTCTCTCTTTTCTGCCTCTACTCCCGCAAAACACGCAGTACACTCCCCATCAATCCCCCTTCCTGTTTGTCAGAATCGTAACATAAAATCTATCTGTATCGCAATCTACGTTGCGTAGACATCTATAGAATCTTCAAAAGAACATGTGCTTCATGCATTTGGATAAAAGACGTAATATCATATCTTATTTTATACGTTTTATGTAATATTTCTTGGCAAATGCCAGAGGTATCAAGGTCAGAAGCACCAGCACAGCTCCTACGATGAGCAGGGTATGGGTCGGCAGATACTCCGTAAATCCATAGGAATCTACGAACTTTCCGCTGCGCATGATAATCGGATTGGAGATCATCGGTGCAACGATCATCGGGATTAGGACAAAGAATACGATACGAATGCCCTCAAATTGTCCTCTGGCATCCTCCGGATACAACTGTTTGCCCCAGACGGTAATCGCCTGTAAAAAGAGCATATAACCAAGTCCCAAAACAAAGATACCTAAGAGAAGAACCGGATTCCAAAGCGTCTGCGTATTTACATTTTCCGGTCGTACAAAAAGCCCCAACATACCAACGCCAATGCAATTTAAAAAGACTGCTACCTGACACAAGCCCGGAATTTTTCCCTGATTGATGATCTTCGTTGACGGGATAACGGCTAACATGGCAAGCACCAGTCCGATACCTTCCATATATCCCATCATATCGGCAGTAAATCCAAGATAATAAATCATATAATTTCCCAGATGGGTAAAATACATGTTAAAAGCGATAAAATAGACCGCTAGTGACCAGTTTACCCAGACCAGTTCTTTTAACTTTACATACTCTTTTACATTAAAAATGGAAAAGAACTGCTGTCCGAAACTGCCACGTTTACTCTCCTTGAGTCCCGGTGCATCTTTCATGGCAAAGAGACAATAAATGCCAAACAGGATCACAAGGATCCCCATAACAAGAAAGAGCCGCATATAATTGTCATCTGCACCGACAAGCATACCCCCGAGCACTGTTCCCGCGATCGTTCCTATGACCGGCTGCGTTGCGAGCGCTCCGCCTAATTGCCCTCTGTTATCATCATTCATGTGATCGTTGATCCAGGTATTGAAACCGACATCATTTCCCATGGATCCAAAGAAACTCATGACTGCATCCGCGATCACGACCGCTGTTCCTGCCACGATAAGGATGCTTCCCCTGCTATTTCCACTGCCATCCGTCATGTACTGGGTCAGTCCAAACACAATGGTAAAAATCCCCCACAAAATATAGCCCAGAGCGATAAAGATCTTTCGCTTTCCCTTACGATCCGACACACATCCAAACAAAAATGTCGATATAGTCGTTGCGATCGCCGATATGGCGACCATCCACGAAATGATTGTCGGGTCTTTCGCGATCTTTGCATAGACAAAGGTGTTGAACCATTGATTTTCCATGTTCCAACAGATCTGTCCTGCAATTCCCAGCCCCCAGACTAAAAACCAAAATTTTGCCCCCTGTTTCTTTTCTTTCATGCCTTCCCCTTTCCGGTGTCTTTTACACCTCAAAGTCCATGCAAGAACGCGTCGCCGTGTATGGACGCACCTTGCCGTCTGCAACTGCTACATGCGCCGGATGCACACTATACCCCTGCAATGCCTCCGCGCTTTCAAATGTCGTATCCAACATGATATCCACATTAGAACTTGGCAGACTCTCTGTCTGCACATGAATCTCCATCAGACCCGGAATCTGCCCTGCCAGACCTTCTAAGCCTTCCTTGATACCCACTTTAATCTTTTCTTTTTCCTCAGCGGAAAATTCCTCCTTGAGTGTCCATAAAATAATGTGTTTTACCATTTTTCCTCACCTTTCTTTTTATCATTTTTAACTAAAATATATTTCATGTGCCAAAAGATAGCAAGCGTTTCACACTACTTTTTCTATCGTAACTCCTGCTCATGAAATAGTGCATCTACAGCTGCCTGATACGCAACCAGCCGCTCCGATTTTTTGATCTTTTTCAGGTATTTATCCGCATTCGTAAAACAATCCCCAAGATAAAACCACAATTCTTTCATACGGAATAATACATTGCGATCACCCGACATGATCTGTATATAACCTTCTAAGATCTCTTGATGAAAGGCATAGAGGCGGTCTTTTTTCTCCTGCATATGGTCGTGCGCCGCATCATCCGCCGTTTTCCTCCCTACATCATCCGCCGTCTTACTCATTTCGATCAAAAAAGGATTACACAAAAGTCCCCGTCCCAGCATGACGCGATCCAAGTCCGGGAAACGCTCCTTCCTGTCTTGTAAATCCTCTGCCGAGCAGATGTCCCCATTATAGCAAAGCCTGTGCCCGCTCTCTTCCATCGCATAAGAAAAGGCATCGAGCCGCGGCTTTCCCTTATAAAAATCCTTACGCACACGGGGATGAATGATTAACTCTTCCAAAGGGTATTTCTCATACACCGCCAGAATGTCCTGCCATTCGTTCTCATCCTCCATGCCGATTCGCGTTTTAATCGAAATTTTTCCTGCATAACCTTCAATAATCTCATACAAAAAATGATCTAACACTTCCGGTTCTGCCAATAGCCCCGCGCCGCGTCCTTTTGCTACTACTGTTCCCGATGGACATCCCACATTCAGATTCACGGTATCATAACCATATTGTGCGATTTCCTTTGCTACCACAAGAAAGTCCTCGCTTCGATTTGTCAGGATCTGTGGTACAACATGCATCCCTTCATTATGTTCCGGCAAAAGATCCCTTATTTCACCATTACTCATTTTCTTATTTGCAATAAACGGCGTAAAATATCTGTCCATTGGACGAAAAAACTTATGATATGCATTGCGATACACATATCCTGTCAGTCCCTCCATCGGTGCCATATAATATTTCATGTTTTCCTCCCAAAATCCCAGGACAACAACAGCCTATTCCTATCATCTTTGTTCATATTATTATACACAATGTGCAGATAATTTTGTTCCCAAATTTATCTTCTATGCTATAATTTTTCTATTGCATAATCATACTACGAAAGAAACACTATAATTAATACAATATAACTTACGAGGTATTTCATTATGAAACTAGAACATGTAAATGAAGAGCGTTTTGCCAAAAACCTAAGTCGTGCCATCCAGATTGCTACCATTTCCCACGAAGACGAAGCAGATACGGATTGGACCAAATTCAAAGAATTTCATGACTTTCTGAAAGAAGCATACCCAAAGACCTTCTCTACCTTAGATGTCGAAGAAGTCGGACGCGCCGGTCTTATCCTACACTGGAAGGGCAGCGATGACACGTTGGATCCCATCGGATTTTTAGCACACCAGGATGTTGTTCCGGTTGCACCCGGAACAGAAGATGATTGGACAAACCCACCATTTTCCGGTGCTAATGACGGAACCTTTATCTGGGGCAGGGGCGCACTCGATATGAAAAGTCACCTGCTTTGTATTATAGAAGGTATTGAAACATTGCTTGAGGAAGGCTATACAACAACACGTGATGTCTATGTCTGCCTGGATTACAACGAAGAAATCGTAGCCGGAAAAGATAACGGTGCCAAAAAGATTGCCACCCTCTTAAACGAGCGCGGCATTCATTTTGACAGTATTTTAGATGAAGGTGGCGGTTCTACGGATGTTCACGCGAAAAACATTTTAGATGCACATATCACCATGGTTGGCGTTGCCGAAAAAGGATATGCCGATTACGAAATCACCGTAAAAGGATTAGGTGGTCACTCATCCTTTCCACCAAAGCATACCGCACTCGGACAATTGTCAGAGCTGATTACCAAAATCGAAAACCACCCATTTGAGGCACATTTCACAACACCGGTACTCGCTATGTTTTCTACCATCGGAAATCATATGTCATCTCCGCTTGGTGGACTACTCAAACGCCCTGGCGTATTAAAGCCTGTGCTTAAAAATGTCATGGGCAAGAATCCATTTACCGCCGCAATGGTCCGTACATCCACTGCAGTGACAATGGCATCCGCCTCTCCTGCACCAAATGTATTGCCGGAGACTGCAACATGCGTGATCAATTTCCGCCTTTTACAGGGAGACACGCTTGCTTCCGTCAAAAAACATCTGGAAGTTCTGGCCAAAGATTATGATGCCACCATCACTCTGCTAAAAGGCAAGGAGGCAAGTGCCGTATCTCCAACAGATACCAGATCCTTTCACACAATTGACGATATTTTCGCAGATGGATGCGAAACTTCTTTTACGACGCCTTACCTGTTAACAGCCTGTACCGATTCTTATCATTATGAGTGCATTTGTGAAAACCTTTATCGTTTTTCACCATTTTCTTTGCCGTCAGAATTGATGCATACACCACACTCTACCAATGAGCGTTTTCCTGTGGATCAGATTACCCCAGGTGTTTCTTTCTTCATGCAGTACATCCGTCGCATGAATGCGTAATGCCGGATAATTCTTCTTCTATACGAAGCAGGCGGTTATACTTTGCCACGCGCTCACTTCTACTTGGCGCACCTGTCTTTATCTGACCGGTATTCATGGCTACCGCCAGATCAGCGATTGTCGTATCCTCCGTCTCACCGGAGCGATGCGATGCAATTGCTGTATAACCTGCTTCCTGTGCCAGACGAATGGCATCTAACGTTTCTGAAACTGTCCCAATCTGATTTAGTTTAATGAGAATCGAATTTCCACAACCCTGTGCAATTCCTCTTTGCAGGCGATTTGTATTTGTCACAAACAAATCATCTCCCACCAGTTGTACCTGATCTCCCAACTCCATGGTAAGTTTCTGCCATCCCTGCCAATCTTCCTCATCCAAGGGATCTTCAATGGATGCAATCGGATATTTTTTTACCAGATAAACCCAATGTTTGATTAATTCATCTGTCGTGTAATCAACACCGGTCTTTGGCAAATGATATAACATCTGTCCACTGCTGGTTGCCATCGTATCCTCATGAAAACAATCTGCCGTACATTTCCATTCCGATGATGCCGCATCCAGTGCTATCATAAAATGGTCTTCCATTGCATAACCTGCGCGTTCTACCGCTTCCATAATCATTGTAATCGCTTCTTCGTCCGACGATAACGCCGGTGCAAAACCACCTTCATCTCCAACGGATGTCGTCATTCCCTTTTCCCGTAGAAGAGACGATAACGCATGAAATACTTCTGCGCACCAACGCAATCCTTCCCGAAAGCAAGATGCCCCCACCGGCATAATCATAAATTCCTGTACATCCAGACCAGAGGTTGCTGCATGAACACCTCCATTGATAATATTCATCATAGGAACCGGCATTCGCCTTCCGGAAACACCACCTAAAAATCGATACAATGGAATATCAAGAGACGTTGCTGCTGCACGACAGCAGGCAATAGATGTCGCCAAAATCGCATTTGCTCCAAAATGTGATTTGTCATCCGTGCCGTCTGCCTGTATCATAGCACGATCAATCGCGTAAATATCGGATGCGTCCATCCCCTTTAAGGCTTTATTGATTTCATCGTTGACATGCCCTGCTGCCTGTAAAACACCTTTTCCACCATATCGCTTTTCATCACCATCCCGCAGTTCTAATGCCTCAAATTCTCCGGTAGAAGCACCACTCGGTGCTGCCCCACGTGCTACCGTTCCGTCCATAAGATGCACTTCCGCCTCGACGGTTGGATTTCCTCTGGAATCCAAGATCTCCCTTCCTACTACTTTTTCAATTTCTAAATAATCCATATTGTTCCTCTTCTTTCCTCATTTTCTATGGATTATTTTTCCACAACTATATTATTTTTATACAGCGATAGAACACCCAATGTATTTTCCTCACCGCCACAACAAAAAGCGACTGCAAATGGCTTTGAGGATTCCCCTCACATCAAGCCATCTGTAGCCGCTTCTTAATATCCTGTCTTATATTTTATAAAAATGCCTTAACCTTCTTGTAGATACCTGCTGCATCCAGTTCATACTTCTCAAGAAGTTTTAATGCTGGACCAGACTCGCCAAAGCGATCTTCTACACCAATACGAAGTAATTTAGCCGGCTGCTTTTCGGCAAGTACTTCTGCAACTGCACTTCCAAGACCACCAATGATTGAATGCTCTTCTACCGTAACAACCTTGCCTGTCTTTGCTGCAGAACGTACAACTAAATCTACGTCAAGTGGCTTAATCGTATGCATATTGATTACTTCAACGCTGATACCCTCTGCCTCTAATTTCTCTGCTGCTGCAAGAGATTCTGCTACTTCAAGACCGGTTGCGATTAATGTAAGGTCTGTACCTTCTTTTAACACAACACCCTTACCGATTTCAAACTTGTAATCGTCTCTGTCATTGATGACCGGCACTGCCAAACGTCCAAAACGAAGATATACCGGACCTTCCATTTCATAAGCTGCCTTTACAGCTGCTCTTGCTTCAACATCATCCGATGGATTGATGATTGTCATACCAGGAATCGTGCGCATCAGCGCAATATCTTCATTACATTGATGCGTTGCACCATCTTCACCAACAGAAATACCAGCATGGGTTGCACCAATCTTTACGTTCAAATGTGGATATCCCACAGAGTTACGGATCTGTTCAAAGGTACGTCCTGCTGCAAACATAGCAAAACTAGAGCAGAATGGAACCTTACCTGTGCTGGCAAGACCTGCTGCAATACCAATCATGTTTGCCTCTGCAATACCACAGTCAATGTGACGTTCTGGGAATTCCTTCTTAAAAATACCTGTCTTTGTAGCGGCTGCAAGGTCAGCATCCAAAACTACCAGATTCTCATGTTCTCTTCCAAGACTTGCTAGAGCATTACCATAACTATCTCTTGTCGCGATTTTCTTTACTTCTGACATAATGCTTCCTCCGCCTTCTTTAATTCTTCGATTGCAATTGCATATTCTTCATCATTTGGAGCTTTTCCATGCCAACCTACCGCATTCTCCATGTAAGAAACGCCCTTGCCCTTTACCGTCTTCATGATAATAGCTGTTGGTATTCCCTTTGTTTCTCTTGCTTCTTTAAATGCTGCGCGGAGCTGATCAAAATCATTGCCATCTTCTACCGCAATCACATGGAAGTTAAATGCTGCAAACTTATCTGTAATTGGATATGGAGAGTTTACCTCTTCAATCGTTCCATCAATCTGCAAATTGTTGTTATCTACGATAACGCACAAATTATCCAAGTGATGAGATCCTGCAAACATAGCAGCCTCCCATACCTGACCTTCCTGGATTTCTCCATCACCCAGAAGTGTATATACGCGATAATCTTCCTTTGATAATTTTGCTGAAAGTGCCATACCTACAGCAACGGAAATACCCTGTCCAAGGGATCCACTGGAAGCATCTACTCCTGGTGTGTGCTGAATACATGGATGTCCCTGTAAATGAGATCCAATATGACGAAGTGTCAAAAGATCCTCCACTGGGAAATATCCTCTGTTGGCAAGTGCCGCATAAAGTCCTGGCGCAGTATGTCCTTTAGATAAAACAAAACGATCACGATCTGCTTTCTTTGGATCTTTTGGGTCAATATTCATCTCTTCAAAATACAGATAAGTAAAGACCTCTGCTGCTGATAAAGATCCACCTGGATGTCCTGCCTTTGCTGCATGAACACCATCAATGATACCTTTGCGAACTTTCACTGCTTCTTTTTGTAGTTCAAGATTTGTCATTGCATTTATCCTCTCTCTATTTTTTAGCCACAATTCCCTATGACTATGATTAAAGTTCTCTTAGAATTTGTAGTATAAGAATACACTATTCTCCCCATAATACAAAAAGGTCATAGAAAACCCTTATAAATAAGATTTTACTATGACCTCATTTTATTATCAATAGCAGAATTTATACATTTTTAAGCAAATTTTTGAGTTTTCATGGAAGTTATGCTCTTATACCAGTTTACACTCCTCATCCAGGGTTACCAGAATAATATTCTTGATCGTAGATGCAACCGTTTCCACATTTTCATGGAAACGATCTTTTGCGCAAACCACATAGAATGCATCTCCCTCACGATGCATCTGCTTTGTTTTTTCAATCATGGACTTGACTTCCGCAACCTCGATCTCACGCTGTTCATAAAAACATAGTGTAAAAATCGTCGCACTCTTACCCTCGGTCTTACCAAGTGATACCACATCAAAGCCATCCGTGGTGCCAGCCTCGTCATCATTGGTCCACCAGTTACCGGAGCGCTCGATCGTAAACGGCATCTGCCCTCTGCGACTTCGCTCCTCTAAGTGTTCTCTGCTCATGGAAATAAATACCTGCTGCATGAAATTATCAAGATCCGGTGCAATATAGGTATTCCACAAAGCCTCCCATTCACCTGCTACATAAAGATCCATATGTGGAACAATAAATCGATACCAAAATACGGTATTACTATTTATAATCGAATATCGTGTTTTCTTTCGGTTCGTTTCCTCTGTAATTGCTGTCTGTTTTGTCACAACGCCAATCGACATCAGTGCATTCAGATAGGGAACAACCACGTCCTTCGGCTTATTTACCTCTGCAGATAACTGATTCACGCGATTCATGCCCTGCGCCATCGCTGATAAGATACAGTTATAGTAAGAAAGCTCCCGGAGTTCCATACCCATGACTTGTTCCGGCAAAAGCGCTGCCTGTCCTGGAATCCCTGCAAATATCGCCTCAGCAGCATCCTTTACGGATTTTCCCTGCATGCGCAAAAGCTGCGCCGGAATACCACCACTGATGCCATAATAAAGTGCTAAATCTTCCCCTGTTGCATCTGGAAAAAACTGCTTTGTTTCCAGAAAATCCATTCCCATCAGATTCAAATGTAAATCAATGGTATCTTTCCATCTTGCTTTTTTCCCATAAAGATATTTTTCCATCAAAAGAAAAGCATCTCCACAAAGGATGACCTTAATCGGAAGGTTCTGCCATTTCCTTGTCACATAAGAAAATAATGTTTCATCAAAGCTGGCATCTGCCTTAACAAAGTTTGGGTACTGATCTATAATCAACAAAAGCTTTTCCTGCTTTGCCTTTTCTGTAATGGCATCAAGTAATGCCTCAATCTGCCATTCACGTCCCTCTGCTGCAACATCATTTGCTACATCACTTGCAGCTGCGCCTACTTCTTTTCCACCAATCATATCCGCTTTGGTTAATACCTGCGCAAGCATAGAAAGCTCCTGCTTCCCTGTCGTCTCATAGGCAGAAAAATAGATTGCTTCCTTATCCTTTGCAAAATGACGCAAAAGTGTTGTTTTTCCCATGCCAAGAGCTCCTGTCACACAGGCAAGTGCCTCTTTATCTCCTTCGTAAAAAGCGTTCAACGCTTCTAATTCATTCTTTCGTCCAATAAACATCTGTCTGCTTTCGTCTCCCCGAAATTCTTCCGTATATGATATAATCTGCCGCAATCTGACCTCATCATCGGGATGCGACAGATTTTATTGTAATACGTTTCAACTATGCTTGCAATGCCTTTTAGACAATTAAAAAAATTAGTAGTTTTGCAGGGCTTTTGCCTACAACATGTAGGGGTATCTCCCAAAAAAGAGACTGGCATCTGCCAGTCTCTTTTCGGGTTGGGCTGTTATATATTTAAAAAATATAGAACCTAAATTAATTACTGAATGTCCTCATCTCTAAGACCATTCGTTCCGTCTGCATGCTCAAATGCTGCAAGTTCCGGATGTTCTCTCTTTTCTTCTGTATAGTTCTCATAAGAAGGCTGTTTATGCTTCTGCTCTGCCCAGATACGATCTGCAACAGGTCCCCACTCTTCTGCGTAATGATCACACTTAGCACAAAGATGCTCCACCGTCTCTTCTGCTTCTGCATTTGTTCCCTTAGCGCCTGTCTTGTTTACCATCTCTCTTAAGAGCTGTGGATTTTCAAGCATTGGGCATGGACGTAAGTGGTTTCTGTTAAATGGCTGTCCTTCATGGTATGCCTTGAAAAGTGGACTCTGTAACATCTCAAGAATTGACTTGTCATGGATGTTAGAGTCTGAGAAGTGGATAAATACGCAAGGTTCTGCATCACCCTGTGCATTGATGTGGAAGTAGTTACGTCCACCAGCGATACATCCACCAACAAATTCTCCATCGTTCTGGAAATCCATTGGGAAGAATCCGATATCATTATCACCAGTACGAACCCAACGAATTTTCTTGATGATTTCTTCACGCTGTTCCAATGTAGGCATAAGCTCTGGAGCTGCATTCTGTCCTACTGGCATATAGTGGAAGTAGAATCCAAAACGAGCACCCTTATCAGCGATAAAGCGCAAGAATTTCTCATCTGTAACTGCTTCTACGTTGTCTCTTGTGTAGCAGATAGAAGTACCAAATACAATACCGTATTCTTTCAAAAGATCCATTGCCTTCATTACTGCTGCATAATGTCCTTCTCCACGACGACCATCATTTGTCTCAGGTGTTCCTTCAATAGAAAGAAGGAATGTGATATTTCCAAGTTCTACAATCTTCTCACATAATTCTTCATCAATTAATGTAGAGTTTGAGAAAAGTGCGAACATACAATCGTTATGCTTTTCAGCAAGCTTTAAGATGTCTGCTTTACGTACGGTAGGTTCTCCACCTGTCATGAAGTAAAGATATGTTCCAAGTTCCTTACCTTGTGTAACAATCTTATCCATATCTTCAAATGACATGTTATTCTTATGACCATATGTACCTGACCAGCATCCTACGCAATGTAAGTTACATGCATCCGTTGGATCAAACAGAATCAACCAAGGAATATTACAGTTGTATTTTTCACGGTTTGCTCTGATTGTCTTTGTTCCACGGAAGAATGCTTCATATCCTAAATTAAGAAGGAACTTCTTAGCATACTTAGGGTTTGTTTCATCCAATACGCGATTGATAAATTTTACCCATCTGTTCTCTGGATCCTTTACATATTCTCTGACTTTATTTAATGTCGCTTTATCTGTATCATTTCCCCAGAAAGCTTCTGCTTTATCGATAAGCTGAAGGAATGTTTCCTGTCTTTTTGCCATATCGTCAGTCTTTGTCAACTTACCAACGATACCATTGACCATTATTTCAAAAGCTTTTCTCTCTGCTTTGTGCTGTGCATTTTCTACTAATGAAGCCATACTAATGCCCTCCCTATTTTCCTCTTCTTTGACTTTTACCTTTGCTAGTATAAAAAATAAAACATTTATTTAACATATACAATAGATTTTTAGTGTATCATCGCATTATACATTTTTTCGATTTTGTATATCTGGCTATACAAAAAGCCACATTTGTTTGCTACCTTTTTGTGGTTCTAGTATAATGGAAGCAATAATAAAAGCACTTAGCCGTCATCTCTTCACGCTAAATTTGCAGTGCTTCAGATAGCAGAAAGGACTACATTATGCCAGGATTTGCATCACATTACCTTTTTGGACAGGAATCACTTTCACATCTTAAGGAAGATCGGGAATTTCATACACTTTCCCTTCATCCGCACGCATTCAACCTTGGTCTGCAAGGACCGGATGTTTTTTATTATTACCTGCCGGCATGGTTACTTTATGATAAAAATATTGCCAGCCATATCCACGGAGAGGCTTCTTTGCAATTTTTTATCGCTATGCTTGATGCCAGAAATAAATTGTCAAAACACAGCCATCGCATCATTGCAGATGCATACATCTGTGGATTTTTAGGACATTATACACTTGATACCTATTGTCATCCGTATATCTTTGCACGCACACATCATCTGCAAAACAAAGACCGAAATGGTGGACTTTATGATTTTGGACGCCATGTATTTCTAGAAACAGGCATTGATCAGGAAATGATTTCTCATTTCTTGCACTGTAAACCAACGGATTTTCGTCCCGGTGATACGATTGCACTTTCCCCAAAGGAAAGACGCGTTATTGCAAAAGTTCTCGCTTTCGCCATCGCAAAGGTATATCCAGATGCGGCTATGCCAAAGTGGCAAATTCGTGGTGCTTGCCGCGCTATGAAAATCGAATCCCGTCTGATGCACGATCCAAGTGGCATAAAAAAACGCATTGTCCGTAGACTCGAAGCTATTTTTGTAAAAGTTCCAGTCATTTCACCAATGCTTCCTAGCGATACCGTTTATGCATACAAGGATCCTTGTAACTATAGACATAAATTATGGCATAACCCATGGAACCCTGAAATTGACCATACAGAAAGTATGTATGACCTCTTTACTATAGCAGCGCCGACCTTTGCAGACCGCATACACGCATATTTTGGTGCTGTCAACGAACACACCGATGTTTCTATGGAAGATATTTATCATGCCAGAAATAACTTTATGGAAAAGCATGGCGACCTATCTTATAATACGGGCCTTCCATTATAAATATTTTCTCATCCAGATGTGCGGACATCCCTGATCGTCCTCAATCTCTCCGTATGCCCGGTATCCTGCTTTTTCGTAAAATCCCTTCGCTTGACACTGGGCATGGAGCATCATTTCTTCTGCGCCTTTTTCTTTCGCGGCTTTTTCTGCCTCCTGCACGATTGCAAGTCCCAGATCTTTTCCACGATATTCCTTTGACACGGCAAGCCTTCCTAAAATATAAGTCCCACTCACCTCGCCCGGAAATATCCGACAGGTCGCAACCGGCTTATCCGCATCAAACAGGACAACATGCATTGCTATGGCATCCATATCGTCAAATTCATCATCAAATCCCTGCTCCTGACAAAAGACTTTCTGCCGGATCTGGCTCGCTTCCTCTGGTAAATGATTGTATCTTTTTATCTGCATTTGTATATTCCTTCTTTGTTTAAAATACCTACTTTTTCAGATTCCCTTTTTCTATATGTTCCTGAATGATCTGATCTGTCACTTCGTATAGTTTTTCGGATCCCAGTGCAGTTTTTTTCTGTCTGCCATAGACCTGCTCAGCGCTTACGCCATGTTCTCTCCAATCGCCACCGCCATTACTATTATTTAAAAGAAGCGGCTGTAAGTTGTCCATGGCGTGCGCAAACTTGGATTCCGGTGTTGTAAAATCTTCAAACTCATCAAACAGTGCTACCAGCTCTTTTTTCTGATCCTCTGGCAAAAGAGAAAAGATACGTTCTTTTGCTGCGTCTTCCCGTGCCTTTTGTGTCTTTAGGCCTTCAGCATCATAAGCGTAAGTATCGCCCGCATCAATCTCCACAATATCATGGATCAGACACATAAGCATAACCTTTGTAATATCCACCGATGTATTTGCATAATCGCGCAAAAGGTATGCCATAATTGCCATATGCCAGGCATGCTCTGAATCGTTTTCCCGGCGACCATGTCCGGATAAATGGGTCTGGCGCAGGATATTTTTTTCTTTATCAATTTCCAAAATAAAATCCAATTGCTTCTTTAATCTCTCGTCCATTATTTTTCCTCCAAAATGCGACCGCCTACTTAGTATTTTCCAATGGTGTCTTAATACTTACTTTTCCAAAAATTCCTGAATCTGCCCATAAATAATATCCATCAGGCGCACACGCGCTTCCACAGATGCCCATGCAATATGCGGTGTGATGAGGAGTTTTGTACTGTCCTTGATACGTCGCAATGGATTGTCCTCGCGCATTGGCTCTGCATCTAATACATCTATACCTGCTGCTGCAATCGTACCTTGCTCCAACGCAGTCGCTAAATCTTCTTCCACGACGATTGGACCACGCCCAACATTAATAAGAACTGCACTCTCTTTCATCTGCGCGAGTTCTTTCTCTCCAATCAGATGCAAGGTATCATCCGTTAAAGGCGCATGAATAGAAATAACATCTGATGTTTTTAACAATGTCTGTAAATCCACTTCCTGATACTGCTTGTCATGGTTACGGCCGGACGTTGAAAAATACTGAACCTTACAACCAAATACTGTCGCAATCTCAGCCACACGTTTTCCAATTGCACCAAGACCAATGATACCCCAGGTCTTTCCCGCCAACTGATGAAACGTCTTTGCAAAATGCGTAAACATCTTATCATTTACATATTTTTCATCTTTTACATATGCATCATAATATGCCAGATTCTCATACAGGTAAAATAACAAGGCAAAGGTATGCTGCGCTACTGTTTCGGTCGAATAGCCTGCCACATTGCGCCATGCGATCTTTCTTTTTTCCAGATAATCCTTATCCAGATTGTTGGTTCCTGTTGCAGTCACACAGATTAATTTCAAGTGTGAAGCTGTCGCAAGTGTTGCTTCATTCATGTTGCATTTATTCGTGATAATGATATCGGCATCCCTCACACGCGCCGGTATTTCCTCATCTGTAGAAAAATTATACTCCACTAATTCCCCAAATTCTTGAAACTTTGCAAGATTAATGTCATCACCTACCGTCTTTCGATCCAAAAATACGATTTTCATATGAGCCTCCTAAACCTGTCTTTATTTCCTCATAAATTTCTATTGACATTTTATCATAAAATCATGCATTCCTTTTACCCATTTTCACATATCCGCAGAAATTTTCTATGATACAAGAAAACACCCCACATGAGATCTGAGTATATATAATCTCTCACGCAGGGTGCTTTCTTTCATGATTGGGGTAACGATTCTATCAATCGCCTATGTAAAAAGGAAGAATTTGATATAAACAATATTATTTTTTAATTTTATTTAACATAGCATTGATGCCCAAAACCTGCTCCTTCGGAAGTCCTCCAAAGCCAAGCATTCTCTTAACGGTAAATCCCATCATCATCTTCTGCGCTGCTTCCGGTTCGATTTGATTTGCCATCGCCTTCATGCCCTTCTGTGGATCATCTTCGGAAGGATTCTGCTGACTCTCCTGCATCTTTGCCATCATGCCACCCATGAATTTTGCTCCTTCCGGATTTGCCATAATTTCTCCCATAGTGTCATTGATGGAGAAATATCCCTCTGGTGCTGTGATCTCAAACCAATTAATCACGTCACCTGTTACCGGCATATGATAGTCTGGATTTGGTTCGTCTACTTTTCTGATGGTTGCACTATCCTCGTATTCTCCTGCTTTTGCAATCAACGTTGTCTCACCGACATTTTTCACTTCAAATGTAAAGAAGTGGTCTTCTGCGTTCTGTTTTCCGACAGATTCTCCATTTACAAAAAGTTCTACCTCTGGAAGGTTTGAATACACTTTAACGATCGTAACATCTTCATCTCGGTCTACATAATTCTTGCTGCAAAGATGAACAAATGGTTCGTCAGATAACCATGCTTTATAAGCATAAAAAGCATCCTTTTTGTACTTACGATCGAAGGTAACAAGACCCTTGTTGTTCATACCCTTACATCCGCCTTCGTCTCTGGCATCTGCTGCAAAATCAAACATATTCCAAACATGCGTAGCCCATATAAAGTCTCTGGTGTAAAGCTGCTTAATAAGTTCTTCATGATAATGTGCCTGATATTCCTCGGTGTAATCACCCTGCTCCGGATGAGATGTATGCCACTTGTAAGCCTCTGCACCATACTCACTCATACCAATTGGGATGTTTGGATACATTTCATGGAATGCATCCATAAATGGTCCATTCTGCTCGATTTTTCCACCGTACCATCCCAGATACTGGTTGTAAGAAACCAAATCCGGTATCTCGATATACTGGCTCTCTGAAATATCACACATAGAAATAACTGCCATAGTCGTAAGTCTTGTCTTATCCATTTCGTGAACCATATCATTTAAAATGTGATGATTCTCTAAAAGATCCGGATCTTTAGCTCCCTTCATGGTTATCTCATTAGAGAGACCCCAGAAGAAAATGGATGGATGGTTATAATTTTGAACTACAAGCTCTTTCATCTGTGAAACGGTATTCTCACGGCCATTTGGCATATGTACAGAAATATATGGAATCTCTGCCCAGAGCACAAATCCTAACTCATCACATAAATCGTAAAAATATTGATCATGTTGATAATGTGCCAGACGAATGGTCGTTGCACCAAGTTCATAAATAATCTTAGCATCTTCTTCATGCATCTCAGGTGTAAGTGCATTACCGATATGCGGTCTGTCCTGATGGCGTGATACGCCGCGAAGTGGATAATATTCACCATTTAGGAAGAAGCCTTTTTCCGGATCTACTTTAAACGTGCGGCAGCCAAAACGTGTGGTTCTCTCATCAATCACCTGCCCATCTTTCTTTAATTCTACATGCATGGTGTAAAGATGCGGGTCCTTGCGTCCATTCCAAAGATGAACGTTTGTGATGGTCTGCTCTGCTTTAGTCTGATCTGCACATACTGTAACGGTATCAACGACGGTATCTCCGTCTGTGATGGTATATACCAATTCTTCCTGACTTCCTGCATTTGTCAGATACACCTCTGTTGTAATCTTAGCATCTTGACCTGTCACTTCCGGTGTTACCTTAATCGCAGGACTTCCATAATAATCCAGATCAAAACGTGTCTCATCCACAAGAAGCAAAGATACCTTACGATACAATCCGCCGTAGAAAGTAAAGTCTGCATTCTGTGGATAAACATGGTCATTTGGTGCATTATCAACTGCAACTACAATCTCATTTTCCTCTTTCAAATATGATGTAATGTTGGCTCTCCATGTTGAATAACCACCGTCATGCTTTGCTACAGATTCACCATTTACAAATAATTCTGCGGAAGAATTTGCCGCTTCAAACTCAATATAAACTTCCTTTCCCTCAGCAATCTCTGCCTTAGAAAGATTTTTTGCATAATAGCATGTTCCACGATAATAATCGCTTCCACCATCCTGACCATCATCGCCATTCCAGGTATGAGGCAGATGCAAAGTCTCCCAGTTTCCTACGGAAGTAGTCCTGTCTGTTACAGTAACAGCATCTTTTGTGAACTTCCAATTTTCATTCCAAGTAAATTTCTTGCTCATACTCGCTCTCCTTTTTGTAGTGTCTTTCTATTATTGAATGTGTCTTACTAACATTCTTCTTTGCTAACTACATCATAGAGAATACTGCTTTTTTTCTTATTCAAAAATTTGCTTTTTCTTTCAATTTTCGTATTTTCTTACAAGTATTTCTGACAATCCCACTGTATTTTCTACGCCGCAATAACAAAAAAACGATAACACCCACACAATGTGTGAATGTTACCGTCTTTTACTCATCTTATTTTTTACACCTTACTTGCGCTTTAAAATCATCTTAACACCACGAATTTCTGATACAATTGCCTGTTCATCTTTTGTAAAGATATCATCATCCTCTGCCGCTCTCGCACTCCATTCCATGCCATTGTAAAGGACTTTTCCCGTCTCCTTACGATTGTTAACTTCTTCTAAAACACGTACTTCTTTCCCAATGCATTCTTCGTAATTTGTTGCAACCTTGCGACTTTCCAGATATTTTTTCGCCCACGGTCTTGTAAAATACAGCAATAAAAATGTTACAATAAAGAACACCACAATTTGTAGTGCCGGATGTCCACCACATAAACACACAATGAGTGCAGCCAATGCTCCTCCGGAAACCCAGATAGATGTTAGTCCAACCGTAATAATTTCAATTATCGCTGTAACTAAAACTACTGCAAGCCATACATACATCCAATCACTTAATACGAAATCAACTACAATCTGCATAATTTTTTCCTCCTGGTAAAATATGTAATATGTCTATTGTATCTGCGTTTTCATTCTTACATTGTCCGTAAGCGTCGTACAATGTCTTCCACTTGTTGTATCGCATCCTCAACCTGATTTCTTGCCTCATTGATGCGATCCTGCACAAGCCAATCTGCCACAAGACCATCAAAGAAGAAATCTGCAAATGTCAAAAAATCACCAACATTCAAATTCAGATTGTGCGTCATATTCACATCCTGCAACTCACGGCTAAAGCTCTGTAAATTATATTTTGCTTCCTCCATGTACTTTTGTGCATTTCCCATTTTGGAGTGTTTGACTAATCCACTAATCATGCCACCACCGAAAAGATCTAAAAGTCCCCAATTACCCGCAGACTGTAACTCGCCACGTGCTGCCCGAAGTGATGATAATGCACGCTCTCCTGCATCAATTGCTTCGTTACGTTCCTTTTCAAAATCGTATGCCATCGTATATCTCCTTATACTATCTATCTTATGCTATTCATCTGATAAGATAATCCATAATTATCTTTATTTGCGTCTTATTATACACGATAGCGCAACTTTTGTCATCGCAGAGTCACTCGTATTCATCAAATTGAAAATCTTTTATTTAAATTCCACCACTCATTCACCAAATATAATGATATATATGCTCACATTTTTATGATATAATATTTCAAAAATAATGATTTCATAAAAAACATCAATATAAGGGGGCACTCAATGTGAATGAAGCATTAAATAAACTCAAAAAAAATGAGACAGTTGATCTCATAGACCTGCTTGAATTAATTAACTTATATAAAATCACTCATCTTTATTATACAGATAAGACAAAGGCGTTTTCCCTAACTTCTATATATGTAAACGAATTTCGTTTTGATGAATATGAAGATAAATGTGAATACGTCTTTTTGAGCGATAAAGATCCCTTTCAAGCGCTGAGTTTAAATGCCAAAGATGTCATTTCTTTTAATGCTTCCTATTTTGGTGGATGGGTGATTATCGATATAACTTTAAAAGATGATATTTCATTAGATGTACGCATTCCGGACGTAGACACGGCGGAGAAAGACAAAGTTAAAAGCAGAGAAATTTCTAGATATAATTTTAGAGATATGATTGAATCTGCTTTTCACGACACAAAGGCTATCTGTGATGAAGTTACCATTTCCAATCCTTACGAAATGACTTTTCATGCCAAAAATCTGTATATAGAATTTCCGGAATATTACGGTACAAAGTTTCGTATATACAATGACTCCCTCGAACTGGAGTACGCAGCAAAAAAAACAGTATGCGTTTCCCATGGTAAGGAAAACAACAAGAACTGGATGAAATTTATTATAGAAGTATCTGCCTTTGTATCAATTACATTGACATTTTCCCTAGATTATGATGCATATGTCAGCCTCTTTGATTCCTATAAAAAATGTAAATATTGTGAGAACTGGATCTATTGGGAAAGTGTAGATAAAAATGGGTATTGCAAATCTTGTATTGAAAGATTCGGATTATATCCAGCGGACGAAACAAAAGAACAAACGCCAATAGATTCTGGTGTTAATGAGACGAAAGAAAATGTCAAAGAAGAAACACAGAACATTTTTTCAGATGAATATTATGATGATGAATATGACGATGACTATGAGAACTATTCTTCCTTAGAAGAAGAATATAACTATGATGAGGACGCTATGCAGTCAGACCCGAGATACTGGGATAGACTCTATTGATGAAAAAGAATGCGCATGACTTGTGCCAGCCTAAGCCGACACCTGTCATGCGCAGTTTCGTTTCTTTACGACTTTAGTCACCAAAAACAGCACGATAATCTGCCTGGAATTTCTCGATTCCGGCATCTGTCAATGGATGCTTTGTCATCTGTTCGATTACTTTATAAGGTACCGTTGCAATATCAGCTCCAGCAAGTGCACAATCCGTAACATGAATTGGATTACGGATAGATGCTGCGATAATTTCCGTGTCATATCCATAATTATCAAAAATGGTCACAATATCTTCAATCAAACCAATACCTGGTTGACTGATATCATCGAGTCTTCCAAGAAATGGTGATACATACGTAGCTCCTGCTTCAGCTGCAAGAAGTGCCTGATTTGCTGTAAAGATCAAGGTAACGTTCGTCTTGATGCCTTCTGCTGAAAGAACTTTTACTGCCTTAAGTCCTTCTACTGTCATAGGAATTTTTACAACCATGTTTGGATGAATGGCCGCGATTTCTCTACCTTCTTTGATCATGCCTTCTGCATCTACCGTTGTAGCCTTTACTTCGCCACTGATTGGTCCATCTACAATAGATGTAATTTCCTTGATTACCTCGTTAAAGTCTCTTCCTTCTTTTGCAATCAATGATGGATTTGTTGTAACCCCACAAATAACGCCCATGTCATTTGCTTTTCTAATATCATCTACATTTGCAGTATCGATAAAAAACTTCATCCTTCATCCCTCCTGAATCTATCGTTTTCTCTCAATGACTTCATTGTACGAATTCTGAATAGAAAGTACAATTGCATTTCGGCAGGTTGATAAAAAAGTGAACCAACTTCCTCAAAAAACCCACTAAATATCTCATCAAACGATAATATCTGACAAAGTAAATGGTATGACCTTACGCAATCCATCTAAGGACACCTCTACCTGATAGCCAATCTTACCTCCGCTGAAAATAATCGTATCATACGCCTCTGCACTTTGATGAATAACCGTTTGAAATACTTTTTTCATTCCAATCGGCGAACATCCACCATGAATATAACCGGTAAGTCCTAGCAATTCTTTGGATTTTACCATGGCAATCGACTTTTCACCTACTGCATTTGCCGCTTTCTTCAAATCTAATTCTTCTGCCACCGGAATCACAAATACATAGTGCTCCTTGCTTTTCCCCACAGTTACTAATGTTTTGAATACTTTATCCACATTTTGCCCTAATACAGTAGCAACTTCTACACCACTGATGGCATCTGTATCTGCATAACAATAGTGACTATACTCCACCTTTGCCTGCTCTAAAAGACGCATAACATTTGTTTTTTCTTCTTTCGCTTTCTTTGCCATAAAATACACCTGATTTCTTTTTACTTTGATATTGCTAGTGCAATAATTCCGCCTATAATTGCCAGTGGAAGCGCTATGTATATCAGACCTCCAAGGAAAAGTCCTATAATTACAATGGGTAGAAAGATTACATATATACCTACTTTTAGTAATCCCCAGGTCATTTTTATAGCTAGTGCTATAACCTTCCACATAAACCATACAAACGCAAGAATAAATAATGCTGTAAGCATAATCATCACCTCTTTCATATTTTCCATATCATATAGCAACTGTATAAAAATGTAAATATTTCTAATCCGTTCTTAATAAATCTTTTATATTTATATAATATCTATTGTATTTTCCTCGGTGATACAACAAAAAAATCACCTGCTTTTGCAGATGATACTTTACATAATATAAAAGTGCCCAGTTCCGGAATCGAACCAGAGACACGAGGATTTTCAGTCCTCTGCTCTAC
>OMGW01000005.1_pt1 | contig 114555 bp, 98 predicted proteins | sample 1646131 | NCBI WGS metagenome assembly OMGW01 (sample SAMN05578588, study PRJEB25193) | human gut metagenome | biome: Human Microbiome; feature: human-associated habitat; material: feces | host: Homo sapiens | place: USA:Birmingham
CTGTCGTCCTCGACAATTAAAATCTGCTTCATATCCTCACTTCCTTTGCTTTTTGTAGATAGTATAACAGGCAAATGTCCGAGAATTGTTACAAGGACAAATATATTTATCATTTTACAGCTTTTTTATGTGTACTGCAATTTTATAAAAGAAAGGACAGCAGTATCATCAAATTGCTGTCCTTGCGGTTTATTATAGCTGGTAGTGTATAAGCGTGGGTTCATCATATTTGGTGTGGTATCTTTAACTATGGGAAACTCCACATTCCCATTTTGATATTGTTTTATTTGTTACACAAAGTTGTTCCGCCAATTCTTTTTGTGTTAACCCCTTTTGTTTTCTTTGTTCTGCCAAAAAAGCACCAATCTTTTTGCTATCCATCCCCAATCCTCCGATGTTATTTTCATCTTATGTTGTGTATTGTCAAAAAACAAGTCTTTTCGTCTCAAATTGCGGTCTACGTTTTGTAGACTCTCTCATTAATAGCGTTGCATCAACTTACAAGGATCATAAATTTACTATTGCTAAAATTCATTTACAAAAAAGGCTCTGCCATGATAGCAGAGCCTCCGACATTTTCTTTCGAAAACACATAGTTTCTAGCCAGATTGTGGTAAATGTCAAACCCGTATAAAGCTGATAAGGCACTGCATTCTGGCACAACACCTTACTTTCGCGCTTGACAGACACTCAAGTTGCCTGTCGTTATTATTATATTACCTACCTTAAGAATGTATGTCAATCTTAATTTTTGTTCTTCCCTTTCCATTACTTATAATATTTCTGAGCATTATTCTTAAATTGTTCAAATAGTGGAATATACTCATTTACAATAACTTCAAATTCTTTTACCGCCAGACTGCCATCATAATCATGCGCCAACTGATTCCGAATGCGAAGCATCTGCATCCATTTATCATCATCAATAATGCGATTGGTAAATGCCTGCTGTAACGTATCTCTCGGAGATCCTATCGCAAAATCAAGAATCCCCAATTGCTTCACCAATATATCTTTCATTACTTTCCAGGCAATATCAAAAGTAAGATTAAAATTCATGATCGTACCTTCCAGCACGAAATCTTCGCTTGGATTTGCATTTTTGCTCTTTTTCAGATTATCTATACATTTACAAAATGTACGATAACGATTAATATATTTGTTTTCCATACTTACGAATATCCTCCAACAAAAACTCATTGTGAATACTATTATAATCGAAGATATCTATCTTTCGCAATGTGTCAATCTGCTCCAAATCTTCTTCCAATTTTGTTATATTATCACAATCGTACACCACAAAATCAATATCACTCGTAGGTACTGCTGTTCCTGTCGCGAATGATCCAAATAAATCTAATCGTTTGCATCCATGTTTCTTGCAAATAGTTGCAACATGATCAATAACTTCCGCTATTGGCATTGTGTTCATATAACTAACTCCCTCCATGCTTTTCACAGCGTCCTATGAAAAATACTTTTCTTTTATGATGTCCACTGGCATTTCCTGTCCTGTCCACAGTTCAAAAGATGCTGCTCCCTGGTACAAAAGCATATACATACCATTGGATATTTTACATCCTGCTGCCTTTGCTTCGCGCAGAAGTCTCGTCTCCTTTGGATTGTAGATTACATCAAATACGAAAAGATCCGGTTGGAACATTGTCGTATCTGTAATAATGGTTGCATCCGTCTTTGGAGCCATGCCAACCGATGTGCCGTTGACAAGAATCGCACTGTCCGCAATGGCTGCGCGAAGCACCTCTGGGTCTTCATAATCATGCAGCGTCACTTTACACGTGGTACGCTCATTCAACTGGTTCACAATATCCTGCGCACGCTCCCAAAAAGCATCCTTGATATTAAATACCTGAATCTCAGCCACACCATCAAGCGCTGCCTGCACCAAAATAGCTGTTGCAGCTCCGCCGGCACCAAGAAGTGTCATCTTCTTTCCAATGATATCTACACCCTTGTCCTTAACAGCACGCATAAAACCTACGCCATCTGTCGTATATGCAGTCAGCACACCATCCTCATTAACAATGGTGTTGCATGCACCGGAAATCTCAGATGCAGGCGAAAGCTTATCTGCTAATTTACACATAATACTCTTTCCCGGCATCGTAATATTCCAACCTCGCGCTCCCATGGTACGAAGTCCCTCTACCGCCTGCGGCATCTTCTCTTCCGGCACATCAAACGCTAAGTACGCGTAATCCAATCCCAACTGCTTACATGCTTCATTGTGCATTGCCGGCGATATACTGTGTGCCACCGGGCTTCCAAGCAAACATAAAAGCCCTGTATGTCCTGTAATCTCTTTTCCCATCTTTTTTCCTCTTTTCTATATGTTGTAGTTTATTCTCGTTTCAACAGCATCATACGCTACTCATTAACCTTTGTAATGATTTCCTCACAAATATCATCGACGCTCTTACCATCGGTAGCAATGACGATATCAGCAGCTGCTTCATAAGCTTCCCGACGCTTTTCCATCAGTTCTGCAATATAATCTACGTTCTTATTATTTTCCAGAAGCGGCCTGTCATGGCTATGCTTGACATGTTCTAAAATCGTCTCCGGGTTGGCTGTAAGAAGCACTACCTTACCACTCTTTTTCATCTCATCCACATTCACCTGGCGCATCGGTACACCACCGCCGCACGACACGATCATGTTCTTTTTTTCGCGACTTTCTCGCAAAAACGCAGTCTCTTCGTTACGGAAATATTCCTCTCCGTGTAACTCAAAAATCTCTGATATACTCATGCCATTGCGTTTTGCAATAATCTCATCCATTTCCACCACATCCATGGCGAACATACGCTGTAAAGCCTTTGAAACTGTACTTTTTCCAACACCCATAAAGCCAATCAGAAAAATATTAAAATCTAACTTCTCCAAATCTTTCATTTTTCAAGTCCTCTGCCTTCTTTTATGTAAAATCACAGATATCTACATGACTTCACGAATTTCTTCCATCATAACGTATGGCAGGTCTGAATTCAAGTACTCTTTGACTTTAAAGTGATAAAGTCATTTTTTATCAAAAGGCAGTTGCATTTATGCAAAACAACGAGTACATTCATTATAGTTAGGTTTTACATGCATATTATAGTAGGAGAATACATTATGAATCCTGTAAAAGTAAAAAATATCGAAATCGGTACTGGAATGCCAAAGATTATCGTTCCCATCGTCGGTGTGACAAAGGAAGAAATTCTTACTACAGCACGTTCCTTTCATACCATTCCACTTGATGTAGTAGAATGGCGTGCTGATTGGTTTGAGGGCGTCTTTGACTTTACGCAAGTAGAAGATGTATTAAAAGAACTTCGTAACATCCTTGGTGAAACACCACTGCTCATGACTTTCCGGACTTCCGCAGAAGGTGGCGAAAAATCTATTTCCGTTGATGCCTATAAAGAATTAAATATTCATGCGTCCCAAACCGGTAATGTCGATCTTATTGATGTTGAGATTTTTATTGGTGATGATACAGTATCCGAAATCATTGCCGGTGCGCACGCTGTTGGTGTAAAAGTCATTGCTTCTAATCATGATTTTTACAAAACACCTTCCAAAGAGGACATCCTCCAGCGTCTATGTAAAATGCAGGACATGGGGGCTGATATCCCCAAAATCGCTGTCATGCCACAAAGCAAAAAAGATGTTTTGACACTCCTCTCCGCAACAGAAGAAATGACACGCTGTCATGCCACAAGTCCAATTATAACCATGTCTATGGCAGATACCGGTGTCCTCAGCCGTCTCTGCGGTGAGGTATTCGGTTCCTCCATGACATTTGCCGCTGCCAATAAAACTTCTGCCCCTGGTCAAATGAATGTTGATGACGTAAATACAGTGCTTACTCTGCTGCATAATGCTATACAATAAAAAATAGCTAAGGCACATATAAAGCATATAAAAAAGAAGCCTCGCGGCTTCTTTTTTTATTCTCCCGGATGACTGGAGATTACTTTTCCGGTATTCCACAAGTCTGCAGCGCGCTGTGCTGCATCTTCACGTTTTGCTTCCTCTTTGTAATCAATATTTACAGAACGGCTGCCACAGTCCATACATGCTACATAAAAGCTGTTGCCATTCTCCTCCTCCAACAATCCTGCGCCTCCGCAGATTGGGCAATCCTGTAATTCAATCTTATCAAAAATATCCATTTTGATGCTCCATTCCTTATTTATTCTCTGTGAGTTCATCAATCAGTTCGATGGACTCCTTAATCATATTATCACAATGTACCTTTTTCTCGCCACCTTTTCTGGCATTTTCCTGCAATAACGCCGCACAGTCTGTCAATCCATCATGCATATCTGCCATACGTTTGCGATATTCTCCGACGACTTTTGGCGAATCTATGCCCATAGCGCCTAACACCATCAGTCCACTTGTGATTGCTCCACAAGTACCACCGCATTTCATGCCACCGCCAAAATTGCAGCCGATGGCTGCCGCCTGTTCCTCATTCATGCCAAGTTCATCTGCGTAAACGCGCATGATAGTCTGTGCGCAGTTATTTACCATTGGCATCTCGTTTCTTAACTCCATTGCTTTATCTACATGTTGATTCATATTTTATCCTCCATTTAGTATAGATGCACTTTTCGATTTTATACAAGTATAACACGAGCAAAACGCTTTCCTTTGTTCAAAATCAGAAACCTCACAACACCGCTACCATGAAAGCAAAAAATGCTGAGCCACCAAAAAACAGCAGCTCAGCTATGTAAGTGAAATTATGAAATTTTAGTTTTCAGCAACAATCTTCTTGTAATGTGCTGTTTCTGTATAAAGTTCATCCTTAAGTGGGTTCTTCTTATTCTTACGAATAACGTATACCTGATAGATGAAAAGTCCAGCGTTACTTGCAAGTGCAAGGAAGCTTACGATAAAGAATGCTGTTGGATTGTGTGTTGTTGGTACTGGTGCTACGCGATCTGCGAAAGTAGGTACTGTCATGATAAACATAATCCAAAGTGCCAATGTCTGTGCTCTGTGCTGTAACCAGCACCCTCTCTTGATGAAGAATGAAGGAATGGTACAAGACAAAAGAAGCAACATTCCACAGTATACAGAATGGTCTGAAATACAGTTGTACGTATATGCAAAGTTCCACAAATCATAGGTCAAAATGTAGATCCAGTCCATATCTGGCCACATCATATCACGAGATTTTTCTTTTGATACGAAGATTCCTGACCAACCACAGATCAATAAGATATTGAAGATACCTGCAATACCATTCATTACGTTCCAAGGTCCGGAAATTGTCCATAAGTTGTCAACATATCCGCCTTCTGTCAATCCCCATGAGAATACCTGGAAATCACGCATAACCGCTTCGCAGATATTGGCTGCCAAAATAATTGGTGGGAAGTACATAGCAAACTTGCTGTGCTCAATCTTTGGGCAGAAACGAATCAGCATGAAGCCGATACATCCTGCCAGTGCAGAGTAAGTCTTAACCCAGTTAAACCAGTTACCTGTTCCATATTCATTACCCGGTGCAGCCGTTGTAGGCCAGATTGCAATGGTAAGCACCAATGGTACAATAACAAATAATAAGATTCCTCCCCATTTTTTTGTTCTGCCCAGTTCATTAAAAGCGATCAGTGCTAATAAAACAAACGCCATAAAGCCCCAGGTCTTTAAATCCGGTACATTGTACAAAATACCCATACCAAACCCCTCCTTAATAATTTTTACACACTTTGTGCATTTTTATGTTATTATTATATAGACATATGGGCGAATAAAACAATCGCCAACCATCATACAAATGAGTAGAAATGCACAGCATATCGTTTTGTGTGCATTAAATTGGGGGAGTTTTTATCATGGAAGAAAAAAAAGCACGAAAAACAGACCGTCGCATCGAAAAAACAAAGCAGGCAATGCGCCATGCTTTCGTAGAATTACTCAAAAAAAAGCCTTACAATGCAATCACAATCTCAGAATTGACACGTGAAGCAGATATTGACCGACGGACTTTCTATTTGCATTATGAATGTATTGAAGACCTCGTTTCAGAAATGCAGCAAATCGCACGCGACATGATTGCAGAACAGTTAAAGAATTGTGAAAACGTACAGCTCGATACATTATTTGATGGGCTGACCAATGTCGTGCGGGACAAAATGGATTTTTACCGCGTGATCTTTACAGAGCCAAGCTGCTCTGCCTTTTTTGAGGATGGTGTCGCTGCCATCAAATACTGTATCCTCGCATCCAATCCGGACAGTACACTTTCGGATCAGCAAAAGGAGTATTATACCGAATACATAGCCAATGGCATCATGGGACTGTACGCCTACTGGTTCCGCCAGGACAATCCGGAATTGTCCTTAGATGCGTTTACCGAAATGGCAAAAGCATCCATGACGGAAAGCATCTGCCTGATCCGCCATGGATGATCTTAGCATCCTAATTATTCTGTTACTTTATATAATTCCACATAGTCTACATTTGGTACCGAATACCCTATCACTGTCCAAGTGATCGTATTCGTCCCCGACTGCAGATCTACCTGCAATGGACCATATGTAGCGAACTGATTATATTTCAAAACACCACTACCCAGAATTTCTATCTCCGATACATCCGTTTCCACGCCGTTGACCTGCATATTGATCTGCTTACTTAACGCCACATCTTTCCCGATCAGATTTGTACTTGCCAATGCCATATTCAAATCATAGGTTCCTGCTTCCGCTACATCAAATGTCCATGTTGCCACATTGCCTTTCTTGGACAGATTGCAGAGCACATATCCCTGACTTGCACCATCTGCTTTTTCCGTAAACCCGGCATTCTTGACAGACTTGCCCTTAACCTTTGCTGTCTCACCCTCAATGCGTATGCTCTCCGATGTGCCCACCTGCCTAGAGAATGCACTGGATGCCATTTTCATATGGATAATGTCTCTCACACACGCCCGCATGGCTGTACCAAAAGCTGCCGGATTTTCTTTATACTCCTGCTTCATCGCCTTTTTGATAGATAAAAACTGGACTGCATAAATACCTGTCAGATTTGCATCATTCTGCGCATATGTTGCCTGTAAAGGATTCATATAACTTCCATACAGACCATGTACGGAAAAGTCTGAAATCACATAATCAGAATAGCCCCACTCTGTACGCAAAAGATCTTTTAACAATACATCATTTCCGCCGCACCAGGTCTTTCCCAAACGGCTGTAGGCAGACATAACACCTTTTGCTCCGCCTTCCTTAATTGCTATTTCAAAAGGCTTTAGGTATATCTCCCGTATCGTCTGTTCATCCGCCCAGGTCAAAATCCCCCAACGGTTTTTCTCCTGCTCATTTAAGACCAGATGTTTTACTGTAACTGTCAGATTTTGCGACTGTGCCCCCTGCACAATGGCGCTTGCCATCTTTCCACAAACGATTGGATCTTCGGAAAAATATTCGAAATTGCGTCCACCCTTTGGGTTTCTATGAATATTTGCCGTCGGTGCATACCAGATATTTGTACCTATATTTTTTGCCTCGATACCACAGCGCACGCCATGTGCATAGGCAAGATCTACATTCCATGTGCAGGCAAGACATACCCCTGCCGGCCATGCCACACCGGAGTCCCGATACAAAAGACCGCCTGCTCCTTTTACGGAAGCCGGTCCGTCATTATCATTTGTCTTTGGAATTCCCAGACGATCTACGCCCGGTGTCTTATAGCCACAGTTACAGATCAGATCGATCATCTCATCCAAAGTCAACTGATCTAAAAATGCCTCCTCTAACGATGGATCCACGGCCACTTCCTGCAGCATGATCTTATCCTCATAAATTGCTCCGTTCGTCGGTGCCACGGCATCCGCATCCGTTTCCGGTGCTACAGCAGCATCCATATCACTGATATCAACCGGACAGGTCTCATTGACAGGTGTGGTTGGATAAGTCCCCACCGGATCTATTCTTGACAGAACCGTCATCTGATCACAGAAAGCATCCGAAAACAAATTCTTGATCTCTGCACCTGATACTTCATCCGTTTTCTTTACCAGTTTTTCCCCAAGTGCATAAGAGAAATCACACTCACTATCTTTTACATCATGTGCCACATGCACCGTATAATCACCGGCATCTAAAATATATGCCTGTTCACCGTCAGCATCATAAGAAGAACAATCCCATATGTCAAAGGTTGCCGTATAGCGTGCACTTGCTCCCGGCTCCAGAAGCTCCGTTTTGACAAAAGCTACCAACTGTGTCGCCGCTTTTTCCACGCCTCCTGCCTGATATGGCAGGCTGACATAAATCTGGACCACATCTTTACCGGCACGCCCTCCACAATTCGTCACCGTCACTGCTACCTGACAGTCCCTTCCGTTTTTATCAAAGCTGATATCGCTCCATGCAAATTCTGTATAAGAAAGTCCAAAGCCAAACGGATACTGGACCGGAATCCCAAAGGTCTCAAAATAGCGATAGCCGACATAAATGCCTTCCTCATACTCCACAAAGTTGGCTTTCTGATCCGCATAAGTATAATCGCCAAAATTTGCTGTGGATGGATGATCCGAAACATGATATGCAATCGTATCCTGTAGTTTTCCGGATGGATTTATTTGCCCCGCCAACATCTGTGCGACCGATTCCATGCCCGCTTCACCGGGTGTCCATATGATCGCAGCTCCCTGGATCGATGGGTAATTTTCTAAAAATCCCATCTCCATAATATTTGCAATATTAAACAATACGATCACATGATCAAAAGTCTTTGCCACTGCATCGATCAGACTGCTTTCATCCGCACTCAACTGCAATTCTTCCAGGGTAAGGTCATCTCCTTCGCTCCCGGATCTTCCGATCATAAGGATCGCTGTATCGGCATATTCCCTTGCCTGGGTCATATCCAACTCGCTGACCGGCATTTCTTTATGATTGCCGTTCTTTCCATACCAAGTCTGGTAAGATTGATAGAGGGTATCATTATATGTAATACCTGCCGCAGAAAGCGCATCATAAAATCCGATCATGGTATCAGACTTGATCGAACCGGAACCGGAACTGCCATAATACGGATCGATTGCTGCACTTCCAAAGACATTAACCGCCTGCTCTGTTGCAAGTGGCAGCACCCCATCTTCATTTTTCAAAAGAACGATGCCCTCTGCTTCTACCTGCTTTGCCACCTGTAAAGATTCCGCTACGATTGTGGCATCAATGTCCCCTGTAGACGCCTCGACCAAAGATGTCCCCAAAGTCGTCACTGTAAAAATAAGTGTTAATAAACCAGCCAGACATCTGCTTGCTATTCTTCTTTTCATAAAAACCTCTTAACTTTCTTTTACATTTCCATCTGCTCCTTGATTTCTTTTTCTGTACAAAGTCCCTGACAGGTCTTTGCCATTTTCTCTAATTCGTCTATCGTGTGCCTTGCCAATTCTGCTTTTACCGCAGCCAGCATGGCAGCATTCATGCTGAGTTTTCTAGCGCCAAGTCCGACCAAAAGTGCCGCCCCCTTGGGATTGCCTGCCATCTCACCACAGACAGAAATCGGCTTGTTTACCTTCTGAAAACTTTCAAAAACAAAGCCCAAGAGCCGTATCATCGCCGGTGCATATGTCTGATAGTATGTCTCCATAGCCGCGTTCATGCGGTCTGCCGCGCATACATACTGGGTCAGATCATTCGACCCGATACTGGCAAAATCCACTTCCTGCGCGACAAGATCTGCCTGCAAAGCCAGACTTGGGATTTCAATCATGCCACCGATCTTAACCTTTGGATCATAGACAATCCCCTCCTGATCCAATGCGTCCATGACCTTTCTTACCGCTTCCTTTGCCTTGCGGATATCCTCCATACTGCCTACCATTGGAAACATGATCTGTAAATTTCCATAGACAGATGCCCTGAGTGCCGCACGCACTTGTGTCTCAAAGATCTCCATGTGGGAAAAACATAAACGCAGCGCCCGCTCTCCCAGAAATGGATTATCTTCTTTTGGCAGGGAAAAATACGGCAGTGTCTTATCCCCTCCGATATCCAGCGTCCGCAAGGTTACCGGCTTTCTTTTTGCACCTTCTAAGATGCGACGGTAGACACTGAACTGTTCTTCTTCCGTCGGCATATGGTCGTTTTCCATATACAGAAATTCCGTCCGGAAAAGACCGATAAAATCATATGCCGCCCCTGCTATATCGTACGCGTCCGATCCCACATTGATCCCCAGTGCGATCCTTACCTCATCTTTGGTTGCTCCCGGACGAAGCAAATAGGTCTGCTCCTCCTCTATCTGTTTTTTCCACAACTGCCGCTTTTGTTCATACTGCTCTTTTTCTTCTTCGGAAAAATCCAGCCATATCTGACCGGTCAGACCATCCAGGATCAGGTTTTGTCCGTCCTGGACCTGCATCATGGCATCTTCTGCTCCCAGTATCGCCGGAAGTGAAAAACTTCTGGCTAAGATCGCGCAGTGCGAATTGGAACCACCCACTTCCGTGATCAGACCTTTGACATGGTCGCGATCCAGATTGGCAGTGTCGCTCGGCAAAAGGTCATGTGCCACCACGATCACATCCTCAGCAAAATGATCCAGTCTTTTTTCTTCTTTTCCCAGTAAAAGACGAAGCACTCTCGCCTTAACATCCAAAAGATCTGCAGCTCTGCCTGCGATCAGGGGATCCTCCACCTGCTTTAGGAGATCGGCATACTGGTTGAATATTGTATCAACTGCACTTTCAGCCGTCAGACAATCCTCTTTTATGACATTCTCCGTCTCCTCGGTCATTTCTTCATCTTCCAGAACTTCCTGATGCGCCACAAAGATCTTCGCCTGATCCGGGTGTTCTTTCTCCAAAGCAGCATAAAGTACCTGCAATTCCTCCTTTGCCTGCTCCCTTGCCAACTGAAAGCGCCGACACTCGGCTTCTATCTTCTCCTTGTCGCACTTGCTTTTGCTGACCTTCAGATCCAATGGTTCATATCTATATGCTTTTGCGATCGCAATGCCTTTGGATACGGCATTTCCACACAAAAACTTCTGTTTCTCGCCCATAGTCACAGTCCCCTTATTCTCCAAATCCACTGGCAACCAAGGCAGCCAAAGCCTCGATCGCTTCTGCCTCATCCACGCCTTCTGCTGCAAGTTCAGCTTTTGTTCCCTGCCCGATTCCTTCTGCCAAAAGACGTACAACCGATTTTGCATTGACCGGCTCTCCGCCTTCCTTGCAGATGGTGATCTTTGACTCATATTTCTTTGCCAGCATGACAAAATCCGATGCCGGTCTTGCGTGAAGTCCTGTCTTATTGATAAATTCCACTTGTTTTGTAACCATACTATCCACCCTCTTATTTCTATAAGTCCTCGCCATGGCTGGCAATACACTTCTGATACCAGTAAAAGGAATCCTTCTTTATACGTTTTCCGGATCCTTTGCCCCCATTATCCAGATCCACATAGATAAAGCCATAGCGTTTTTTCATCTCTCCTGTGCTGGCACTGACCAGATCGATACAGCCCCACGGCGTATAACCGATCAGATTGACACCATCTTTCATGGCTTCCTTCATCTGCTCAATATGCGCTTTGAGATAGGCGATCCGGTAATCGTCATGGATACAGCCGTCCTCTGTCAGCTGATCAATCGCTCCCAGACCATTTTCTACCAGCATGATCGGGATCCGGTAACGGTCATAAATGGCATTCAACAGATAGCGCAGCCCCTTAGGATCAATGATCCAGCCCCATTCACTCGCCTGCAAATAAGGATTTTGCACACCCAGCATCATATTTCCGGCGGTCTTTTGTACCTCTTTATCCCGCGTCACACAGCGCGAGGTGTAATAACTGAAACTGAAAAAATCCACACAGCCTTTTTTTAAAATGTCAGCATCCCCTGTCTGACTGACAATGGCAATTCCATTTTGTTCAAAAAAACGCTCCATATAATAAGGATATTCCCCGCGGATGCAGACATCCCCACAGAACCAGTTGCTTTTTTTCATCTGCCACTGTGCCTCTAACATATCATCCGGCGCACAGGTATAAGGATAGACCCCTGCCGCAGATAACATACAGCCCACCCGATTTTTCGGATTGATCTCGTGGGCTAAGGCTACCGCCTTTGCACTTGCCACAAACTGATGGTGAAGTGCCTGAAAACGCGCCTGCATCTCCTCGCTCGTCTCCGGCGTCTGCATGCGGCTGAGCCCAAACATATCTGTTCCATCTTCCGGTAACATTCCTGCCCCCAGAAGTGTTCCAAAACGACTGACTAAGGTATTCATCTCATTAAAGGTCAGCCACAGATCGACCTCATCCTGATACTCTGTAAAAACCGTCTGGCAGTAACGCAGGAAGAAATCTATAACTTTACGATTCTGCCACCCGCCATAAGCCTGACACAGGTGATAAGGCATTTCATAATGTGACAGTGTCACCAGTGGACGGATGTTCCATTTTTTACACTCAGCAAATACGGCGTGGTAAAAATCCAATCCCTTTTGGTTTGGCGTTTCCTCATCCCCCTTTGGAAAGATGCGTGTCCACGCAATAGACAAACGCAGTACCTGAAATCCCATCTGCCCAAACAGGGCAATATCCTCTTTATAATGATGGTAAAAGTCTATGGCATGATGGCTGGGATAGTACTCTCCTTCCTGCACTTCCTTGGTAAATCGCCGCGGAGACGTTTTTGTCCCCGCGGTGATATGGTCTGAGATCGACTCTCCCTTCCCATCTTCCTTCCATGCACCTTCTACCTGGTTGGCAGCGATCGCGCCACCCCATAAAAAATCTGCATTCATTAAGCCACCTCTTTTGCTTCCTGCTCCTTTTCGATCAGATCGCGCTCATATACCTTAAAGAATGGTCGATATACCACCCATGCCACGATAAAGGCAATGACCGGGATCAGGATATTGGTCCAGGATAAGGTACACAGGTATGGTGATACGCCAACCGGTAGGGTCGCTGTAATCATGGTAAATGCCGGTTTAAAGAAGCCGACCATATAGCCAAAGTAGCAAATAATCATGGTGATCAATGGGTTGATCACAAATGGAATGGCAAGTGTCGGATTATACATGATCGGATAACCGAAAGTCGCCGGTTCATTGATATTAAAGATACCCGGTACCACTGCCGCCTTGCTGACTGCCTTGATCTGCTCAGACTTGGAGCAGAGCCCCATGACGCAAAGTGCCAAGGTGTTTCCCGTTCCGCCACAGCAGTTCATGATACCAAACAGAGCGACCGGTACAAAGACAAGAGCTTCCCCCTTAGATACATGCTCAGCATTGTTGGCTATGTACTCCATAAGCGGTGCCATAATAGCGATATAAACAACCATTGTTCCATGGATCCCAAAAGTCCAGAGGACATTTGCGACCAATACGACAATGATGATACCCGGTACGCTGGTCAGTGCACCAAGCGGTGCAGATAAGAGATAAGAGATCGCGTATGGCAGAGAGATCGTCATGACATTCAAGCAGATGCTTCCGATCGTATGCCAGATCGCGATGTTGATAACCAGTGGAATCAAAGATGCAAAGGTGTCCTGCAAAAATTTCGGCACGGCATCCGGCATCTTGATCATCAGATGATGCTTTTCACAAAAATGCGCCATCTTGACGGTGCAAAGTGAAATGATGATGGCTGTGAACATACCGACTGCACCCAGGCAGGAGTTGTCAATACCGGTAAAACTGCTTCCATCTGCCAGTTCTACGGTCTTGATTGGTCCTGCAACAACCAAAAAAATCAGCATGGCATTTAATGCGTTGGTCAGTGCCTGCATCTTGAGCGACTTGGCATAAGAATAGGCGATGGTAAATGCCATATAAACAGAGATCAGTCCCATAGAAAGATCATACGGCACCAATAAGATGCTATAGATCGCATCATCGGTCGTCCAAGCCCCAAAGAAAGTCGGGATGATCGCGATCAACTGGAAGATAGCGCCGATCAGGATGATCCCCATTGCCATCATCATACCGGCAGATACTGCTGCAATCGCTTTGTTTCCCGCGCATTTTTCGCCTATGGATTTTACTTTTTGCATGAATTTGCTTTCATATAAATTACTCATATCCTTCTCCTTTTTCCTTTCCATAAAAACCCTTACCAGATATTACTGTGGATAGATTTCATCCACCTGTTTCATAATGTTTTCTACATTACCTATGGCGTAATCGTAGGCTGCGATCACGGCGATCGGCATCTGCGTTACCTGCGCGATCTCATCTTTTTTGTAAGATACCTGCGGTCCTAACAGAATGACATCATAATTTTTGTAGGAATCCTCATATGCGGACATCCCCACAGCATCAATCTTGAGATCTATGCCTTTGTCCTCTGCATACTTTTCCATCTTCTTCATCAGAATTCCTGTTGACATGCCCCCAGCACATATCAATAACACTTTCCTTTCCATATGCCCCTCCTTATTTTTCCTTGTATAAAAGGATCATTTCTTTGATAAGATCCCCGGCTAATGCACTTCCCATCAGATGATCCTGTGCATGGCAAAGCAGAATGCTGACGCTGTCCACTTGGCCTTTTGCATCCATCTGCAAGAGTTTCCGGTGTGCCTCATGGGCTGTCTGTAAACTCTTTTCCGCGCTTTCCATCAGTTGATCTGCCTGGATAAAATCCTTCTTTTTTGCCGCCTGTAAGGCTTCAAATGCCGCCGATCTGGCTGCCCCAGAATTGGCAATGATCAACATGGAAATCTCTTCCAATGCTTCCTGTAATTCTTCGCTCATAGTAACCTCCTTTGTTTTATATCTGATATATGATCATCAGTATGTTTGCCACCTCGTCGTCGCTAAAAATGATATGAAAGGCTTTTTCCATCGGTCCTAGCATCCGAAGCAGCTGCTGAAACTCTTTGTGATATTGATGCAGGATTGCCTTGCGCTTTGGATTTTCGGGAGAAGTCTCCCCGGATGCCAAACGCTCAATACAACAGGCGGTGTGAACCAGGAGTCCCGTCTGTGCATCCTGCGTCATATGTTTTAATTTCTGATCGACCTCCTGTAAAAATGCTTCTACCGATGTCTCTACCTTTTTGATCTCCACATGGCTAAACTGCCCGGACAGATAGTTGAAAACTTCTTGATGGTCGACCTCATAATCCTTGGACTCGGTCTTTCGCAAAAGTTCCGGCAAACGTTCTTTTGGTGTCATAAAGACCTCCGTGATCGAACAGAAGGGAATGCCATACAACTTAGGATCAAAAGTTCCTACCACACATAGTATGGTTCCTCGCCGCATCAGGTCACGAAATGTCTCCTGCAAAGCTTTGGGATCGCTCATGGATAAAGGAATGATCTGCACATCCTCCATGTGACCGTAGCGCTCAATATAGGTCTTTAATTCCTCCGCGCCACCCTTGCCCGTAGTGCATAAAGTAATGAGATATTTCTCATGGCTGGTGGCAAAATCTCCCACACTTTTCATGGCATCCCGATAGACGGCATCCAGATTGGATGAGATCATTGCCTTTCGCGCCAGTTCGATCCCCATAGTCGTCACCGGTGCCGGGAAAAGACGGATCATAATACCTGTCTCTGCGGAAATCTCCTCTGCCAACTTAGATACCAGATCACTGTCATAGACAATGAAAACTCCCTGCTTTTGCTCGATCTCCAAAATACATTTTTTCAAAGACGCATAGATCTGTGCCTCGTTCTGCCGATGTGATACCTCAAAGGAAAAAATATGGTCAAACCCTGTGATTTCTGTAATCGTACGCACAATGGATGCTGCAATATCCTTGCCATAAAAGGCATAGAGGATAGTCGTCTGCCCCTTGTCCGTCTGCTTTGGCGGTTCGTAGCACAAGAACATAGTGATCAGAATGACCTCGTCTATGGTCAGTTGTCTGCCATAGACTTCCTGTACCTCCTCCGCAAAAGTAAGACTTAGCATATATTCCTGCTTGTATCTGGTAACGACCTCAGATATTTCCAGCCGATCCATGGACTCTGTCGTCTTTGTACCATTCACTACATTTTTCATATGCAGACAAAGTCCAAAGAAGACAGCATCATCGATCTTTTTATTCCTTGCGTTCTCCACTTTCGCCAGAAATCTTTCCACCAGGTCGATCAGTTTCTCATCCACAATGAGTTCCAATTCCTTCCGGCTGCGGATTTCATGGATCAGTTTTTGCTGATATTTGCCAAAGGCTCTTTCCACTTCGGTACTGAGCAACATCTTGATATCCTCATCCTCAATGCCCTCCGACTCCAGTTGCTTTGCCTTTTGACGCAACTCCTTGTAAATATTTTTGGTCTCTGTCTCACTAACACGCATCCGACTACCGTCAAAGGTAAAGATGCTGTTTTCCGGGATCAATCTTTCGATTTCCTCCCGCATCTGTCCGAAACGCGATATGCCCTGACGGATAGTCGGTTCAAAGTCACTGACATAGAGGGCGATCCTCCGGTCATTTGCCAATTCCCTCACATATGCATTGGCACAACCGATCTTGATGTCCCGCTTCAACTGTTGAAAATTTTCAGGGCATTCATATAAAAGCAGACAACGCATCAATTCTTCCTTTACAACCAGTTCCCTGCCTACCCGCGAGGCTTCGGTCGAAAAAAGTGTCTGGATCATTTCCATACGTTCTTCGATCGGTCGTTCTGTAATTCTCGGCATTGTAATAACGATTGGAAATTCACTCTGGAACTCCTCCTGTGCCGGCTGTGCGTCCGGTGTGCAACTGGCGATCAAAAGCCCTTTTCTGCCGGGCTTCCCGCTGTAGGAGGCGATCTCCCGTAAGAGTCCACCGTCCAGATACTGCACATTATCCATGTATAAGATACCACTCTCTGCATCCTTTAACATGCCACTCTGTCGCTCGCCCATGAGTTTTTCCCTGGCATCTTTGGCACTGCCCTGATAGTCCCTGCAATTCATCTGTAAGAAAGGACTTTCCGCTGAGAAAATTTGTTTTACCAGACAATATTCGTAGATTAGGTGTGCGAACTCTTTCTTTCCGGTTCCCTTTTCTCCCACGATCAGGATATTCAGGCTTCTGCCCGGATATAAGATTGCTGCCTTTGCTAACTGGATCGGATGCTGTAAACTGCCCTGCCATCCTGTCATCTTGCAAAAACATTCTTCCTCATCCCCCCGGCTGACACCGGCAATAGAATAAAGAACCGGTCGGCCATTGGATTTATGTACCCTTCCCTCTTCCACGAGGGCGTTCAAAAGGCTACTGACATTGGTTCGCTGTAATGATAGCGCCTGTGCGATATATGTCGTTGACACACCTCCCTCTTGTTCTGCCGTATCATGCATCTGAATAAAGTCATAGATCTTTTCTTTGTTTGATTTCATAAGCGGATCTCCTCTGCTTCTTTCTTACTGTATATACAAGAAAAACTATACACTTTATACAATAGGAAATCTACCACAACCTATTTTTATCGTCAAAGCGCTTAGTGTATGGTATTTTTCAAGTAATTTATATACATAAATATGGTAAATTTGCATAATTCCTCATGTTTTTTGTATATTTTCTTTTATCTCTATGCTTAGTGTATATATTTTATACCATTGGAACATCTAGTGTATAAAAAACGGATACGTCTGGTCTTCCAAACGTATCCGTCTTTCATTTTCCTTTTTTCTTTTCATATAAGACTTCTTGTAGTCCAAATTTCTACACCATATATTTTCGGAAGAATGCACATTCATCCTGATTAATCTCTTTTGCCTCTTCCAGATTCATATTGACATGGCAGACATGTGCCATATATTTTTTATCCTCTGTGCCATAGCATTTCTGCACACAGGCAATGCCCTTGTCTGTCAAAAAATCATACATAGGCTTTGCATTTTCCTTCAAAAAATCATAATAGGACGTCATGACATAGGTCGGTGGGTAACTCGCTGTAATATGTCCAAGCACATCCAGTCTTTCATCAGAAAGATCAAAATCTTTTCCCAGATAATCGCCATATAAGGCTTTGTTCATCTTATTCACCTTGCCATCTTTATCCACAATCGTAAGGACATACATGCCACAGTTCAGACCTATGGCGCGTATAGTAATTGTCTGCGGTACTGTAAATGGAAATAATTTTGCGTAGTCCGCATTGGTCACAATGGCAGCATACTGGCTTGCCATCTGCGCTCCTGCCGAATCTCCCACCATAAAGACATTATTCAAATCCATGTGATATTCTTCGGCATGTTTTACCATCCACTCCAGCACCATATTGGTTTCCATCAACTGCGTCGGAAATTTGGCATTCGGTGCCAGATGATAATTAAAGTTGACAACGGTAAATCCCTGCTGGGCTAAATACATACCATAGAACTTATAAACCTCTTTCGTTCCATAGACATAACCGCCGCCGTGGACACTGACGATTACCGGCAAAGATCCCTGCGTATCCTTAGGATAATAGACATCCAATAGATTATAACTATCTTCGTTTCCCGCATAAGAAACATCATAGATTGCCGTCACATCTTCCGGTGCGACTAAATTGGCATCCCGCTTAGCATCTGCTTTTCCTGCCGTCAATCGAAACATTTTCCCTGTAAATGACATATACCACTCCTATCTCCGCGCTTTTTGAACATTCAAAAAAGTGCAGTCTCTGCTATTTGTTACACTCATTATAACAGACACTGCACTTCTGGTTTATTAATTATTTATGCTTTTTTGTAAATATTTTAGTGATTATTTACGTTATTCCAAGTATTTTGTCAAGCCCTTCTAAGCCTGCTTCTTCATAGCGACTGTAATTTTAAAGAGATCTCCATCAATTGCAATGGAAAGCTGTCCTCCCATAAGTTCTGTCAAGCTCTGCGCGATGGAAAGTCCAAGACCATGTCCCTCTGTATTTCGTGAGGCATCTCCTCTGACAAACCGTTCCATTAATTCATCGCTTGTAATATTCAGTGGATATTTTGAAATATTTTTAAATGTCATGTTTACTTCATCACCAGCATCTGTCACATCCACATAGACTCTTGTATGCTCCTGTGTGTATTTGCAGATATTTGTCATGATGTTGTCAAAAACACGCCACAAATGTCTGCCATCTGCCATAATATTCGCAGGTACTTCGGATTCATTTACCACAATATCAATATTTTTCTTTTGCAGTTTTTCCTGATATTCTCCTACAATCTGTGAAATCATAACAGTCGCATCACAAGCTTCCATGTGCATTTCCACATTGCCGGTAGATGCCTTAGAGGCTTCTAATAAGTCTTCAATCAATTTTTTCAAACGCGCTGACTGACGATCTAAAACATCAACATATTCCCTTACCGTTGGTTCTGAAACATTTTCTTTTTTTATCAGATCCACATAATTGATGATGGATGTAAGCGGCGTCTTAATATCATGAGATACATTGGTAATCAGTTCCGTTTTCAGGCGTTCGCTCTTCATCTGTTCTTCTACTGCAATCGCAATTCCCTCGCCTACATGATTGATATCTTCGCCGTGCTCTCTCAGAGGCGCAATCATGTGTGTTGTATCAATCGGTTCATTATAATTGCCGTTTGCCACACGTTTGCCGCCGTCTTTTAATTTCTTTGCCATAAGAACCAAATAGTAGATAACAAAAGTCTCTACGATCTTGTATAGGAAGAAGAAGAAAAATCCCGGACTCATCATACCGACAGCTGCCAGTACAAAAAGTTCCACAAGACCAAGAATCAGAAGTCCTACGGCAAGTCTGACAGAAAGGTTTACATTTTCCTGAATCATACGTTTTATGTTCTTGATCGGATCAAGCAGCCAGCGGCGAATGAATGCTACAATATAATGCAGCACCGTATAATCCCAGAACTTCTTTGACTTTATACGTGTTGCTGTACTCATACAAAAAGCAAATGCTAAAAGCTCCCAAAGTATTGCATCAGCGATGGCAAGTGTAATCATCTCACCCATTTGCAGATTATTTGTTGAAAACAGATAGACGATTCCCATATCACCTAAAATTCCAAGCATTACGCCAACGACAGCCTCACAGCCATAGATAGCATATGGAATACGGTCTGCCCGTCTAAGGTGAATCTCATTATCATTTTTTCGATGTCCCGACATTGTCATGAGTAGTCCAAACGCAATCATAAAGAGAATCAATGATATCAAGAAGAATGGTAAATAGATTCTCTGCATCGTCTGTAACATGCCAGTCAGTACATATGGTATCCACAGATAATCACTTAGACCACTTATAAAACTCACACTATCCGCATCTGTTTGCAAATGATACATCATCATAAATAACTTGATAGGATTCGCGCTGTCTATGATTTCTTTTCCGGAGACATAAGAGCCGTGTCCGACCACAGTCCTTGCAACCTGATCATAATCTTCTTTTAACCAGGATTCCCCTCCGTACTGCTCCATATCGCCTGTTTTTTCTAATACGTCCTCCACATTTGGAATCATATAAATACGATAGAATGTATACGTTCCCGCTGGAGGGACGTTTCCTTTGAGCAGTCCTTCTGCACTATTTCCTTCATTTCCTGCATCGTTCGACAAAGTTGCTTCATTTGTCTGACTTTCATTGACATAATCTGTCATTTCTTCGCGATCCACCAGAATATCTTCCACTGGTTCGCTGATATCTTCTACATCTTCGCCGTCCTCATCCGTGTAATCAAAATATTGCAGAACATCTCCACCGGCATTTTCACTCAGATAAAATGCCTTATCCATCGTATAACGATATACCTCATGAAAGACCATGGTCTGCCAGGAAGTCACGTCATAATTATATGTATCTGCTGCACTTATAACCACCTGATAAACACCTTTTTCTGCACCGCCACCAGCTTGCAGCCAATCAATCAACGATTGTTCTCCATACACAAACTGGTTATTGCGGTCCACGCGGATTGCCTCTCCCTCACCGGCAACGTCAAACGTAATCTGCTCCACAGCGTAGGTTAAGGACGATCCTTCCAGTTTTTCCCATGCCTCGTATTTGTCCTCTTTTACTTGTTCTACCAGATAGGCTGCATAATGTGATACCATCTGTCCCTGCAATTTTTCTGCCATGACGTCTGGATGATTTCCAAATTCTCCGCGAAAACCCATACATAAAAACATCATGCCTGCTCCTAGCATTGTCGTCAGAGCAGTGATAACCGCAACAACAAGGGCTGCTATCTTAAATCCCGTTCTTCCTTTCCAATTATTTTTCATATCATTGTCCTCGCTTTTCTTCCTCTATTATTTCATACTGACATTTTTGGCTCACGAATCCTATTTGTCTTCTACCTTATAACCTCTTCCCCACACTACTTTTACATATCTTGGTTCTGCCGGATTATATTCCAGTTTTTCGCGCAAATGCCGAATATGTACAGCAACTGTATTTTCCGTTCCAAAGGCATCTTCCTTCCAGACCTGCTCATAAATCTGTGCCGGTGAGAAAACTTTTCCCGGATGCAACATAAGAAGGTGCAAAATATCATATTCTGTTCTGGTCAGATTGACCAGTTCGCCGTCAAGCGTCACCTCTTTTGCGCGATCATTTAACACAATTGAACCAATGGTAATCAAACCATCTTTGTCAGAAAACACGGTATGGTTTCCACCAAGCTGCATATAGCGACGCAGCTGGGATTTTACTCTTGCCTGCAGTTCTACCGGATTGAATGGTTTTGTCACATAATCATCTGCACCAACATTTAAACCTAACACCTTATCGGTATCTTCGCTTTTTGCGGTAAGTAAAATAATCGGTACGTTCGAGGTCTCTCGAATTTTTGCCATCGTCTGAATCCCATCCATTCTAGGCATCATCACATCTAACAGGACAAGATGGATTTCCGTTGTCTCTAAAACTTCTAGTGCTTCGATTCCATCATACGCAGTAAAAACCGCATATCCCTCACTTTCCAAATAAATCTTCAATGCAGAAACAATATCTTTTTCATCATCACAAACTAGTACGTTTACCATGTCGCCCTCCAGAGAATTACTGTTATGACAATTGTTGTCTTATGACATGAAAAAACCGCCACAACATGTATTGATTAATCATATACATATTGTAGCGGTTCATCATTTAATTTCCAAGTAGGGAACTCTTTAAGACTTTCTTAAGTTAACCCTTATTTTCTATTTCGTATTTCAGGAATTCATAGCTGTACGATGCTTCACCACCCGTAATTGAGTGTAAAACAGTACCCAATCCATACAATGTTGCATATGGGATTTCTGCATCCACAACCTGTACTCCATCCTGCGGATTCATGCCCATAATCTTTGCACGACGTTTGCTAAGTTCTCCCATAACATCTCCTACCTTATCCTCAGGCGCAATAACCTGCAGCGAAGCAATCGGCTCTAAAAGTACAGGATCAGCTTTCATAAGCGCATCCTTTAGTGCCATAGCCGCAGCTGTTTTGAATGCTGCCTCTGATGAATCTACAGAGTGAGAAGAACCATCGTATAGATTTACATGAATACCAACCACTGGATATCCTGCAAGCGGTCCTGCCAATACACCCTCGGCAATACCTTTTTCTACTGCCGGGAAGTAATTCTTTGGCACAGCGCCACCTACTACAGTTTCTTCAAATTCATAGGCGGTCGTCAAATCACCTGATGGAGAAACTTTAATCTTAACGTGACCATATTGTCCATGTCCTCCGGATTGCTTTTTATGCTTGTATTCCACATCTGCATTACCACGAACGGTCTCACGGTATGCAACTTTTGGTGGCTCCAATTTCATCTCAACGTTATATTTTGTTTTCAAACGATCTGCCACTGCCTGCAAATGCTGTTCACTGATACCACGTACCAATGTCTGGCGATTTTCACTATCATTTTCCACGCGCAGTGTTCGGTCTTCTTCTGCCAGTTTTAAAAGAGATTGTGTTAATTTATCATCATCCTTTGCATCTGCTGCATAATAACGCATTGCACAATATGGTGTAGAAATCACGGTTGGTGGATACAGTACCGGTGTTGCTTTGGATGAGAGTGACGTCTGTGTTGCCAGACCTGCCACTTTACTGAGTGCACCGATATCGCCGGCATGTAATTCCTCAACTTCTTCTGCTTTCGCACCATTCATCACATACAGTTTACTGATGCGGATTTCCTGTGTCTTCGCATAATCATAAAGTACATCATCTGCTTTGATGACACCGGACATTACTTTAAATAAAGAATACTTGCCGATAAACGGATCCATAATAGTCTTAAAGACATAGGCAGACTTTGCTTTTGCGAAGTTATAATTTGCCTCAAACAACTCCTGCGTCAGTGGATTCATACCAACTGCGCTGCGCTGGTCTGGTGAAGGAAGATACTTAATAATATCTGCAAGTAATGTATACATACCACGTTCTAATGTGTTAGATCCCATCAAAACAGGAACAATGGTGCATTCTGATACATTAACGCGCAGTGCCTGACGAATCTCATTTTCAGAGAATGTCTCTCCTGCAAAATAACGATCCAAAAATTCATCACTTGTCTCTGCTACCGCTTCCATCAATGCATCACGATAAATGGTCAGATTCTCCATTGAATATTCCGGTACTTCTGATTTTGCAACGGTACCGTCTGCCTGCCAGCGTTTTGCACGCTCCTGAATGACATTGACGTAACCAACAAATTCCTCGTTCTCTCGCAATGGGAAATGGAATGGTGCAATGCACTTACCATACAATTCCTGTAATCCCAATACAACATTCTTAAAGGAAACATCGTCAATATCCATATCACTAACATATACGATACGTGGCAAATGATATTTCTCACACATAGCCCATGCCTTGCGCGTTCCGTTCTCCACACCATTTTTACCAGATATTACAATAATTGCTGCATCTGCTACGCCAACAGCCTCTTCGATTTCCCCCACAAAATCATAAGAGCCAGGTGCGTCTAAGATATTAATCTTGTGATCTTCCCAAAGAATCGGCTGCACCACTGTCTGTGTTGTTGCAGCTGGTTCTGTCGTACGCACCTTTGTACCGGTAGCAATGTTGCTCATTGCGGACACCAGGCTTGTTTTGCCTGCCCCACTGTGTCCCAGAACAACTACATTACGAATTTTGTCCGTTGTAAAAACCTTCATGTCACATGTCCTCCTCGCTTCGATTTTCAGATACTATTATTGTAACAATGTGAAGGACAGAATGCCACTCTTTTTTCGGAAAATTCTGTAATTTATTTATTTATTTTTATTTTTTCTGAAACTTCTTGCTATCTCATTCTATTTTCTCTGAGTTTACACCTTCCCATGACTCTTGTTGACCTACTTGTCTGGGTATTACGCTTGTTTTTTCCTGCTCTCATACCCACTACTCTGCTCTTGCCTGGGTATCTTGCTTACTTTTCTTGCTCTCATACCCACTACTCTGCTTTGGGCTGGGTATTACGCTTACTTTTCTTGCTCTCATACCCACTACTCTGCTCTTGCCTGGGTATCACGCTTATTTCTCCTGCTCCATACCCACGATAGCCTACTTGTCTGGGTATCACACCTATTTTTCCGCCTCCATACCCACTACTCTGCTCTTGCCTGGGTATCTTGCTTACTTTTCTGTTCTCATACCCACGATGACTTGCTTGCATGGGTATCACGCTTACTTTTCTGCTCTCATACCCACTACTCTGCTCTTGCCTGGGTATCTTGCTTACTTTTCTGTTCTCATACCCACGATGACTTGCTTGCATGGGTATCACGCTTACTTTTCTGCTCTCATACCCACTACTCTGCTCTTGCCTGGGTATCTTGCTTACTTTTCTTGCTCTCATACCCACTACTCTGCTCTTGTCTGGGTATCACGCTTATTTCTCCTGCTCCTTACCCACGATAGCCTACTTGTCTGGGTATCACACCTATTTTTCCGCCTCCATACCCACGCCGACCTACGAAAACAAATATCCAAAATAAAGAAAAGGGTATGTACGCCAAAATATAACATACATACCCTTTTTATAAAAAAGTCAATTCCAAGCTATATAGTATCTTATTTCTAAGCCAGCTTGTATCTTATATCTAGTGGCAGCATCCTCCACAACCACTGCCGCAACCGGCATCGCCGCCGCAGCAAGAACCTGCGCCATGATCGCAATCACAATTAGAAACACTTTCCAATACAAGTTTTCCATCCATAAAAGCCTGAATAGCATCATCTGCTGAACCTTCCACGTTTGGGCATACTGCAATGCCATATTGGCTGAGTGCCTGCATTGCGCCCTCACCAATACTCTGACAGATGACTAATGCTACGGAATAATCTTCCATTGTGTTTGCTACAGCTTCATGTCCTTGTCCAAAAGGCGCAACCACTGCAGAATCCATAATTTTTCCATCTTCTATTTCATATAATTTGAAGAAATCAGCATGTCCAAAATGCTGACCTACATTTCCTGTTTCCTTGTCATACGTTACTGCTACTACCATAATAATCTCTCCTTTTTTCTTATCTCACCTAGTTATATTTTTCAATATATAACAAAAGTATGCTCCCTCTCTGCTCTCACTAGATACTTTTCATATTCGAATTACTTCTTCTGACACTATCGACAACTCATATCTTGACCGTTTCGTCTAGCGCCGCAAATAACTCTTCCCCAATCACTTATACTCTTATCACATGAAAGAAGCACAGCCATGATGATACTGCGCTATGCTTCTCATGTTTCATTTTTTCTTGTATACTACATCGTCTAACTTATCTTGCCATAGCACAAATCATTCTATTTCTATCGCAAAATAAAGTTTCTTTCTCTAGTGCTTTGGTACAAGCTGTGTCTTACCACCCATATATGGCTGTAATGCAACTGGAATATTAACAGAACCATCTGCATTTAAATTGTTCTCTAAGAATGCAATCAACATTCTAGGTGGCGCAACAACTGTATTGTTGAGTGTGTGTGCAAAGTACTTTCCATCTTTACCCTTTACACGAATCTTAAGACGACGAGCCTGTGCATCTCCTAAGTTTGAACAAGAACCTACTTCAAAGTATTTCTTCTGTCTTGGTGACCATGCTTCTACGTCACATGATTTTACCTTAAGGTCTGCCAAATCTCCTGAACAGCATTCCAATGTACGAACCGGAATATCTAAGCTGCGGAATAAATCCACTGTGTTCTGCCATAACTTGTCATACCACATTTTAGATTCTTCTGGTTTACAAACAACAACCATTTCCTGCTTTTCAAACTGATGAATACGGTATACACCACGTTCTTCAATACCATGTGCCCCCTTTTCCTTACGGAAACATGGAGAATAAGAAGTCAAAGTATATGGTAATTTTTCTTCGTCATTTAAAGTGTCAATAAATTTACCAATCATAGAGTGCTCAGATGTTCCAATCAGGTACAGATCTTCTCCTTCGATTTTGTACATCATAGCATCCATCTCTTCAAAACTCATAACACCGGTAACCACATTTGAACGAATCATAAATGGTGGTACACAATAAGTAAATCCACGATCAATCATAAAATCTCTTGCATAAGAGATCACAGCAGAATGAAGGCGTGCAATATCGCCCATCAGATAATAAAATCCGTTTCCAGCCACTTTTCCTGCGCTCTCAAGGTCGATGCCATCAAAGCGTTCCATGATTTCTGTATGATATGGAACTTCAAACGCAGGAACAACTGGTTCTCCATATTTTTCGATTTCTACATTACAAGAATCATCCGGACCAATTGGAACAGATGGATCAATGATGTTTGGAATGTTCATCATAATCTGTGTTACTTTTTCCTGTAATTCTTTTTCTTCCGGCTCAAGTTCAGCCAATCTTGCAGAAATTCCAGCCACTTCTGCCTTTACTGCTTCCGCTTCTTCCTTCTTTCCCTGTGCCATGAGCGCACCAATCTGCTTTGCAATCTTGTTCTTCTTAGAACGAAGCTCATCCGCTTCCTGCTGTGCAGCTCTTGCTTTTGCGTCTAACTCGATTACTTCATCTACTAACTGAAGTTTATGATCCTGAAACTTATTCTTGATATTCTGCTTTACAATCTCAGGATTTTCTCTTAAAAACTTAATATCAATCATTTTTTATCCTTCCACTATCTGTATTTTCTTAATGCAATGGATATTTTGCTGTCAATTCAGCAACAATTTCTCTTGCCTTAGCAATGCCAGCTTCGCCTTCCTTGATAACGGTTGCTACTGCTTCTGCCACCTGATCAAAATCATCCTCTTTTAATCCACGGCTTGTTGCAGCCGGTGTTCCCAAACGCACACCGCTTGTAACAAATGGACTCTTTGGATCATTTGGAATTGTATTCTTATTTGCAGTAATATGTGCATCATCCAACCATTTTTCAACTTCTTTACCTGTCAAATCAAATGGTGTCAAATCTACAAGCATAAGGTGGTTGTCGGTTCCATCAGAAACAAGCTTGATGCCTCTATCCTGTAACCCCTTAGCAAGTGCCTGTGCATTATCTGCAACCTGTTTCATATATACCTTAAATTCTGGCTGTAATGCTTCCTGAAAACATACTGCTTTTGCAGCAATCACATGCATCAGAGGGCCACCCTGTGTACCTGGGAAAATCGCCTTATTAAAGTTGTATTTTTCATTAGCCTCTGCTGTTGCCATAATCATACCACCACGTGGTCCACGTAGTGTCTTATGTGTGGTTGTTGTAACAACATCTGCATAAGGGATTGGGCTCTCATGTAAACCTGCTGCGACCAGACCGGCAATATGCGCCATATCTACCATAAGAACTGCATCTACCATATCTGCGATTTCACGGAATCTCTTAAAATCAATAGCTCTTGCATAAGCAGATGCTCCAGCAATAATCATCTTTGGATGACATTCTTTTGCAATACGTTCCACCTCATCATAGTCGATTACGCCGTTATCATTCACACCATAAGGAACGATATTAAAGTATGTTCCTGAGAAGTTAACTGGTGATCCATGGGTCAAATGTCCGCCATGATCTAAGTTCATACCCATGACGGTATCCCCTGGTTTTAACACAGCAAACTGTACTGCCATATTTGCCTGTGCGCCGGAATGTGGCTGTACATTAACATAATCACAACCAAACAATTCTTTTGCACGTTCTCTTGCCAGATCTTCTACCACATCTACACAGCCACAGCCACCGTAATAACGTTTGCCCGGATAACCTTCTGCATATTTGTTGGTAAGGATACTTCCCATTGCCGACATAACAGCCGGACTCACCCAGTTTTCGGAAGCAATCAGCTCAATATGACTGGATTGGCGATCAAACTCTGCCGTAATGGCATCTGCAATCTGTGGATCAACTGCTTTAATATCTTCTAATGTGTACATCTCATCCTCCTTATGATGTGCATGTTTTATGGATTCTTATTCTTATTTTGTTTTCTTTTTTCCTTTGATGTGTACCTTCATCACATACCATAATTCTGTAGCGATGCAGATTGAGGAATACGTACCGCAGACAATACCAACAAGAAGTGGTAATGCGAATTCACGGATGCTTGTAACACCAAGGATTAACAGCATAAGTACCATAACAACCGTTGTAAGGGATGTACTGATACTTCTTGACAGTGTCTGTGTAATACTATCATTTGCCAATGCACGTAAAGACTCTGGCGACTCATCGCGCAATGTTTTTTTGTTTTCACGAATTCTATCAAAAATAACGATGGTATCGTTGACAGAGTAACCAATAACTGTCAACATACAAGCAATAAATGCACTACCAACAGAAATACGTGCTACTGCATAAAGTGCTAATACTACAAGCACATCATGAATCAAGGCAATGATTGCACTGCCTGCAAAACGAAGATCCTTAAATCTGAACCAGATGTAAAGCAACATGAAGAATGCTGCTACCACAACTGCAAGCATAGACTGTGAACGCATCTCTCCACTAACGGTAGAACCGATGTTAGATGAAGTAATTGCAGATGCATCTACGCTGTAGTCTTTTTCTAACATGGTATTGAATGCTTCTCTCTGCTCGAGGTTCAGGCTCTTTGTCTTGAAGATAATCTGATTTGTATTATCTACTACCTGCGTCTGAATATCATTGCTTCCAATGACATCTGCAATCTTAGGTACGATTTCATCATCTGCCTGTGCCAATGAGTATGCCTCATTAAATTCTACTGTTGTAGAAGTACCACCTAAGAATTCCAGACTATAGTTTAATGACTTATCTCCCTTAATACCATGCACTGCCATACCTACAATACCAACGCAGATAACAAGGATAGAACAGGTAAAGAAAATTGCCTTCTTACCAACAAAATCAACATTTTTGATTTTCTTTGCCTTACCATAGAACTTCGCATCACGTACACCTACTGCATACAAAGCATTCATAAGAATTCTTGTGATGACAAGTGCTGTAAACATGGAAAGGACAACACCGATTGCCAATGTAATGGCAAATCCCTTAACTGTACCGGAACCCAATACGCCAAGTACTGCTGCTGCGATCAAAGTTGTAACGTTACCATCGACGATAGCAGAAAGTGCTTTCTTAAATCCAATTTCAATCGCTGCAATAACACTCTTACCTGCTGCAATTTCTTCTCGAATACGGGCGAAAATAATAACGTTTGCATCCACTGCCATACCAATGGAAAGAATAATACCTGCAATACCAGGAAGTGTGAGTGTAATGTCAAATGCCCAAAGAACAAATAACATAAGTCCTGTATAAAGTGCCAATGCCAAAGATGCTGCAACTCCCGGTACACGATACATAAAGATCAGGAATGCCATAACAATAATCAGACCAATGGCTGCCGCAAGTAAACTGGTAGAAAGTGCGCTGCTACCCAATTGTGCACCTACAACCTCAGACTGTAATTCCTTTAATTCCAGATTCAGTCCACCAATACGAATATACGATGCAAGGCTGTCTGCTTCATCAAATGTCTTCATACCTTCAATCACACATTTGCCATCAGTAATAGCCGCATTAACCTTTGGTACACTAACGAACTGTCCATCATAGTAAATACCAATGGACTGGCCTGCTGCATAAGCTGCTGTTGTAGCATCTGCAAATGCCTTTGTACCCTTATCTGTCAAAGAGATAGAAACAACTGCCTGTGTTGCGCCTGTTGTCTGGTTCTGCTGATTTGTTGCGGTTGCACTCTTAACATCAGACCCTTGTAAAATAACGGAACCATTTGCAATCAAATCGTCTAACTCATAGTTCAGCTTATAATTTCCAATTGAACTATCGTATGTATAGTTCTGGTTACCGCTTGCATCTGTCTGTTTAATAAAGTAGATGGAACCCGGTGTTCCTAATTCTTCTAACAAAGCATTTGCATCTTTCACACCCGGAATTTCAACCGTGATTCTGTCGTCTCCAACCGGATATACACTAGCTTCTGTTGTAGAACTATCAGATCCCAATTCATTTTCGATACGTTTCTGTAACTTTGTTATCGTATCATTCAAATCTTCGGTAGATGGTTTGTCTCCTACTACCTGATATGTGATACTAACACCACCGGCAAGATCAAGTCCCAAACGGATATCATAATCATCCTTGTCAGAAACGGTTGCTGTCACAATGTTAAAGGCAAGGTAACCGAATCCAACGATACAGGCAAGTAACACAACGAGCCATGCTATGCCCTGTCCTTTTTTCATTCTTTTCATTCTTTTTCTCCTTCTTTTGCAGCCAATGCTGCTTTTATCATAATGGCACACTCCACACGTTTTTTCTGAAGTGCACATCCAATATCATATGCATTGTGGATATCTCCGTGGAAATTATAAGAGTTTGCCGCGCATCCACCACTACAATAAAATCTTGCGAAACATTCTCTACATTTTTCCTTTGCATATACATTACAAGACTTGAATTCGTCACGTAATTCTGTATTTACAACACCGTCATCCACATTTCCCATAAGGAAATCTGTGTTTCCAACGAACTGGTGACATGGATAAAGATCGCCGGTCGGTGTTACCGCCAAATATTCTGTACCTGAGCCACAACCGGATAAACGCTTTGCAACACATGGACCGCCTTCCAAGTCAATCATAAAGTGGAAGAAATTGAAATCCTCTTCTGTTCCATGACGTCTTACCATCTCAAGCGCAAGATTTTCATATTCCTCCATAAGCTGTGGCAGGTCTTCCTCGCGAATTGCATAGGAATCTGTATCCTGTGCCACTACCGGCTCAACTGAAATCTGTTTGAAGCCCAAATCTGCCAGATGAAGCACATCCTTTGAAAAATCAAGATTGTTATGTGTAAAGGTACCACGCACATAATACTTGTCCTGATGACGACTCTCTGCAAATTTTTGGAACTTCGGCACAATCAGATCATAACTGCCTGCCCCTTTGCGGAACGGTCTCATACGGTCATGCACTTCTTTTCTACCATCAATGCTCAAAACGACATTGCCCATTTCTTTATTGGCAAATTCCATAATGTCGTCATCCAATAACACACCATTCGTTGTCAATGTAAAGCGGAAATTCTTATCATGTTCTTTTTCAAGACTTCTTCCGTAGGCAACTAAATCTTTTACAACCTGGAAGTTCATCAGTGGCTCTCCGCCAAAGAAATCTACCTCTAAGTTACGACGATTGCCGGAGTTTGCAACCAAAAAATCCAGTGCTTTCTTTCCGACTTCATAACTCATAAGTTCGCGCTTGCCGTGGTATTCGCCTTCTTCCGCAAAGCAATACTGGCATGCAAGATTACAATCGTGAGCAATATGTAAACACAATGCTTTAACCACGGTAGGTCTCTTAGCAAAATCCGTAATATACGGCTCATAGCTGTCCTTTGTAAATAATTCTTCTGCGGCAATCAGCTCCTGCATCTCGTCCCAACATTCTACGATATCGTCCTGTTGCTCCGGATAGCGTTTTGCCATCTCAGCAAAGATGCTTTCTTTGTCTGAGTTCTCATACATCTCAATCATATCGTAAGTCATATCATCTACCACGTGAATCGCTCCACTGTTCACGTCGATTACGATGTTATAACCACCCATTTTATATTGATGAACCAAAATAGTCCTCCTTCTATAAACGCACAAAAACCGGACGCAATTTGCGTACGGTTGTATTACTTTTTCTTGTTTTAACTACAGAATGGAGCATCCCACATATGTAGGACGCTCCTCATTGTACAAATATCTGATTAGCGATTGTTTTCGCAGCTCTGGTTACCTACAGTACAAGATGTCTTGCATGCAGACTGGCAAGATGTCTGGCATTCACCACATCCGCCCTTCTTTACTGTATTCTGTAACTTCTTTGTATTTAATGTCTGTACATGTTTCATTGTAACTATCTCTCCTTTACTGCTTGATTACGCTATATTATAGCATACCAACCCCCAAAGGAAAAGCCTTTTTTCTGCCATATCAGCTCAGCATTCCGCCTAACATGGAGGATCCAATACAAATTGCCGCAGCCGTCAGGATATGTGGCAGCGATGGCATGGTTCCTTTTTGTATCGCAAGAGCCACAACAAACAATGTCAATGCATATAAAAAGCCCACCAACAGCCCCCATAAAAACTTCTGCCGTTTTTTCCATTTTCCAATGATAAAACCTCCCATGCCACAAGAAAATACATATATGACAATAATGCCAATCTGTGCCACCATATCCTCTTTTTCTACACGGGATACCACCACCGTTAATAGCATTAGGAGTAACCCACTCAAAATATACATAACCAAAAGGCTGCGAACCACACATCCTCTTTGTACTTTTGCCTGTTCCATACTCTCCCCTTTCTAGCTTTTTCCTCACATAATGGTTTTGTCTATCTAATATTTATGCAATTCCCACTTTCTATATGACTCATCCATTGCTTTTTCGTTCGAATAATGCTACAATAAACTCCGATATTTTTAGGAGGATTACGGAATGAGTACAGGGTTTATTGTATTGATTGTTGTATTGGTCGTTCTCGTAGCTGTAATGATTGGTTTGTATTTTCTCGGCAAAAGAGCAGAGAAAAAACAGGCAGAACAAAATGCTCAGGTTGAAGCAACTGCACAGAATGTAACCATGCTTATCATCGACAAAAAGAAATTACGTATGAAAGATTCTGGTCTGCCAGAACAGGTTATCGCACAGACACCTTTCTATGCAAAGATGTCCAAATTGCCAATCGTTAAAGCAAAGGTTGGTCCAAAGGTTATGTCACTGATTTGTGACGCTACTATTTTTGATGATATTCCTGTAAAGAAGGAAGTAAAAGCCAGAGTCAGCGGACTTTACATTGTAAGCGTTCGTGGTTTACATGGTAAGACAGAAGTTAATGATGGCAAAAAGAAAAAGGGACTTCGCGCTTGGGCACTTCGCAAGCAAAAAGAACTCAATGCCAGCAAAGACAAATAATATGATACGTTAAAAGGCTTGTCCAGCTCGGACAAGCCTTTTTTATTTTACGATAGAAGCCGGTCTCACCTTGACCTCCAGCCTGTTTTCTGCAAGTAGGTTGCCACCACTATACAAATCGTACACGAGCACCACTTTCATATGTGGTTCTTCTGCTTTATACACATCTAGCGTATAGGCATGCGTCACAATATCCAAATCCATAACACCCAACGGCGTTCGCATAGAGGTCGTGGTGCGCTTGCCCGGTATAAATTCCATGACACGTTCCATATCGCCTTTGGTAATCATACAGCACTGTTGCTCCGCCAGTTCCAAACGGTTCTGGGTACGCCCAATTTCATCTACATGCATATATTGTAGGACCGCCTTATCATCCATTTCCCGATATCTACCATGATATTCCTGTGTGTTTCTATCTTCCTGCAAATCCACTGTTTGTGTTGTTGTCATCTCTATGATGATGCGATTATCCATTGCTATCTTCTCGTCTTTCTTTTGTTTCTTTGTCCTTTATTGTACCTTATTCCTCTCATCTGCTCCACTCCATTTTCCGATGCGATTTTCAATGCAAATTATTAGTTTTTATTAACGCGCTTCCTTAAACTCCCTATATCTTCTTAAAAATGTTGATTTGCTAACTGCTAGAAGTTCAGCACCCTCTGCACTATTAATTTTCTTATTTTGATAATCCAAAAAAATTTCCTGCGCAGCAAGCTTATCAATTCTAATTTTTCGTCGCCCTTTATAATTTCCTTTTTTCACAGATTGCTTGATTCCATTGCTTCTTTGTGCATCCAAATATTTTCGTTCTGTACTGTATAAAGCCAGTAACAAATCGAAATATTGCCTTCGGTTCCTATCGTTAATGGTTAGTGTTTGTGATATCACTTCATCACCATAACAAATTGTTTCCAACATTTTACGACAAATTACTGCGCTTCGATTTCCCAACATTTTAATTGACTCTACTTTGATTTCCTTATTTTGGGGTCTTTGCACAAACAATTTATCTCCTGAGTACCTTGTATTTGTTCTTATTAACCATTCCAACTGATTTAAGTACTGCATATCACATTCTTTAAGCAATTCCCATAAATCTTCTCTGTTTTTTGCAGGAGTACGCTCACTAATAAAAACAGGAATAACATTTTTTCTTACATAAGATTTTTTCTTGAGATCCATATCTAATCCTGGAATACCTTGAAAATCTTTAGAATCCAAAAGGCCGATCACACTATAGTTTGGGCATATTTCATATACAAAACTTTCATCCTCCCGTTCAGTGTAAACGATCTCAGCAACCTTATATGTAAAATTGTAATCATCCTTTAAGCAAATATCCCCTCGCGTTTCTATTTCTCTCATTCTCCACCTCTTAATCCAATTTTTCAAATGATTCCCGCAAAATTTTGTTGTATCTTGCGTTAACCATGTGTTTATAAAACTGTTTTTGTATATCTGAAATCAAAGGAGTCGCATCTATTAACTCTTCAACTTTATCCATATCCAGCTTTGACATTACATACTTCAATGCATCATTACATTCATCAAATTGACGACTATTTATCACGTCAAAATAAGAGCTCTTTTTTCCATTAAGTTTTACCTGTGATGTCGGGAATTTGAAAACCCTCTTATCAGTTTCCTCTTCAGACGCTATAATCGCTCGCATGTCATTCTCATCAACAAGATTAGGAAACAAGCATGAGCCATTATCAAAGACTGGTGCGAGCCTATAACGATTGTTTTCTTTTATAAATCCCCAGTTAGCTCCATGTCGATCAAAATTCCCAAGTAAAGCATCCATAACATAGATGCGCCAAAACATTGAAATTGTTTCTTGTACATTTGTAAGTTTTGAGTTATCTTGCAACATTTCCATGATATCCTCATAGTTATACTGATATGTTTCCCTGTCCTGGTCTAATGTACTCTCTCCCACATCATTGAACGGCACAAATTGCCTCCCTGGAAGATTAAAGTCTTTACAAGCAACTACCTCCTCCCCATCTCTATATCCAAGATATGTTTTATGTGTTTCAAAACCACACAATTCGAATATATGTGATCCTATAAACTCAGATATATGATTATTCCTTTTTCCAAACGCTGTTTGTTTCTGAAACTTAAGCATATAATCTTCTTCATCAATAGTAATTCCTTCTTTTCTTTCAGACCCACCATAATACTTTCCGTTAGGTTCATATTCCGAAAAATCCATTGCTATAATCATTCTGTCCCCCATAATTCTTTATTAAGCAAAGTATAAACTGCATTTCTGTTTGCGTCAATAGAATTTCATTTTATTTTTGGCGCACCGTCATAATTTCAATAACAACATCGCCACTAAACCCTCCCGAAAATCCCAGTTTAAATCTCTATTTTTATTATAAAATGCACAGTCAATCACCTACAAATAACGAAAACGTATTTCCTTATGTGGAGATTCAATTAATTTTTTGTACTGGTAAAGCGTAAACACTTCATACATCTGTTCTTTTTCATCTGCTCCGACAACCTCATATGTATTGTCGCGAAAGCACATATTCGGATACATCACGCACCACCAATTTGCTCCTTGGGCCTGCCCAATACGCACCTGCAAAGATGTATAGGTCCCTTCCGGCAAATGATATTTTCCATAAAATTTTTCAGGAAAATCCACTTGTTCAATTGCAGCACACACCGGATATGTATATCCCTGCTTTGCAATTTCTTTTTTTGCAACAGCTGTAATATCATCCAGATGTGCGCTCACAATTGCTTCTGTTTCTGCCTTGTCTCTCGCATCTTTTAACAAGGTACTGACATAAGCTCCCACACAGTTACGCACCTGCAGCTTTAATGCCTGATCTGCCTCCTCATCGCTGTTTGCAATCACATGAAAACGCAACACTTCATTGGCATAATCCTGCTGCAGATGATGCTGCTGTGCCAACGTCACAAACATCCCTACAAATAATAGCACTACACAGATTCTTATATTTTTTCTTCTTGCATACATTCCATTCATTCCCATTCTTTCTCAAACATTTTTCATCTGTTATTACCAGATGTCTTTATTCACAGTATGCAACCTTTTCTTTCGTTTAATCATTTTTTCAAAATTTATTCTACCACCCGGAATCGATATGCTGTGTGCAGGCATAAATCTTTCCGGTAATTCATCACCTGATCCTCGTACTTTTCATATAAATCCAAGTCATGGCACCGCAAATGCCCATAGCTATTCGTCAAATCCATGCCTCTTTTTTCATATGCGTTTTGAATCATTCCCGAAAAATATGCTGCGGCTTCTTCTTTCAGTTTCTCCGCCTCCATTGGCGCACTTTCCTTTTGCATAATATCACCACGAATCGTCACATAGCACTCCACGCCGTCCCGCAGCGCCGTATACTCATATGATGCCTTTACGTTTTCCAAATGAATCTGCCCGCCATCCACATCCATATCTATCCTGCCAACTGCACCACTACACATACCTGCCACATGCCCCTCTTCCACATTTACCTTCTCAAGCACCTGATTTTTGCCACTTGCATCTGTCTGCATCAGATAATACCCGTCTACAACCGGTAAGTCATCCTGAACCCCCAGACTCGGCAAAATGGTATTACCTCCGCCATTGTACCAGTCACATATCATACTTTTAAATGTTGCGTCACTCGTATCATTATAATTGGGATTTTCTTCTAAAAGTTCTGCCAGATAATTTCCCAGGTCTTCGTCCATCATCCCTTGTAAACGACTGATGGCATCAACATTTTTTGTCACAAATACAAGCATATTCCCAGGCAATTCCACTCCGCCATTCCCTTTTTCTACCAACTGCATCATCAACATCTCATCTTCCAAAAAACTTTCCTCTAAAAGAAGCACCTTCACATGATTTAAATCCATGATTTTTCCGTTTTTTTCATCCATTTTGCGAATGGCTCCTACCACAGAGGACGCGTGCACGGTCAACTCATCACTCCCCTGCTTTGTTTTTTCTTTTTCGGAAACACGCGACAAATCCATATATTTATATGTGAGCACACATTCCCCGTCTTCAGCACCTAGTGTCATAACCATCGGAAAACTTTTATTTTCTAATTCCTGTGCACTACAACCACACCCTAAAATGCAAAAGAAAAAACACATAGCAGCAATCTTCCACTTATTTTTTTCTTTTTTGTACTTTCCTTCCATCAGCAAAAAGGGAAGGCACAAAGCAACGGGAGAAATCCATAGCAACCACACCCCAAGCCCTTTCGTCCGACTGCCATAATAATACTGCGCCAGTCCAAGAAACAGCATTCCCAGAGATGCAAATACATCTACGCACTTATGCTCCTGCATAACGTTTTGCATTTCTTTTGTAAACCCCTGTTTCAAACAATAAATGCCGTAATGTAATCCACTCCCACAAAAGGCAATCAGTCCCACAAAACAAATGCCCGCAACCAAAGCCTCCTGCCTGCGCAAAAAACCTCCGGGAATCACAATATTACTCGTAAATATCATAATCGGAATTTTTGCTGCTCCAAGCGCCTGACTGCCAAAAGATCCCAGTAGCATTTCATAGGTCAGAAACAAAATGAAAGCTGACAAAAAAATAATTTCGCACGTGCCTTTCCAAAGACTTTCTTTGTCCACGCCCTCCTCTAAACCTTTGCCCATAAAAAAAGCAAACTGGCAGGCAGAAAATACCAAAAAAGCCGGATACCACCCCATAAAAGAAAAACCATATTTTCTCAGCTGAAGCGGGAATAAATTCATTCCTCGCAGGCTGCTTGTCCCAAGCAAAAGCAGAATGAGCAGTAGAACAAGCATGGGAACAAAAAGTACCTCAAACGTCCTCCCACGCCCTTCTAATCCTGCCCTTCTGCTATATAAAAGCAGCAAAAGAATCATAACAGACAAAATCCAGACGGATTCTTCCGGAAGCAAAAATGTATGCACCAGGTCTGTCAATAAAAACAGACCGTAGGCTCCCACCATCAGCAAATAGATACCATAGGGCAGATACCAGAAACTATTTGGTCGAACGCCACCTTGCATGCGCTGTAAAAGAGCGCTGGCATACAGACTCGCAAGCAATGCCCCAAGAAAGATCACCATACCGCCGGCATTTGCGGCATTCCTCGCAATCAGATCCGGCAGCAATACGAGTCCCAAGCCCACCATATCAAAAAAGAGTAGTCTTTTATATTGACGCAATGATATTTTCTCATTTTTCATCCACATGCAGCGTATTCTCCTTTTTTCGGAATTTTCGTTTTTGTTCCCACCTTGCATGCACCGAGCGATAAAGCAGACTCATCAGAGGAAAACGAACCAACGTATCTTTATGACGCGTCTGGGCATCTCCTCGCACTGCAATATAAGGAAGCAGGTAAGGCTGTCCAAAACTTTTAAGCAATGCCAAATGAATCAATATCGCAAGCATTGCCCATAAAAATCCAAAAAATCCCAGCCAGGCGCTCATAAAAATAACAAAAAACTTAAGCAGACGAAATGCCCCGGCAAACTCTTCATTTGGAATAGAAAAAGAGCACAATGCCGTAAATGCAACGACAATAACAACAATTGGGCTGACAATATTTGCATCCACTGCCGCCTGTCCAATAATGAGTCCTCCTACAATACCAATCGTATTTCCCATAACCCCGGGCAATCGCACCCCTGCTTCGCGTAGCAACTCAAAAGATAATTCCATCAAAAGCACTTCCACCACAGCAGGAAACGGCACGCCCAGTCTTGCCGCGGCAAACGACATTAAAAGTGTTGTTGGCAAAATCCCTGTCTGAAAATTCGTCACAGCAAGGTACAGACCCGGTAAAGCCACTGCTAAAAAAGAGGCTACGTAACGCAGCAGACGACCAAAAGATGCCACAATCGGTCTCTGGTAATAATCATCTGCCGTCTGGATAAAAGAATTGTAATCCGCCGGAACAACCAGTGCAGCTGGCGAGTTATTGCACAAAACAACCACTTTCCCATCTAAAACAGCCATCACTGCCCGATCCGGACGCAGCGTAGACTGCACTTGTGGAAATGGAGACAACCAGGTTTCTTCCGTCAACTGTTCTGCCATACCGCTATCTAAAATACCGTCAATCCAAAAGTCAGAAAGACGTGTTTTGACATGATCTACCAGACCTTTTTTCACAATTCCTTCCATGTATACGACAGTTACAAGCGTATTGGTCCGCACACCAAGACTTAAATTCTCCATCTTCAAATCCGGTGATTGCAGACGTTTTCGCAACAAAGCGGTATTAATTTTCACATTCTCATGAAACCCTTCGTTGGAACCACGCAGCACTTTTTCAGAATCCGTATCACGCACGGCTGCGCCTGGATATCCCTTGTCCGGTATTTTCATTGCATGTGCAAAGCCATCAATCAGCAGAATGGCATCTCCAGTCAAAAGTCCTGCTGCTGCCTGCCTTGCATCATCATAAAGGACAAAATCGGAAATCCCTTCGCCGTTTTCTTCCAGTTTTTTATAGATTTCTTCTTCCGGCATAGATGACAAGCGGTTTAAAAATTGTCCAATTGCCGTCGTCTCGAACATCACGGATGACATCGTAATCTCAATATAAATCAAAAAACATGAAATGCCCTGATTTCTGCCCAGGGTCATTTCCCGCTGCAAAATATCGTCGCAATGCGAAAAAATCTGCTTTAATGCCTGTTTGTCTTTCGTAATCTCCCCTGTAAACGAATAGTCTTGCTCCATCCAAACCTCATTCCCCCACGCCGGGCGCCCTGTGTGAAGTGGTATATACTTTGGTGCGCGCAACTTCTGTCGGGCTGGGGCAGGCGAAGGATGAAACTTTGGAGACGACGTTATTAAAACTCGAAAAGAAGAGGAATGCCTGATGTTAAATTGTTCTTACGCGGCTTCGACAGGTATTGGGAGGGTGTCCGCCCACATGCAGATATTCAGAGGCGTCGTTCCTAAGAGATTCTATGAACTTGTGACCTTCTATAAATGCAAAGTGCTGCAACCGGCGCAAACGAACATCCATGTGCGGTTGCGCCTCTCGGGCACGTCCGTGTGCCCTCGTTGCAAATATAATGTCATGTTCTTAGAATCTCTAACTCACTGTGCATTCATATCTGCACATGGGCGAACCCCCTCCCAAACCTGTTGAACCTTGTAAGAACAGTTTTTATAGACAAAGGCATTCCCTTCTTTTTCAGAGTTTTTAACGATGTCGACAGTTTCATCCTTCGCCTGCCCCAGCCCGACAGAAGTTGCGCATGCCTTGTCCTCTAATATTTCACACAGGACGCCCGACGCAGCTTATACGTTGCTATAAAAAAAGACAGGCTTTCGCCTGTCTCTAGTATGTCTTATAAATTGTAAATTATGCCTGTTCCTGAATAACAACACGCACAGCTTCAATCTGATTCTCCAAATGCTGATGCATAATCTCCTTCACGTAATCTGTATCCTTCTTTTCAAATCCATCAATAATCTTTGCATGTTCCTCTACCAGCTGATGGTAGGTACTATTCCCCTTTACATATTCATAACGATAACGATATGTCTGCTCACGCATATTGTTAACGATGTTCTCCAGCTTTGGATTATTCGCCATACGATAAATCACATTGTGGAAAGCTTCGTCAGCTTCTACGATTCTGCGTACATCACCTGATCTCGTCGCAATTTCAAAATCCTTCATGGAGTCCTTCAGTTCTAATAATTGTTCTGGTGTCATGCGTTCTGCTGCCATACTTACCGCAAGTTCATCGAGTGCATCACGAATTTCGAGTACATCCTGTAAATCTTTCTCCGTCATCTTTGCAACCTGCGCACCTTTACGCGGAATCGTCACAGCAAGCCCTTCCTGTTCCAACATACGGATAGCTTCTCTGATCGGTGTTCGGCTTACCCCCAATTTATTTGCCAGGTGCATTTCCATCAATCGTTCACCAGGCTTTAAGTCTCCTCGTAAAATCGCGTTGCGCAATGTATTAAATACCACATCTCGCAGTGGTAAATAGGAATCCATATCCAACTGTAATTCTTCACTCATTATATTTATCTCCTATTGTTATATATTGTCGTACACTGTACGCGATTGGCAAGTCCAGATGCCTCTACCGCGCTTTTTGCTCTCTGCAATGTTGCTTCATCTTCAAAAAAACCAAATACGGTCGGGCCACTACCACTCATCATGGATACAATGGCACCATTTGCTTTCATCAGGTCCTTGATCTGTGCAATCGCCGGGTATTTCTGAATCGTCACATCCTCTAAAATGTTTCCCATATGAGAGCCCAACGCATGTAAATCCCCCACAGTAATATCTGCAATCATCGCGTCTATATCCGGATGCTTTGGATTCTCAATCGCATCCAGATGTTCATATACATATTTGGTCGAAACAGAAATCGGTGGCTTTGCAATCAAAACAGGACAGCGCATCATTGGTGGAAGTTCAGTCAGTTCTTCTCCAATCCCTTCTGCAAGTGCCGTTCCCCGCATCAGACAATATGGCACATCTGCTCCAATACGCACACCACGTTCCATCAGTTGTTTCTTGGAAAGCCCTAAGCCATGAATCTGATTCATTCCATATAAAACAGCTGCTGCATCGGAACTTCCGCCAGCCATGCCAGCGGCAATTGGAATACGCTTACTCAATCGAATCTGTGTTCCATCTTTCAGATCAAATTCTTCTGCCAATAACTTTGCAGCCTTTACACATAAATTATCATCATTTGTCGGCAGGTATTTGGCATTGCTCTTCATTGTGATACCTGCTTCTGCGCTTTTAGACACGGTAACCAGATCATACATGTGAACCGTCTGCATAATCATACGCACCAGATGATAGCCATCTTCACGTACTCCTGTCACATCCAATCCAATGTTGATTTTGGCAAGTGCCTTCACTGTCATCTCGTCCATACAAACTCCTCATCGGTTAACGATGTATTTATTTTAGTACAATCCTCATTGTAACATTCTCTTGCCAAGAGTTCAACCTATTTATGTATGCAAAAAACAACAATATACAAAAAGACACCCAACCGGGTGTCTTTCACTTGCTTATTCCTTTGCCTGTGCCTATTCTTCTTTTTCCTGTTCTTCTTTTGCCTTTAAAATTGCTTCATTTAGCATGAGCATTTTTTCATCCAGTTCCGATACAATTTTTGAACACTCCTGCAAATCATGACTGATATAAGATGGCGCATGCCCCTCGAATTTATAATAGATCTTATGCTCTAAACTTGCCCAGAAGTCCATGGCAATGGTACGAATCTGAATTTCAACTTTTGTGTCTACCATACGATCTGACAAAAAAATCGGTATCGTCACAATCATATGATAACTCTTGTAACCGCTTGGTTTCGGATTCTTTATGTAGTCCTTAATGGATATTACAGTAATATCATTTTGCTTTCCAATCATATCTGCCAATCGGTAAATATCCGATGTAAAAGAACATACAATACGAATGCCTGCAATGTCATTACAGTATTCAATCATATTTTGTATGGAATCTTCATAACCATAACGCTTTAATTTTTTTACAATACTTTCCGGTGTCTTCAGTCTCGTCTTTACATATTCAATTGGATTATACTGGTGTACATGCTGAAATTCATCATTTAAAATTTCAACCTTTGTCCCCATCTCTTTTAATGCCGAATTATAAATTAACATTGCTGTATTCCATGACAACACGGAATCATCCTGCATCAACATACGTTCCACTATTTTACCCCCTGTTTTCTTTAATCTTCCTCAATTACATCAATCTCTAAATAATCAAACGGAACATCTTCCATAAAACAATCTTTGGTAAATCTCGCCTTTGCCTGGCGCTTAAAATCACGCACAGTTACATCCAGCCACAAGGGTCTTCCCAGATCCATCTCATAGCAAGCTGTATCCAGTGCCTGAAAAACTTTGTGTGTTCTTGTCTCGTCCGAGTCGTCTTCTATCACAAGATCTCGTAACATACGACTATCTTTCCATTGCTTAAACCAAATACGCAATGTCGCATCCTCCTACTGTCTTCTCTGTCTGCTGACTTCGTACATCAGTATCCCTGCTGCCATTGCCGCATTCAGAGATTCCACAGCGCCCTCCATCGGAATACGCAGGTAATCATCTGCCAAAGATGCCGTTGCATCCGTCAGTCCATTTCCCTCATTTCCAATCATAAAAGCGCAGTCAGACCTATAGTCAAACATATCATACATTTTCGTGCCTTGCAAATGTGCCGCATATAAATTCACACCCGCCTGTGCAATTTCGCGCACTGTTTTATCCCAATCTTCCGCCACATAAAATGGCACACGGTACAGGCTTCCCATCGTTGAACGCACCGTTTTCGGATGAAACAGATCTACTGTATTCTTATGCATAATAACACCTGTAATACCAGCGCCTTCGCCTGTTCGAAACATTGTCCCCAGATTTCCCGGATCCTGAATTTCTTCAATCAGAAGTAAATGTGCCGGCCGCACTGCAAGAATCTCTTCTAATGTATAGGATGGTCGTTTCACAACTGCAAGCACCCCTTGTGGCGTCTGCGTATCGGACATTGCTTTCATCACCGCATCACTGACAATCTCGTCTACCGGTCCATCCCAGTTCTCAGAAAAACTCTCAGCCACATAAATCTCCTGCAGCATATCCTTTGGCGTCTCCATCACCATGCGCGGTCCTTCTGCAATAAAGACGTTTTCTTCCCGGCGCATGCGTGCTTTTTTCTGCAATTGCACAATATGTTTTACCTGTTTATTGGATGTACTTGTAATCATAGTGTCCCTTCCTCAAAAAAAGGGTGACACCCATCTCGGCATCACCCTTGTACCTTTCATGTTATGAATTGCACAAACTATTACAGATTTCAAACTGATACTCATCAATTCCCTTTGTCATTGCAAGAGCCTCGTCCACATCAAAATCTATGAATTCGCCATGTCGATATCCTACGACACGGTTGGAAGCTCCCTTGCAAAGCAAATCTACTGCTAACGCTCCCATGGTTGATGCATAAACACGGTCTTTACAGGTTGGGCTGCCGCCACGCTGCATGTGACCTAAAATGGTTGCTCTTGTTTCAATGCCTGTAGCAGCTTCGATACGTTTTGCCATAGAAGCAGAATGACCAATACCCTCTGCATTGACAATAATATGGTGTTTTTTACCTTTTTTCTTGCCGGCAATGATGTGATTTACCAATGCCTGCTCATCATAATCATATCGCTCTGGAAGTAATACATCCTCAGCACCATTGGCAATACCACACCAAAGTGCTATGTAGCCAGCGCCACGTCCCATTACCTCAATAATAGAACATCTCTCATGTGATGTCGATGTATCACGTACCTTATCGATTGCTTCCATGGCAGTATTTACCGCCGTGTCAAATCCAATCGTATATTCTGTACATGCAATATCCAAATCAATGGTTCCAGGCAATCCAATGGTATTGATACCCAGTGCAGCCAACTTCTGCGCACCTTTAAAAGAACCATCACCACCGATAACAACGAGTCCATCTATTCCATGCTTTTTACAAATATCTGCAGCTTTTTTCTGTACTTCCGGCTCTACGAATTCCAAACATCTGGCTGTCTGTAAAATCGTACCACCTCGCTGGATAATCTCGGACACACTATGCGCATCCATATCAATAATTTCTTCCTGCAAAAGTCCGGCATATCCACGCTTAATTCCTTTGACTTTTTTACCTCTGGCAATTGCCTGACGCACAACTGCACGGATGGCAGCATTCATACCCGGTGCGTCTCCACCACTTGTCAGGACGCCAATTGTCTCTACTTCTTTTGCCATCGTAACTTCCTCCTAATCATTTAATCCATTCACTCAAACCCTATTCTAATATCTTTTTCTTTGAAATTCAACATTCTTTTCCACAACTTTTACATTTTGTTCCCCGAAAATCTGTGAGATTTTACCCACGGAGTCCTCATTCACACAAATGTTCCAATTTGCAGGCATGCGTTTCATTGCTTTGATCGAGGATATATATACAACAATACCATCATCACCATCCATATCTGCAATCGTGCTAAATAGTGTCTGCTGTTGTTCTTCAAATGCTTCTTTCGTCGGAAACTGTATCCAGAGTTCTTTTCGCGCTTCGTCAAATCCATGCATTTCCATACAGATTAATTTTGCATTTTGCTCTTCCTGCGCCTGTGCTCTTCCTTTGATTAACACCTTCCCATCCACTTCCAAAAGCGAACGATAAGTTTCGTATTCTCTGGAAAATACAATAACTTCTACACTTCCAAGAAGATCCTCAATCGTAATAAATGCCATCGTCTGGTTATTTTTCGTGTATTTAATTGTCTTATCTGTAATCATACCGCCTACAATGACTACAGCACCGTCTGCAACAGCAACTTTACCAGTCTCTTCATCCAGCATAAAATCACGACAACCGGCTGTCACATTCTTTTTTAGAATCTCTGTATATTTTTCCAATGGATGTCCACTGATGTACACGCCAAGCACTTCTTTTTCCAGAGCAAGAAACTCTTCCTTGTCATACTCCGGCAAATCCGGCATTTTGATTTCGAATTCTTCCTTCACATCATCCGACGCGATATCAAATAACGTCATCTGCCCTGCCATAGAAGACTTCTTATCACTGCTGATGCGGTCCATGACCGACGGAAATACCGTAATCATCTGGTGCCGGTTGCCATCTAATCCATCGAGCGCCCCAGCCTTAATCAGATTTTCTACCGCGCGCTTATTCACTTCTTTTCCATTTACACGCTTTAAGAAATCCTCAATCGTCTTATAATCGCCATGTGCCGTTCTCTCTGTAACGATAAAGTCAACCACGGGACGTCCAATGCTCTTGATGGCATACATGCCGTATCGGATTTTTCCGTCCGCTACCGCAAAATTACCTTCTCCGACATTGATATCCGGTGGCAGTACTTCTATTCCCATTTCCCGACAAACGACAATATATTCTGCCACTTTACCGGCATTATCAAGAACAGATGTCATCAATGCTGCCATAAATTCTACCGGATAATAGGATTTCAAAAAGGCAGTCTGATATGCTACTACCGCATAGGCCGCTGCATGTGATTTGTTAAATGCATACTTGGCAAAATCAATCATATCATCATAAATCTTATTTGCCACGGCTTCGCTGATTCCATTGGCAATACAGCCTTTTACACCCTCCTCTTCGTTTCCGTAAACAAAGTTCTGGCGCTCTTTTTCCATGACCTGTGTCTTCTTCTTTGACATAGCACGACGCACCAGATCACTTCGCCCCATGGAATATCCTGCCAGGTCACGCACAATCTGCATTACCTGTTCCTGGTACACGATACAGCCATAGGTCGGCGCCAAAATCGGCTCTAGTTGCGGGCAGTCATACACAATCGAACTCTTATCATTTTTTCCTTTGATGTAAGCAGGAATAAAATCCATAGGACCCGGTCGATACAGTGAAATACCTGCAATGACATCCTCAAGGCTCTCCGGACGCAATTCCTTCATGAAGTTTTTCATACCGGCACTTTCCAGCTGAAAAACACCTTCGGTCTTACCAGAACTAATCAGATCCAGCACCTTTTTATCTCCATAATCAATATGGTCCATATCCAGTGCCACACCATAATTCTTCTTAATCAACTGTACCGCATCATCGATAACGGTAAGTGTACGAAGTCCCAGAAAATCCATCTTTAATAGTCCTAGTTCTTCGATGGTTGTCATGACAAACTGTGTCGTAATCGTTCCATCACCGCCCCGCGATAATGGCACATATTCATCCATTGGTTTCTGGGAAATCACGACACCGGCTGCATGCATACCGGTATGTCTCGGAAGCCCTTCCAGACGTTTTGCCGTATCAATCAGCACCTTTACCTGTGGGTCTTCCTCATACATTCTACGCAAATCCGGGCTCATCTTGAGCGCCAGTGTAAGCGTCATCCCAAGATCATCCGGCACTGCTTTTGCAATACTGTCGACATAATTGTATGGCATATCCATAACACGTCCAACGTCACGGATGACACCTTTTGCTTTTAATGTTCCAAACGTCACAATCTGTGTCACACAATCTTTGCCATATTTCTCAATAACATAATCAATGACTTCGCCACGTCTGTTAAAGCAGAAATCAATATCAATATCGGGCATGGATACACGTTCTGGATTTAAAAATCGCTCAAACAGAAGATTATAACGAATCGGATCGATATTTGTAATGCCTGTGGTATAAGACACAAGACTTCCTGCCGCGCTTCCTCTTCCCGGTCCTACCGGGATATGATGTGTTCTGGCATAATTGATAAAATCCCAGACAATCAAAAAATAATCCACATATCCCATTTTCTGGATGGTCTCAAGTTCATATGTCAGACGCGGTTTTAATTCCTCTGCCTTCTCTCCATAGCGTTCCTGCAAACCATCAAAACAAAGCTTATTCAGATATGTCCAGGAATCATACCCTTCCGGCACCTGATAATGTGGCAATTTGGTTACACCAAACTCGATTTCAACATTACAACGATCTGCAATCTGCTGTGTGTTTGCAAGTGCTTGTGGTGCATATGGAAACAATTCTGCCATCTGCTGCTCTGATTTCACAAAATACTGGCCACCCTCATAGCGCATACGGTCTTCATCTGCTAACTTCTTACCTGTCTGAATGCACAAGAGGACATCATGCGGTGCCGCATCTTCCGCATAGGTATAATGAATATCGTTGGTACAGACAAGTCCAATCCCTGTTTCTTTGCTCATACGCACCAGCTGCTGGTTTACCAATTCCTGCGCATCAATTCCATGACTCTGTAATTCTAAAAAGTAATTATTTTTTCCAAAAAGCTCCTGATGTTTTAACGCAATTTCTTTTGCTTCGTCGTACATACCACGCTGCAAAAAACGCGGCACTTCTCCGGCAAGACATGCGCTGAGCGCAATAATCCCTTCATGGTACTGCTGCAGAATTTCCATATCCACACGCGGCTTATAATAATAGCCATCCACAAATCCGGCGGATACAATTTTGATCAGATTCTGATAACCTGTATTGTTTTCTGCCAAAAGAACCAGATGATAATAGCGGTCCTCGCCATGTGACAATTCACGGTCAAATCTGGAACCGGGTGTCACATATACCTCGCATCCTAAGATGGGACGAATGCCCTGTTTCTTACATTCCTTGTAAAAATCAATCACACCGTACATCACACCGTGGTCGGTAATTGCCGCAGCATTCATGCCCAATTCTTTCACACGCGCTACATATTCTGTTATTTTATTGGAGCCATCCAAAAGGCTGTACTCCGTATGGGTATGCAAATGTACAAATGCCATCTTCTTTCCTCTCGTGATTTCTTCCGAATCCAATCGCGGTTCTTTTACTTCTCGTTTTGCACCAATGCACGCAGCTTCTGCAAATCGTCTGCATCCGGATGTGTAAGTGCTTTGTCAAAATTTTCAATTAACATATCCACATTTGGCATAGCATTTGCCTCCTGTTTCATTTTTTCATAACGTGCTCTGACCGTCATCGGCATTTTACCCTGACACATATATGCACCGATCACCGTATTACTCTCATCAATATTTTCTTTTACCGCAGTAAGAATCTTTTCAAAATAAGAAACATCCCCACCAAAACCTGCGGTTCCAAACAGAAAAATCTCTTTATTTTTTAATGTTTTCAACAGCTCGAGCGTTTCCGCATCGGCAGTTCCTTTATCTGTCCAAAATCCGATATAAAGGCGTTTTGCCTGTACCGAAACACCTGCTCCATTTCCTATATACGCACAGTTTTCTTCTCCCAATGCCGCATGAATCGTCTCTGCGAGCTTCTGTGTATTTCCTGTCTTACTGCTGTAAAGAATTGCATATCTTTTGTCTTCCATGGCGCTACCTCCAAATCGTTTTCTAGTTATTTTCTTCCTTTGTGACACAACGTTTGAGTAATAAAAATCCCAGATAGGTAGCCACCATAGACCCAAATAATATACAGAAGAACTGCACCGGTCCATTGCCGCCCATCGCAAGTCCACCACTCAAAACACCAACTGCATTAAAGCAAATATGCAAGCAGATGCCAATCGACAGATTTCCTGCTTTTTCCACAAAATAACCAAGCACAAGACCAAACAGGAATGTATATACAGCCTGCAAAGGATTCATATGCATAGCTGCGAATAGAAATGCCTGCACAACATTCGCTCCCCAAAAATTCATAGCCCGTCTTGCGTAAGTAAAGGTCAACCCACGAAATGCAAGTTCCTCACATACCGGACCAAGAATAATCGTATAAAGGATAAGCGGAATGGTAAGTCCATCCGACATGCCCATGCCATCCATCAATGCTTCATACGTAGACAACCAATCCGGGAATAACATGGCTACCACGTTGCTCAGATACGTGCATAAATACTGCATGCCAAACGCTAACAACAGTGCTCCTGCAACAAAATAAAGTGGCTGTTTCTGAAAAGCTGCAAAAGCCGGCTGGTCTTTTTCCTTATCACGCACTTTTTTGTAATACCATAGGGAAAACAAAACTGTCGCAATCACCGCATAAACGAGCATCACAAGCACATTAAAATCCGTTGAAGTAACTACTTTATAATAGCTCTGGATAAACTTCTTAAATCCTCCGCCTGTATAATTATGTGCCTGCAGGCAAAACACTAAAAACATACCGATATAAGAAAATGCCAATTGCAATGCAAAAACAACAATGCTTGGCAAAAAACTTTTCCACATATTTGACACTTTATTTTCCATATAAAAATTCCTTTATCTGACCCATCTGTTCTGTCGCATCCTGTATACCATTATCATATAACTGCATCATCACTGCAGGATCCGTTGTATAAGTACCTATCTCGATATCTGCTGACGGACAAAAAGTCATAACCTTTCCTTCTTTTTCTAACGTATCCACCATATCCATCTGGCGATTATACACCTCGTGTCTATGATTTAAATCTTCTACGATTTTTGGATATTTGTGACGTAATCCAAGCGTATATGCCAATTTTCCACCTTGTGGTTTCATACGAAAGCCCTTTGGTTTGGAAAAAATAACAATCACGCGATCACACCCATGCTCCATCGCATGTGCAATCGGTACGGAATCTGAAACACCACCATCATAGTAAACATGTCCTTCATACGAAATCGGACGACAGGCGACCGGAAGTGCACATGTTGCCATAAACGGCTGGTATTCATTTCTTCGTATCTCATTTTTATTAAAATAGTGTGGCAGTCCCGTCATAGCATCCGTTGCCGGCAAATATGTCTCCGTCGGATTGTTATGATATGCATCATAATCGAGTGGGTCTTTGCCTCCTTCATTTGTCATAGTTCCATAAATATATTGCAGTCCAAAAAGTGATCCTGTTTTTAACAGACTGCGTACACTGATATAACGGGGATCCTGTACATGTTCCGTGTAATAGCGCATATTGCGTTCCCGCTGTCCCGCAAGAAACGATGCACTGTTTGCCGCTCCTGCTGAAACACCGATGCAATAATCAAAGGTAATATTCTCATCCAAAAAGACATCCAAAACACCTGCACTGTATGCGCATTTCATGCCTCCTCCTTCGACAATCAAACCCGTTTTCATAAAATTTGCACCTCGAATTTTTGTATTTTACACCTTTTTATAATACGCAATATAACAGCGAGCCACAAAAGTGACCGCTGTCATATTACTAGAAATTATTTATTCACTTTGATGCGATCCAAATGCCAGATATCATCTACATACTCCTGAATCGTACGGTCAGACGAAAACTTGCCTACATTTGCTACATTCAGAATAGCTTTTTTTGCCCAACCGGCTTCATCCATATAGGCTTCCATAACACGCTGCTGTGCAGCCGCATAAGAGCGGAAATCTGCTAATACGAAATACGTATCTGCGTATTGTGTACATTGCGTATTCAGAAGCGAATTATACAAATCTCTAAACAATTCCGAATTGCTACCACTGTAAAAACCATTCACCAGCTGCGTTAAAATCTTGCGGATATCCTGATCGTTGTTAAAGATATCCATTGGATTGTAGTCACGGTTTTTCTCATGTGCGATGACTTCTTCCGCACTCATGCCAAAGATAAATGCATTGTCCTCGCCCATTTCTTCTACCATCTCCACATTGGCACCATCCATCGTTCCAATGGTAAGCGCACCATTGAGCATGAACTTCATGTTACCTGTACCAGATGCTTCCTTGCTGGCTGTTGAAATCTGCTCTGACACATCTGCTGCTGCAAAAATCCATTCTGCATTTGACACACGATAATCTTCAATGAAGACAACTTTGATTTTACCATCAATACTTCTGTCATTGTTGATGACCTCTGCCACATTGTTAATCAGCTTAATGGTAAGCTTTGCATTCTTATATCCAGCTGCTGCCTTAGCACCAAAGATAAAGGTACGTGGATAGAATTCCTTTTCCGGATGTTCCTTAATCTGATTATACAGATACATCACATGTAAAATGTTAAGTAACTGTCTCTTGTATTCATGCAGACGTTTTACCTGCACATCAAAAATAGATCTCGGATCCACTTCTATGCCATTGTGTTCCTTAATATATTTTGCCAGACGCAGCTTGTTTTGATACTTGATATTCATAAATTCATGCTGGGCTTTTTTGTCATCTGCATAGAGTTCTAATTGTTTCATCCGTGAAAGATCGGTAATCCATTCTTTCCCGACATGATCTGTCACCCAATCCGCCAACAGACGATTTCCATGTAACAGGAATCTACGCTGTGTAATACCATTCGTCTTATTGTTAAACTTCTCCGGATACATATCATAGAAATCCTTTAAAGACTGGGTCTTTAAGATTTCTGTGTGAAGCTTTGCTACACCATTTACCGAATAGCCTGCTGCAATTGCAAGATGTGCCATCTTAACCTGACCATCTCGGATAATACCCATGCGCGCAACTTTTTCCTCGTCTCCCGGGAAACGATTTCTGATTTCAATCTCAAAACGACGATTGATTTCTTCCACAATCTGATAGACTCTCGGAAGCAATCTTGAGAAAATTTCAATTGGCCATTTTTCCAAAGCTTCTGCCATGATGGTATGATTGGTATATGCACAAGTCTTTGTTGTCACTTCCCATGCTTCATCCCAGTTTAGGCCTTCTTCATCCAAAAGCAGACGCATCAATTCTGCAACTGCGAGTGTTGGATGTGTATCGTTCATCTGGATGGCAACCTTTTCATATAATTTGCGCACATCCGTATGGTGCTTCTTATATCTGCACAAGATACGCTGCAAACTTGCTGAAACAAAGAAATACTGCTGTTTCAAACGTAATTCCTTGCCATAGATATGATTGTCATTTGGATACAAGACTTCTACCAGATTACGCGCCAGATTTTCTTCTTCTACCGCTTTATCATATTCGCCCTTATCAAACGATTCGAGGCTGAATACTTCCTTTGGCTCTGCATCCCAAATCATCAGGGTATTTACCATATTGTTATCAAAACCAACGATTGGCATATCGTAAGGTACGGCAATCACAGAACTGTATCCCTCATGGATAAAGCGCATATTACCATCCTCACCCTGCACTGCTCTCACATAGCCGCCAAAATGCACTTCATGTGCATACTCCGGGCGTTTGATTTCAAATGGATACCCATTTTTCAACCAGTTATCCGGCACTTCTTTCTGGTAGCCGTCTTCAATCTTTTGTTTAAACATACCATAACGGTAACGGATACCGCAGCCATAGGCTGCGTATCCGAGTGTAGACAACGAGTCCATAAAGCAGGCAGCAAGTCTGCCCAATCCACCATTTCCCAGTGCTGGGTCTGGTTCCTCATCCTCAATTGCATTCATATCAAAGCCAAGCTCATCCAGGCACTCTGAAATCTCATCATAATGACAGAGATTCAGCATATTGTTCCCAAGTGCTCTTCCCATCAAGAACTCCATAGACATATAGAAAACTGTCTTTGGATCTTCTTTTTCCATCGTCTTTTGTGTTGCCAGCCAGTTATCAATTACTTCATCCTTCACTGCAAGGGCTACTGCCTGATAAATCTCCTGATTATTCGCTTCCTCAAACTCCTTACGATACAAAAGCTTGACATTTTCCTTAATTTGCTTCTTAAATGCTTTCTTGTCAAAAGTATGAACCATCTTTTCCGGCTCCTTTCTTCGTAGAAATCTCATTATTTTTTTGAAACTCCCAGAGTAACTGTCTCGCCATTGATGTTCCATTCTTTCTTATATTCTCCCTGGTCGCCAGAAGTAATTTCTGTTGCTAAAACTTCCTTCTTGATTGTATCACAATTCTTTGTGAAGATGCTGTTAACTTTTTCAGAACCCTGATAATATACAGCGATCTGATCCATCACTTCAAAGTCTGCTTCCTTACGCATTGTCTGGATTTTGCTGATGATTTCACGCACAAATCCTTCTTCCAGCAATTCTTCTGTCAGATTTGTATCCAAAACAACCGTCATGCTTGGATCGTTCTCTGTCACATAGCCGTCCTTCTGAGTCATCGCAATCAGAAGATCTTCCTCGCTAAGTTCGATGGACGCATCTACCTCTGGAAGACGTAATACGCCATCTGCCTTCAAGCTTGCCATAGCTGCATTACCATCTAACTCTGCAAGTGCTTGCTGGATACCCTTTAAGAACTTACCATACTTTGGTCCTACGGTACGAAGCTGTGGTTTAAAGGTATATGTGGTAAACGCTTCCACATCACTTGTAAAGCTGACTTTCTTCACATTTAACTCGTCTGCAATAATATCCAGATAGAATTCCGGTAAGTCTTTTTCTGCCTTAACGTACATCTGACCGATTGGCTGGCGATTCTTGATATTTGCTGTGTTTCTGCATGCACGACCCATAACAACAATCTTTAACAGCTCATCCATATTTGCTTCCAATTCTGTGTCAATCCACTGTTCATTAACAACCGGATAGTCACACAAATGAATACTTTCCGGTGCATTCGCATCTACGCTTCGAACCAGATTCTGATAGATTTCTTCTGTCATAAATGGAATCATTGGTGCAGCTGCCTTACAGATGGTAACCAGACAGGTATAAAGTGTCATATAGGCATTGATCTTATCCTGTTCCATTCCCTTTGCCCAGAAACGTTCACGGCTACGACGTACATACCAGTTACTCATATCATCCACAAAAGCATCCAATGCCTTTGCAGCTTCCGGAATACGATAATTTGCAAGGTCATCATCTACTTCCTTCACTGCAGAGTTCAAACGTGAAAGAATCCACTTATCCATGACTGCTAATTTTTCATAATCTAACGTATGCTTTGATGCATCAAAAGCATCGATATTTGCATAAAGTACAAAGAATGCATAGGTATTCCATAAAGTTCCCATGAATTTTCTCTGACCTTCCTGCACCAGTTTGCCGGAAAATCTCTTTGGAATCCATGGTGCACTTGCTGTATAGAAATACCAACGAATAGCATCAGCGCCATAGGTCTCTAATGCATCAAAAGGATCTACTGCATTTCCCTTAGACTTTGACATCTTCTGTCCGTTTTCATCCTGTACATGACCAAGGACAATGACATTTTCATATGGTGCCTTATTGAATAACAGGGTTGATTCTGCCATCAAAGAATGGAACCATCCACGTGTCTGGTCTACCGCTTCTGAGATAAACTGTGCAGGGAACTGCTGCTCAAAAAGTTCTTTATTTTCAAATGGATAGTGATGCTGTGCAAATGGCATTGCTCCACTATCGAACCAGCAGTCGATAACTTCTGGTACACGATGCATTGTCTTTCCACAATCCGGACATACGAAAGTCACGTTATCAATGTGTGGACGATGTAATTCCACTTCTGCTGCCTTTGGATCTCCGGCACGTTCTGCTAGTTCTGCACGGCTGCCGATACATTCCTGATGACCGCATTCACATTCCCAGATATTGAGTGGCGTTCCCCAGTAACGGTTACGTGAAATTGCCCAGTCCTGAATATTTTCAAGCCAGTTACCAAAACGTCCACTACCAATTGATTCCGGAATCCAGTTTACCGTGTTGTTGTTGCGAATCAAATCATCTTTTACAGCTGTTTCTTTGATGTACCATGATTCTCTTGCATAGTAAATCAATGGTGTATCACATCTCCAACAATGTGGATAATCATGTTCAAATTTTGGTGCAGCAAATAATTTGCCCTCTTTGTCGAGGTCTACAAGTACATCCTTGTCTGCATCTTTTACAAACTTACCGGCATAAGGTGTTTCTTCTGTCATCTCACCCTTGCCATCAACGAACTGTACAAATGGAAGATCATACTTACGTCCTACATTGGCATCATCCTCACCAAAAGCAGGTGCAATATGAACAATACCAGTACCATCACTCATAGTTACATAAGAATCACAAGTTACGAAATGACCTTTTTTGTTCTGCTTTGCAGCGGCTTCTGCTGCACATGCAAACAGCGCCTCGTATTCCTTATATTCAAGATCTTGTCCTTTCATGGTTTCAAGCACTTCATATGCCTTCGCACCCTCTTTAGCCAAAGAACCAAGAACCTTATCCAAGAGTGCTTCTGCCATATAATACGTATAACCATCTGCCGCTTTTACTTTGCAATACATCTCATCCGGGTTCACACAAAGTGCAACGTTTGATGGCAATGTCCAAGGTGTTGTTGTCCATGCAAGGAAATATGCATCTTCTCCTACAACCTTAAAACGAACAATCGCAGAACGCTCCTTTACCAATTTGTATCCCTGTGCTACTTCCTGTGAAGAAAGTGGTGTTCCGCAACGAGGGCAGTAAGGTACAATCTTAAATCCCTTGTAAAGTAACTTTTTATCCCAAATCTGACGAAGTGCCCACCACTCAGACTCGATAAAGTTGTTATCATAAGTAACATATGGATCATCCATATCAGCCCAGAATCCTACTGTATTTGAAAAATCTTCCCACATACCTTTGTATTTCCATACAGATTCCTTACATTGCTCGATGAATGGTTCCATACCATATTCTTCAATCTGTTCTTTACCATCAAGACCAAGCTTTTTCTCTACTTCAATCTCAACCGGAAGACCATGTGTATCCCAGCCAGCCTTACGAGGCACATATTTGCCTTTCATTGTCTGGTAACGAGGAATCATATCCTTAATCGTACGTGTCTCTACATGACCAATATGTGGCTTACCATTGGCTGTTGGAGGTCCATCGTAAAACGTATAGGTTTCTCCCTCTTTTCTATTTTCCATAGATTTTTTGAAAATGTCATTGTCACGCCAAAATTTTTCTACAGCTTTTTCTCTCTCAACAAAGTTGAGCTCTGTGTTGACTTTTTTATACATAGCCATCTCCCTTTCTAAAACTTTTCTAATGAACAAATGCAGTGTATAAAAGAAAAAGCTTTCGCCCGTATAGGACGAAAGCTTCGTATACCACCTATAACGCTGTACTTAAAAGTGTCACGCACTTTTGCATACATGTTCTCTGTAACGTAGAGACGCACGGCTTTCCTACCAGAATACTCCTTCAGTCCGCTGCTAAGAAGTGATCTTCCACAGATAGATACTAATATCGGCTCACACCATACCCGACTCGCTCGACGTTCTCACCTCTGCGTACTGTCTTCCTCAACGCATTTGTCAAAATCATTTCGTTAAAAATTATACTGAGTACAGATGCGTTTGTCAAGGTGCAGACGCATCGATTACAATGTGTCTTCCCCATCCATTGGGATTCCATAGTCTTCCAAAAACTGCTGCATATCTTCATCATCCTGGAAGTTCTGCTGCACTTCTTCTTTCATCATATTCGTAAATGTAACATTCGAAAAAAGCAATCCATACGTAATCGCAGTCAACACAATAGAAATGGCAGCCATCACAATACCGCCAATCGCAAGTCCTTTGCTTTCGCAGGTTGCAAGCTGCACAATACCAAAAACAATCGCAAGAATGGCAAGAATCACATTCAGTCCTGTGCAAAAACACATAAGGGATATAATACCAATCACAAGTGATGCTATACCAAGACCAACATTCATCTTCTTGCCATGAGGCCCTCTCTGTGGTTCACGTGGTGCTCCGCCATAAGGATTATACTGATATTGATTACCATATGGATTCTCGTATGGATTGCCATATGGGTTTCCATAAGGATTCTCCGTACTATCCTGCTGCGTTTCTCCATAGGATGTATCTTCCGTATGTGTTTGTTCATCACTCGTCGTCTGATTTTCTCCATACATATTGCTGTCGTTATTATTTTGTTCCATCTCTTCTTCAAACATATGCTCGTTATCCATTTTTCCCTCCAACTCTCTATTCGTCAGTTCCTATCGTATAAAATTGATACGACAGATGATTTCTTTACTTATGCAAATCTATCATATGATAATACACTCCCATACCCGCTGCAAGCATAAGAAAAAATACGACATATATGCCTGCACATATGTACGCCGTTATAATCATACGATTTCTTCCAAAATGCTTTTGTACATATATCCCCAAACCTATAGCAACAAGTGCTAATAATAGTCCCACATACCAATAACAGACCAGACATGGTGCAAGAATACCACATAACATGCTGATCACGGATAAAATTTTCGGTAAGTTCTGTCGGTTCATATGTTTTTCCATGCTTTCTCGGAATTTATCTTTAATCTTACCACGAAAAGTCTGAAAATTCCATCCCTCATTTCTTCTTCCTTATTCGTAAAAAGTGGATTATAATGGAAGACAATCGTATGTTTTTAACGTATTAGAAAAGAGGATTTTTCATGAGTACACTAAATCTCACCCTGCTTACAGACCTATACGAAATGACAATGATGCAGGGTTATTTCAAAAACAACAACAACCGTACCGTCGTTTTTGATGCCTTTTACCGCACCAATCCATCCGATGGTGGATATGCGATCTGCGCCGGCGTCGAACAGGTAATCGAGTATATTGAAAATCTGCATTTTGATGATGATGACATCAATTATCTGCGCAGTCTCCATATCTTCGATGAAGATTTTCTGGCTTATCTTGCAGACTTTCATTTTTCCGGCGATATTTATGCTGTACCGGAAGGCTCTGTCATTTTTCCGCGAGAACCACTCATCAAAGTCATCGCTCCGATTATGGAAGCGCAGTTGATTGAAACTGCCATTTTGAATATCATGAACCATCAATGTCTGATTGCCACCAAAGCTGCACGTGTCTGCTATGCTGCTGCCGGCGATGGTGTCATGGAATTTGGATTGCGCCGTGCACAAGGTCCTGACAGCGGTACTTATGGAGCAAGAGCTGCCATTATAGGCGGATGCAAGGGCACTTCCAACGTACTTGCCGGGCAAATGTTTGATGTTCCCGTTTTAGGAACACATGCGCACAGCTGGATTATGAGTTTTCCGGATGAATACACTGCCTTCAAAGAATATGCTCGTTTATATCCCAACGCCTGTACGCTTCTTGTCGATACCTACGACACATTAAGTTCCGGCATTCCCAATGCCATCCGTGTGTTTACCGAAATGCGTCAGGCAGGTACTCCACTGACCAATTATGGCATTCGTATGGATAGCGGAGACCTTGCATACCTTTCCAAAAAAGTGCGTCGCATGCTAGACGACGCTGGATTTGAAGATGCCGTTATTTCTGCATCAAATGACCTCGATGAGTATCTGATTCAGAGTTTGAAGAGTCAGGGAGCCACCATCACTTCCTGGGGCGTTGGTACGAATCTCATCACTTCCAAGGATTGCCCTGCTTTTGGTGGTGTGTATAAGTTAGCTGCCATTTCTGATAACGATGGCAATTTTATTCCGAAGATCAAATTGTCCGAAAACACCGAGAAAGTCACCAATCCGGGAAACAAAACCTTTTATCGTATTTATGATAAGGAAAATGGCAAGATTAAGGCTGATTTGATTTGCCTTGCCGATGAAACCTTTGATGTTTCAGAAGAAATGACGCTTTTTGATCCAAACGAACCATGGAAAAAAACAACACTTTCCGGTGACAGCTACACCATGACAGAAATGCTCGTTCCAGTCATCCAAGACGGAAAACGCATTTACAACACACCATCTGTGATGGAAATCCAACGGATTTGCAACGCGCAAAAAGATACGCTCTGGGATGAAAACAAGCGTTTTATCAACCCTTCCCAGATTCATGTAGACCTGTCACAAAAATTATACGATATGAAGCAGTCTCTTCTATCCAGAATAAGTCACTAACCCCTTTGCTTCGTTTTATATAGCACAAAATCTGAAAAGCCAGTACCAGTCATGATATTTAACCTGTCTACTTGACAGGGAGCATATCACATGACCGGAACTGGCTTTTTTCTAATTGAATCCCATGAATTTTTGAGAAATCTTGTATGCTCTTACCGAAAGATGTCGTCCAAATCTGCCCGGCAGATTCATAGCATGCCCAAGCACACCCCAACGTAAATGGCGATAGGTCTTTGGATCTTTGTTTTTGATATATTTCCAAAGGTCTTTTGCCTTTTTCAAATTCACCGGATCGTTTGACACATAGGCAATACAGGTAGAAACAACCGTAATTGTCTCTAAGTAGGATAACATATACTCACGCAGATGTTCTTCCTCAATTGCCCACAAATCATATGCATCTACCATACGTTTATTCACATACAACTGCTGGTCGATACGTTTGATCATATTTTTTTCACTGACAGACTGACCGTCACGGCCAATATAGTAACGATAAAAATCTACATTCAAATAATATATTGTCTTTACAAACGGAAGTGGCTCATATACAAACAGATTATCCACATAAAATGTATGCTTTGGCAATTCTAAGTGGCAGTCACGCAACATCTGTGTACGATATGTAACAGAGTGCATCAGGATGGTAAATCCCTTGATATTGCGCTTCATATCATGCCAGCTCATAATCCTTTCCTGATCAAACAAAAGCGTATAAATCATTCTACGCTGGTGATGATAGTCACCATCAATTTTTTCATATACATAGTTTGTCAAAAGCATATCCACCAGTGTATCTTCTGCAACAAACTTTTTCAGCGTCTCCAATACTCGTGCATATGCCTCGGCATCTACCCAGTCGTCACTATCTACAACTTTAAAGTACAGACCGCTGGCATTGGCAAGCCCGGTATTCACCGCGCAACCATGTCCACCATTTTCCTGATGAATCGCTTTGATGATCGTGGGATATTTTTCTGCATAAGCATCTGCAATCTCTGCTGTTCGATCACTTGAACCATCATCTACAATAATGATTTCTACATCTTCTCCCCCAGGGAGTAAAGATTCTATACACTTTGACATATAGCCTTCCGAGTTATAACACGGAATCGCAAAGGAAACTATCTTCATTTTTCTCCTCCTAACAACCGTTTCTTATTATACACATAAAACTTTGGTAAAATAAAGCATTTATTTTAAAGCAATTTCCCTCCTCAATCGCACGCCTCAATCACGCAGCGCAATATAAGTCGCGTATCGATCAAACGCTGACGGAATTGCATATGCATTCTTTGTCTTTTCTATTTCGACCAGCAAATAGTCCTCCGGACCTTTGGAAAGTGCCTCATCACCATGGAAACTATCCACATCTGCCACCTGCACCAAATATCCCTGCATCAGCCATTCAATATGTGAAAAAATGTGCTTTGCATCCGGAAGTTTTTTAATCTGCAGCGGCGCCAAATTCTGTGAACGCACAAAAGCCAACACTTCCTCTTCTTTCAGATATCCCGGAAGATTTGGCAATTCATAAAGTCCTGCTAAAAGACCTTTCGGCGGTCGTTTTCTGAGAACAATCTTTTCTCCATCCCGTATCAAAAGGACTGTTTTTTCTTCGATACGTCGCGGCTTTGCTTTTGTTTTTACCGGTAATCTATCATATGTTTCATGCTTACATGCCTGACAATAAGGCTGCCATGGACACTCCTCACACTTCGGCTGTCCATTCGGTATACAGACAAGTGCTCCAATCTCCATCAGTGCCTGGTTAAATGCCCCGGCCTCTTTTGGCATGATTTTTTGCAGCTCTGCCGTCATTCGTTTTTTCGTTGCTTCTTTTAAAATATCACGATCATCCTCACTGACTCTCGCCAAGATACGAAGAACATTTCCATCCACAGCTGGTACCTGTTCTTCAAAAGCAATCGATGCAATCGCGCCCGCTGTGTATGGTCCAATTCCAGGTAATGCCACAATCTGTTCGTATGTCTGTGGCATCTGTCCATCATACTGCGCACAAATGAGCTGCGCTGCTTTTTGCATATTTCGAACGCGGTTGTAGTATCCCAGCCCCTCCCACAGTTTCAAAAGCGGATCTTCTTCGCATTCTGCCAATGCCTCAATTGTCGGTAGAGCCTGCATAAAGCGTTCATAATACGGTATCACTGCCTCCACGCGCGTTTGCTGCAGCATAATCTCTGATACCCAGATATGGTACGGGTTCTTATCTTTTCGCCACGGCAATTGCCGCTTGTGCTGGTCATACCATTGCAAGGTCGGTGTTACGAGCACCGACAAATCCATTTCTTCTATCATCTTTTATCCTAATTATAACATTTATTTTTGCTTTTTCTGTTTTGTGTCACAAATTGCACTTTTGATAGCACCATCTGCTTTTATATGCCAAGTATATCATATCCGGACGGTCGTTTGGTGTGCTTCCATCATTATTCAGAAATTCTTAAGATTTTACATTCCATCATAGCCTGTCCAAAAAATAAGACCGCCAACCTTCCAAATGGTAAATTCATCTGAAAGACTCGCGGTCTTTTATTATCCAATCATCTTATGTACTAATTTAGTAAACCCAATATTTTAGAAATCTGTCAAATCAGCTGCACGTCTCTCAAGGAATGCGCTCATGCCTTCTGTCTTATCGTGTGTAGAACATGTTACACCAAAGAGATTTGCCTCCATCTCAACAGCATTCTTGATATCCATATCATAACCATTGTTGATTGCTGCCTTAGCAACAGATACAGCATAGCTTCCCTTGCTGCAAATCTTCTTTGCCATAGCCTTTGCAGTATCCATAAGCTCTTCCTTAGCAACTACCTTATTTACAAGACCGATACGATATGCTTCCTGTGCATCAATAGCATCACAGGTAAAGATCATTTCTTTTGCACGTCCCATACCAACAAGTCTTGCCAAACGCTGTGTTCCACCAAATCCAGGAATGATTCCAAGTCCTGTCTCAGGCTGTCCAAAGCTTGCATTATCAGATGCGATACGGATATCACATGCCATAGAAATCTCACATCCACCACCAAGTGCAAAACCATTAACAGCAGCGATTGTTACCTGGCGCATATTCATTAACTTGAAGAATGGAACAGACGCTCTCATACCAAATGCTCTTGCTTCTGCTGCAGTAAAGTTCACCATCTCTGCGATGTCAGCTCCAGCAACAAATGACTTAAATGCATTGTCTTTCTTATCCGGACCACCTGTTAAAATTACAACCTTGATGTCATCTCTCTCTTCAATCTCTGTGAGAGCAACATTTAACTCATCCAAAGTCTCACTGTTTAATGCGTTCAGTGCTGCTGGACGGCTAATGGTAAGGACTGCAACCTCATCTTCAACTTCTAATTTCAAATTTTTGAATTCTCCCATGGTTCTTTCCTCCTCAATTCGCGACAAAATATATTTTCTGTCAATTTTCCGTTATTCTCACTATACTACTTTGATAATTTTTTGTCAATCTTATTTAAAGGTATTTTTCAGCACTTTTTCAATGATTTTTAGATGTTTTTATACACTTTTTCAATATTTTATTTGAGCAGTCCTTAACAATTCTATAAAAAGTAATTCTGATTTGCACTTTCTATAAGTTGGTCAAACTTTATTTTTATCCTCTCTGTTTTAAGTGCAATTTGTAAAGATCTTCTCCCTCTTGTCCTGCAAGCGCGCTACATATTTCTACTCTTTCTGCAATAACTGGCAACTGAATGTGTGCTTTTGCATCAGCAACCTGTAACAACATAAGCTTTTGAAATTCGTCAAAACTTACCATCTTCATATGTCGATTAATATGTTTCAGTTTTTTGCTTACATGATCATCATGATATTCAACATAATATCTAAGTCGCTTAATATCCATACAGGAAATCTCATAACCTTTTTGATCTAGCAAAGGAATGATTACAGTATCTAATATCTCCAAGCTTTTCTTGGGATGACCGTAATAATGCATATTAGGATCATCCGCTTTTACTCCTCTGCATTGCGAATCAGGTTTCCCTATATCATGAAATAGTGCCGCCAGATACAACATGTCGTCATCACAACCTCTTGGAAGATTTGCCACAACATTCAAAGAGTGCATCCATAAATCATACTGGTGAGCATGATTCTTCTGATCATAATTAAACATTATTCTTACTACTGGTATTAATTCTGCAATGTCCTCCCTGTGTTTATCTATCGCTTCAGCATTGCTTGCAGTTTTTAATAATTTAATTAATTCAGTAAGATTCATTTTTATATCCTCTAATTCCTATGAGACTTCCGTCTTCTTCAAGTTGATAATATTTTTTATTTTCTCATCATATGCTAATTTAAGGCACTCATACGTGCTCTTTCTGCGAGAAGTTTTTCTTTTCCTGCCGCCTCATATATTGCTAGGTCCGTGCCACTTACACATATCGGATTTGAATTAGCAGTATTTACGATTATATCTGCCTTTACTCTTGTTATATCGTCTCGGACAATCTTAAATGGCATTGTGGCACCCCTTATCTTCTAATTCTCATCCAATCTGCAATAACATTATCTTTCCCTCTTGTTCTTGTACCCCCATACCCCGGATGCGCTACAGGGTATATATATGTTTCGCCATAAATATAAGGTTCGCCATTTCCTATGAGTTCAGATAATCTATTACAAGAAAACTGTTTATCAATCAAAGTTTGTATTACAACCATAGAGGTATCAAGTCCCAAACAGATTATGTTTTCCGGCTCTATAATGTCAATCAATGATTTTATTTCGGCAACATCATTTGCCAATATCTTTCTGGTCATATTTCCAGAATACTTATCTCTGCAATAGCCCAAATTACAATTGCAGAAAAACAAATCCGTATATTTATGCTCATCAATTTTTTCTTTTCCAAGCAGCTCAAAGTATCTGACAATATTTTTATCCGTCTGTGAATCCCTTGCTTCCAAATTTACATGTTCATGGAACATCACATCTATACCATCATTCATCTTACGGACATTTGCAATCGTACCTTTTACCTCTTCCTTTTCGGGCGGTCCAAAATCCTGACCTATCAGCATATATTTGATATGCGGTGTATTCTTAGCGTAATCTTTCCCTTGCCAATATGTCCATAGGTTAATTTCCTGACACAAATCTTCTCTCTGACGCAAATCACACCAACCAAGTGTCAAGTTTTTAGCATATATAGGATTTTTACGATATTTGCTTTTTACATTTTCTATCAGATTGCAATAATCTGCGGATTTTTTTGCATTCATTTTATGCATTTACCTCTTCCCATATTTTTTCCTTGCCACATCACAAATTGCCATCAACGCATAATAATTAACCCGATTAGGATAGTGCACGGCAGGGTGATAATAATCAATCACCAATGTATCCTTCCAAAGTGCCAACATATTATCCCATGTATCATCATTCTGTAATTCTTCACCTAATACAAGTTTCAATAGACTGAGGTTGTTCCCACATACAATGATATCAGGTTGTATTATTTCTAATTCACGCTTTATTTCCAGTCTGTCTTCAAGAGCATATTTTTTCAAATCTTCATATTCAGATTCGCTTCCGCCATTACTTTTTTTCACATTGACCACAGCGATACGATCAATGATTTCCTTTTCCTTAGAACGTAAAATCTCATCATCATACTCACAGATGTTCTCATTAAACGCATTATGTATAGCCTGTGTCCATATGGCTACTTTTCTCCACATAGTCCATGGACGTTCACAATCATGCAAATCTTCTACCAGATTATAACCATTTTCATTAGAAGTGTACGCTTCCTTTAAGAAATAACATACTTTTGGTGTATGCTGTGCTTCCCATTTTTCTTCACACACTATGTCATCTCTGATAAAACGCTTATATCCGTTATTTTTATGTTTTTCTTCCCAAGCGTCCATTAAAGTTTTGATATCTTTTTCTCTACTCATGAATATTTTCCTTATCCTCAACAATTACACTATAATTCCTTATAAGATATCTGATATTCAAACAATCTCATTCTCTTATCATTATGCACTCTTGAAATAAGTTCCTTTGTTGGATTATTCAAACAAATAATCCCATACACTTTTTTACCTTTGAATTTTTCACTTTTCTCAAACCATTCAAGGTACTGTGCTGTCTGTTCGTAGGCATCATCATAGCCACTGTCCTTCTTCAATTCGACAACATATAAATTTCCTGCAGTATCTTCACACAATAAATCAAGTCTTCCAACTGGAATAATATATTGTCTGCCATATTCACCTTTACGTTTATACACTTTAAGGTTCATACCAAATACTGGCATACCATTTTCTATTCTTGCAGTAAGCTCATCTTCTAACAGCTTTTCATTAGAGAACAGAAATATCGTTTCTTGGAAGAACATTATTTTCATAAGTCATGCCCTTATTTAATGCAAGTGATAAGTCTTCTGACAAACCAGCCTCAGTATAAAAATAATATCCTCTTTTAGCATCAAACCTGAACATATATGCCAAAATCTGCAAATAATCTTTACCGCTTATATTATTGACCGGTTTATATTTTGCATCAGCAACAATCCTCTCTCCATTGTCTTTTCCTATAAAATCAGGATAAATCAAGCCAAAACCACCCGCAAATAAACGCTGTGCACCATCTCCTGCTTTATTTCTAGGATGGTAAAACACATCACCAATAAGTGTATTAACATACTCTTCCCATAGCCAGGCTCCATCAAACAAAATTCCATACACATTTCGCGTTCCATTTCCGTACTGATGCTGCTCATTTCTAAGAATCAAAATGCACAATTGTTGAAGCGAACGGTACTCGTGATAATAGGCGTGTCTTACCACATTTTTTATGTTGCTATCAATTACTTTTCTTCTGTCTCCTGCCCTATATCCATTTGTTGCCTGAATAACTTGATTTACTTCCTCCTTTATAGTACCAAGGAGCATTCTTCCACAATTTTTTCCCTTAATATACTCAATTGTATGACGCACCAATTCCATCAAATCATTGTCATAGGAATACTCTCTTTGAGAATATGCGATATTTCCAATAAATGGCGTATTCTTTTTCATATGTCTTGCAACATCAATAGAACCTCTGACATTCCCATCATTATACTGTCTACGAATATACGTCTTAAAAAGTCCTTTTCTCATTGCATCCCGCAAATATCTCGGAAATAAGAAGAGAAGCAGACTGAATACTCTGTCATCCTGATTTGCACTTGTCTCAAGATTTATGAAATTGGGAAATTTAAGAACTTTTTCAAGCAAATACTGAAAAAAATAATCTCTTTCACCTCTGCTAAACCGGGATTCAATAACCATTCTCTGATTATCTACTCCTAAAAATCCCATTACATTTCCGGAAATATACATATCATTATAGCTCTATAAAATCATCTGATCCTTTGTCAAACCCTCTGCTTCTCGAACCGATGAAGGAAAAACAAATACTCCTTCTTTTTCCAATTCAGCCAACGTCTTGTCAGCAACAGAATTTACAACATCTTTAACTTCATCAAAATCAGACTTTGACCTATACTGATTATCCTTAATTAGCAGCTGCTTCATCAGAATCACCCTCAACCGAAGCTTTGTAGCCGTACGCTCTGGCAAATCGCTTCATACATTCTTCTTCATCATTGAGTCCACATACATAATCCTGCAATAATGGCTGTAAATAGTCTGTCCACAAGTCATCAAAGTCTAATACCTTAAGCTTTAGAAAATAAGAAGCCCCTATCTGATAATTTTCGTTCAAATCCGGCACACAAAGTATTTCTGCATTCAGCTTATCCATTCTTACAATAGCCTCTGCCCTAAGTTCTTCGTCCTCTAATGATTCAAGCATATCCTGCGTATCCTCCGCCTTTATCTCAACAAATCGGAATCTTCTACGCATTGCAAAGTCAAAACTGTCAACAGACCTGTCAATATCATTCATTGTTCCAATGATATACACATTCTCAGGTATGTAAAACTTATCATTTGGATCTGTGTGCATATTAGAATACTGTGTTGCCACCTCGCCAGCTTTTCCCCTATAACCAGGATCTATAGAAAAGAAGAGTTCTCCCAGTATTTTTGAAATCTCTCCACGATTAATCTCATCAATGATAAAAATATACTTTTTCTGTATCTCTGGAGCAGCCGTCAAAGTCTGCTTTACTGTCTTTCGCTCCTTAATCGCCTTATATATTGCAAAGTCATAGGAATATGCCTGCGTAGCAAACTGTTTTCCAAAAAAATTTGTGATATCACTGACTTTCTCAAATATAACATCCGACTCCAGCATCTTCTGCAATTCTTCTACATTCAGGCTCAGTTTATCGACTGTTGCATTTCCCGGAATTGATATATCAATATGTTTATCATCAACATCATCAATTGTAAATTCATTACCTTTAATGTTCTTAAATGTTTCCTCTCCCAAATCTATACTTCCAAAAAATTCTGTCATTGCAGTTCTTGCAGAAAATTCCTGTTCTACTACTTCTTTTGATTTCAGCGAATCTTCAAAATTCTTTCTGGCTCTATCTACAAACTTCTTGAATATTCCATCCTGCAACTGAAATCCCATGGTACCGTCATCATTCATTTTTGGACGGAGCCCCTCTACAAAATCTGAATAATCATAGCTTGGATGAAACTGCACAAATTCAACCTGCTTCTTTTGTTCATCCGAAAGATCTGTGTATTTATCAGTATAACCATTACTAATAATATCTGCTGCGAGCTCCTTTGCCAGATATGATTTTCCAGTTCCCGGTGCCCCTCTGAAAATAATGTTTTTAGACTCCAGCAATATTTTTGAATATGGATTTTTACATCCTTGCACTGTCTTCTTTTCTTCCTCTACTACGCTTGCATCAGTTGCAACCTGATTCTTTTCCTGCTCTGTTTTATCACGATAGACAAGAATAAATTTATCATTTTCTTTTCCAAACCTTTTTAAACATTCTTGCACAAAATACAATGTAGAAAACAAATTCCATGCATAAATTACATACTGTGGACCATTTTCTCTTTTATACGTCAAATGCTCCATTGATTTCTTATATTTCAAAAACTCATCTACCGTTTTAAATATGCCTCGTATCATATCCGTTTCAGGTGTATATCTGCAAATCGGAAAACTTTTCATATCCAAATCAGAAAGAGTATTTATCTGACTTTCAAAGATCTAAAATGCCAGTCTGGGCAATGTCTGATTTGTATTTCTCCGTTCACCCTTGTTATATTTTCTCCATCTGCTTTTACAAAATAAGCATCTATCGGTCTATAATTGTCACCAAAATACAAATTATCTATTGTAAATCTAGTGTCCGTAGATACCAATTTTTCAGCTGAAATGGTCAGTTCCAATTTTTCCTGCTTGGATTCAATATTATAACCTCTTGTCTCAAAATAATTTTTTGCTTCTACTGCGTTATATCCATCAGTTACAATATCCACTCCGTTAGCAATATGATTTGCAACCGCAATTACATATTTAGGCGGATATTGCTTTCCTTCTTCTGTCACTAAAACATACTGTGTACTTTTATCCTTATCCGGTATCCCGTGCTCATCAATATATTTTATTGCCGCTGTGATATTCTGTTCATCAATCTTTGGTATTGCCATAACCATTTCCTCCTCTACGCTCTTTCAACAGCAACCGATAACTGGTACCATCTTTTAATATAAAAATCATCAAGCAATTCGTTATCTGTTTCAACCAACTTTATAAATAGTCCTGTTAATCCATCATATTTATCATAATTACCAGCATCATGCAGTTTCCAATTAAGTTGTTCTAATGTCCAATTACTCTTAATTGAATTATGAAGCATAGATGTTGTTGCCCAGTTTTCCATGGAATCAGCTCCACCCAAAGCCACCGGATATATGTGATCTACGGTAGGTACAAACTCCCAGTAAGCATTATGACATTCTTCCATTTTCCAATGCGCATGATATGGAAATGTCTCAGGCATGTAATGTGACAGCACCTTTAGTATTCCAGGATTTACAAGTTTCTGCCCGCTATATCTGTCAATAAATCCATCCCGTACAAATTGAGCCATCTTTTCTTTATCTGTATAATTACGCCCCTGTGCAGTCAGCTTATGAAATGGATATTCCGTTTCTATCGTTCTTCTTGCCTCTGCAACATTATGTTGCAGAAGCCTATTTGCTACTCGCTCAATAACTTCTATTTTTTCCATAATGACACCACTTAATCTAATACATTATGCTAAATGTTTCTTTGCACTCGAATATTTTTCAAAAGACTCCCCCTCTTTACTACTTAAAGCTGAAATAGTTACATTTGCCTGTCTTTCATATTATGTTACCTGCCATATGAAAATATATCAATCCAATTTTCGTGACTTTTTCGTATTTCTGGGTATCTTACTTGATTTTTCGCCTCTCATACCCACACCGACTCATTCCTCTGGGTATCACACTTGCTTTTTCTCTCCCATACCCACTCTGTCTCATTTGTCTGGGTATCACGCTTGTTTTTTGCCTCCCATACCCATACCGTCTCACTTCTCTGGGTATTACGCTTGTTTTTCGCCTCCCATACCCATACTGTCTCACTTCTCTGGGTATCACGCCTGTTTTTTCTCTCCCATACCCACACCAACTCACTTCTCTGGGTATCATGCTTGTTTTTCCTCTCTCATACCCACTACGTCTATCTTGTCAAAAATTGCTTAAGAACCAACAATAGCCCCAGCAAAAAGCTGGGGCTATTGTTTCAATTATTTTGGAATATTTTCAAAAATACTTAACCTCCAAACTTCGTCACTTTCCTATTTCTTACTCATATCCTTAGACTTCTGTACACAAGCTCTCTGTGCCTCGATTACTGCAGAGCGCAACCCATTTTTTTCTAGTTCTGCTACTGCTGCAATCGTCGTGCCACCCGGTGAACAAACAGCATCTTTCAGAACTCCCGGATGCTCTCCTGTTTCTAATACCATCTTTGCTGCACCAAGGACAGACTGCGCTGCAAATTTGTAAGCTTGTTTTCTTGGCATTCCATCAGCCACTGCTGCATCCGCCATTGCCTCAATAAACATATACACGTAAGCAGGCGAAGAACCGCTCACACCAATCACAGCGTCCATCATAGTTTCCGGCACAATCTCTGCTTTTCCAAAGCTTTCAAAAATCGCCATCACTTCCTGTATTTCTTCTTCGCCAACATGATTGTTTGGTGTCACTGCACTCATTGCTTCCCCAACAAGTGCCGGCGTATTTGGCATTGCGCGAACCAATTTTATCTCATGACCAAACATTTCTGTAATAGATGTCAACGTCTGACCTGCTGCAATGGATACGACAATTTGTCCTTCTTTGCAACAATCCCGGATTTCCGGAATAACCGTAGCAAAAACACCTGGTTTTACCGCTAAAAACAAAATATCTGCTTTTTTTGCCACTGTGGCATTGTCCGTCGTTGCAACAATGCCAAGTTCTTTTTCTATTTTTTCAACCGTCTCCTTTGTCCTTGCAGATGCCAGAATCTGCGATGGTGTATAAAGCCCTGCGGCAATCATACCGCCCATGATAGCTCTGCCCATATTTCCACTACCGATAAATCCAACTGTCTTTGCCATATTGTCCTCCTGCTTTTTATCATTTGCTCCATTTTACCACATTTGCCGTTCGATTTGAATGGCATGAAAAAGCCTAATATGTCAATCCAAAGTTCAGTTCGTAGTAATTGCCTGCCGCATCACGATATGCGTATGCCTTTCCATTCTCATCTTTGAATTCATCCGGCATATACAAATCCTTGTCATAGCCTGGCACATCATTCGGGCTGATACATCTGCCATCTGCTCCCACTTTGATGACAGCATCATTCTTTGGGAAGGTGATCGGAAGTTTACCCGTCGGAGCATATTTGCCAAAGATTACATCCATAATTGCCTCATCATAGGTATCAAATCCGACCGTCAAGGCATCTGAAATTGTTTCCACATTTCCCAATTCCCATGCAAGGGTCACATTGACATTAGATACAACCTTACCGCCATGTGCATGGATGCTTGCGGCGATTTCCTGCAGACGCTTCATACCGCTGACTGTCGTTTCCTTGTGGGTCGTAGCAAGTGGTCTGCAATTCTCATCCACATCGCAGACTTCCTTATCCTCACAAAGATCCAGCTCCAGATAGCCCGGTGTTGCAGAAAAATATGCGCCGGATGACGGATGTACCATCAGGATTGCAAGATCAGCTTCCTCGTAGGAGTCTGTCAACGTGCCATAACCGGCTGCTAATTCCCGTAAAGTCTGGTTCTCTTTTTCTGCCTGTTCTTTATTCTTATAAAATGCCTCGACATAAATCTTTTTACCGTTTGCATCATGCAAACCTATAATACAGCTTTACTTCCCAGCTGTAATTTTTATTCAGTTTCTCATAAAACATCTGTGCCTTTTCTACATAAACCGCTTTTACATGTTCATTGCATTCTTCTGTCACATAGTGCACATTTTCATTAGGATATCTTTTCTGCGCCTGAGCTTCCATTTCTTTCCCTATCTGAGAAACATAATCTGTAATATCTACCTTTGATGCATCAAATACTTTATCCTCGCATATCGCATAGCTAATTAGTTTTTCGTATGCTATAACTACTTCCGCATGCCCTTTGCTATTCAGAAAATCCGACTTCATTTCATAATAAATTTTAGTAGACTTTGATTCATCAAAGTATGATTGTTGCATTTCACATTGATAATAATCCTCTGTACAATTTCCCAGTGCCTCCGACATATTCATCCACATTCTCATATTAAATCGTGCCCAGAAATTCATTATCAATATTGCTACGAGTAAACTCAGCACGACCATTAGGACAATCTGTACTCCATGAAACGTTGCAGTTTCATCTAATTGTTCACGCAGTTTCTTCGCCTGCTCATCCGTTTTTATTTTCCTCATGCTTTTAAACTACCTCTTTCCCCGCTTGCAACAATCCTTCCCTTCCTCATTTTTACCAATTCCTTCATCACATGGCAAGCTTTTGGCTGAATCCTGCACATTTCTGGCTGAATTCTGTTCTTGTTGCATACTTTCTTTACGATATAATAAAAGAAAAAGATATCGGGAGATTCACTATGATTCATATTGGAATATGTGATGATGATTCTGTTTTCAGAAATCATCTGAAAGAAGAAATAGAAAAATATTTTACAAATACCATGCAAGACATCTGCTGTCATCTTTTCGAAGATGCTGAGCAACTATTTGCTGATGACATTACATCACTACAACTCTTGTTTTTAGACATACGCCTTCCCGGAAAATCCGGTCTGGAACTTGCGCAGACATTACAGACAAACGACGCTGCTTCCACACCAATTCTCATATTTATCAGTAGCCTTTCCAATTATGTCTTTGAGGCGATCCATTATGCACCATTCCGTTTTCTTAGAAAAGAATTTCTAGCAGAAGAACTACCAGAGGCACTAACTGCATTCTTGCAGAAATACCATGCCCCCAATGCATCAGTCTGCCAGATACAGCTTGTCGAAAAAGGCAGTTCTCACATGGTATCCTTACATGAGATACAATATTTAGAGATCAATTTGCACTATCTTGACTTTCATTGCACACAGCAGACCTATCATGTGCGTGGTAAATTATCCGCATATGAATCCATCCTATGCGAACATAATTTTTGTCGGATCAATCAGAGTTGCATGGTCAATCTTGATTATATCCGTGTGGTCTCCAATAGTTCCATCGTACTACGCAATGGGCAGGAACTATTCCTCTCACGCAGTTACAAAGCTGCTTTTCGTTCTGCATACTTAAAATTTGAAAGGAGCCAAACCCATGTCCTTACTATTTAATCTTTTCGAAATCCTCGCACTTATACTCACCTATGTCTTTTTCTGCCTGGTCGCAAATACCTTTTTTCAAAAGTCTCAACGCTATCATGACACATATTTGATATTTTTCGGAACTGTCGAAGTAATTCTCGGTCTGCTTCCGCCTACTATCCTGCCCAATACGGTCTTTTCTCTTCTATCCATGTTCCTATCTCTGCTTGTACTCCTATGTTGCTTTGATGGCACATTATGGAAAAAACTGACAATGCTGATTCTCTTTAACATCGTTGACCTGCTCGTTTCTAACATCATAACCAATCTGTTCCTGCTATCCGGTCACACAACTGCCAATATGTTATTTACAAAAGGCTCTTACCTACGCCTGTTATACTTGTTTGTCATCTATATGACCGAATTTGCCATCGTCTACTACCTGAACCATTTCCACACATTTTCTAATGTCCTCACACAAAAATCACTATGGATATCTTTTTTGTTTTTCTTCTGTGATTTTATCGTAGCCTTTCTGCTTCATATTATTTTGGTTTCTTTTGCCCCTAGGTTGCCATATCTCTATGGCATTTGCCTATCTATAGCATTGTGCCTGATTGCTACAACGCTCATGGGTCTTTATCTGTTGAAAGCGCAGGAACAAGAACAGGAAAACAGTATAGAAATGGCTCTCTTGAAATTGCAGTTACAGCAGCAAAAAGAACTTATTTTAGAAAGTGAAGAACATTATCAGCAATCTCGGATTTTGAAACACGATATCAAGCATCTTCTCCTCAATTACCGCATTTTATTGACAGAAGGGAAGCAGCAACAGGTTATGGATAATATCACCGAATTTATCTCTGATGCTCCGTCATCTTCGGACATTATCTATACCGATAATCAGCTGTTAAATACCCTCTTGCATGCAAAACAGCAACGCTGTCTTAAGGAAAATATTATCTTTGAGCAACACATTGTTTTAGATCCTTTATATGACAATATCCAAGTAATGATTCTCATTCTCAATCTATTGGATAATGCGATAGAGGCATCCTCAAAAGAACCTGCCGGCAATCGCCTGATACGATTTGAAATCATCCAGACCGAACAGAATATCAGTATTGTCTCCCAAAACAGAATATCTTCTTCCGTATTGGAACATAACCCTGATCTGCTATCAAAAAAGCCGCATTCTCACGAACACGGCTTAGGGTTAAAAAGTATTTCATTGTTGACCGAGCAATATCATGGTATGCTCGACATCTATGAGGAGCAAAACTTATTTTGCGTACATGTTTTGCTTCCATACTAGTCTTACGCTTCCAGCATCTTTTCCAAGGTTGCCACTTTTACACATACACAGAAGATCTCTGCAGCTGCCTTTAAGTCTTCCATGGTTGGATAAGATGGCGCAATACGGATGACAGAATCTTTTGGATCCTTGCCATATGGGAATGGCGCACCTGCCGGTGTCAGTACAACACCTGCCTCTTTCGCCAATCCAACAACACGTGTTGCACATCCATCGATCGTCTCATATGTGATAAAATATCCACCCTTCGGCTTAATCCAGGAACCGGCATCAAGACCGGCAAGTTCTCTTTCCAATGTCTCAAGCACCAGTTCAAAACGAGGGCGAAGAAGTGCTGCATGTTTTTCCATATGCTTTTCGATACCATCCTCATCTTTAAAGAAACGCACGTGGCGTAACTGGTTGACCTTATCAAATCCGATGGTCTGAATGGTGAGGGACTTCTTGATATCTGCAATGTTTGCTTCTGATGCAGCGATTGCTGATATACCACCACCGGCAAAAGAAACCTTAGAAGTAGAGCAGAACTCAAATACCATATCCGGATTTCCAGCCTTTTCACATTCCTCTAAAATGTTTAAAATCTTTCCTTCTTCTGCACCGTACAAATGATGCACCGCATAAGCATTATCCCAGAAAATACGGAAATCTTTTGCTGCCGGTTTTAAAGCTGCCATACGTCTTACCGTATCGTCGGAATATACAATACCCTGTGGATTGGAGTACTTTGGCACACACCAGATTCCCTTAATGGCATCATCTTTTGCCACCAATTCCTCTACCATATCCATGTCCGGTCCGTCAACTGTCATTGGCACATTGATCATTTCCACGCCAAAATGCTCTGTTACGGCAAAATGACGGTCATAGCCCGGCACTGGACATAAAAATTTCACTTTATCTAATTTTGCCCAAGGAGTCTCTCCCATATAGCCTAAAAGCATTCCGCGGGCAACCATATCATACATTGTATTCAGACTGGAATTTCCACAGACGATAACCTGTTCCGGTTTTACTTCCATGATGCCGGCCATGAGACGCTTTGCCTCCGGAATTCCATCCAGGCCACCATAGTTACGGGTATCCAGACCATTTTCTGCCTGCATTAAGGATTCTGCATCAATAGCATTCAAAAGTCCCATTCCCAAATCCAACTGTTCCGTTGATGGCTTTCCACGTGACATATCAAGTTTCAGGCCTTTGTCCTGATACTCTTTGTAGGTCTGACGTACCTTTGCCAGTTCTTCCTGCAACTGTTCTTTTGTCATGTCTGCATATGTTTGCATGATATTTTTTCCTCCTACTGCTTGTTTCTTTATTAAATAAACTTTGCCGACCGCTGTCATCGCCCGCAAAGGTCATTTCTTCTCTACTCCGCTTCTCTGCGGATTCTTTCTAAATGTTCCCGGATTTTCTTTTCATATCCCATCTCTGTAGGCTCATAAAACTGCGTTCCTACCAATGCATCCGGCAGATATTGCTGCTGCACATAATGATTTTTAAAATCATGCGCATATTGATAGCCAAGACCATGCCCCAGTTTTCCCGCAGATTTGTAATGAGAATCCTGTAAATGTGTCGGAATCGGTGGTGTCTGTCCATTCGCCACCATCTGCATAGCTGCGCCAATCGACAAATAGGACGCATTACTTTTTGGTGCACAAGCCACGTAATTTACTGCCTGCGCCAGAATAATCTGACTTTCCGGCATACCAATACGCTCCACTGCCTGCGCTGCCGCAACAGCCACTTGTAACGCCTGCGGATCTGCATTTCCGACATCTTCGGATGCGCAAATCATGATGCGCCTTGCAATAAACTTCACATCCTCGCCTGCATAAAGCATCCGCGCCAGATAATAAATGGCTGCATCCGGGTCAGAGCCCCGCATACTTTTGATAAAAGCAGAAATCGTATCATAGTGATTGTCACCACTCTTATCATATTTCACAACACGTCTTTGAATGCATTCGCTCGCAACAGATAATGTAATATGAATTTTCCCGTCCGTGGATGGCTCCGTCGTCAATACGCCCAGCTCAATTGCGGTAAGTGCACTTCTGGCATCTCCATTTGCCATATCACTCAAAAAATCAAGCGCGTCATCATCAATGGTAGCTCCATAAGAGCCAAGACCTTTTTCCTGATCCTGCAATGCACGCAGCAACAGTTTCTTGATGTCATCCTGGGATAACGGCTTTAATTCAAAGATAATCGAGCGGGACAAAAGCGCTCCGTTGACCTCAAAATAAGGACTCTCCGTCGTTGCTCCCACCAGAATAATGGTTCCATCCTCTACAAATGGCAAAAGATAATCCTGCTGTCCTTTGTTAAACCGATGAATCTCATCGATAAACAAAATCGTCTTTTTTCCATACATGCCACGCATATTTTTGGCGTTTTCCACCACCTGCTCCATGTCCTTCTTACCGGCTGCTGTCGCATTGATGGAAGTAAACTCTGCACTCGTTGTATGTGCGATCACTTTTGCAAGCGTCGTCTTCCCGGTTCCCGGTGGTCCATAAAAAATAATGGACGATATCTTATCCGCCATAATAGCGCGATACAAAAGTTTATCCTTGCCTATGATATGCTGTTGTCCGACCACTTCATCCAAGGTCGTCGGTCGCATACGGGAAGCTAGTGGTGATTCTTTTTTCCCATTTTCCTGTCGCATATAATCAAATAAATCCATAATCCCTCCGAAATTGCATTTTAAAACGCAATATCTTGCATATTAGCTTGCATCTTTCTTGATTTTTCTTGCATTTTCGTTTTAAAATGCAGGATTTCACATCCGATTATGCATTCCACCTAATAAGATACTAAAATTTCACAGAAAGTACAAGTCTTTTGTTATATAAATTTCTGACTGCACTCATATCTTGCCCATATTACGGCTCCACCAACTGATCTACGGTGACAAATGTATACCCCATCTCCCGCAAAACCGGAATCAGCTGTCTTACGGCTTCTACCGTCGTCGGATAAGCGTCGTGCATTAAAATAATATCATTTTCCTTAACATTTTTCACTACTTCCGCGTAAATCCGCTCAGTGTTCTGGCTCTGCCAATCCAACGTGTCCACATGCCAAAAGACCCAGAACATGCCTGTGCGCTGTTCTAAGGATTCATTTTTGCAGCCATACGGCGGACGGAAAAATTGTGGACGAACACCAGTTAAGTTTTCCAGTAAATCATTTGTTTTTCCGATTTCTGTCAACATCTCCGCTTCAGAAACCTCACATACATTGGTATGCGAATAGGTGTGGTTTCCAATCAAATGCCCTGCCTCATGCACTTCTTTTACAATCTCGGGATAGATTTCCGCTTCTTTGCCCATCATAAAAAAAGTTGCCTTGACATCCGCCTCAGAAAGAACCGCAAGTATTTCCTGCGTATACAAAGGATGTGGCCCATCATCAAATGTCAGAGCAATTTTCTTTTTCTCCTTTTCCTGCTCATTGCACGCATCTGCCCCTTGCTCACATCCGGCATCCGCAGCCGTACTTTGCCACATTTTTTCTGCTTTTTGATACACGCACACCTGCCATAGCAGGCTGGCACCGATTCCTGCCACACACAATGCATACATCCATATTTTTGTCTTTTCCATAAAAAAAGCCAGCCCTGACTTTTTGCCAAGACTGGCTTTACTCATCTTCTTCATATTATAAGCTATGAAGGATTTGTTTTTTTATGCCTCATGCTTTACCACTGCAGTAAGTTCGCTTCCTGCCACATCAATATAAATGACATCGCCCATCTCCACTTCATCTGCCAAAATACATTTTGCTGCCATCGTCTCCACGTATTTCTGCAAATAACGTTTGAGTGGTCTTGCACCGTAAACCGGGTCGTATCCATGATCTACAATATAGGCTTCTGCTTCCGGAGAAAGCTGTACACGTATCTCACGATCTGCAAGACGTTCATTCAATTCCTGCATCAAAAGCGTAACAATATGACCAATATTATCCTTGGTAAGTGGCTTGAAGAGAATGGTCTCATCCAGACGGTTCAAAAATTCCGGTCTGAAATGCTGCCGCAGTTCGTTCATGACCGCTTCCTCTGCCTCCGGTCTGATGTTGCCATTTTCATCAATACCATCGAGCAAATAAGAAGATCCAAGGTTACTTGTCATAATAATAATCGTATTTTTAAAATCGACCGTTCTTCCCTGCGAATCGGTAATACGTCCGTCATCCAATACCTGTAAAAGTACATTAAAGACATCCGGATGCGCTTTTTCCACCTCATCAAATAGAACAACGGAATACGGTTTTCTGCGGACAGCCTCCGTCAATTGACCGCCTTCGTCATAACCTACATATCCTGGAGGCGCTCCAATCAGACGAGATACCGAATATTTCTCCATATACTCACTCATATCCAGACGCACCATATTGTTTTCATCGTCAAAAAGACTTGCTGCAAGCGTTTTTGCTAGTTCTGTCTTACCGACACCTGTAGGTCCTAAGAATAAGAACGAACCAATTGGCTTATCCGGATCTTTGATACCGGCTTTTGAACGAATGATAGCCTCGCTGACTTTCGTCACACCTTCGTCCTGACCAATCACACGTTTGTGAAGCTCATCAGCCAGATGCAGTGTCTTATTGCGTTCACTCTCATTGAGCTTTGCAACCGGAATTCCCGTCCAGCGGGAAATGATACGTGCAATCTCTTCCTCCGTAACACTTTCGTGTACGAGACTCATATCTTTATTCTTAATCAGTTCTTCTTCCTGCTCCAATTGTTTTTCGAGCTGTGGCAGCTTGCCATACTGCAATTCTGCTGCTTTTTCCAGATCATAATTCTGCTGTGCAATCTTAATCTCATTGCGCAGGCTCTCTAATTCCTCACGCAGCTGTGAAACTTTTTCCACTGCATGTTTCTCATTATCCCATTGTGCCTTCTGACCGGAGAATTTTTCACGCAGCTCGGAGAGTTCCTTCTGCAGGTTCTCCAGACGTTCCTGACTAAGGTGATCGTCTTCTTTTTTGAGAGCCGTCTCCTCAATCTCCAACTGCATAATACGACGGTTGAGTTCATCCAGCTCTGTTGGCATGGAATCAAGCTCTGTCTTAATCAGAGCACATGCCTCGTCGACCAGATCAATCGCTTTATCCGGCAAAAACCGGTCTGTAATATAACGATTAGATAACGTAGCTGCTGATACCAGTGCACCATCCGTAATCTTAACACCGTGGAATACTTCATATCTGTCCTTTAAACCACGCAAAATGGATATGGTATCTTCTACCGATGGTTCATCCACCATAACCGGTTGGAAACGACGCTCCAACGCAGGGTCTTTCTCGATATATTCCCGATACTCATCCAACGTTGTCGCACCAATACAGTGTAATTCACCACGCGCAAGCATTGGTTTTAACATGTTGCCTGCATCCATAGCGCCATCTGTTTTGCCGGCTCCCACAATCGTGTGCAACTCATCAATAAAGAGGATGATTTCACCATCGGAGTTTTTAATTTCATCCAATACGGCTTTTAAACGTTCCTCAAATTCACCACGATATTTTGCACCGGCAACCAATGCTCCCATATCAAGAGCAAAAAGCTTTTTATCTTTCAGTCCTTCCGGCACATCACCACGGACAATACGCTGCGCCAGGCCTTCTACAGCTGCCGTCTTACCTACACCGGGTTCACCGATCAGCACCGGGTTATTTTTTGTCTTACGTGACAAAATACGAACCACATTCCGGATCTCAGCATCTCTGCCAATGACCGGATCCAGCTTCTGCTCACGCGCACGCTCCACCATGTCATAACCATACTTTTCCAGCGTATCATAGGTTGCTTCCGGATTGTCCGTCGTCACTCTCTGGTTACCACGCACCGTCGAAAGCGCCTGTAAAAAGCGGTCTCTTGTAATGCCATATTCATGGAACAAATCTTTGATGGCACGGTTCGGATAACGAATCAGTGCAAGGAAAAGATGCTCTACGGAAACGTATTCATCTCCCATAGCCTTTGCTTCATCCTCTGCATGGATGAGCACCTGATTTAAGTCTTTTCCCACAAACACCTGACCACCGGAAACCTTCGTTCTTGCTTCCAGACGACGTGTTGCATTTTCTTTGAAATGCTCCAGCTGGATTTCCATTTTTTCTATCATCTGTGGAATCAGACCATCTTCCTGTTGTAAAAGAGCAACCAGCAAATGTTCCTGTTCAATTTCCTGATTGCCATATTCATATGCCAATTTTTCACAGTCCTGCACTGCTTCCATTGACTTTTGGGTAAACTTCTGAATGTTCATATCTGTCACCTCCCATAATGGTATCTTATCACGCCGATGCTTTTTCTGCACCTGCATATTCTCTTAATTTTTGTTTTGCTGTTTCGTTCAAATGCTTTGGCACTAAAACTTCCACCGTCACATACTGATCTCCATGGACTTTGCTGTTTCGCATGGAAACAATGCCTTTATTTTTCAAACGTATCTTACTTCCGGATTGCGTTCCTTCTTTAATCTTACACTCTACATCACCATAAAGCGTTGTCACACGTGCCACACCACCTAAGGCAGCTGTTGCAAACGGGACATGCACAACCGTGTAAACATCCATGCCTTCACGCCGGAATCCCGGTTTTTCCAATACATGCACATGCAAAAGCAAATCACCATTTTTGCCGCCGCCCATACCGGGCTGTCCTTTTCCCGCCAGACGAACGGTTTTGCCTTCATCAATTCCTGCCGGGATGTGCACTGCGAGTGTCTGTGGCTGTCTGCCGGATGGATCAGAAATCGTAATCTGCTTATCACATCCAAAGGCAGCATCATCAAACGAAATGGTAATCTCAGCACGCAAATCCTCTCCTTTTCTTGCGCGATTGCCATAGCCTCTTGTTCCGCCACCGAAGCCACTGGTACGGTTGCCGCGAAAGGCTCCACCAAAAAGGTCGTCAAAAATATCGCCCATGTCGCCCATATCGCCACCTTCAAAATGGAATTCCATGCCATCGCCATTCCGATAAAAGCCTTTTTTGCCGAATCCCTGTCCAGAGAATCCTCGCGCCTGATTCGGATCAAAGCCTTCGCTAAAAGCTGCGTGACCAAACTGATCGTATAATTTTCTTTTTTCTTTATCGCTCAAAACGTCGTAAGCTTCCGTAATTTCTTTAAACTTCTCTTCTGCGTCCGCATTACCGGCATTGGTATCGGGATGGTATTTTTTTGCCAATCGCCGAAATGCCTTTTTGATTGTGCTTTCGTCCGCTTTCCTGTCGACGCCTAAGACTTCATAATAATCTCTCTTGGCAGACATCCCAACTCACCTACTTTCTCACCTGCACATAGCATCCTTTTGCAATATGTTGCGTCGCTTTTTTTCTTGCAAGAAGGCTGGCTACAATCTGCAGCCAGCCTCCTTTCTCATCACCGATTACTCAATGGCAATCGTCTTTTTCTCTTCTACCTTCGGCTGGGCTTCCTTCTTTGGAATATCCAACTTCAATGTACCGTTCTCAAATTTTGCCTTGATATCTTCATGGGTGATCTCTTCACCTACATAGAAGCTACGCTGGCAACTGCCACTGTAACGTTCCTTGCGGATGTACTTGCCATCCTCGGATTTCTCCTCATCATTGCTCGTTGTTGTGGCACTGATAATCAGATAGCCATCTTTCAATTCTGCATTTACATTTTCCTTGCTATATCCAGGAAGATCAATCACCACTTCATAACCTGTCTCAGTTTCTTTAACATCTGTCTGCATCAGATTGTTCTTTGTGCTCGCTGCACTCTTTCTCTCCTGTGGAAAAACAAAGAAATCATCCATAAAATCATTTCCAAAAATACTAGGCATTAACATAAGTCATCGCTCCTTCCATATCATTAAAACTATTGTTTACTATATTGTTATGTTTTAACGTCTTTTCTTTTGACAATTATGTTATATCACCTTTATTAGCACTCGTCAATAGTGAGTGCTAATATTTTTTGAAAATTCACAAAATCGTCACATATTTCTTTTGAAATAGAAAAATCCCCAGGCAGCAACTGCTGTCTGAGGATTCCTATTCTCTTTTTATGCGACCACAGTGTGTTCTGCAATATAGTTCTCCACCTGATTTCTCGGAATATCAAGAACCGCAGCAATCTCAGAATATAACTGCATCTCCACTAATTTCATGTAGCGTTCATCCAGCGCCGTCATCTTCTTGCCTTTATCAATCCGCTCTTTTCCACGCTGGTGTACTGTCTTTAACAAGCTAACCCAACGCTTTCCATCTAAACTGCGAATGCAGTCTTTATATTCGTTTTCACGCAACCGATCATTGGCAACCGTAATCAAATCAATCTGTGGCATTTCTCTCAGCAATGCCATAATATCGTCCTTTGTCATAACACGACGAATCGAAAGCTTTGAATTATCGACCGGTGCGTACATGATGCTCGTCTTGTCTGTCGTCGGCGCCAAATAATAATACTGCCGGTCTTTTGGCACATTTGGCATATCCAACGTATCAATCCGGACAATCTCGCACACACCATGGTGACCATACATAACACGTTCGCCCACTTCAAACATTTTGACACATCCTTTCCCAAATTTTGACAACTCCTATGAGCCCGCAAAGTTTACACACATTTTACTTCGTTATAAACCTATTTTATCAACTTTTGCGAAAAAATGTAAGAGCGAATTTTAAATTTGTGTCATCACAAAGATGTCGTAAACAGCCTTAATTGCGTTCTCAAAGTCATTGTTGCTGACACCGATGATGATGTTCAACTCAGAAGAACCCTGATCAATCATTTTGACGTTGATATTTGCATGTGCAAGTGCTGAGAAGATTCTTCCTGCAGTACCACGGGTTGATTTCATACCACGTCCCACAACGGCAATCAATGCCAGATCTGCTTCCAGATCAATGATATCCGGATTTACGAGACGACGGATAGAAGAAATCACCTGCTGCTCTTTTCCTTCGAATTCTTCCTGATGTACAAAAACTGTCATGGTATCAATACCGGATGGCATATGTTCAATGGAAATACCATTCTCCTCAAATGCTTCCAGCGCTTTACGACAGAATCCTACTTCTGAGTTCATCATATCCTTATCGATATTGACTGCGACAAATCCCTTCTTGCCGGCGATACCGGTAATCGTATAATCTGCCTTTTGACAGGTGCTTTCTACAATCATAGTTCCCGGTTCTTCCGGCGCATTGGTATTCTTAATATTGATTGGAATACCAGCCTTACGCACTGGGAAAATAGCATCTTCATGAAGTACAGATGCGCCCATGTAAGAAAGCTCGCGCAATTCTCTGTAAGTAATCACTCTGATTGGCTGTGCGTTCTCTACAATTCTAGGATCTGCTACCAGACATCCGGAAACATCCGTCCAGTTCTCATATACGCTGGCATGTACGGCCTTCGATACGATTGATCCTGTAATATCAGATCCACCTCTTGAGAATGTCTTTACATTGCCGTCGATGTCACTTCCATAAAATCCCGGAATCACAGCCTTTTCCACATGCGAGAGACGTTCCGCCATCACCTTATCTGTTTTATAATCGTCAAAGTTACCATTCTCGTCAAAGAAGATTACTTCTGCCGCATCAATGAACTCATAGCCTAAGTAATTTGCCATAATGATACCATTTAAATACTCACCACGGCTGGCTGCATAATCTTCTCCGACTTTGTCTTCGAATTTTTCTGCGATTATTCTGAATTCGTCTTCCAGAGAAAGGGTCAGATTCAGTCCATTGATAATGGAATTGTAACGTTCCTTAATTTTTTTCAGTGCACCCTTAAAGTCTTCCTCTGCTTCTGCTAATGCATAACAGGAATAAAGCATATCTGTTACTTTCGTATCCTTTGCATTACGTTTTCCCGGCGCACTCGGCACAACATAACGACGTGTCTCATCCGCGCGGATAATATCTCCTACCTTGGCAAACTGTGCTGCACTTGCCAGGGAACTTCCACCAAATTTTACTACTTTGACCATTGTTTTACTCCTTAACACTTGTGTATATATAAAAACCGTCCAATCAAATCAGATGCTTTCTATATCTTATACTGTTTCATCCATCGTTGCTACAATATATCCGCTCTCGATTATAGCATATTCTGTCAAGTGCACGCAATGGAAAAGCTTTTCGGTTATTCCTTCTGGTTATTCCTGTACGATACGATTGTATGTCCGGGCAGTCATCAGATACACCAGCACATAGATGATACCAAATACCACAAAACAGCCAACCATACATGCGACCAAAAGCGTTGTATTACGCATATTAAAGAGTGACAACATGCGGCAGATAATCGGGAAAGCAAAACAGGTATGAATGCAGGCAGTCACAAGCGGCAGGAAAAATACAGTTAATACCTGGGAACGAATGGCAGAGGATACTTCCTCATGCGTCATACCAACCTGCTGCATAATATGAAATCGTTTCCGATCATCATAGCCTTCCGATAGCTGTTTATAATAAATGATCAAAACCGTTGCTATCAGAAAGAGCACACCGAGAAATGCACCCGTAAAGAACAAACCACCATAAACAGCATTCATTGCTTTCTCATTCACTTTTCGGTTTTCCACAGAAAAGCTGCTCATGTTTGCGGATGGATACGTTTGTATTTTCTTATAAAGTTCCCATTGCTGATCAGCATTTCCATCAATATCAATGCCATAATATGATCTCAACTCGTTAAAACTGTCATCATACTGATATGGTATGTGCTCTGCTATTTGCTCTACCGCTGCTTCATCCGGGAAAACAATGTAATATCCACTTGACATATAAGATGCCAATATGCCATTGCAAGGTGCCTTTTTCACTTCTTTTACACGATAGCTCTGTCCCATAATCTCAATCGTATCTTTTCCATAGTGTTCATGAGCCGCATATACCAAAACCTCTCCCGGTTCCAACGTCTCCTTTGTATGCATGCTCTTATTATAATCTTCCAGATTCATGCAAAACAAGATTCTATCAGACATTCCCCTGGCAGTCGCATCCGCTTCAAATGCATTTCCCTGTCTTCGGGTATAAATAATACAACCGCGTGCATATATTTCATCCTTGACATCACAGCCGGTTTCCTTTGCCATCTGATGAATGGCTTCTATCATCTTTTGATCGTCACTGCGACTTGTACCGGAAACATAACACATGTTCTGCATCGGATAACGCGTATATAAAATATCGTGCATACTAAACATCATGGAAGATGTCGTCGAAATCATCACAAGCACCATGGTAGAAAGTACGCAAATGTGAGCCAACCCTACGGCATTTTGCTTCATTCGGTACATCATACCGGAAACACTCACAAAATGATTTGTCTTATAATAGAAGCTTTTCTTCTTTTTCAGTAATTTTAGTAACGCAATACTTCCCGCTGTAAACAGCAGATATGTGCCAAAAATGACGCAGAGAACGGCTACAAAAAACATAGCAACTGCAGACACCGGATCTTCTATTTTCAGCGAAATAGTATAGCCTGTCGCCAAAAGTATAAATCCAAGAATGGCAAGCAGCCATTTTGCATGTGGCTCTTTTTCCCCCATGTCGGTACCATGTAACAGTTCAATCGGCGATGTCGCATGAATTTGTGCGATATCATAAAAATAATTTAGCGCCATTATGGCAACAAACAAGAGCACCGTATGTCCGATTGCAAGTGGCGACACAAAAAAGCCAAGCGGAACCGAAAAGCCTACCATGCGTATCAGAACGGCATACAAAAGTTTATCCAAAAGCATGCCAAAAAGGATTCCTGCGAAAAGTCCTATCACAAGTACACCTAAGCTCTCCCAGAACAAGGTAATTGCCAGATGTTTTTTCTCTAAACCAAGCATATGGTAAACACCAAACTCTTTTCTTCTCTGCTTGATTAAAAAGCTGTTCGTATATAGCAAGAAAATCACAAGAAAAATCCGGACAACCCAGCAGGCAAATGTCAAAATAGAATTCATCGTATTAAAACCGAGCATATTCTCAAATCCCGGATTGAGTGCCAGCGATTGTATAATGTAAAACATTGCCACCGCAGCAATTACACTGAGTATATAGGGCGCATATATTTTCCCATTCTTTTTCATATTCGTTTTTGCCAGCTGGCGGTAAAATCCTTTACTCATTTTCATCACCGCCTGTCGTCAAGAGTGTCAGTGTATTGGCAATCTTTTGATACATTTCCTCATTCGTACTGTTGCCACGATACAACTGATGAAACACTTCGCCATCCTTAATAAACAAGACACGACTTGCATGCGATGCCGCTTTGGTCGAATGGGTTACCATCAAGATCGTCTGCCCTGCCGCATGTAACTCCGAGAACACCTGCAGTAATTCATCGGTTGCCTTCGAATCCAAAGCTCCTGTTGGCTCATCTGCGAGAAGCAGTTTGGGATCCATCATGAGTGCACGTGTCACTGCCGCACGCTGTTTCTGTCCACCAGACACTTCATATGGAAATTTATCTAAAACATCCTCTATGCCCAGTCTTTTTGCCAGAGGCTCTGCTTTTGCCTTCATCTCTTCTGGTTTTTTCCCTGCGAGCACCATTGGTAAATAAATGTTATCTCTCAAAGAAAAGGTATCCAACAAATTAAAATCCTGAAATACAAATCCCAAATGGTCACGACGGAATTTGGAAATTTCTTTTTCCGGTAAATCGGTAACATCACATCCATTTAAGAGAACGCTGCCACTTGTTGGTCGGTCGAGCGCCGCCAAAATATTCAAAAGTGTTGTCTTACCACTTCCGGATTCTCCCATAATTGCCACGTATTCTCCCTGCTCCACAGAAAAAGAAACATCCCATAATGCTTGCACCTGATTTCCGCCAAGACGCGTTTTATATATCTTTTCCAGACAATTTACTTCTAACATAGCCATATTTTCCTCCTGTCTTACACGCATAAACGTTCATCATCTGCGTGTATGCTGCCTTTCTGGTTACAAGCATACTTTAACAAAAGCCCTATAAGTCAACCATCGAATCGTGTGACATATAAGGCTTCTTATGTGACATTTTTGTAAGATAGCAAAAATTATTCTATTACCCGCTCTTCTCTGCGAAGATCCAGCGTAACGGTTGTTCCCTCGCCCACAGTTGATGTCAATGAAATACCATGATGCAGCCGGTCCATTGTCCGTTTACATAAATATAATCCCAGCCCGGTGGATTTGTGATCTGCTCTGCCATTATACCCCGTATATCCTTTTTCAAAAACGCGTGGCACATCTTCAGGTGCAATCCCAATTCCTGTGTCACGAATAGTAAGAAGTTCCGGCGTTTCCATGGCAATGGTTACACTTCCATGATTTGTATATTTGAGTGCATTGGAAAGCACCTGCTCTAACACAAAACAAAACCATTTTTCATCGGTAAGCACATGTGCTGCGACGGTATCATAACAGATTGCAATCTTTTTTTGCACAAAAACAGACGCATATTTACGGATGGTCTTTCGTATCATCTCATCCAAATCATACGCATCAAAAACAAAGTCCGTTCCCGATTCCTCTAATCTTGTAAAATGAAGAATCATCTCTACATATTCTTCCATACGGAAAAGCTGCAGTTGCAGTTGTCTACTTTCTGGTGTGTCTTCCTTTTGCAACAGCATATTCATCGCTGCCATCGGCGTCTTCACCTGATGCACCCACGTCGTATAATACTCCTGTCTTTCCTTTGCGGCGTTCTGCATTTGTTCTGCCTGTTTACAGTAGCGTTCCGTAAGCTGATCCAGCAAATCAAGATACTCTTTTTCTACCGGATCATTCGTTTCAAACAGACACAATTCCCGGCTTCCCATATTCTGCGCAATCTGTTTTCTTTTTTCTTCTTTCTCGCGAAAATGCAGAAAATCATGCACCATAAAAAGCAATACCAAAACAGTTGCCAGACTGCTTCCATACAAAACGCTCTCCAGTGCCTGACCATAAAGCATCTGAATCAAGATAGGAACAATGCAAAGAAGCAGCCATATACAGACATATCCACGGCGATATTGTAAATATCTTTTCATATGACCTCCTATTCCAATGGCAAAAGATAGCCGGCGCCAACCTTTGTCACAATATAGTCATGAAGGCCAATGCCGTCTAATTTTTTACGCAGGCGATTCACATTGACGGTCAGCGTGTTTTCCTCTACATAATCATCCATCTGCCACAGACGCATCATAAGCGTATCACGACTGACGATTTCACCTTTGTGCTCCATCAATGTCTGCAAAATGCGAAATTCATTCTTTGTCAGTTCGATTTTCTGACCATCATAGGTAATGGTAGAATCCATCAATCCCAGCATCAGACCCCGATGCTCCAACATAGGAAGCTGGTTTCCCATGTCATATGTCCGCCGAAGCATTGCAGTGATTTTTGCCATCATCACATCCAGATCGATGGGCTTTGCCAGGAAATCATCTCCCCCCATATTCATTGCCATAACAATATTCATATTATCAGAAGCTGACGATAAGAATACGACCGGCACTTGCGAAACCTGGCGGATCTGCGTACACCAGTGATATCCATTAAAAAAAGGAAGCATGATATCCATCAAGACAAGATGTGGGTCGTACGCCGTAAATTCTGTCATAACATTTTGAAAATGCTCTACAATCCTGGCTTCATTGCCCCAGGACTCTATCTTTTCTTTCATGGCGTTTGCCATTGTTGGATCATCTTCCACAATAAATATACGATACATTGCCGTCCTCTTTCTCTCTGATTTTAACCCATTATTAGGCGTTAGCGAAACGCCTCAATCCTTGCAGACCAGCTTCCAAATTTTTTATTTAAATGCAAACCAGCTTCTATTAACTCTTTTGACTTAAATCTGCAATAATCTACAAGCCTCTTATGATACCCAAGTAATCCTGTCTTTGGTCTACAACTGCATATACAATAACCTGTTTCTTATTGTCATCGACCTTATAAAACACAATATCTTTTTCCAAAATAAGAACCATGTATCCTTGACGCTTTAGCACGTTGTACTTCGGTTCTACACCAATATATGGATCGTCCCCAAGATTCATGATAGACTCTTCAAGATAATCCAGCTTTTCCAAAGCCACATCCGTTCCTGAATTTTCCGCAATATAAAGAACAATTCTTCGAATCAGGGAATCTGCTGTGTCTGTTCTTATAACTTTGTACTTCAAGCCTCTCCCTCCTCAAGAATACTTCTTAAGTCGTCAAACGTATCCTTTATCGGTGCTATTCTTCCGTACTTAACATCTTCATCTGCTTCTGCAAGAATCTCTAAAAGTTCAATTCTTGCCTTCATTCTTTTGTACCCTTCGTATGAGAGCGAAACCGTATCCCCTCTTCCATTTACCGTAATAATAACTGCTTCATTATCCTCACGACACTGTTTGGAAATTTCATTATAATGATTTCTCAAATCCGCAGACGGCCTAATCACTTCTTGCTGTATAAACATAATTATCACCTCCGTTTTGCATAGACATATTATATCATCGTTTGTCTATGCAGACAATGTCTTGGTTGTAAAGTGATCAGCTTTTTCTGGAATCCTCTATGCTTCTTATGCAATTTTTAACAAGATAGCCGTAGTGGGTATGGAACGTGGAAATGCTCGTGCGATACCCAGACATGCATGGCACAGTGGGTATGAGATGCTGAAATGCTAGTGCAATACCCAGACATGCATGGCACAGTGGGTATAGAACGCTGAAATGCTAGCGCAATACCCAGACATGCATGACAGCATGGGTATGAGATACTGAAATGCTAGCGCAATACCCAGATATCTTTGGTGACGTGGGTATCGGACGCAAAATACTAGTGCGATACCCAGTCAGCTATGGTACAGTGGGTATGAGACGCTGAAATGCTAGCGCAATACCCAGACATGCATGGCACAGTGGGTATGGAACGCGGAATGCTAGCGCAATACCCAGTCAACTTTGGCAACATGGGTATGGAACGCTGAAATGCTAGTGCGATACCCAGTCATACATGGCGGCATGGGTATGGCACAAGATATTTGCATGCTTAATACCCAGAAACGTAAGTCAACACGGATATTGTGAAGAGGAAATTTTGTTAAACATCAAAAATCCCCACAGAGAAAATCTCTGCGGGGATGACATAGTATTTATGTTGTAATTTAAAATTCTTAGCCTCGCACTAAATTCAAACTTCGCTTACGCTCGTTCTCATTAAGTTGCTTTCGGCCTATCTCTGCACGCGGGCTCCGGCACCACCCATGATTGCTTCTACTTCCTTCTTGCTAGCCATAGTGGTATCACCAGGTGTTGTCATAGCAAGTGCACCATGTGCTGCACCATAGTTAACAGCCAACTCTGCATCGCCTGTTGTCATAAGACCATAAATCAATCCAGATGCGAAAGAATCTCCGCCACCTACACGGTCCATGATTTCAAGTCCCTTGTAATCCTTAGCCTTATGGATTTCACCATCTGCCCAGCAGATTGCACTCCAGTCATTTACAGTTGCAGTCTTAACTTCACGAAGTGTTGTAGCAACAGCCTTGAAGTTAGGATATGTCTTAGCTGCTTCGTTGATCATCTTCTTGTATCCGTCAAGGTTGAGTTCCTTTAAGTTCTCATCGTTTCCTTCGATTTCAAATCCAAGACATGCTGTGAAGTCTTCTTCGTTACCGATCATAACGTCAACGTATTTTGCGATTTCCTTGTTCACTTCCTGAGCCTTAGCCTGTCCGCCAATAGCACTCCACATAGATGGACGGTAGTTCAAATCGTAAGATACGATGGTACCATACTTCTTAGCAGCCTTAATTGCAGCGATAACAGTCTCGCATGACTGCTCTGAAAGTGCTGCGTAGATACCGCCTGTATGCAACCAACGAGCTCCAAGCTCGCCAAAGATGTAATCAAAATCAAAATCTTCCGGTGTAGCCTTTGCAATTGCTGTGTTTGCACGGTCAGAGCATCCTACTGCACCACGGATACCAAATCCACGCTCTGTAAAGTTGATACCATTACGGCAAATTCTACCAATACCGTCTGTATCCATCCACTTAATTAAAGATGTATCAACACCACCCTGAAGGATGAAGTCTTCCATTAACATACCAACTTCGTTGTTTGCAAATGCTGTAATCACACCTGTGTTCATTCCAAAGCATCTACGTAAACCGCGGACTACATTGTACTCTCCGCCGCCTTCCCATGCACGGAACTGTCTTGCTGTACGAATTCTGCCTTCGCCTGGATCCAGACGTAACATTACTTCTCCCAAAGAAACTGCATCAAACTTACACTCATTTGCTGGTCTTAAATTTAAATCCATTTTTCTTCTCCTTTTATTTCATCATTACGATGTCTGCCTAGCATTTGCTTTGCGTAGACATCTTATTCTACAAACTTTACAAGATGGAGTATAACACGAATTTTGAACCTTGTTTTACTTTTCCCCTAACACCACAACTTGTGCAATGTTTTCCACAAAATTTGCAATCCGCACCTCGCCAAATCGCCTGCGCAGAGGGCGCCGCCTTACGGGGTGGAGGCTTTCGCAGAACCGGTGTTTCCCAGAAAAGCAGATTTACGTTATCTATAAAAACAGTCTTTGCAAAGTTCTACAACTTCGCAGGATGATGTTCGCCTACTACAGATATGCATGCAGAATGCATTAGAGTTTCTTAGGGCTTGCCGATACACTGTCAACGCGGGTACATGGACGCACCCGCGAGACGCAACCGAACAAGGACGTTCGTTTGCGTCGGTTGACATAAGTATATATGACAACAAGCAAGTCCTTAGAAACTCTTATAAAGGATGCCCTGCATATCTGTAGTAGGCGGACACATCCGCGAAGCAGTAGAAGCTGTGCAAAGATTTGCGAAAAAAAGAGCTGCCCAAGTTGGACAGCTCTTTGAAAAATTTTATAAATTTCCTGCGGATTACTCAGTAATGTCAGCATACATGAAGTACCAGTATCCGTTAGATGCATGCCATGCACCTGTAACCTTGTCGCTCATGAGATAGAAATCATTGTAGTATGCAACTGGGATACATGCAGCATCATCCATAAGCATATCTTCTGCTTCATGAAGTGCTGCAGAACGCTCTGCTGCGTCTGTAGTTGTTCTAGACTTCTCGATTACTGCATCGAATTCAGGGTTGCTGTATTTACCATCGTTGTTACCATTGTCTGTTGTGAACAGTTCAAGGATGTTAGATGGATCAGAGTAGTCACCTACCCAACCATTACGAGATGACATGTAATCACCATTACGACGCATTGGTGTGAAGGAAGCCCATTCTACGATTTCTACATCAACATCAATACCAAGTTCGCCCCAAGCCTTCTGTAAGTACTCAGCAACTACCTTATGATATCCTGAATCATTTGTAGAATATGTGATCTTTGGAATTCCCTTTCCATCAGCATATCCAGCTTCTTTCAAGAGATCCTTTGCCTTCTGAAGGTTTGCATCATAATCTGTTGTGCTGATATATTCCTTACCGCCATTAGCGTTCTCAGAGAAATCAGAACCATCTGTATCTTTCCATCCTGGTCCTACAAGATTACCAGCTGGAGAATATGTTCCCTGCATCAAAGTGTTAGCAACATAGTCACGATCGATAGCAAGTGAAAGTGCCTGACGAACCTGCTTGTTGTTAAATGGCTCTTTCTGAAGGTTCAAGCTTAAGTAGTATGTTCCGATGATTGGCTCTACATGGAACTCATCATTGTCCTTAAGTGAAGGAATCTCTTCTGTAGGAACATCCTTGATCATCTGACATTCACCTGTCTGGTATGCGCTGTATGCAGCGTTTGCATCTTCGATCAGGTTGAACTTGATTCCGTCTAACTTAATAGAATCAGCATCCCAGTAATTGGTATTCTTCTTCATTAATACATAAGATCCTGGAACCCATTCAGCTACGTAGAAAGGTCCGTTAGAAATATATGTATCTGCCTCTGTTGCCCAAGCATCACCATTTGCTTCGATTGTTGCCTTCTGAACTGGGTTCAATGTAGCAAATGCTGCAATAGATTCGAAGTATGGGCATGGATTTGCAAGATGTACAACAAATGTCTTGTCATCCTTTGCTTCAACACCAAGCTTTTCGATGTCTCCAGCTGCTGCCTCATCAAATCCTTCAACCATTCCAAGAACAGTTGATGCATATGGAGCTGCTACATTAGGATCGCAGACACGCTGCCAGCTGTAAACGAAATCTTCTGCTGTCAAATCAGAACCATCTGACCACTTAAGACCATCTCTTAAATGGAATGTGTAGGTAAGTCCGTCATCAGATACTTCCCACTTTTCAGCCTGTCCAGCTTCTGGATCGCCATTCTCATCGAGTTTCAAAAGACCCTCGAATGCGTGTAAGATCATCTCACCACCGTCGATTGCGGAGTTAAGTGCTGGATCAACTGTTTCTGGATCTGGACCAGTCTGAACAGATAAAATCTTTTCATCTGATGAAGCACTAGACTTCTTACCATCTCCTGAAGATGATCCACATGCTACAAGACCTACTGTCATTGCAGCAACGAGTAATAAGGAAATCACTCTCTTTTTCATATTTTTTCCTCCTTAAATATGGGCAGTTTCTTTTGTACTGCCAGATTTATATAAACACTGCGAGGGGAAAAACCTCGCAGGGTTTACCATAATGTAAGCGTCGCTTTCCACTATTGTACAGCATCCAGATTGTGGCATGCTGCATAATGTCCCGGAGCAATCTCCTTGAATTCAGGAACTTCCTGTGCACACTGTTCAGTGGCATATGGGCATCTGGTACGGAAACGACATCCGGAAGGTGGATTTAAAGGACTTGGTACATCCCCTTCCAAAACAATACGTTTACTCTGTCTTGCAATCTTTGGATCTGCAATTGGAATTGCAGAAATCAGGCTCTTTGTATATGGATGAACCGGATGTGTTGTCAATTCATAACTGTCAGCCAGCTCGACCATTCTTCCTAAATACATAACACCGATTCGATCTGAAATATGCTTTACTACAGATAGATCATGTGCGATGAAGAGATATGTCAGACCCATCTCTTTCTGCAAATCTTCAAACATGTTGATAACCTGCGCCTGAATAGAAACATCCAATGCGGAAATAGGTTCATCACAGACAATAAATTCTGGATTTACTGCAAGCGCTCTTGCAATACCAACACGCTGTCTCTGTCCACCGGAAAATTCATGTGGATAACGGTTCGCATGTTCAGAGTTTAATCCAACTTTACGAAGCATGTCAATAATTAATTCATATCTTTCCTGTTTGTTTGCTGCAAGATTATGTGTATCGATTGCTTCACCAACAATATCTCCTACCGTCATACGTGGGTCCAGACTGGCGTATGGATCCTGGAATACAATCTGCATTTTCTTACGATATGGGAGCATCTGCGCCCACTGATTCTTTTCTACATCAAATACTACGTCTCCGTCATATGTAAAACGTCCGCCTGTTGGCTGATACAAACGCAACAGTGCACGACCTGTGGTAGTCTTACCACATCCAGACTCACCTACAAGACCAAGTGTCTCGCCACGATTGATGCTAAAAGAAACATCATCTACCGCCTGAATGTACTTTTTATTCTTACCATGGCCTCCTGCTGGAAAGTACTGACGCAAATGTTCTACTTCGATAAATTTATCACTCATTTGCTTCTCCCTTCTCCATGGCTTCTTTCTGATTGAGCCAACATTGTGTATAGTGAACATCATCAAACTGGGTTACCGGTGGCATCTCGCGCAGGCAAATCTTCATACATGCTTCGCAACGAGGTGCAAAAGGACAACCTGCCGGAGGGTTCAAAAGATCCACTGGAGTTCCTTCGATCGGAACCAGTCTCTCATGTTCCTTGGTATCCAGTCTAGGGATAGAACGGATCAATCCCTTGGTATACATATGGTGTGGACGATAGAAAATATCATCTGTTGTACCATACTCGACGATTCTTCCTGCATACATAACCGCAATGCGGTCACACATGGAAGCAACAACACCCAGATCATGTGTGATCATGATGATCGCCATGCCGAGTTTGTCCTTGAGTTCCATCATCAGTTCCAGGATCTGTGCCTGAATGGTAACGTCCAATGCGGTTGTAGGCTCATCTGCGATCAATAACTTTGGTTCGCAGGCAAGTGCGATAGCGATCATAACACGCTGTCTCATACCACCGGACAACTCATGCGGATACTGCTTTAATCTCTTTTCCGGCTCGTTGATACCAACGAGTTCCAGCAATTCTTTTGCACGGGCATATGCCTGTTTTTTATCTTTGTCGGTATGCAGACGGATAACCTCCGTGATCTGATTACCGATGGTGTAAACCGGATTCAAACTGGTCATTGGATCCTGGAAAATGATAGAGATTTCTTTACCGCGGATCTTGCGCATCTCTTTTTCACCCATTTCCTCAATCTCGTGACCGTTAAACTGTAATGTACCACCTATCAATTTACCAGGATGAGCCGTCAGTCCCATCAGAGAATATGCCGTAACGGATTTACCGGAACCTGACTCTCCAACGATACCAAGGACTTCTCCCTCTTTTAAATGAATGGATACATCGTTAAGCGCTTTAACCTCTCCTGCCGGAGTAAAGAAGGAAAGACGCTCGTTCTTTATATCTACTAAGTATTCTTCTGCCATGACGCGTCCCCTTTCTAATTCTTTAACTTCGGATCGAATGCATCGCGAAGTCCATCACCTAACAGGTTAAAACTCAAAATGATCAAACTGATCGCAACAGCAGGGATGAACAAAAGGTATGGATAAGTTCCGATACCATTGATTGCATCACTTGCCAAACTTCCCAGTGAAGGAAGCGGAACTGCAACACCCATTCCCAAGAAACTCAGGAAAGACTCTGTAAAAATAGAGGATGGGATCTGCAAGGTTGTTGTAACGATCAATGTACCGATACAGTTGGTAAGCAGATGGTTCTTGATGATCTTACCATTGCTGACACCAAGTGCACGGGCTGCGGTAACATACTCGCTTTCCTTTAACATGAGGATCTGGCTTCGTACCATACGTGCCATACCTACCCAGTACAAAAGTGCGAATACGATGAAAATACTGATCAGGTTGGTTCCGACTGTCTGTACCCACTTAAATCCAGGTGCATTTGCCAGATTGTTCAGTGGATCTTTCAAAGCGAAAGATAAAAGTACGATCAAAAGCACATCAGGAACCGTATATATGATATCTACGATTCTCATCATGATCAGATCGACCCAGCCGCCAAAGAATGCTGCGATGGAACCATAGATAGAACCAATCACAAGAATAATAGCGGTAGCAATCAAACCAACCAAAAGTGAAATACGGCTACCCATCATAACACGAATGGCATAGTCACGTCCCATCTTATCCGTACCAAATACATGTGGGAACACAGATTCACCGGCATCGATTTTTGCCTGCTCGTCTGCTGAATAGGTAAAAGGTGCAAGGTTGTTTGCTCCCTTGATCTGCTGATCATAGGAATATGGATAAAATGATGGCACAATAAATGAGAAAATCATAACCAAAATGATAACAACGATAGATACCATTGCCACTTTGTTCTTTCTCAATCTGCGGAAACCGTCTTTCCAGAAACTAACGCTTTCCCGCATGATGACCTGACTCTGTTTTTCCTCCTCAGATGCAGGGAGAAAATCATCAGGATTTAAATCTAACTGAAAACTTAATGGATTCTTATTCATTTCTTTCTCCTTACTTGAGTGTAATACGTGGATCGATCAGTTTGTACACAATATCTACTACCACATTCATCACGATGATCAATGTAGCAAGGAAAATGGTGGTTCCCATAATCAATGTGTAGTCTCGTCCCTGGATGGCACCGATAAACTCACCGCCAAGTCCTGGGATCGTAAAGATCTTCTCAACAACGAAACTTCCGGTTACTGTGTAAGCAAGCATTGGTCCTACATAAGTAACAACTGGTAAAATAGCATTACGAAGTGCATGCTTAAACAACTGTACTTTACCAGAAAGACCCTTTGCCTTTGCTGTACGCATATAATCCTGTCCTAATACATCAAGCATAGAAGAACGCATCAGTCGCATAATATATGCTGTTGGATAAAATGCCAGTGCTGCAACCGGCATAATAAAGTGTTTCCAAGAACTAAGTCCCATCGTAGGTAGTACCCGGAATTTTACACCGAAGAAATACATCAAAACGGTACAGATAACGAAACTCGGTACCGCAATACCCATTGTGGATATAACACTAATCAAACTATCGAGGAACTTGCCACGCTTCAAAGCAGCGATACTTCCAAGCAGTACCCCAAGTATCAGGGAAACCAATACAGAAATTCCACCAATCTTTGCAGATACCGGGAACTTCGCCTGAATGATACCTGCGACGGTACGTCCTCTCTGTTTTAAACTGTCACCAAAATCTCCGTGAGCTACCCCTGTAATATAAGTGACATACTGCTCACCTAATGGCTTGTCCAAGCCATACTTTGCTTCAAGCGCTGCTGTTGCCTGTGGGCTTATGGCCTTCTCTGAAAGGAATGGTCCACCCGGAACCATATTCATCAGGAAGAATGTCAATGTGGCTACTGCCCAAATTGTTACAATTGCAAGCGCTATTCTCTTTACAACGTACTTTAACATCTTGTTAATATTCTCCTTCCAAGGTAAATCTTAATACCTAAAAAGAACGCAAAAAAGCCTGTGTTTCCGCCCCATTGCGTTCAATCGAGGGTTATTATAGCACAGTGTTGCAGTAAAGTCCATATTGTTTTTGTTTCTCTCTCATTTAATGGACACATCCACTTTTTCGCGGATTTACTGTATTCTGTGATTTTATACATCCTTTTTCACGCATTAAGCTACCCTTTTATACCCTTTTTGTATGAAATACCATTTCTTTTTCTAATTCTCTGCGTTCTACTTAGCTACGATTCGAACAATGTTGCAGACAATGTCTGTGCACAGATCCATACCTTCTACTGTAATGTGCTCGTATGGACCGTGGAAAGCATATCCGCCAGTGCCAAGGTTCGGACAAGGCAGTCCCATAAAGCTGAGTCTCGCACCATCAGTACCGCCACGGATTGGCACTTCCTTCGGCATCAATCCAGCCATTCTGGTTGCCTCTTTTGCCCAATCAATAATTTCCATGCATTCATCAATTTTGCATTTCATGTTTAAATAAGATTCTTTGATGGTAACCTCAACGACACCTGCACCATATTTTTCATTTAATGCCGCAGCAATACGACGCATATTTTCTTCTTTCGCATGGAATTTCTCCAAATCATGATCCCGGATAATATAAGAAAGCTTTGTCTGTGCCACATCCCCATGCATATCGGTCAGATGGCAGAAGCCTTCATATCCATCTGTTTTTTCCGGAACTTCATCCTTTGGCAGCATACCATGAAATTCCATTGCAACGGTCTGCGAATTCACCATGATATCTTTTGCACTTCCCGGATGCACATTGTTGCCATGCACCACAACCGTTGCTCCGGAAGCATTAAAGTTTTCGTATTCGATGTTTCCTTCCAGATCTCCATCCAAGGTGTATGCATAATCTGCGCCAAAATGCGCCACATCAAAATGATCTGCTCCTGCGCCAATCTCTTCATCCGGCGTAAATCCAATACAGATTTTACCATGCGGAATCTGTTCTGTAATAATGCGCTCCATCGCTGTCATTATCTCTGCGATTCCGGCTTTGTCATCTGCACCTAACAGTGTCGTACCATCGGTTGTAATCAAGGTTCTCCCCTGTGCATTCTGCAAATGTGGAAAATCTTTTACCGACAACGTTCTGCCACTCTCGCCTAACACAACATCTTTTCCATCGTAATTTTCGTGCAAAATCGGATGTACATGTTCCCCTGAAAAATCCGGTGCTGTATCCATATGCGCAATAAAGCCAATCGCAGGCTTATCCTGCAATCCATCCGTTGCTTCCAACGTACCATAGACATAGCACTTATCATCCACATGTGCATCTGCAATACCGATTTCTTTCATCTCCTGTACCAGTTTCTTTGCAAGGTCAAATTCTCTTGCTGCTGACGGTACCGTTTCACTTTCTTCATCACTGGTTGTATGTACAACCACGTAATCCAGCAATCTCTCGTATGCCCGTTTCATCTTATTCCTCTCCCTTTTTTATAAAAATTTATGATCATTCGCCAACCATCCAGGCATGTTCCAATGCCTCTTTTGTTGCCGAAATGCTTCCTTGTATCATCTGCGCACCGCCACCGCCTTTTGCGTCAAACTGCTGGCGCAGGTAGGACGCCTCTTCTCTGCAGTCCTTTGTCTTACTAGCGATGATAAAACAATATCCCTCTTTATCATCCCCGGAAAAAACGCCACAATAGCCATCGTGTTCTTCCGTCATATGATTAACGACATCACGCATGGCTTTCGTATCACAGCTTTCCGCAAACAACACCACATGCTCTGCTGCCGGATCCAGACTTTTTACCTGCTCCAATAAAAGTTTTTCCTGTGTCTTACGCAAGCGGTATGCCAGATTCTGATTTTCTGCCTGCATACGCTTGATATGACTTCCCAACTCTTCTTCTGATGAACTGAGCAGCGTCATCATATTCTCTACCGTTGCAAGCTTTGTCCGGAAAGCATCGAGTGCGCGAAATCCACATAACATACTGATGCGCACACCGCCCTTATGATTTTGCACCTGCATAATCTTAAGAATTCCCACTTCCCCTGTCCGTTTAACATGGGGTGCACAACATGCGCACACATCAACGCCCGGAATCGCAACAATACGCACCGGACCTTCCAATTCTTTCTTACTGCGGTACTCCATTGTCTCTAGCATCTGTGGTGTAGGAAAAGCAATCTCTAACAGCAAATCATCTGCGATCACCTGATTCACACGCGTCTCAACTTCCATGAGCTCTTCCGCTGTCAGCACACCATCAAAATCCATCGTAACGATAGAATCACTCAAATGAAATCCCACGTTGTTGTAGCCGAACGTGCTGTGCACAATTCCAGAGAACATATGCTCTCCTGTATGCTGCTGCATATTAGAAAATCGATAATCCCAATCAATTTTGCCATGCACATGATCTGCTACTTCCACCGGTGTATCCACCAGATGATAAATGACACCATCACGGATTTGGACATCCAAAACGTTCATCTCTGTCTGTGGGTGCATACCATGGCTTACCACCAGCTGACCTTGATCCGGTGTCTGTCCTCCCTGTTCCGGGAAAAAAAGTGTCTGATCCAGAACAACTTCATAACAACCCTCATGCTTTGGTGACGGTATTACCGCAAGAATTGTTCCATCAAATTCCGTCTCATACGGAAATTTATCATATAAACAATTTGTTTGTTCCATAGTTCTCCTCAAAAAAGTCCTGACTTTTTAGCCACATAATATCCTATCATAGCACAATAATAGGATTTATGGTATGATAAAACTCACGAAAAAAGCAAAAACTAAGGGAAAACATTATGAATAACGAAAAAGACAGAGCCATTCTTGTTGGCTTACAATTAAATGATGGCAGTTCTTTTGCACATAATTTGGAAGAACTGGAAAGCCTTTGTGAGGCCTGTGGCATTCTACCGGTATTTACCATCACGCAAGCGCTGGATGCTCCACACCAGGCGCTATATATTGGCACCGGCAAAGTCGCAGAAGTCAAAAATGCCGCCATAGAATTAGAAGCGGATCTGATTATTTTTGACAACGCACTCAGTCCTTCGCAGGCGAGGAATTTAAATCTGGAAATCGGGCTTCCTATTTTGGACCGCACAGCACTGATTCTCGAAATCTTTCACTCCCGTGCGCGCAGTCGCGAAGCCAAGTTACAGGTGGAGCTTGCCCGGCTGCAGTATCTCTTACCGCGCTTATCCGGTATGGGAACTGCCATGTCAAGACAAGGCGGTGGCAGTGGCTCCCGCTCCAACAAGGGTGCCGGTGAGAAAAAATTAGAGCTTGACCGCAGACATATCAGCCATCGCATCACCGAATGCAAAAAAGAACTGGTACAAATCAAAAAGCAACGCGAAACACAGCGCAAAAGCCGCAGCTCTTCCCAGACGCCATCGGTGGCTCTGGTTGGCTATACCAACGCCGGCAAATCGACCATTTTAAATGCTATGCTTTCCCAATATGGAAATGAAGACATCGCCGATATCTCACACAAAAAAGTATTGCAGGAAGACATGCTGTTTGCCACCTTAGATACGACCGTGCGAAAAATCACCATTCCCGGAAAGCCCGCCCTGTATCTGTCTGATACTGTCGGCTTTATTGACAAATTACCACATCATCTGATTGATGCCTTCCGTTCCACCTTAGAGGAAGCCATTCATGCCGACCTTTTGTTGCAGGTCGTTGATGTATCTGATCCATATTATAGGGAGCACATGCGCGTAACACAGGAGACTTTAAATGACTTAGGCGCAGGGGATATTCCTATGATCATCGTCTACAACAAAGCAGACCGCGTCCCACAATTTGCAGATGAGCTTCCGCTTGTCACAGGCAATCACATCCATATGGCCGCCGGTATTGGCGTCGGCATTGATGCTCTTGCTGGGCTTATTTTATCGCAACTGTTTGGACAACCGGTCACCATGCAGCTTCTCATCCCATATAGTGAGGGTTCGCTTGTGCATGCCATCTCTGAAATCGGTAATGTACAAAAAACAGAATATCAAAACGATGGTACCTATATGCAGGTTGTTTTCACACCTTCTGCGAAAGATCAGGCGTTATTACAGCAATTGGAATCTTACCGCGTCTAACACATATCTATATGCAAAAAAAACCCAGCCCATGGTCAAAACCACAGGCTGGGTATTTTATATTTCCTTTTTCTATCTTTTATGCAGGAATCTGTACCTCATCCGCAGCGATATAAATTTCATACCATACTAAGAATACATAGATTGCCCAGATCTTACGGCTGTTATCTGCCTTGCCATCTCTATGATCTTCTAAGAGCTGCATGAGCATTGTCTGATCAAAATACTGACTGGCAACCTCGGACGTAAATGCATCCTTAATCTTATTGTAGTATTTATCTTCTTTCAGCCATACACGAATCGGTACTGGGAATCCCAATTTTTTCTTATTGGCTGTAGATTCTGGTAAATGGCGTTTTGCTGCAATACGAAAAGCTCTCTTTGTTGCTTCATCTGTCACACGATAATCAATTGGCAAATTCTTTATGTATTCGAATACCTTGATATCAAGATATGGAACACGTGCTTCCAAAGAATGTGCCATACTCATTTTATCTGCCTTCAAAAGAATGTCTCCCTGCAGCCAGAAGTTCATATCTATATACTGCATCTTGGCAATATCATTGAGCCCCTTACACTTTGCATAATATGGAGCTGTCAGTTCCTGTGGTGTCACATGTGTCAAATGGGACTTTAAAATCTTCTCCCGTTCCTCTACAGAGAACAGATTTGCATTACCGATAAAACGCTCCTCCACAGACTTGCTGCCACGGATGATAAAGTTCTTTCCCTTAAAATTCGGCAATTTCTTTACAATCGCAGCCAGGCTCTTGCGCATGCCTAGTGGCAGCTTCTGATAACCTGCCAATGATAATGGCTCATGGTAAATATTATAGCCGCCAAAGAACTCATCTGCGCCTTCTCCGGAAAGCACAACCTTGATGTCCTTTGCCGCAAGCTCATCTACAAAATAAAGTGCAATACAGGATGGATCTGCCAAAGGCTCGTCCATGTAATACATAACCTTTGGAATACTGTCAAAATATTCATCACTGCTGATTGTCTTGCTGATATTTTCTTTGCCAAGTTCTTTTGTCAGGCTCTCTGCATAACGGATTTCGTTATATTTACTCTGCTTATCTAAAAATCCCACCGTATAGGTCTTTTGCCCTGGGAATTCTGAAACCAGATAACTGGAATCTACTCCACTCGAAAGAGATGCTCCTACTTCTACATCTGCAATCATATGTGCCATTGTAGACTCATGTACCACTTCTTCAATTTCACTCACTGTCTTTTCCAAAGATTCCGGTGCCTTTGCCGGCTGCATCAATGGGTCGTAATACTGGTGAATCTCCAACTCACCACTCTGCATCAACATATAATGACCTGCCGGGAGCTTGTAAATACCTTTAAAGAATGTCTCCGGCAATACAGAATACTGGAATGACATATACTGCTCCAAAGCATCTTCATTTACTTCGCGCTTGATATCCGGGTAAGCCAGAATGCTCTTAATCTCGGAAGAAAATACAAAATTGCCGTCTGGCTTTGCATAGTAAAATGGCTTAATGCCAAAGAAATCTCTCGCACCAAAAACAAGATCTTTTTTCATATCATAAATAACAAAAGCAAACATGCCTCGTACTCTTGAAAGGATATCCACCCCATACTCTTCATAGCCATGTACAAGACTTTCCGTATCTGCATTATTCGCAAATACATGTCCTTTTGCGATCAGATCCTCACGTAGTTCCAAATGGTTGTAAATCTCTCCGTTAAAGACAATGACAATATCGCCTGTCTCATTAAACATTGGCTGCATCCCATGATCCAGGTCAATGATACTCAATCGGCGGAAGCCTAGTGCCACCTGGTCGTTCACATACATCCCTTCCTGATCCGGTCCACGATGTATGATTTTATCCATCATATTTTTAAGAATTGCTTCTCGATCTCTATCTTCTTTTGTTCGTCCGATAAATCCGCTTATTCCACACATAAAATTCTTCCTTTTGTCTTGTATTTGCTGTCAATATAGTATGCGCAATCGCTTATCCCCTATGCGCATCAAATCTTATTCCATAAGATTATAATGTTTTCCTATGATGAAATCAAGGACAAGAACTCTTCTTTCGGCAGTGGCTTGGCATAATGATAGCCCTGATAATACGTTGGTTCATAAACCTGCAGATAATCTGCCATCCGCTGATCCTCAACACCTTCAATGCAGACATCGGCGCCAATGGTCTGTGCACCGATGGCAGCCGCCGATACAAGTACCTGGTTAATTTTTCTACTTTCAATGTCTCTTAAAAACGTACGGTCAATTTTAATCTCATCAATTGGCAATTCCAGAACCAGCTGCAGCGATGCATTTCCCGTTCCAAAATCATCCATAGCAACACGTATACCCTTTTCACGGAAGAATGTAATCTCCTGACGCATAAATTCAAAATCCAGCTCACGACAGCGTTCTGTCAATTCCAAACACAAATTCTTTGCCGGATATCCGGTATCTGCAAGTGCCTGCATCACGCTTTCCCGGAATTCTTCCCGCGCCAGCTGTGGTGCCGCAATATTAACATTTAAGATAAAGCCCGGTATGATTTTTCGCATTTCCTGCGCATCCATCAAGGCACGCCGCAGTACCCAATTGCCCAAATCAAAGATGCACGGGTTCTGTTCTACAAACGGAATAAAACGATTTGGCGAGACCATACCGTATTTCTCATCTTCCCATCGTACAAGCGCTTCCGCACCAATCGTCTTACCACTCTGCGCATTGACAATTGGCTGATAGTATACAGAAAACCCCGAAAAACCATTCATAATGTTCTGGTAAATCACACCGACTAAATCACGGTCATCAAATTCATGCTTATGTTTTTCAATATTGTAAAAAACGACGTTGCCATGATACTTGGTCTGTGACTGTGCAATCGCATAACCCAGATTTGCTGTGATGGAGTCTGCCGCACCCTTGGCATACCCGAAAACAACCGCACTCGCTATGGTTGCCAGCGTGATTTGTTTGCCTTCCACCACCAATTCCTGAAACGCCATCTGACGAATTCTTTTATAGATTTCCTCGGCGGTCTTACGGTCTGTATCATACATACAAATGCCAAACATAGCGCCTTCAATGTGGTAGACCTCTCCATTTTCGCCTACGAGATTTTGCATACGGAAACCAAATTCACGCAATACAGTATCTCCAAAGCCATATCCATACAGTGTATTTACACTACTTAATTTATCGATAATAACCATCATGACGGTCGATTGTTCTTCCTCTTCCGCCAATTCTTCCACGCGTTTCAAGAAAGCTGATTTGCTGAGAAGATGGGTGACGCTGTCCATAGTATCTGCAATCCCATAGTTGGTAATGGTTCCTACAAAATAGTCCGGATCATCCCCTTCCCCTCTGACAATTGCACTCTGACAGCTGCACAAAACATATTCGCCTTTTTTATTCTTTGCACGGTAAAAAAGCACCTGTGATTCGTATTCCCCCGCAAGCATCAGATCTATTGCTTCCTGATAATGCGCTAAATCATCCGGATGTACAAAACTTTCCCAGATGTCCCACACATTATACATATACTCATCCGGCAAAGCGAAATCCTGCAGGGCACGTTTTGACCAACGTGAGACGCCCGTGCGCATATTGCACAAGAATAAATAACCACGTCTTGCCGTCAATGCAAACACATCAAAAATACGGTTGGAAAGTCCACTCTTATCTAACTGCAGTCCATGTTCTTTTTCCGTTGTCTGTGACATCTGCGACAATTCACTCTCATCCTCAACGGAAAAATGTGGCAGTCGCTTGCGTTTTGCGGTCGTCTCATCCTGATACTTGCAGTAGTAATCGCGCTTTGCCTTGTACATTTTCTCTTCTGCTACGCGAAGCACTGCTTCCACACTGTGTGCTTCTTCCGCCCACGCCATGCCTATTGCTGCCATCGGTCTTTGCTGCTCCTGGATAAAGACCTGCAGCCCACGATATTCTCTCTCAAAATGCTGTTTTGACAAATGCTGCATAACAACAATAAACTCATCGCCACTGATGCGATAACATTGGCTCAGCCCGTATAATTCTAACAGTTTGTCTGAAAAATACTTAAGGTATTCATCTCCCTTGCTATGGCCATAGGTATCGTTGATATACTTTAGACTATTTAAGTCCGCAAAAATCACACCAACAGAATGTTTTGTGACATGAAGCAGATATTCCTCACAAAGTTCATTGAAGCCGGTACGGTTAATCAGACCCGTCAGCGCATCAATATATGCATAATGGCGTAACAATTTCTGTTGTGCAAGAATCTCATTTTGCATATCGTTGATATCACGGATATACATCAAAGCAACCTTATGCCCCTCGCAGTACTCACTCGTAGGAATGATCTCGTAAGATACCCAATGATACTCCTCTCCCACAAGACGACGAAACGTATAATAAATACACTCACTCCCCTGATCCAGCTTTCCACATAACGTACCAATGTTCATGCTGTGCAAAAACAGTTCTGCATCTTCCTCCAGAATGCCGCCTTTTTCCACAAATTTACGAACCCCACTGGAAAAATGCTTGCCCATATAGCCCATATCCTGCGCATCCGCCAAAATATCCTCATAGAGGTCTTCGGTTAAATCAATACGCATGACATTCAGGTAAGACTTTTCCAAAACGCGCATAACGTCTGCAAAATCATAATGTGTTTGTGTTCCCTCTTCTTTTTGTTCTATCGGAAATGTTTCACGTTCTGTACTCATTCTTATCTCTCCTTGGCTATGCCGCAGATCTTTTGTTAATGCTGCATCTTTTTTAAGATGCCCTGTCTGTCCTATGCACGAATAAATTGTTCCTTAAAATCGTCCAATGGACATGGCTTACTATAATAATATCCCTGAATATAATCCGGTCCTAACGCCGTAATGCGCTCCAGTTCGTCTTTTTCCTCAATACCTTCTACCACTTCTTTGATATTGAGACTATGTACCATATCAATAATCTGTGTCAGCAGCTCATGTTCATATTCGCTGTTCAATGCCTTCACAGTAAATTCACGGTCTATCTTTAAAATATCCGGTTTCATCTGTGACAGATTAATCAGATTCGAATAGCCTGTCCCAAAATCATCCAATGCCATTTGTACACCATACTCTTTTAATTTGCGCCAGAGATTTGTCACCACCGTACTTCTTGCCAGGTAACCGCTCTCTGTCAGCTCCACAATCACACTTTCCGGTTTCAGATGATAACGTTCAATCGCAGCCACCAAATCATCATACACCGCACTTTTTAGAATCTGAACATACGAGAAATTAATACTTACCTTGAAATCCGGCTTTACTTTCTGACATTCCACACAGGCTTTTAAAGCCGTATCAATAATCCATCTTCCCACTGGAACAATCAGACCGCTTTCTTCTAACTGATCAATAAAACGGAATGGCGGAATCAGGTCTCCTTCTGCATTGCGATAGCGAAGCAACGCCTCAGCCGCAAAAATCCGTTCTGTCTTTGCCTGTACAATCGGCTGGAAATAAAGTTCAAAACCATCAAATTCCTGTGAAACTGCTTTTCGTAAGTTGCGTGTCATCTGTCGATTTTCCACAAAAATCTCATATTCTGCACGATCAAAATACACCAATTGGTTCTTGCCACGCTCTTTTGCTCTGCTTAAAGCAAATTGCGATAGTTTCATAATCTGGTCATAATCGAGTGTATCAATATCTTCATAGGAAACCACACCACAAGACACCGTATAAAGAGCCTCGTATTCGTGTTCCCGGATATGCGCATCAATCTGCCTGCGAATCAATCCATATAATTTCTTAATATCTTTCCGTGACTGACTGAGCAGGTCAAAAATGACAAACTCATCCGATGTCATACGATATGCAAACTGTCCCGGCTGCAGGCAATCCGTAATGCAGGTTGCCACGTCAAACAGCACATGATCACCATAACCAATGCCAAGCGTCTCATTGATATTTTTAAAATCATCGATTCCCAGACGAAGGACATAACATTTTGGTAAAGCACGAAATTGCCTTAGCTGTTCCTGGAATGTAACCTCGCCCAGAAGTCCACTGACATTATCTGCTTTCTTCTTCTGTCCAATTTCATTGATACAGCCAATCATCAAAAAGTCTTTGCCATTTTTGGTGCGTATCGCACGTCCCTGGCAGTTGATCCAGACCGGTTCGTGATTGACACTCATCCACCGATAGCGAAGATCATGCCAGGACTTACGTCCACTTCGAATTTCACGAACATCCTGCATCAACAGTGGATAATCATCCGGATAAACTACCTTTTTGTGTACTTCATCCACATTGTGAAAAACGTTGCATGGCAGATTAAACCGCTTCACCGCTCTGTCTGTAATATAGTAAACATCATGTACCAGATCCCAGACATACAAATAATCGTTCATGCAAGATGAAAACAATTCTGCCGCACGGTCAAAAAAGAAAAAGATATCACTCTCTTCGCCGTCATACTCCGAACTTCCCAATATCTCGCACAATTCTTCTGAAATCATTCTATCTTCCATGTTCGCCTCCTATGCCTCGTCTTCTGCCATTTTACTATGTGAATAACAATATATTTGTCAGTCTCTGATGTCCCATAAAAAAGTATAATAACCCATGAAAATATTACCATGTATTGACAGATATTTCAACGCGTTTTGCGACAGTTTTCGACCATTTCCCCGTTTTATTTCACAAAAAAACATGATATAATTTTTTTACAATTTTTGATGAACAGATATAGTGAGGGTACACATCATGATTACATATCCTTTGGAGGAATTACAGACCGGCATGATTGTTGCCAATGACGTGTTTACACCGCATGGGCAGCTGATTGTTCCGCGCGGTTCTATATTGAGCCAGCAGATGATTCAACACATGAAATACTACCATGTGCCATCTGCCACCATTTTGCCCAATGAAATATCACCTGCTTCCGACGAAGCACAACCACAGGCCGAGCCTACCTATGCCAGACGTATCCGCCAGAGTGAAGCTTTCAAAGACTTTCGTAAGAATTACACGCAAAGTGCCCGTATCTTCCAGAATCAGTTAACGCAGTTTGCTGCTGGCGATACACATCTGAATACCATTGCTCTTTTAGAGAACACCATGGAGCTGTTTGAACGCAATCGTGCTTCCTTTTCCCTGCTTGATATGCTGCATAACATGCGTGATTTAGATGATTCTACTTATGTCCACTGCATTAATGTTGCCGTTATCTCCCGCCTGATTGGTATGTGGTCCGGCATGGATGATGACAATCTTGATGTATTGACCTTATGTGGTTTGCTGCATGATGTGGGAAAGACCCAGATTCCAGAGGAAATATTAGAAAAGCCGGATCGACTGACCCGGGCAGAATACGAAATTATGAAAACCCATACGGTTCTAGGCTATCGTATGATGGAACAGGAGCGCATTGATAAACGTATCAAGAATGCCGCCCTTATGCACCATGAACGTTTTGATGGCTCGGGTTATCCTTTTGGCTTAAAAGGGGAACGCATTGACACGTTTGCCTCCATTGTCTCGATTGCTGATGTCTATGATGCACTGACTTCCGATCGCTGCTATCGTGCTGCTGTCTGTCCTTTTGAAGTCATTGCCATTTTTGAAAGCCACGGTCTGACGGAATACAACCCGAAATTTATTCTTACTTTCCTAGAGCACATTGCCCAGACCTATATTGGCAATTCTGTACGATTGAGTGACAACCGGCTGGGTAAAATCAGCATGATTGATACCAAAAATCTTCTCCGCCCTCTCATACAATTAGAAAGCGGAGAATTTATTGACTTGTCCAAACATTTAGACCTCTATGTAGAGGAGATTGTTTAATCAAATAATTTTAGTTTTTGTCTTTCAAAAAAGGCATCTACTTCTGCGATAATCTTTGCAGGCTCCATGGTTTTCAAAAGATAGCCCTCTGGTCTTAGTTCCATGACCTGCATCACACTTTCGCGGTCGTCTTTGCTCGTCAAAAAGATGACCGGAACGTCAGAAAATTCTGTCTCTGTCCGAATCATTTCGAGCACCTGTCTTCCATCTACCACCGGCATTTCATAGTCCAAAAGCACCAGATCCGGCCGATTGGTCGCAAGATATTTGATTGCCATCGCTCCGGAATTTGCAAGAATCACCTGATAGGTATCTTCTAACCATCCCTTGACATTGCGAAGCATTGCTCCCGAATCATCTACCACCAGAATCTTCTTTTTGCTTTGTGCGCCAAATTTGGTAATATAGGTATCCATGGCTTCCACAAGTTCGTTGATGTTCACCGGACGTTCAAAAAACTGACGAATCAGATGTTTTGGAATCACACGGCCAATTGCCTCATTTTCCTCGCGGCTTCCCACGGTAAAAATCGGAATATTTTGCTCTGCTGATTGATCCTTCAGATAAATCAACGCCTGCTGCATATCCCCCATTTCCTCCGAGCCATAAATCAGATATGCTCCAATCCGGTCGCGGACTGCAGAAATCTGCGTCACATCTGGTGCAACCACAGAAACCTCATAACCTGTCTCCTGTATTTTTTCTTTGAGGGACATACTCATATACCCCTGTATCTCTGAAATAATCAATATACGATATGTTTCGTTCATATGTTTCTCCCGCTATTCCCCTTTATTCTGTAAATATTCGACCATCGCATGGCTTTTTGTAATCACTTCTTCCATGGCAACATCTGCAACCGCTGCACGCAAGGTATCCATATCGTCCGATAACTCCTCTGGCATACGATACTGTTCTAACTCTGCCATTGCTGCATCCACACCATCCAAGTCAAAGCTATCCATTGCATCTGCCATTTGTGTCAGTATCCGGCACAATTCATCCTTTGATGTCTCCTGCAGACTTGCTTCATCTACCGCCCCATAGGGACTTAGAACCGATTTGTAACCTGCATATAATTCTAATACTTCCGGCACCTTTTCTTCAAGTACTTTTCCATCGTTTGCATTCCCCAAAGCCTCCAGCTCCTCGAAACGCTCTGATAGCTCTATCGCCCCAATCATGCGCGACGTATTTTTCAGCGCATGTACCTCAATCGTCAGATCACGGATCATACCATCTGATAGGCACTGTCTAATCTTTTTTATCTTGGCATCAATCAGTTTATAATAATCTCCAAGCAGATTAATAAACAATGCTCGACTGCCGGAATAATGCACACCGGCTTCTACATCAAGCCCCTCGATTTGCGGCAGGTCATCTGTCTCTTCTGCAACGATCCGGCATTCTTCGGTCTTTACAATCTTCTCCTGTGGCAGGTATTTTCTTAATTTGCCGCAAATTTCCTTGATTTCAATTGGCTTTGCCACAAAATCATCCATACCTGCTGCCATAAATTCTTCTTTTGCTCCACTCATCGCATCCGCCGTCAATGCAATGATGGTCAGATGTGCACCCGTCATGTTCTCTGTCTCACGAATCCGGCGTGTAGCCTCAACACCATCCATGATTGGCATCATATGATCCATAAAAACAAGGTCGTAGATGCAAGTCTTTATCTTTTCCATCGCCTGCTTTCCATTTTCCGCTGTATCAATCTGCATCTGCAAAGGCGCCAGCAATCCCATAGCAACTTTTAAGTTCATCTTATTGTCATCCACCAGTAGGATCTTCGCATCCGGCGCTTTGAAATTTAGCTCATCGGCACTTCCCGCATAAGCCACCTGCTGTTCTCTGCGGATTGCCTGACAGAAATTGAGCGAATACAATGGCTTATTCATCACCATGACTTTTACATCCCGCAGGGACTCCTGTACCGGATTCTGCAAAACACAAATCTGTTTATCCTCTAGCATAGATGCATGAATCATATCTTTATACTTTTCATAATTTGTTGTGTCTGTAAAGAAGAAATCCACACGTGGGCGCAATTCTTCTATCATTTCCGGTGCGATTGGTTCGATTCCATAAGCACGCACTAAATGCTCAAAATTCTCCTGCAAATAAGTATTGGCAAATGCCCCTCCTATCTGCCATTGTTTTTTCTTCTCCGGCAAATATGCTGCCGGAATATCTTCTGCTATCTTCTGACGGATTGTAAAGTAGAATTCGCTGCCCTCTCCATAGGTACTATTGACACCAATTTCGCCGCCCATCATCTCAACCAGCTGGCGGCAGATAGCCAGTCCAAGCCCTGTTCCCTCTTTGGAATGGTTCTTTCTGCTGTCCACCTGTGAAAACGACTGGAACAATTTTTTCTGGTCTTCCTCGCGAATACCAGAACCGGTATCCCGGATACGTACCGCAAGCAAAAGATTCGCATCTGTTTTTTCTTCAACGGCAATCGACAGCTTTACATAACCGGTTTCGGTAAATTTGACGGCATTATTTAAAATATTAATCATAATCTGACGTACACGCAGTCCATCTCCATGCAATGTCTTTGGCAGTGCTGGATCAATATCATAGAGCAGTTCTATATTTTTTTCACCAATTCTCGTCAAAAACATAATACCAAGATCACTGATCATCGACATTGGTGCATAATCTTCTTCTACAAGTTCCATCTTACCCGATTCAATCTTAGAGAAATCTAAGATATCATTGATAATATTTAGAAGAGAGTCTCCGGACACTTTGATATTGGATAAATACTCTGCCTGTTCCTCCGTCACCTCTGTACGAAGCATAATCTCCGTCATACCAACAATCGCATTCATCGGTGTACGGATTTCATGTGACATGTTGGACAGAAATGCGGATTTCGCCTCATTCGCCGCTTCTGCCTCCTGCACCAGCTGCAGCTGCTTTGTGACATCCACTAAAATCAGACTATAACCAGCCACCTTTTTCTTGCGCTTTTCATTCTGATATAGCGTCGCCACGCGCCTTTCGTAAAAATGGCCATCCAGTTCTACTTCATCCTCTTCTGTCTGAAACAGGTGCAACACATTTTCCGGCAATGCCTCATTTTTATGATACCGGTGCAGCTCCGGAAAAAGTGTTTTTGCATAGCGGTTCGCATCTAAATATCCATAAGCATCATCTGCAATCAAAAACACATCATTCGTATGTTCAAATACCCAATTACGTCCCTGGTCTGTCACGGTAAAAAATTCACCCACCATAACACTTAATGTCATGACGCAAATCACCACCGAAGATGCGATTGGAACGATATCAAACGGCACATCTGAAAAGCGGGAAAACAGCCACATGATTTCCAAAAAAGTCTGTGCTATCATCAAGTGAAACAGATTATGGCGTTCTGTCTTATTCGGTGTCTTGACAAATCGATAGATGGTATAAATCAGGATCAAAAGTAGCATGGTCGCAATCAGACCATAACGGATGTTATACAGAAGACCTCCATCCATATTAACGCGGTACATACCAATGCGGTCATCCAGCGAAATATGCATATCGCCCATCCATTCTTTGCCCATTTCACCAATGATATGCTGTCCATTCGCAGCCAGCTCTGTGCCACCATTCCCTCCCACAGGAACACTCTGTGTCAATGCCTCGGATGTTTTTTTGGTCGCATCCACAAATTCCGTTTCCTCATTCGCCAGTGACACATGTGTTGCTGAGCGCATCCACATCTGGGGAATCTCAATCAATTCAAACAGAGGCCATCCAACCGATACCACATGGGAACAGCGCATATGCTGATATTCCATCATAAACAGAATAAAGAAGAAAAAGAACAGCGATATGCCCACATATTCCATACGATATGCCGTTGTCAATGCCTCGGCATTATCCATCTCTAAAATCATAAGATACGAACAGTTGACAATCGAACATGCCGCATTTGCCAGCATCAGATAGGTTGCACTTTTGCTCTGTTCCTTTTGTAAAATAACAACAATACTAATGACCGGGATAAAAATACCCAGAATCTGAATCATTTTTAAAATCATGGTCAATTGTTCTGTTGTCATAGAAAAACATAAAAATTGGATCGTTTCCATGGCATTCCCTCTTTCGTCCGCTTTTTTCCTAATTCCAATATACAAATACTCCACTGG
>OMGW01000007.1_pt1 | contig 96033 bp, 69 predicted proteins | sample 1646131 | NCBI WGS metagenome assembly OMGW01 (sample SAMN05578588, study PRJEB25193) | human gut metagenome | biome: Human Microbiome; feature: human-associated habitat; material: feces | host: Homo sapiens | place: USA:Birmingham
AGGGGTTACACCCAGCGCCCCGAGCCACCCTTTTTAAGGGTGGCGGCGACTTATGACGATGAGAAAAATAAAGAAAAGGAGATAGAAATGAAGGATAAGTTACAGGAAATCACAAAAAGAGCCATGGAACAAATTGAAGCTGCAGATGAAATGACAGCGCTCAATGATGTACGTGTGGCGATACTTGGAAAAAAAGGTGAGTTGACCGCAGTCTTGAAATCAATGAAGGATGTAAAACCGGAAGATCGTCCGGCGGTAGGACAACTTGTAAATGAGACAAGAAGTGCCATTGAGGAAAAACTTGCAGAGGCAAAAGAGCGTCTGGAAGGAGCCGAGATGGAATTGCGTTTGAAATCAGAAGTTATTGATGTGACACTTCCGGCAAAGAAAGCAAAAATCGGACATTTGCATCCGAATACAAATGTTTTGCAGGAAGTAGAAGATATCTTTGTTGGTATGGGATATGAAGTGGTAGAAGGCCCGGAAGTAGAATATGACTATTACAATTTTGAGGCGTTAAACATTCCTGCAAATCATCCGGCAAAGGATGAACAGGATACCTTTTATATTAATAAGGATATTTTACTTCGTACACAGACTTCTCCTGTACAGGTGCGTGTGATGGAGAAAGGCAAGCTGCCAATCCGTATGATTGCACCGGGAAGAGTGTTCCGTTCAGATGAAGTGGATGCAACACATTCACCATCTTTCCACCAGATTGAAGGTATGGTGATTGATAAAAATATTACATTTGCTGATTTAAAAGGTACGTTACAGGAATTTGTAAAACAGCTGTTTGGAGCAGATACCAAGGTGAAATTCCGTCCACATCATTTCCCATTTACAGAACCAAGTGCGGAGATGGATGTTTCCTGCTTTAAATGTGGAGGAAAGGGCTGTCGCTTCTGCAAGGGCGAAGGCTGGATTGAGATTTTGGGATGTGGTATGGTACATCCAAAGGTGTTGAAGATGAGTGGTATTGATCCAAATGAATATCAGGGATTTGCTTTTGGTCTTGGTCTGGAAAGAATCACGCTTTTGAAGTATGAAATTGACGATATGAGAATGCTGTACGAGAACGATGATCGTTTCTTGAAACAGTTCTAGGAGTAGGAGGAAGAAATAGCATGAGAACATCATTGAAATGGATTGAAGATTTAGTACCGGGGCTTTCTGTTACGCCTCAGGAATTTATGGATGCTATGACTTTGTCAGGCTCCAAAGTAGAGTTCTATGAATGCATGAACAAAGACCTCGACAAGATTGTTGTTGGTCAGATTGAAAAAATTGAAAAACACCCGGATGCAGATAAGCTGGTTGTATGCCAGGTGTGTGTTGGTGATGAGACAATTCAGATTGTTACCGGTGCACCAAATGTATACGAAGGAGCCAAAATTCCGGTCGTATTAGACGGCGGTAATGTAGCTGGTGGACACAATGGTGAAAAGACAGAAGGCGGCATCAAAATCAAAAAGGGAAAACTTCGTGGTGTGGAGTCATATGGTATGATGTGCTCGATTGAAGAACTTGGTTCAGATCGCAATATGTTCCCGGAAGCACCGGAATATGGTATTTATATTTTCCCGGAAGATACCGAAGTGGGCGCAGATGCAGTAGCCGTTTTAGGACTGGACGATACTGCAATCGAATATGAAATCACATCGAACCGTGTAGATTGTTTTGCTGTATTAGGACTTGCAAGAGAAGCAGCAGCAACATTTAAAAAGGAATTTGTACCACCGGTTGTCACAGAGACAGGAAATGATGAGGATGTTAACGATTATATTAAAGTAAGCGTAGAGGCAACCGATCTTTGTCCTCGTTATACCGCAAGAGTGGTAAAAAATATCAAAATTGCACCTTCTCCAGAATGGATGCAGCAGAGATTGCGTACGCAGGGAATTCGTCCAATCAACAATATCGTTGATATCACAAACTATGTGATGGAAGAATACGGACAGCCAATGCATGCGTATGACATGGATACCATTGAAGGTAAGGAAATTGTGGTTCGCCGCGCAAATGCAGGAGATACCTTTGTAACACTGGATGGTCAGGAAAGAAACGTTGATGAAAATGTTTTGATGATCTGTGACGGTAAGAAAGCAATTGGTATTGCTGGTATCATGGGTGGTGAAAATTCCATGATTACAGACAACGTATCTACTATGTTATTTGAAGCAGCTTGTTTTGATGGAACGAATATTCGTCTGTCATCAAAACGTGTGGGATTGCGTACAGATGCTTCCGGAAAATTTGAAAAGGGATTGGATCCAAACAATGCAATGGAAGCTATGAATCGTGCCTGCCAGCTGATCGAGGAATTGGGAGCCGGTGAAGTTGTTGGTGGTGCCATTGATGTGTATACAACAAAAATGGAAGGCAGACGTTTGCCATTTGAACCGGAGAAGTACAATCATATGTTAGGTACTGCCATTGCAGAAGAAGAAATGCTTGCGTATTTTAAGCGTTTGGATTTGGGATATGATGAACAAACACGTGAGGTGCTTGTGCCATCCTGGAGACAGGATTTGGAAAGCTACGCTGATCTAGCAGAGGAAGTGGCACGTTTTTATGGATATGATAAGATTCCAACATCGCTTCCAAGCGGTGAGGCAACTACAGGTCGTCTTTCTGAAAAGTTAAAAGTTGAAAAAATTGTACGCAATGTAGCACAGTTCTGTGGATTTTCACAGGGTATGACGTATTCGTTTGAAAGTCCAAAGGTATTTGATAAACTGCTTTTGGATAAGGATGATGCGCTTCGTCAGGCGATTGTTATTTCGAATCCACTTGGAGAAGATTTTAGTATTATGCGTACAGTGCCGCTCAATGGTATGATGACCTCTTTGGCGACCAACGCAAACCGTCGTAACAAAGACGTCCGTTTATTTGAAATGGGCAACATTTATCTGCCAAAGCAGCTGCCTTTGACGGAGCTTCCGGAAGAAAGAATGCAGTTGACACTCGGTATGTACGGCGAAGGCGATTTCTTTACAATGAAGGGTGTGATAGAAGAAATTACATCACAGCTTGGCATGGAAGCAAAACTTTCTTATGATCCGGCGGCAGGAAAGAAATTCTTACATCCGGGCAGACAGGCTAATGTATTATATCAGGATACCGTAATCGGCTATTTGGGAGAGGTACATCCAAAGGTGTGCGCAAACTATGGCATGAAAGAGCGCACATATATTGCAGTGATGGATATGCCTGCAGTCATGGGATTTGTTTCCTTTGACAAAAAGTTTGAAGGTATTGCAAAATTCCCGGCTGCAACAAGAGATATCAGTATGGTTGTGCCAAAGGATATTTTGGTTGGACAGATTGAAGATGTCTTTGAACAAAAAGGCGGCAGCTATTTAGAGTCTTATGAACTTTTTGATATTTATGAAGGAAATCAGATTATGAAGGGTCATAAGTCAGTAGCATATTCTTTGACCTTTAGAGCAAAGGATAAGAACTTAGAGGAAGAAGATATTGCATCTGCTATGAACCGTATTTTGAAAGCACTAGAAGCAATGGGTATACAGCTTAGAAAGTAATTGAGGAAAAGCATGGATGTAAAAGATTTTTATTATGATCTGCCAGAGGAACTGATTGCACAGGATCCTCTGGAAAAAAGATCTAATTCAAGACTTATGATCCTGGATAAAAAAAGTGGCGATGTAACGCATCGCCATTTTTATGATATTAAGGATTATCTGAAACCGGGCGATTGCCTTGTGATTAATAATACAAAGGTGATTCCGGCGAGATTATACGGAGTACGTGAAGAGACAGGCGGTAAAGTGGAAATTCTTCTTTTAAAGCGCAAAAGTGATGATGTATGGGAAACTTTAGTCAGACCTGGGAAAAAAGTACGTGTAGGCACCAGACTTACATTTGGAGATGGTCTGTTAAAAGGTGAAGTGATTGATATTGTAGATGAAGGAAACCGCCTGATTCGTTTTACATATGATGGGATTTTTGAAGAAATCTTAGATCAGCTGGGTCAGATGCCACTGCCACCTTATATCACACATGAATTGAAAGATAAAAACCGCTATCAGACAGTTTATGCGAAGTATGATGGGTCTGCAGCAGCGCCAACGGCCGGATTGCATTTTACAGAAGAATTGCTGGATGAAATCCGACAGATGGGCGTTTCGATTGCGGAAGTAACGCTGCATGTTGGCCTTGGTACGTTTCGACCTGTGAAAGTGGACAACGTGCTGGATCATCATATGCACTCTGAATTTTTCCAAATCTCGGAAGAAGCGGCGGAGCAGATTAACACAACAAAGAAAAACGGTGGACGTGTGATTGCTGTTGGAACAACGAGTACGCGAACTTTGGAATCAGCAGCGGAAGCAGATGGAACATTACATGAAAAGAGCGGTTGGACGGATATTTTTATTTATCCGGGCTACTCCTTTAAAGTAATCGATGGTCTGATTACAAATTTCCATTTGCCGGAATCCACCCTGGTGATGCTTGTCAGTGCACTTGCCGGCAGAGAGCATGTTATGGCAGCATATGAAAAAGCCGTTCAGGAACGTTATCGTTTCTTCAGTTTTGGGGATGCTATGTTAATCATTTAAAATGTAAAAAAATACAGGAAAGATACGTGCATAGCACAGAGACTTCCGGACATAATAGTATAGTGGCTTGCATAAGTGCAAGCTGCTATTTTTTTATTTGCAACAGGCAAAAGGAAGGAGTTTTGATATGACACAATTGGATTGTAAAGCAACAGAATGCCGCTACAATGAGAAAAAAATGTGCGCAAGAGCAGGAATCACGGTAGAGGGGAAGAGCGCGAAAAAGAGCGAGGAAACCTACTGTGGTAACTATGAAATTGGTTTGGATGGAAGTGCCATCAATAAGGCAGGAGAGCCGGATGGAGTGACAGCAATTACCTGTGACGCAAAGAATTGTCAATATAATGCATGTGGTAAGTGTGAGGCAGGAAGTGTTGATATTGCCGATAGTAATGGTGTAGGCCAGACAATGTGTGCAAGTTTTTCTTTAAAATAAGAAAAGGAGAAAGACCCGTGATACAAAGCGGGTCTTTTGCTATGGATGAAAATGTGCTACAGTAGGAAACAGAAAAAGAAAGGTGGAAAAAGGAATGAATATGGATATTAATTTCCCTAATCTACATATATATCTGAAACATGTAGGTAAAGGTGTGGAAATATTTGGGTTTCCGATTGCATTTTATGGCATGGTGATTGCACTAGGGATGGTGCTTGGGGTATCGTTGATTTTGCATCGTGCAAAAAAGGATGGACTGGACCCGGATCAATGCCTTGATATATGTATTTTTACCATTATTTTTTCAGTGATTGGTGCGAGAATTTATTATGTTGCATTTGCATGGGATTACTATAAGGATAATTTGCTTTCTATTTTCAATATCAGACAGGGCGGCCTTGCGATTTATGGAGGCGTACTAGCAGGAATTCTGACGGTATACATTATGTGCCGTATCAAAAAGATTTCCTTTTTACAATTTACAGATCTGGCTGCACCGGGACTTCTGGTTGGACAGATTTTGGGACGTTGGGGCAACTTTTTTAACCGTGAAGCGTTTGGACAATATACAGACGGTCTGTTTGCCATGGAATTGCCACTCAATGCAATACGCTCTATGGATGATGTCACACAGGAAATGCTTGCACATGCCCGCGTTGTAGATGGTGTTTCTTATATACAGGTACACCCGACTTTTTTGTACGAATCATTGTGGAACCTGGCGTTGCTTGTATTTATTTTGCTTATGACAAAGCATAAAAAATTCCATGGAGAATTTTTCTGTTTTTATTTGTTCTTTTATGGCATGGGAAGATTCTGGATCGAAGGATTGCGCACGGATCAGTTAAAAATGTGGATTACGGGATTTCCTGTTTCACAGGCGCTTGCTGTTGTGCTCATGGCAGTGTCGGCTGTTTTATTTGTCGTAAGATATCGTTCTGAAAAAAAGAAGGGGATGCAGCAGGCAAAAAAATAAAAATGCACAAAAAATATAGGCAAATTTTGTGCGAATTTTTACATATACTTTGAAAATTGTATAGAAAAGGAGGGGGACTACTAGGTCTTGTAGTTGTTTGAAATGTGATACTAGAAGTTGTAGTGGGACAGCCCTCCACTACTCACCACAAGCCCGAAAGCCTTGTATTTACAAGGTTTTCGGGCTTGATTTTTGCCCTTTTATACCATAGAATGTAGTTAAAAGTGGCGCGAAGTGGTACTTGGTGTCACGAAGTGGTGGATAAGTTGATAAATGTGTGGATAAATACAGCAAGGGAAAGGAGGTACAGCAGATATGTTCATGGGCGAATATAGTCATAGCGTAGATGCCAAGGGAAGACTTATTGTTCCGGCAAAATTTCGCGAACAGTTAGGCGATCAATTCGTTGTGACAAAAGGCGTGGACGGCTGCTTGTACGTATATTCCCAGGAAGAATGGAAACGCATTGAGGAAAAGTTTCGTGAAGTGAATTTAACGACAAAAGATGCGCGTAAATTCATGCGTTTTTTCTTTGCGGGTGCTGCCATGTGTGAGGTGGACAAGCAGGGACGTATCTTGATTCCATCGGTACTTCGTGATTTTGCAGGCTTGGAAAAAGACGTTGTTCTTGTGGGTGTTTTATCCAAAATCGAAATTTGGGACAAGGATCGTTATGCAGATGCAAGTTCTTATGATGATATGGATGAAATTGTAGAACATATGGCTGAGCTTGGCCTTAGTATTTAGGAGTGGAGACGTAGATGGAATTCAATCATTATTCGGTGTTATTGCCGGAGACAATCGAACAATTACATATCAAAGAAGATGGCATCTATGTTGACGGAACACTCGGAGGCGGCGGACATTCCTTTGAGATTGCCAAGCGTCTGACAACAGGACGTCTGATCGGTATTGATCAGGATTATGATGCGCTTGAGGCTGCAGGCGAGCGGTTACGACCATTTGAAGATCGCGTAACTTTTGTACATAGCAATTATGAGGCAATGGTAGAAAGAGTACACGAACTTGGCATGGACAAGGTGGATGGTATTTTGTTAGATCTCGGTGTTTCTTCGTTCCAGTTGGATACACCAGAACGCGGATTTTCCTATATGGTGGAGGATGCACCGCTAGATATGCGTATGAATCAGGACAATCCAATGACAGCTGCTGATATCGTGAATGACTATGCGGAAGAAGAACTTTACCGCATGATTCGTGATTATGGAGAAGACCGTTTTGCAAAGAACATTGCAAAAAACATTGTAAAAGAACGAAAGAACGGGCGCATTGAGACAGCGGGACAATTAAACCGCATCATTGAAATGTCCATCCCTAAGAAATTGCAGATGACGGGTGGTCATCCGGCAAAACGTACATATCAGGCGATACGAATTGAACTGAATCGTGAATTGGATGTTTTAGCACAGAATTTAGATGCTTTTATTGATTTGTTAGATGATGGCGGAAGAATCTGTATCATAACATTCCATTCCCTGGAAGATCGGATCGTTAAAAACACATTTAAGAAGAATCAGGATCCATGTACATGTCCGAAAGATTTTCCGGTATGTGTATGCGGGAAAAAGTCAAAGGGACGTGTGATTACCCGAAAACCGATTTTGCCGACGGAAGAGGAATTGAAGCAAAATACAAGATCACGAAGTGCAAAACTGCGTGTATTTGAAAGACAACGATAAAAAGACTTTTTGAAATTTAGAAAAGGAGAACGGCTATGACAGAAGTAAAGACATATTATTATACAGAAGGGAATACAGTTCGACAGGTAGCACAGCCGTTACCAGATCGTCATACAAGAGAACGTGAAATCCGAGAGGAACGCGAGAGAAGAAAACGCCAGGAAAGACGTAAAATGCAGAGAATGATGCGTAAAAAACGCATTTATTCTATATATGTTGCAATGGTCGCTACTGCTGTGGTAGGGTTATTTGTTGGTTACATCAATCTGACCAACAGTATTACGACACATATGGATAATATTTCAGCCTTAGAACAGAATATTTCTGATTTGAAGGCATCGAACAATGCAACCGAAAGCCGCATTGCCAGTCAGACGAATCTGGGCGAAATCAAGGCAGTTGCAGTGAACGAAATGGGAATGGTTTATGCAAGTGCAGATCAAATCGTATATTATGATATGGAAAGCAGTGATTACATGAATCAGTATCACAATATTCCGTAGAACAGGAGTTTTTTGATTGACGAGAACAATGCGCAGAACAAATAAAAAACAAATAAAACCAAAGAAACCTAAAAAATTACTTCGAAGAATGCATAATAAACTTTACCTCGTATTTGTCGTATTATGCATTCTTTTTGTGGTTCTGATCATCCGTCTGATGTACATTGAATATACGAGTGGTGAGAAGTACGAAAAGATTGTGCTTTCGCAGCAGGAATACGATAGTACAATCATTCCTTATAAACGTGGAGACATTATGGATAGTAAAGGGACGGTTCTGGCTACGAGTGTAGATGTCTATAATGTTATTTTGGATAATAAGGTTTTGCATGCAAATGAAGATAAAATAGCATCAACCACAGCATATCTGACACAATGTTTTCCGGAGATTACGGCTGACGAAGTGAATGCGCAGATGAACGAACATCCGGAACGCGAATATACGGTGTTGGCAAAACATGTATCTTATGAGCAGAAGTCAGCTTTTGAAGCGTTGATGGAAGGGGAAGATACAAAAGGACAGATTACAGGTGTCTGGTTTGAAAAAGAATATACAAGAACGTATCCTTATCAATCATTAGCAAGTGCGTTGATTGGATTTTCCAATGCAACAACAGGTGTGATTGGGTTGGAAAATCAGTACAATGATACATTGAACGGCACGAATGGAAGAGCTTATGGGTATCTCAACGCGGACAGTAATGTTGAACAGACCGTAATCGAGCCGGAGAATGGGTATTCGCTGGTGACTACATTAGATACAAACATACAGACCATTGTAGAAAGTGCTATTTTACAAGCCAATGAGGAAATGAAGCAGGAGACAGAAGGTGCTACGACAGGTAGTGATAATACGGCAGTGCTTGTAATGAATCCGAAAAATGGAGATGTGCTTGCTATGGCATCATATCCATCGTTCGATTTGAATAATCCGAAGGATCTCAGTGCATACTTTACAGAGGAACAATTATCTGCGATGTCAGATGAAGACAAAATGAATACACTGAATAATCTCTGGCAGAACTATGCAATTTCAAAGACATTTGAGCCAGGATCCACGTTTAAGCCATTTACAGAAGCAATGGGACTGGATTCCGGAACATTACACGGAGACGAAACCTACATCTGTGACGGTGGAGAATGGGTGAGTGGTCATGAAATTGGCTGTGTGAAGCGGACAGGTCATGGAACGGAGGATTTGCGAGGCGCACTCAGAGATTCCTGTAATGATGCGATGATGCAGATGGTACGCTCCATTGGACCGGCGAATTTTGCAAAATATAGCCGGGAATATGGCTTCGGTCAGAAGACCGGTATTGACTTGCCGGGAGAGGCATCGACAGCTTCTTTGATTTTTAGCGAAGAACAATTGGCACAGACGGAATCGAACCTTGCAGTTTCTTCCTTTGGACAGGGCTTTAATGTGACGATGGTTCAGCTGGCATCATCTTTTTGCTCTCTCATCAATGGAGGGGATTTGTATCAGCCGCATGTTGTTAAAAAAGTTGTGGATGATTCCGGCAATACGGTGCAGGAAATCAACCCGGTAGTATTGAAAGAGACGGTTTCCCAGGAAGTAAGTGATACCCTTCGCGACTATATGTACACCGTTGTCAGCGAAGGAACCGGTGCAAAAGCAGCGGTAGAGGGTTATGCGATTGGCGGTAAAACCGGTACAGCAGAGAAGGTTCCACGTGGCTCCGGAAACTATGTGGTGTCGTTTATTGGCTATGCACCTGTGGAAGACCCACAGGTCGTGGTGTATGTGGTTGTTGATGTGCCGCATGTAGAAGCGCAGGATCACTGTTCGCAGTCTTCTTTCATTGCAAAAAATATCTTTTCACAGATTTTGCCGTATTTGAATATTGAACGTATGGAATCTGCTGTAACAGAATAAAATGTGATAAAGCGTTTGATTGAGGCAGTTGATTTGTGGAGCGATTACGTGTATATTCCCACCGAAAAGCAAAACTAGTCGGTGGGATGTTTATTGTAGTTCTGATTTTGCTGGGGGTGCGTGTTGGATATCTGATGGTTTTTCAAGCGAATCATTATGCAGCGCTGGCAGAAGACGTAGAACAGCGGGAACGTAAGGTGAAGGCGGCACGAGGCCGTATTATAGACCGGAATGGAATCGTTCTTGCGTCAAACAAAACAGTGTGTACGATTTCTGTGATACATAGTCAGATACAGGATGAAGATGCTGTGATTGCCTGTTTGACAAAGGAATTAGGGGCTTCAGAAGAGGAAATACGAAAGAAAGTAATAAAGGTTTCTTCGATTGAAAAGATAAAGACAAATGTGCCGAAGAAAATTGGCGAGTCTATCCGGGCATATGATCTTGCCGGTGTGAAAGTGGATGATGATTATAAGCGAGATTACCCCTATCATCAAATTTTATCAAAGGTGTTAGGATTTACCGGTGGCGATAATCAGGGGATTATCGGACTGGAAAGCTATTATGATGAGGTGTTGCAGGGACAGGATGGAAAAATCCTTACCTATACCGATGCCAGAGGGATAGAAGTGAAAGCATTAGGCGAGGTTCGGTTAGAGCCGGAAGCCGGAGATGATCTGTATGTTTCATTGGATTATAATATTTCACGCTATGCAACGCAGCTTGCAGAGAAGACCATGCAGCGCCATGGAGCATCAGCGGTGGAAATGATTGTGATGAATCCGCAAAATGGAGAAATATATACGATGGTCAATGTACCGGAGTTTTCACTGGTAGAGCCATTTGTTTTGCCCGAAGAACAAATGGATGATACAAAAAAGGAATCCGATCTTTTGAATGAGATGTGGCGCAATGATTGTATCAGTGATACGTATGAACCAGGTTCTACCTTTAAGATCATCACAACGGCAGCAGCATTGGAGGAAGGGGTGGTAACACCCGAGGAACCCTTTTTCTGCAATGGGAGTATTATGGTGGAAGATACAAAAATACGCTGCCATAAAACAACAGGTCATGGAAGTGAGGATTTTACTCATGCCATCATGAATTCCTGCAATCCAGTCTTTATTCAGTTGGGATTGCGTCTGGGAGCACAGGGATTTTTTCACTATTTTGATCAATTTCAGATGCTTGGGACAACGGGAATTGACTTGCCGGGAGAGGCAGGAACGATTATGCATCAGCAGAAGAATGTAGGACCGGTGGAATTGGCAACGATATCATTTGGGCAATCGTTTCAGCTGACACCGATGCAGATGGCAACAACGGTATCATCGTTGATTAATGGTGGAAAACGTATTTGTCCTCACATTGCATTGACAAGCAGAAGCAGAGATGGGGAGGTTCATAAACGTTATACCCCGGATGATAAAGGTCGTGTGTTATCAGAAAAGACATCGCAGACATTACGCGGACTTTTATATCAGGTCGTCGCAGAGGGAACAGGGAAAAACGGGCAGGTAGAAGGTTTTGCCGTGGGTGGAAAAACAGCTACTTCGCAGATGCTTCCGCGTGGCAGTGGCAAGTACATTGCATCTTTTATCGGATTTGCGCCGGCGGACGATCCGCAGGTTCTGGCGATTGTAATTATCCATGAACCACAAGGCATATATTATGGAGGTACAATTGCAGCTCCGGTATGTAGCGAGCTGTTTGAAAATATTCTGCCATATCTTGGGGTGGAGCAAATAGAAAAAAATACGGATGGCGCGGTTGCGCAATAAACGTAAAACGCTTATACTATTAAGTTGAGAAAAAATGAAAAAATTGCAAAAGAATGCATAAAAAACAAGGAGTCGTTATGGTTGAAAAAATTTTATTTCCGGTACTTATTTCATTTGGAATAGCAACGCTTTTAGGTCCGATTGTTATTCCGTTTTTAAGAAGACTCAAAGTAGGGCAGACAGAACGTGAAGAATTAGAATCACATCAGATTAAGACAGGAACACCGACGATGGGTGGACTGATTATTTTGGCAGCAGTTGTGATTACATCACTGTTTTATATATCGCGCTATCCAAAGATCATTCCTATCTTATTTTTAACGGTAGGGTTTGGCGTAATTGGTTTTTTAGATGATTATTTAAAAGTTGTATTACGTCGTTCCGATGGTTTGCTGGCATGGCAGAAGATGCTTCTTCAGATTGTGGTTACAACCATTTTTACAGTATATCTTGTTCGTTATACGGATGTATCGCTTGCGATGCTGGTGCCATTTTCGGGTGGACAGTATATTGATCTGGGCTGGCTTGCAATTCCACTGCTATATTTTGCAGTAATTGGAACGGTGAATGGTGTGAATTTTACAGATGGTCTGGATGGTCTGGCATCGTCTGTTACCGTGCTTGTAGCTGTGTTCTTTACGGCTGTAGCTGTCGGTATGCACAGTGGTATTGAACCAATTACCTGCGCTGTTGTGGGAGCGCTTCTGGGATTTTTATTGTTTAATGTTTATCCGGCAAGCGTTTTTATGGGAGATACCGGTTCTCTGGCTCTTGGAGGTTTCGTGGCTGCAACAGCTTATATGCTGCAGATGCCGCTGTTTATATTGATTGTGGGCTTGATTTATCTTGTGGAAGTTCTCTCTGTAATCATTCAGGTATCTTTCTTTAAGATTACGCATGGAAAACGAATTTTTAAGATGGCGCCAATTCACCATCATTTCGAACTTTCCGGTTGGTCAGAGACAAGAGTAGTTGCTGTTTTCTCTATTATTACAGCGTTGCTTTGCCTGGTTGGTTATGCAGCATTGTAAGATATAGGATAAAGATGGAGGCAGATTATGGATATTTCAAATAAGACATTTGTCGTAGTAGGGACAGGAAAAAGTGGTGTCGCAGCAGCCGAGCTTTTGCTGCGTCATGCAAAAAAAGTTTATTTATATGATGGAAACGAAGCACTTGATGTGGCAGCTTTTCGTAAGCAACATCAAAGTCTGGAAGCAGTAGAACTGATTTTGGGAACACTCCCTGCAGAAATCGAAACGACGCTTGATATCGCTGTGTTAAGCCCGGGAGTTCCACTTGATATTCCGGTTGTGGAACAAATGAAAGCTCAGGGGATTTGCATCTGGGGCGAAATAGAACTTGCCTATGTTCTTGGCAAAGGAAAGGTTGTTGCAATTACTGGAACCAATGGAAAGACTACAACAACGACACTTGTCGGACAGATTATGGCAAGACATTTTGCAAAGGTGCAGGTCGTAGGAAATATTGGCATACCTTATACCAGTGTGGTGGAGGATACGACGGAGGATACCGTTGTAGTTGCGGAAATCAGCAGCTTTCAGTTAGAGACAATTCAGACATTTGCACCGAAAGCCGCAGCAATTTTAAATATCACACCGGATCATTTGAACCGCCATCATACGATGGAGAATTATATTGCTGCAAAAGAGAGCATTGTGAAAAACCAAAGCAAAGAGGATGTCTGTGTACTGAATTATAATGACGAAGTGCTGCGTGACTTTGGCAAAACCCTGGAACAAAACGTCATCTATTTTTCAAGTACAGAGGTTTTAGAAGAAGGCCTTTATCTGGATGGCAATGAAATTATGTGGGCAAGAAATGGTGGCAGAGAGGCAATTATTTCTGTAGAAGAACTGCATATTCTGGGTGCACATAATTATGAAAATGCGATGGCTGCGATTGCACTATGTGATGGCATGGGCGTGCCAATGCAAACAATCTGCGATGGACTTCGCGCATTCCATGCGGTAGAACACCGTATTGAATTTGTCTGCAAAAAGAACGATATTGCTTTTTACAATGATTCTAAGGGAACCAATCCGGATGCGGCAATCAAGGGGATTTGTGCGATGAACCGAAAAACAGTTCTGATTGGTGGAGGATATGATAAGGAATCTACCTATGATGAATGGATAGATAGTTTTCATGGAAAAGTCAAAAAATTGATTTTGATTGGGCAGACAGCACAAAAGATAGCGACATGTGCTAAGGCACATGGATTTACGGATTATGTGTTTGCAGATTCCTTGGAAGAAGCCATTACAATAGCATACGAGACAGCAGAACCGGGCGAAGCGGTGCTATTGTCACCAGCTTGTGCCAGCTGGGGTATGTTTGATAATTATGAACAACGTGGAGATATCTTTAAGGAATATGTCAGAAATCTAAAGGAGTAGTATATGGAAAGAACCGTCACCGCGCAAAAGAAAAAAAAGAAGCGAAGCGGATCAAAGAAATTTATAGATTATACATTACTTCTGATCATCGTGTGTATTTTGGGATTTGGGCTGGTTATGTTATATAGTACAAGTGCCTACAATGCAACCTTGAAGTACGGAAATTCTATTTATTATTTGAAAAAACAGGTGATAGCAGCCTGTATGGGTTTTGCAGTGATGTATTTCTGTATTAAAGTGGATTATCATTTTTTTGCCCGTTTTGCAGGCATTGCCTATCTTGCGGCAACCATTCTTTGTCTGGCGGTTAACTTTGTCGGAAGCAGTAGTCATGGTTCGTCCCGTTGGCTCAATATCTTTGGCGTTTCCTTTCAGCCATCTGAGTTGGCAAAGATTGCGGTGATATTGTATCTTGCAGTGGTGATTAGCAAACGACCTATGGCAATGCGTACATTTCAGGGGAATGTAAAGCTGCTGGCAACGATTTTACCGATTTTTTTGGTGGTAGCATACAATAACCTGAGTACAGCAATTATTATTGCCGGTATTGCATTTATTATGGTTTTTATTTCCAGCCCGAAAACAGCACCATTTCTTCTTGGGGTGTTAGGGCTTGCAGCGCTTGCACTGGTTTTCGTCTTTGGTACATATCGTCAGGAACGTTTGCAGATCTGGTTACATCCGGAAGATTTTGATAAAGGCTACCAGACATTGCAAGGACTTTATGCAATCGGATCGGGAGGCTTATTTGGCAAAGGACTAGGGGAGAGTATACAAAAGCTGGGCTTTGTACCAGAGGCACAGAATGATATGATTTTCTCAATCATATGCGAAGAGCTTGGTCTTTTTGGGGCAATCTGCGTGATTCTCATGTATATTATGTTACTTTGGCGATTGCTTCTGATTGCGACAAATGCAAAGGATATGTTTGGTTCATATCTGGTGATTGGCATCATGATTCATATCGCATTACAGGTGATCTTAAATATTGCCGTTGTAACAAATTCCATGCCAAACACTGGTGTGACGCTTCCGTTTATCAGTTATGGTGGTACGTCGATTATGTTTTTGGTCGCAGAAATGGGTGTTGCGCTGAGTGTATCAAAGGATGCACATGTGGAAACATAGAGGGGTAATATGGAATGAAGAAAAAGCATGAGGAACAAAAAAGTCCGCAAAAGAAAAAAAGAAGATTTTCCAAATTTCGATTTTATTTTTTGAATATACTATTGGCGGTTGTTATCGTATGCATCATTGCTGCAATGGCGATTTATGCTTTTTGTACGGTTCATACGGTGAAGGTAAAAGGAAATACCATTTGTTCGGAGGACGAAATCAAGCAGCAGGTGCTGGATGATTCTTATTCCAAGAACACGGTATATGCTTTCATAAAAAATCTTGTAAAGCCGAAAACAGACATTCCATTTGTGGAAAAAGTGAATGTCAAATTAAAAGGATATGATGCACTTGAGATTGATGTTACAGAAAAGAAACTGTTTGGCTGTATTTTGCTTGCAGATAACCAATTGGCATATTTTGATGAGAATGGACAAGTTGTTGAAATCTCAGACCGCGTCGTTGAAAATGTGATGCAGGTATCCGGTGTGACGCTGGAAAAAGCAAATGTTGGCAGCAAAGTGGGGTTAAAAAAAGACCAGTTGTCATTTATGCTGAATCTGTTAAAAATAATGAAAAAATATGAGATTGGCATCAACAGTCTCAGTTTTGATGAACGAGGGCGGATTTTGGTTGCATATGGAGGGATTGTTATTAATGTAGGAGACAAATCTTATCTGGAAGAAAAAATTATGCGACTGCCGCATATTCTGCCGAATATAGAAGGACAGACAGGAATACTACATTTAGAAAACTGGACACCGGACAACACAGATATTGTGTTTGAAAGAGCCAAAGAGTAGTGTTGATAAATTTCAATTTTTTTGAAAAATAGGTTGATAAATTATAGGAAAATAGATATTATAGACTATATGGATTTGTAGAATAGGCTTTATGGGTCAGGCCATGAGCTGTTTTGAGATAGGAAATAGAAGGAGGATCAAGACCTTGCTTGAAATTATGACGAATGAAGCAGATACCAGCGCTAAGATAATCGTAATCGGTGTAGGTGGTGCAGGTAATAATGCTGTAAATAGAATGATTGATGAAAATATTGCGGGTGTGGAGTTTATCGGAATTAATACCGATAAGCAGGCATTAGCACTTTGCAAAGCACCAACATTGATTCAGATTGGTGAGAAGTTGACAAAAGGGTTAGGTGCAGGTGCACAACCTGAGATTGGACAGAAGGCAGCAGAAGAGACAGCAGAAGAGATCGCTGCTAATGTCAAAGGCGCTGATATGGTATTTGTTACTTGTGGTATGGGAGGCGGAACCGGAACAGGTGCTGCACCGGTTGTTGCTAAGATTGCAAAAGAGCAGGGAATCCTTACCGTTGGTGTCGTAACAAAGCCTTTCAAATTTGAAGCAAAGACACGTATGGTGAACGCAGAGTCTGGTATTGAGAGACTCAAGGAAAACGTGGATACTTTAATTGTGATTCCAAATGATAAATTATTAGAGATTGTAGATCGTAGAACCACAATGCCGGAAGCATTAAAGAAGGCGGATGAAGTTTTACAGCAGGCAGTACAGGGAATTACAGACTTGATTAATCTGCCAGCATTGATCAATCTGGACTTCGCAGATGTACAGACCGTTATGAAGGACAAGGGTCTTGCCCATATCGGTATCGGTACAGCTAAGGGTGATGAGAAAGCAACAGAAGCCGTTCGTATGGCAGTGGAAAGCCCACTTTTGGATACAACAATCAATGGTGCATCCCATGTCATCATCAATATTTCCGGAGATATTTCTCTTATGGATGCTAATGCAGCATCTACCTATGTTAAGGATCTTGCAGGAGATTCTGTTAATATTATCTTTGGTGCAAAATATGATGAATCTATGCCGGATGAAGCAACCATTACAGTTATTGCAACTGGTTTGGAAGAGGCTGCAACTGCAGCTCCAAAGCCATCCATGGGAAGTTCTATTTTGAACAATATGCAGTATGCAGGTAGTGTTACAACACCAAAGCCATCAGTATCCGGTTTTGGCGCAGGAGTACATACACAGGCAAGCGTAACACCAACACCTAGACCAGCTGTGACACCACAGACTACAGGTGCTACATCAAATCCAATGGCGGGATTTTCATCTTTAGCAAAGCCACAGACACCGACAAGTACGGTAAAGCAGGAAGATATCAAGATTCCTGAATTTTTAAAGAATACAAGAAAATAATAAAGCGGGCTTGTTTCGACATATTATATAAAGCCACTTCCTTATAATGATACTATCAAAAAGGAGGTGGCTTTTTATTTATGTCGTTTATTTGGATGTGCTGGTTTTGCAAAACCTGCTACTTGACTTAGCAAGTCTGCTGACACTTGGAATCTGGCAGAAAAAAAGAGTGTGCTGGTATCGTATTTTTCCGGCGGCAGTTGTAGGGTGTGTTTTGGGAAGTGCGATGTTTCTTTGCGTGCATCAGTTTTACATCTATGTGATGGGGATTGCTTTGCTTGTGAATCCCTGCATGCTCTGGATTGCCTATGGAAAAAAGAATCCAAAAGAGTGTTTTGTCTGCTATTTTTATCTGATTCTCATCTATTGGGTGCTTGGAGGGGTGGCATCGCTGCTTCTTTTATATCTTCCGGAACGAATGGAAAAAATATGTTTGCCGCTTAGCTGTGTGGTTTTATGCATCACAACGGTATTGGTATCATGGCGTCAAAAAAAGCGACGCCATCTGCGACAAGTTGCATTTTTCGTCTGTGGTCATGTGGAAAAGATGGTTGCACTTGTGGATACAGGAAATTTATTGCAGGATCCATATAGTGGTATGCCGGTCTGTGTGATTTCAGAGCAATATCGGGATGTGTGGGAAATACCACAGGAAAAGGTACGCTATGTTCCTTATGAGACAGTAGCAGGCAGTGCACTTATGGAAGCAGTTGTGGCGGATCGTTTTTTGATACAGGAGCAAGGAGATATGGTTTGTCAAAAAAAGGTGATGATTGGATTTGGTAAAGACTTGCTGTTTCAGGGAAAAAATTATCAGATGATATTACATAAAGATTTTTGTTGGGAGTAAGAAAATGCATATATTGTTTCGATGGCTTACACGGGAAAAAATGGAACTGCTTTACATTGGCGGATGCGATGTGCTGCCGGAACCGTTAGATGCGAAAGAGGAACAACGCTGTATTGAAGCAATGAAAGAACAAAAGGACAAGGAGGCAAAGGAAAAGCTGATCGCGCATAATTTGCGTCTGGTTGTTTATATTGCAAAGAAATTTGATAACACCAAGGTGGGGGCGGAAGACTTGATTTCGATTGGAACCATTGGCTTGATGAAAGCAATTAATACTTTCGATACATCAAAAAGTATCAAGTTGGCGACATATGCATCCCGTTGTATAGAAAATGAAATTCTGATGTATTTACGAAAAAATAATAAACAAAAACTGGAGGTATCAATTGATGAACCTTTGAATGTTGACTGGGATGGAAATGAGTTGCTTCTATCCGATATTCTAGGGACAGAAGAAGATATCATCTATCGGGATTTAGAGACACAGGCAGATTTGAAGCTATTGCACCAGGCATTAAAGACATTAAACGGACGCGAAAAAATGATCATAGAGTTACGCTTTGGATTACATAATAAAGATGGTGTGGAACTGACGCAAAAAGAAGTGGCGGATTTACTGGGGATTTCGCAATCGTATATTTCCCGTTTGGAAAAGAAAATTATGAAGCGACTGCAGCGGGAGATGATACGTCAGGAGAATAGTTGGAAAATAGTGTAAAACCGATGAAAAATGTTGTATAATAAGAAAAACATGAATGACATTTTCTGACGATTGGAGGGGCATATGATTATTGAATTTTTGGGGGCAGCACATGAGGTGACCGGAAGCTGCCATTATGTCGAGGTGGGAGACAAGAAGTTCCTTGTCGATTGTGGTATGGAACAAGGACCGGATATTTATGAAAATCAAGAGATTCCGGTACAGGCAAGCAGCATAGATTATGTGTTTGTGACACATGCACATATCGATCATTCCGGTTTGCTGCCACTGCTTTATGCGCATGGATTTCGCGGTCAGATTTATGCGACTGAGGCAACCACGGAATTGTGTAATATTATGTTAAAGGATAGTGCACATATACAGACATTTGAGGCAGAGTGGAAAAACAGAAAGGCGAGACGTGCAGGCAGGCCGGAAATTACACCACTGTACACCGTTGAGGATGCGGCTGGCGTTATGGAATTGTTTGTGCCAATGCACTATCATGAAAAATTCCAGGTGTGTGATGAAATCAGTGTACGTTTTGTGGATGCAGGACATTTACTTGGCTCATCATCCATTGAAATCTGGCTGACGGAAGAGGGAGAACAGAAAAAAATTGTCTTTTCCGGTGATATTGGACAGGGGAATAAGCCGCTGATTAAGGCACCGGAATATATAGAAGAAGCAGATTATGTATTGGTGGAATCTACATATGGGGATCGTGTACATGAAGTGCCGATTGATTTTGCCAAAGCACTTGCAGATGTGATGCGCCAGACTTTTCAGGCGGGAGGAAATCTGGTCATTCCGGCATTTTCCGTTGGCAGAACGCAGGAAATGCTTTATTTTATCCGTCGAATTAAGGAAGAGGGCATGCTCTCGGATATAGAAGATTTTGAAGTGTATATGGATAGTCCGCTTGCAGTTGAGGCTACGGCTGTCTTTCATAGCAATGTGGCAGAATGCTTTAGTGAGGAAGCAAAAGAAATCATTGCGGCAGGAAAAAATCCGATTCGTTTTCCGGGACTGAAAATGGCAGTTACAAGTGATGAATCTAAAATGATTAATTTTGATATGAAACCAAAGGTGATCATTTCTGCATCAGGTATGTGCGAAGCGGGTCGTATCCGCCACCATTTGAAACACAATTTGTGGCGGCCGGAATGTACCATTCTTTTTGTTGGATACCAGGTTCCAGGGACATTAGGCTTTCATCTGCTGAATGGTGCTAAGGAGGTAAAGCTTTTTGGCGAGACCGTACATGTCGAAGCACGTATTGAAAATTTGCCGGGAATCAGCGGACATGCAGACCGGAATCAGCTGCTTACCTGGATAGGTCATTATACCTCAGCTCCGGAAAAAATCTTTGTTGTACATGGGGAGGATGCAGTATGTGACTCGTTTGCAAGAGCCATCCATGAACAGTATGGATACGATGCGCTTGCACCATATTCGGGAGACCGCTTTGATCTTGTTACAGGCATGTGTATTGAGGAAGGTAATCGCAAACTTATTCAGAAAAAGAAAGAATCTTCCAAAGCGTCTACAAATGTCTTTGCAAGGCTTTTGGCAGCGGGAGAACGTTTGCTTCGCGTTATACATGGATGCGAGGGAATGCCAAACAAAGAACTTGCAAAGTTTGCAGACCAGATCAATGCACTGAGTGACAAGTGGAGCAAGTAAGATAGCGTTCCATAGATTTTAATGCGTTTTTTTCGAGGCGGGACACCTGGGCTTGTGAAATCTGGATTTCAGAAGCCACTTCCATCTGGGTCTTGCCTTCGAAAAAACGCAATTTTATGATGTGTGACTCGCGCGGCGAGAGTGTATCAAGAGCATCATTTAGGGAGAGATACTCAATCCAGTTCTCTTCCTTATTTTTTTTGTCACTGATCTGATCCATGACATATAAGGTGTCACCGCCATCGTTGTAAATCGGGTCATAAAGAGATAGCGGACTTTGCATGGCATCCAGTGCGTAAATCATATCATCAAGTGGGATTCCGGCGGCGTCTGCAATTTCAGCCATAGTCGGTTCTGTCGTACAGTTTCTTAGAAGTGCCTCCTTGGCAACGATTGCTTTGTAAGCAGTATCGCGCAGGGAACGGGAGACACGGATACTACTTGAGGTGTCGCGCAGATAACGGCGCAGTTCACCAATAATCATGGGTACAGCATATGTGGAAAATTTTACATTCATCGTAGGGTCAAAATTATCAATGGATTTGATAAGACCGATACATCCGATTTGAAAAAGATCATCCAGATTTTCTCCGTGATTGGAAAATCGTTTTAAAACACTAAGCACCAGACGAAGGTTTCCTTTGATATACGTTTCGCGTGCTTCAGTATCACCAGCTTTGATTTTCTCCCAAAGTTTTTCTTTTTCTTCTTCTGACAGTAATGGTAATTTGGCAGTATTCACGCCACAAATCTCAACTTTATATGCGCTCAAGAAAATGCCCTCCTACTCATGTTGTCTCTTTATAGTGTTAACAAGTAGAAGAAATTTTATGCACAAAAAGTTTGGAGCGATATGTTTGAAGGGCGCAAAATATAGTATTTTTTGTTGAACGTAGGGTAAAGTTTTTGTAGAAAAAATTGCCTATTTTTACAATAAATAACTCAAAACTATAATACGAAAAGAAAAATATATGCTATCTTTATCCCCAAGAGAAAGATTGGCAGGAGGATGAAACATGGAAACAGCAAAAATAAAAGAATTGGTCTCCAGAATGACTCTGGAGGAGAAAGCATCTTTGTGTTCCGGGCTTGATTTCTGGCACACAAAAGGAGTGGAACGTCTCGGAATCCCTTCGGAAATGGTCTCAGACGGACCTCACGGACTCCGCAAGCAGGACGATAAAGCAGACCATTTGGGAATCAACGACAGCATTCAGGCTGTTTGCTTTCCGGCGGGATGTGCAACCGCATCCAGCTTTAACCGTGAGCTGGTGACAAAACTTGGAGAAACACTGGGGGAAGAGTGTCAGGCAGAAAATGTAAGCACAATCTTAGGCCCGGCTATGAACATTAAGCGTTCCCCACTGTGCGGACGTAATTTTGAATACTATTCAGAGGACCCGCTTGTGTCAACGGAAATGGCAGGTGCGCTTGTCCACGGCGTCCAGAGCAAACATATCGGAACAAGTCCGAAGCATTTTATGGCAAATAACCAGGAATATCACCGCTTAACAAGCTCTTCAGAAATGGATGAACGCACCATGCGTGAAATTTACCTTGCTTCTTTTGAAGGAATGGTAAAGAAGGAAAAGCCGTGGACCATTATGAACGCATACAACAAGCTGAACGGCACATACCTTTGTGAAAACAAAGAAATGCTCACAGATGTGCTCCGCAGGGAATGGGGATTTGACGGCTATGTAATGACAGACTGGGGTGCGATGAATGACCGTGTGGAAGCTCTGAAAGCAGGCTGCAATCTGGAAATGCCGTCCTGTGAAGGCGCTACGGATGCGGAAATCGTTGCCGCAGTACAGGACGGAACACTGGATGAATCTGTACTAGACAAGTCCTGTGAAGAATATTTGAATGTTATTTTCAAATTTGAGGAAAACAGAGACAAAAACGCGGTATTTCAGCATGAAAAAGACCATGAGACAGCCCGGGAAATCGAAGAGGAGTGTATTGTGCTTCTGAAAAATGAGGATGCGCTTCTCCCGTTGTCCGCAGACAAAAAGGTGGCTTTTATCGGCAAATACGCCGAGGAACCACGCTATCAGGGCGGCGGAAGTTCCCACATCAACAGCTTTAAAACAGAATCTGCAATGGACGCCGTAGAATTTCTCGCAACTGTAAAAAAGGAAAACATCACATTTGCCAAAGGCTTTGATGATGTTGAGGATAAAGCGGATGAAGCATTGGTTGCAAAAGCCGTAGAGGCTGCTGCTAATGCGGACGTGGCGGTAATCTTTGCCGGACTGCCGGACAGCTTTGAATCCGAGGGGTATGACCGGAAGCATCTTGGGATGCCGAACTGCCAGAACGCACTGATTGAAGCGGTGGCGGAAGCACAGCCGAACACCATAGTTGTGCTTCACAACGGCGCTCCGATAGAAATGCCGTGGCTCGGAAAAGTAAAAGCCGTGCTGGAAGCCTACCTGGGCGGACAGGCTGTGGGCGGCGCAGTGGTCAATGTGCTTTACGGAAATGCAAATCCAAGCGGACGATTGGCGGAAACATTCCCACTTCGGATACAGGATACGCCGTGCTATTTGAATTACGGCGGAGAACATGACAAATCGGTTTATTCAGAGGGCGTATTTGTGGGATACCGCTATTACACATCCAAAGAAATGGAAGTCCTGTTCCCGTTCGGATACGGATTGTCTTATACGACATTTTCTTACGGCAATCTTACGGTGGACAAAAAGGAGTTTAAGGAAAGCGAAAAACTGCTGGTATCCGTAGACGTAACAAATACAGGCGCATGTACAGGAAAGGAAGTCGTACAGCTTTACGTAGCGCCGAAGGGCGGAACAATCATCCGCCCGGTACGGGAGTTAAAAGCATTTGAAAAAACAGAACTTGCACCGGGTGAGACAAAAACTGTCACCTTTGAACTTGACAGCAGAGCCTATGCATACTGGAATACGGAAATCCATGACTGGCATGTGGAGACCGGAGCCTATGAAATCCAGATTTGCCGGAATGCACAGGAAGTGCTTCTGTCAGAGGAAGTACAGGTAGAATCAGAAACCGTCCTGCCGAAAGTGTATACCCTCAATTCCACAATGGGAGAAATCATGGCGGACCCGAAAGGAAAAGCCATATTGGAACAGGCAATGGGTGAAATGGAAGGAATGGACGGCGAGAGTGCAGAGGAACAGATGCATGATGATTCCGGAGTGATCAACGACGAAATGATGGCGGCAATGATGGAAGCCATGCCGCTCAGACAGATGCTGAGTTTTGTACCGGGAGTGACAAAGGAAGCGCTGAACCAGCTTGTTGCAGCGCTAAACGCAGCAGAATAAACATCCGGGTGACAGCAAAGGTTCACCCGGAGGTTTTTTGAAAAATTGTGTTACAAAATTATAATAATAAATTTATATTTATAATACGGAATACTCTTCAACTGTTAGAATAGTAAAAAAATGAACAAGCTGCATTAGGGAGGCCTGTATGAAAAAAATATCTTTAAACCAGAATTGGCAGTTTGCCAAAGGAACCATAACAATGATGGAGTTAATGATGGGAAACGCAGGAAATATAGAAAATATTGATTTGCCCCATGATGCCATGATTTATCAGGAAAGAACTCCGGCAACTGCGAATGCACATCAGACAGGATTTTATCCGGGCGGTGAATATACTTACATGAAAAAGTGGGAGATTCCGGAAGCGTGGAGGGGATGTACAGTTGTTTTGGAATTTGAAGGTGTTGCAGATACCTGCCGTATTTATATGAACGGGGATCTTGTAACAGAGCATGTGAATCCATATACAGGCATTTTTGCAGACGTCAGCGGTTATCTGAAGTATGGACAGGAAAATGAACTGAAAGTAGAAGTATGCAGTATAGAGCAGTCCAGCCGCTGGTATAGTGGCGCGGGGTTATACCGTCCTGTGTATGCATGGGTGGGAAAGACTGTGCATATTCCTGCTCAGGGGGTGCGTGTTACAACAAGAGAAGCTGACTGTGAGGCGGCAGTCGTGGAAGTAGAGGTTCCAATCTGTAATCGGGGAATAGTTTCCGAAACGGTACAGGTGGAAATTACATTGACCGGACCGAATGGGGCAGAAGCAGCCGCAGAGCACATACCGGTAACTGTTTTTGGAGAAAGCACGCAGATGTGCTGTCAGCGTTTGCTTGTAGAACATCCTGCATTGTGGAGTGATGAAACACCAAATCTATACTCCTGCCGGATTACAATTTCTGAGGATGAGAATCCAATAGACAGTGTAAATATTTCAACAGGAATCCGTACACTTCGACTGAATGCAAAAGATGGTCTGTTAGTGAACAGTAAACCAACGAAACTGAGGGGAACCTGTATTCACCATGATAATGGGATTATCGGAGCGGCAACATTTTCGGATGCGGAGTATCGGCGCTGCCGCCAGATGAAGGAAGCCGGATTTAACGCTCTTCGAAGTGCACATCATCCGATGAGTAAGGCAATGCTGGATGCCTGTGATAAGCTGGGCATGTTGGTGATGGATGAACTGAGTGATATGTGGACTCGGACAAAGAATCCCCATGACTATGCAAATTATTTTCCGACACATTGGAAGCAGGATGCATGGGACATGGTGGAAAAAGACTATAATCATCCATGCGTGATTTTGTATTCGACCGGAAATGAGATTCCGGAGGCGGGCACTCCAAAAGGGGCAGAATGGAATCGGAGGATTCATGCAGAAATGAAACGGCTGGATGCCACACGCTATACAACGAACGGAATCAATGGTCTGATGGCAGGAAATGACCGAATGGGCGAAATTATGTGTCAGGCTACAGGGATGACTCCGGAGCAGCTTGAAGCGATGCAGCAGCCGGATGAGCAGAAGCGTGGAGGCGCAGATGAAATCAATGGGATGGCTGAGGTTATGGTGGGACCGTTGGCAGATGCGATTGCCACCAGTCCGATTCTGGAAGAAATGATAGGAGAATTTGCTGCGGCAAATGACATTGCCGGATATAATTATCTGACGGCATTACATGAAGAAGATCACATACGTCATCCGAATCGGGTTGTGCTTGGCACAGAGACTTTTCCGGCGGACATTGTTCATTTGTGGGATATCGTAAAGCGCAATCCACATGTGTTAGGAGACTTTACATGGACCGGATATGATTATCTGGGAGAAGCCGGATGCGGTATATTCCATTATAATGGAGGAGTGAATTTTTCAGCGCATTGGCCGGACAGACTGGCAGGTATTGGTGACATTGATATTCTTGGTGATCGTAAACCAATCAGTTATCTGCGGCAGGCAGTGTTCGGACTTGGTCATGCACCGTCTATCGGTGTGCTTCGGATGGATAAGGCAGGAATTGAAGTCGGAAAGACACCGTGGATGTGGAAGGATAATCTTGCAAGCTGGACATGGCCGGGATATGAAGGGGAAACAGCAAGTGTGGATGTTTATGCCAATGCAGATGAGGTAGAACTGTTCTTGAATGGGGAAAGTCTGGGACGAAAGTCGATTGGCGGAGTATATGTTGTGACGTATGAGGTACCTTATCATCCGGGAAAGCTGGAGGCAGTCAGTTATCTGAACGGAGTGGAGGCAGGCCGGACTGTCTTACAGACAGCAGGGAAAGCGGTGAAACTTAAGGTTGAAGCTGACCGGAATGAACTTCCTGCTGACGGAGAAAGTCTTACTTTCGTAAAAATCAGACTGGAAGACGCAGCAGGAAATTTCAATCGTCGGGAAAGTGCAGCAGTTACAATTAAAGTAGAGGGATGTGCTGCATTGCAGGGATTCGGAAGTGCAGACCCGAGTTGCGAAGGAAGTTACCAGTCTCATACATGGAATACCTATGACGGCAGTGTAATGGCAGTAATCCGGGCTGCAAAATGTCCGGGGAAGGCAGTCGTAACCATTTCAGCGGTAAATTTTGCAGAAGAAAAAATCGTTCTGAACATCAAATAGAAAGATGCCCCGCCTGGTATATTAGTAGATTTTATGAGTCTGATTTCGATACTGTGTCGGAGTCAGACCATATTTTTTCTTAAATACAGTCTGAAAGTAAGCCTGACTGGAAAAACAAAGATAGTTACTGATTTCACTTAATGTCTTATCCGAATACGTCAGGAGACTTTTTGCCTCTTCCAGCTTACACCGCATAATGAAGCTGCAGACATCGAAGCCGAGCTCTTTTTTGAACTTGTTTGTCAAATAAGAGCGGCTTCTTCCGATATGCTCAGCTACATCGCCAACCTGAATGGATTCGTTGATGTGGCGAGTAATAAACTGAATACATTCAAATATTTCCAGAGACATTCCCCGAGGAATTTTATTTTGCGAAACCCGTTCCGTAAAATCAATCAGCATAGAATAAGACAAGGTTTCAATGTGGGAAATATTCTGCAGCTTTTCACATTCACGGATATATACATCGGCAAGCTGGTAAGCCTGTTCCATATCCATTCCTCCGGCAATGGCACTTCTTGTAACAATTGCGACAGTTGTAATGAAAATATTCTTTTCCTGCCGGAGGGAGTTGTCAGCTATAAGACCACCCGATAATTCGGAGGGGGTTTTTAACAATGTTTTCATTTTTTCGACGTCTCCATTTTGAATATACTGCAAAAGTTTCTGTTCAAACCGATAGGTATTATGAAAATGCTGTTCTTCCTTTGCATTCATCACCTGATTGGAATGTACATTGGAAAACTCGCTGATGCTGCTTGTGTTTTCCAGATTAAAATGCTGTCCAACAGAAATATATTCATCGTTGAAACACAGGTGAAGCCAGGCAAGTGTCTGGAGAAACCGGTTAAAGGAAATCTGAGGAATATTGACCAGAAATTGGAGGATATCCGGTTTGTGTTCCTGACTGATTGCCCATTCCTGCATGAAAGTGCGAAGTGTAAGGTCTGATATAGGTGTGCTGAATACAGGTCCAATGATGATTACGCAATCAGCATGCTCCGGCTTTATATAACCATAATAGCCGAAGGACTGCGAGATAAAATAGTCCGGGTTTTTTGTGATATGTAGGAAACCGGACAGGATGCCTTTGAAAACAGACGGGTCTTCCAAAATCGAAGGAAAGGAACAGTCATCGTCGTGTGAGGCGTGGTAATAGCCAATCGGTATGGAGGTTGATGCATAAAATAATTCGCAAAATGCCTTTAAATCAGTGATCATGGAAGACTCCTTTCCAGGTAAAAATGTACTTTTAAACTCTCTTTGAAATGGATGTAATACTAATTATAAGGCGTTCTATTTATGAAAACAAGGACAAAATTGAAATATTGCAATCAATATTGTAATACAAAAACTATATGGTTTGATATTTTATAGATAACTCAATGAAAGTATTTAAAGGGAGGACTCAACATGGGAATGGAAGATTTTTGGGAACAGCTTCCGACAGGAAAAGAAGATAAACCTTTGCTTTTTGAAATGGGACCGCTGGAGTACGATTTTCATGATATTGACGGATTGTATTTTATGCTGGATCGTCGGCTATCCGGCTGTCTGCTTATGATGTGGGCAAAGCCGATGAATCCGGATATTCAGGGAACCGTCACCTTAGATAGCAGGGTGGTATCCGGCTGTATCAACCAATATATGGAAGTTATGGGGAATATGTGGGTGCTTGGAATTCCGCTTCGGGGACTTGTGACAGAGTACGGTCGGGAATATCAACTTCACGTGGAAGGCTTTGTGGATATGGATGGGAATGAAATGAATCCGCAGGATTTTACGGTCAGAGGTGTGGAAAAAGTGAAACCGAAGCCGGAAGATGCAGCACATGAACAGATTGCACTGGAAGCCGCCAGGGAGGGAATCGTTCTTTTGAAAAATGAGGCGGAAGTTCTTCCACTGAAGAAGGGAACGGTATTGAATCTGTTTGGCAGAGGTGTTCACGAATTTCGTATCGGAGCAGTGGGGGCAGGCAAAATCAATCCTCGCTACAGTGTTAATTTTGTGGAGGCTGTCAGGGAAGAAGAAGCTTATTCACTGAATGAAGAACTGGTTGAATTTTACGGTTGCGACAGGGATGAGATACCGGAGGACGAGATGTTGATGCGTGCAAAGAAATTGTCCGATATGGCAATCGTGTTCCTGACACGTGCAGCAGGAGAAAACCAGGATGCTTCCACGGCGAAAGGGGAATACTATCTGAGCGAGGCTGAAGAAGCACTTATTGCAAAAGTAACGGATACATTTGCAAAGACAATTGTGATTTTAAATGTCGGATATCCGATTGATGTGACATTTGCAGAAAAGTATGCAGTTGCAGGACTTATATATTCGGGATTTGGTGGAATGCTTGCAGGACCGGCACTTTTGGATATCCTGAGCGGGGCTGTAAATCCGTCAGGGAAGCTGCCGGATACATGGGCAAAGGATTATTTTGATATTCCGTCGTCGAAAAATTTCTATGACTGTGTGGATAAAACACGTCTGACAGCAGATGAAAATATATATGTGGATACTTGTTACGAGGAAGACATTTATGTGGGATATCGTTATTTTACAACATTCAGGAAAAAAGCGGCGTATCCGTTTGGCTACGGATTAAGTTATACGGAGTTTTGTATCAGGCAGGAGAATATTCGATTTGACGGGGAAATACTGGAACTGGATGTATATGTGAAGAATGTCGGGGAAAAAGCCGGAAAAGAAGTTGTTCAGGTTTATGCAGGCAAACCGGAATCAGAATTGGAGCAGCCGGAAAAAGAACTGGTATTCTTTGAAAAAACAAAGGAACTGCTTCCGGGAGAGGAACAGAAGATTCCTGTTCATGTTCCGGTGAAAGTATTGACTTCATATTCGGAAGAAAAAGCGGCGTATATTTTATCAAAAGGATATTACCGTATTTATGTGGGAAACAGTATTGAAGCAGCGGAATGCGGCGGATTCGATGAACAAGAAACAAGAATAATCAAACAGGTAACCAATCTGCTTTGCTGCGATTACAAATTTACAAGATTATCCAAAACAAATCCGGATGATACATGGCCGACAGGAGCGCATTCCGGAGTGGTCAAAAATAAGTTGACATTTTTGCCTTATGAGAAGAGGAAACATTATCCCGCAAAGTTTGATATGGATAAACCGGAAGAGAAGGTAACATTTGATGCTGTAAGAAAAAATCCGTCACGTGCGGCTGAGTTTGTGGCACAGATGTCAACGGAGGAACTTGCCCGCATCAGCGTCTGTGCCTCGGCAGGATGGGGAATGGAAGGTATCGGTGAGGCAGGTCGTGTATTTCAGACAGAAGGATATGATTTGCCGGACTTTCCGGTGAGCGATGGAAACAGCGGAGTCAATCTGAACATCAAAAATATTGGAATGCCGTCAGGCGTTACAATCTGTGCTTCGTTCAATAAAGAATTATCGAAAGCAATCGGGTGTGTAATCGGGGAAGAAGCGAAGGCATTGGGCATGCCGCTGGTTCTTGCCCCGGCATTTAATATTCACAGAAATCCGCTAAATGGACGACAGCCGGAATATTTTTCGGAAGACCCGTATTTGTCCGGTGTCATGGCCGGATTTTATGCAAAAGGATTGGAAGGAGCCGGGGTTGGAAGCTGCTATAAACATTTTATCGGGAACAACTGTGAATCTTCCAGAAAGCGAAATCAGAGTCTGATTTCCGAACGTGCAATCCGGGAAATTTATTTTCGAACTTTTGAATATGCGATGGATGTTCATATGCCAGCCAGCTTTATGACGGCGTATAATGCGGTAAACGGCTGCCCGACAGCAGCGGATGAAGAACTTCTACAGGGGCTTCTCAGAGAAGAAAATGGGTTTGCCGGTTTTGTAATGACGGATTGGACAACCTATGACAGTGTAGATGTGGCAGCAATGGTACAGGCGGGAAACTGCTGGATTACGCCGGGCTCTAATGATGATACATATACCGGTCAGATAAAGAAAGGATTGGAGAACGGTACCATAGACACGGCAAGACTTCAGGAGAATGTTACCGCTCTGATTCGTACAATGGCAAAATTTTCATAGAATAGAAAGAATCAGAAAAACAAAAAGAAAGAGAGGAAATGTATATGATTCGTGATTTGACAATAGAATACAGAAAAAATCCGATAGGAATCGATGAGAAACCACGTTTCTCATGGAAGCTGGAGAGTGAAAAGCAGGATGTTGTGCAGACAAACTACCAGATTCAGGTTGTCAGCGGAGACAGACTTATCTGGAACAGTGGCCGGGTGGAAAGCGACCAATCCGTTCTGGTGCCATATAATGGTGCTGCATTGAAAGAGATGACTGTTTATCAGGTGCAGGTCAGTGTATGGGATAATTACGGAGAGCTGGGACAGGTGACAGGAAACTTTGAAACCGGTTTGATGAGCGAAGAAAACTGGAATGCAAAATGGATTACCCATACACTTCCGGCTGAAGAGACGGCATGTCCGGTATTTGTCCGCAGCTTTTCTCTGGACAGACCGGTGAAGAGAGCAAGGCTGTATGCGACCGCCTGTGGTGTATATGAGGCATTTATTAATGGAAGGAAAACAGGAGACTTGTTCATGGCTCCGGGCTGGACATCTTATCATCACCGACTGCAGTATCAGACTTATGATATTACGGAACTCCTGGAAAAAGATAATGATATTACGGTTACTGTAGGAAACGGGTGGTATAAGGGAGAACTCGGGTTTGATGCAAGACCGAATATTTACGGCGACAGAACTGCTTTGCTGGCAATGGTGCGTATTGAGTACGAAGACGGGGAAACTATCTGCATCGGTACTGATACGGACTGGCATGTGGAAACAGGAGAAATTCTGTTTTCCGAGATTTATCACGGTGAGATACAGGATTATACAAAAGAAAGAAGGCAGGTGGGAAAGGCAGTTCTGTTTGAACATACGGATGATATCGGGCAGATTGTGGCGCAGGAATCCGAGCCGGTCCGGGTAACGAAACGGTTTGATGTAAAGGAAAGGATCGTGACTCCAAAAGGAGAATTGGTGTTTGATTTCGGACAGAATATGGCAGGACTGGTAGAAATAAGACTTCCAAAACTTATTGGAGACAGATTAGTTATTCGATATGCAGAAACACTGGATAAAGATGGAAACTTCTATACAGAGAATCTGCGGACGGCAAGATGTACAGATACATTCGTATACGGAGAAAAGCAGGTGGGAATGCTTGTGATGCCGCACTTCACTTTCCACGGATTCCGTTATATTTGTGTGGAAGGCGCAGGAACGGAAACAGAGGCATCGGATTTTACGGCATGTGCAATGCACACAGACATGCAGCCGACAGGAACATTCACATCCGACAACACGTTGGTGAACCAACTGCAGAGTAATATACAGTGGGGACAGAGAAGCAACTTCCTCGATATTCCGACAGACTGCCCACAGAGAGATGAACGGTTGGGCTGGACCGGAGATGCACAGGTATTCTGTGGTACAGCCGCCTACAATTTTCACACAGCACTATTTTTCCGAAAATGGCTGCGGGATATGGCGGCAGAGACCAATTCGGAGTGGGGCGTACCTCATGTTGTTCCGAATATTCTCGGAAATCAAGCGGGAGCAGCGGCATGGAGCGATGCTGCGACAATTATTCCGTGGACGATTTATAAGGTTTACGGGGATAAAGAGATGCTTGCGGAGCAATTCCCGATGATGAAGAACTGGGTGGATTATATACATGCGAGAGTCTCGAAAAACGGATTGTGGCAGAGTGGATTCCAGTATGGAGACTGGCTGGCGCTGGACATAGAATTCGGAAGCACCGACCGGACAGGAGGAACGGACAAATATCTGGTGGCAAATGCTTATTATGCATATTCGACCAGGATTGTGCGGGATGCTGCGGATGCATTGGGGTATGCAGAGGAAGCAAAAGCATACGGTGACTTATATGAAAAAATAGTAGAAGCCATTCATGTGGAATACGTGACAAGAAGCGGACGAATGGTCAGTGAGACACAAACAGCCTGTGTGCTGATGCTGTACTTTGACTTGATAAAACCGGAATTTCGTAATCGGATTTTGGAGACATTGGAGTTAAATATCGGGGCACACCATAATCATCTGACGACAGGTTTTGTGGGTACACCGTATCTGTGTCATTGTTTGTCAGAAAACGGTCTTCACGGGTTGGCGGATGAAATCTTTATGAAAGAAGATTTTCCGGGCTGGCTCTATGCAGTAAAGAAAGGCGCAACGACAATCTGGGAGCGTTGGAATTCCATTCTGCCAAATGGGGATTTTGACGAATCAGGTATGAACTCCCTGAACCATTATGCGTACGGTTCGATTGGAAGCTGGCTGTACGAAAAAGTTGCAGGAATACGCTGTATGGAACCGGGATATAAGAAAATACGGATTCAGCCGACTCTGACCAAGGGAATGACAGAGGTGTCCGCAACTTATGAATCCATATATGGAACAATCGTAAGTGCATGGAGCTGTAGAGAAGGAAAAATCTGTGTGGATGTGCAGATTCCGGTGAATACAACGGCTGTTATCCAGCTTCCGGAGAAAGAAGCGGAATTTACGGTTGGTTCCGGCAGATATCATTACGAGTACAAGACGGATACCAATCTGAAATTCGAAAAATATTCGTTGGAGTCAACACTCGGAGAGTTGGTCGCCGAAGAACTTGGCCGCAGTATGTTTGAAGAAATGATGCCGGGAATGCTGGAAGACCCGCTGATTCAGTTTGCATTGTCCATGACCATATCCGATCTGCTTGTGCAGGATGCACAGGCAAAGCCGATGTATCTGGCAGTCATTGATGCGCTGAACGCTGCCGAAGGATAGTTCAGGTCTGCAAATTCAAAATTATAAAAATTAAGCTAAAATTAAAATACGGACAAATAGGAATGTGATATTTTAAGCTTACAAGATATCAAGGAAATGTGATACGAAATGAAGGAGGAACACAATGAGTAAAAAACCATTAGGAAAAGACAAATTTGGCGTTCAGAAAGTAATGCGCGTGAAGGATTACTTCGGAGATGCTATGGGACAGTTCGCATTGAATGCAATGTCCGCACTGGTAGGACAGCTTACATACTTCTATACGGATAAGGTTGGCATGGCTGCTGGGGCGACTGCAACAATGTTTATTGTCTGTAAGATTATTGACGCATTTACAGACCTGATTATGGGAAATATCATTGACCATACAAAACCGGGAAAAGAAAAATATCGTCCGTGGCTTTTGAAAGCGGGAATTCCGGCAGGTATTGTAATGGTTCTGATGTTTACGGTGCCGAAAATAGGAGATATGGGACAGATTATTTACGTGGCAATAACGAACATTCTTCTGACAGCAGTATTATATACGGCAATGGCAATCCCTTATAATTCGCTTATGACCGTTCGTACGAACAGCCAGGAAGAACGAGGCATCATGGGAACATGGAGAGCGGCGACCGGTTATGTGGCAGGTATGATATTTGCAATCTGTATGATTCCGATTACGAATGCACTGGGCGGAAACCAAAATGCATGGATTAAATTTGGCTTTATTATGGGAATTATTGTAATACTGGCAGCCTTGATTTGTTATGTAACAAGCCGTGAGACAGCAACAGAGGCAGGAGCGGTAGTAGAAGCGAAAGAAGAGGATGAAGAAGTGATTCCGTTTAAGGAAGCGCTTGGAAAGCTGTTCCACAACAAATACTGGGTGATTGTTCTTGTGGTGAATCTGCTCTCATGCATTATATATGGTCTTTCAGCGGGTGCGGGAGTATATTACTGTAAATGGATTTTCGGCAATGACAACCTGGTCGGCGTTCTCGGAGGAATCGGAATGATTCCGACCCTGTTAGGATTCATACTTGTAGGACCGATGATTAAGAAACTTGGTGTTGTGAAAACACTGCTGGTGAGCTTTGCAATGGGTGCAGGAGCAAATATACTGCTTCTCTTCACAAAAGACATCTTTTTCTGCTACGCATTATTCGGAAGTATTACAACATTTGCAACCATTCCGATGATGTGTCTGGTTGGAGTTATGACGTCAATGTCAATTGATTATAATGAATATAAATATGGTGTAAGAATGGTAGCAACCTCCAACAGTGCATCCAGCTTTGGCGGTAAAGTGGGAAGCGGACTCGGAACATCTATCATCGGCTGGTTCCTTGCGGCAGTCGGCTATGATGCTGCACAGACTGTAGCGCCGGCAGCTACAAAAATGGCAATTTACGGATTCGCTATTGTAACACCGTTAGTGATATTTGTTATTATGTTTATTCTTGTAAGCAAGTTTGATCTGGAAAAAACACTTCCTGCAATGAAAGAAGAAATTGCAAAAAGAAAAGCACAGACATTATAAAAGGATTATGCCGCTTCTAAAATCAGATTTCTTAGGGCGGGATGGATTTGTCAAATGTTTTTGACAAAAGCCAATATCAGTGAAATCGTCAAAGAAATAAATGAGGCAGTCGGCAATATGTCGGAATGTCTGGAAGAGACAACCGAGTTCCTTGAGAAGAGCGTATCTGTTGATTACAAAGAATTTGAACAGGTAAGCGAACAATATAAGGATGATGCGAATGTATTTAAGAACAGTATGGAAGGAATCAAGACATCCATGGCACAGCTCGCAGGGGCAATCGAACAGATCGCCAGTGCTTTAAGCGGTATCAATGATACGGTAGGCGAATCTTCTGTCGGTGTCATGGATATTGCAGAAAAAACTTCTAACATGGTTGAGAAGACATCGTCCACAACGGATAAGGTAAAAGAATGTTATCAGTGTGTAAATGAACTGAGAGATGTTGTAAATAAATTTACATTAGAGTAATGCTTTGGACGAAATTAATGAAGAAATTCGTCAGGCTCGTTATGGAGGTGACGAATAAATGATTTGTTATGCTGTGATTGATACAAATTTGTAGTAACAGTAAATCAAAAAAGATAGAAATAGAGCACCAATCAGAAATGGTTGGTGCTTTTATTATGCAGAACTGAATGCGTTTGCATTGCTTTTCGAGTTTGATGGGGATGTGAAGCGTATCAGACATGTGCTTTATAACTGCTCTGTCAGCAGACCGGGAAACGAGGGCAAGACCAATGAGGATTCTAAAGAGGTACAGCCAGAAACGCTTACCATTAAGGCTACACCTCTTCCAACTGGAGTGGTGAAGGCGAAGACTGGTAATGAATCGGATACTCTGTCTATTAATTTCCTACAGTAAATTTACACTACCTTTGTCGAAAAAATATTGGAGTTTCCTAGTAGGAGATGTATAATATAAGTATTATACGGGTATGGGAAACGAATTATTCTTTTGATGAAGCGAAAGGAGTATGAGGAGGAGACCTATGAAAAAGGATGATACAAAAGAAAAAGAGGAGATCGTAAACGTGAAGAATAAGGGAAAAAAAAGGGGAACACTTGCCATCAAGATTGATTTGCTTGTTGTCATGCTGATTATTGTTTCCAATGTGATTTGTATGGTGATTCTAGTGACAAACAGCCGTAAATACATCAGTGAAGCAGTGCAGGATAGTATGCTTGATATGGCTCATTGCTATTCGCAGATACTTGATGCAGAGGTAGAGAAGCAAGGTGGTAAGAATCTAAGCTACGACAGCTATGCAGAGATTTTAGACGGTGTAGGTGTCAATGGAATGAAAAGCTCATATGTCTATGTGGTTGACGAGGATGGAACAATGTTATATCATCCGACAAAAGAAAAAGTTGGAAACTCCGTAGAAAACTCTGTAGTAAAAAGTCTTGTCAGTCAGATTGCAGATGGTGATATACCAGAAGACAATGTCACCAGATATGATTTTAATGGAGTTGCGAAATATGCAAGTTATTCCGTGATCAGTAATCATAGTATTGTTGTGATCAGTGCAGATGAGGACGATGCTTTAGCCGGTGTGAATAAGACAACGAGTGGAGCTGTGATAGTACTTCTTGTTATTATTGTTGTATCAAGTTTAGTTGCGTATGCGCTTGCCGAAAAATTAGTAAAACCGCTCGTGAAACTGAGCAATATTATTGAGGATGTTGCTGGTGGAAATATGCATGCAGATTTTTCTGGTATTAAGATGACGAACGATGAGATTGGCTTGATTGCTACCAGTGTGCAGGATATGACAAGATCATTGGGCGGTATTGTAGAACAGATTCGTGAGACAAGCAATGCTATGTCAGAGCATAGTAATAAACTAAGTGATACCAGCGAACAGACATTAGCAGCCAATGGAGAAATCAGTAAAGCAGTAGAAGACGTTGCTTTAGGATCTACAAATATGGCAAATTCCATCTCTGATATCAATACAGATCTTGGCAGTATGAACGAAGAGACACAGACGATAGATTCTTCCGTATCCGATATTGAAAAGCAGACACATGCTGTTTTAGAGAGCAGTGCAATGATGAGTGACAGAATGCATCATATGCAGGAGAGCAGTGATAAGATGGAAAGTGGTATTTCCGTGATCTCAGAACGTATCCAGAAAGTAAATGCGGTGGTTGAGAAGGTAAGTGATATCATTGGTGTAATCGAAGATATTTCCGGACAAACGAATCTGTTATCACTCAATGCTTCTATTGAGGCGGCACGTGCAGGAGAGGCAGGACGAGGATTCGCGGTAGTTGCGGAAGAAATTCGCGTACTTTCTGACAATACCAGTAACGAATTGAACAGCATAAGAGAAATCATTGCAGAGCTTGTACAGGAATGCGAAGCCTGCGTGAAGGCATCCGATGAGGTCGTTTCAGATAATGCTGCGCAAAAAGAAGAAATAAAAGTAGTACTGGAATCTTTTGATAATTTAGACGGACAGATTGGTATGACAGCGCAGAAAGCAGAAGAGATTAAGCAGATGGTAGACCAGATGGTAAATCTGAATCAGAATATTACCACAAACAGCTATGGGCTTACCGATGTTAGCTCTTCGAATGCAGCTGCAACGGAAGAGATGACAGCAAATATTCAGGAGCTGAATGCGATGATGAATGGAGTAGCAGAGATGGCAGGACAAATGAATGACCAGGCCAGCTATTTGGATCAGGCATTATCCTATTTTAAGTCATAACATCATTCACAGATTTAACACATATTTTTCAGAAAAAAGAGTATTATTTTTACGAAAAAAGTAGATAATAATATATGTGAAGAGAGAATAAATATAGAAAGATATGTATAAATGCAGTCGCATTGTGAAAGGATCGGTAAGACATGAAAACATTGACGCATAAGTATCTGGCAGAACATATTGCAGAACAATATTTGCGAGGTTTTTCCCCTCTGGAAAAAAGTGCATATATTTATGGTTCTATTGCACCGGATGTGAACAAAATTACATATTTACATGGCTGGGTAGGACACAAGAAGTTCTTTGGTCACAATTATGAGAATATACAAAGAACGATGGATCATTTAATTGCAAAGCTGGAATCTTCCAGATTGGGTGGATGGGTATATTTCTACCGGTTAGGTAAACTGACCCATTATATTGCGGATAGTTTTACGCATGTACACAATGGATATTTCGCGGGGACTCTTGCAGATCATGTACAATATGAAAATGCGCTGCACCGTTGCTTGTGTAAGCAGTTGCCATTGCAGAAAAAGGTTTTGACATCGTTTGATAGCCAATTATTGCACGAACAACATGAAAACTATGCAAATTTATATCCATCGGTTGAGATGGATCTGATTTATATCTTACCGATGATTTTATCAGCAACCATGTGTTATGCAAATAAACCGCATTATGTAGGCAGAATCCTTTGGGATTTTCCGCAGTGGAGCGTATATCGCCTGCCACGATTTTACAGACAGTTAACATTTTTTTAACGAATTTTCGATAGAAGCACCCTTCGGGGTGCTTTTATAATTGTCTTGTTATGAGAGGGGAGATGCTGGCATGACATCATTCCTTCTTGTAGCAATGAACAATGTGTATGGATCATGCACGAAAAGGAGTAGAAAGTAAAAATGGATAAACTGAAATTAACGAAACTGGAAAAGTCATGGGTCTTATATGATGTGGGCAATTCTGCGTTCACATTACTGGTGTCTACTTTATTTCCCATTTATTTTAATGCAATATCAGAAAATGCTGGTCTTTCCGATGTGCAGTACCTTGCTTATTGGGGATATGCAACCTCAATTGTAACGGTGATTGTTGCGTTCTTAGGACCGGTGCTGGGAACCATAACTGATTTTAAAGGGTATAAAAAACCGATTTTTATCGGTAGTCTGGTGATTGGTGCTATTGGCTGCTGTATGCTGGGGATGACTTCATCCTGGCTGGTATTTTTGGTTATTTTTATTGTTGCAAAATGTGGTTATTCCGCCAGTCTTGTATTTTATGATTCTATGATCAACGACGTTACCACAGAAGAACGTATGGATGATGTATCTTCGCGTGGATTTGCATGGGGCTATATTGGAAGCTGTATCCCATTTGTCCTTGGATTGTTATTGGTTTTGTTTGGAGAAAAACTCGGTCTTTCACAGATGCATGCAATGACGTTGGCATTTATGATTACGGCTGTCTGGTGGGTGGTTTTGACACTGCCTTTGTTAAAAAATTATAGACAGGTGTATTACGTTAAAAAAGAGCAGGGGATTGTAAAAGGAAGTTTTCAGCGTTTGGGTAAAACACTTGTGGGTATGAAGGATGAAAAAGCAGTCTTTTTATTCCTGTTGGCATTTTTCTGCTATATTGATGGCGTTTATACAATTATAGATATGGCAACGGCGTATGGAACAGCACTTGGACTGGATACGACAGGGCTTCTTTTAGCGCTTTTGGTAACACAGATTGTGGCTTTCCCATCAGCACTTGTTTTTGGAAGATTGTCACAGAAACAGGAATCCGGAAAATTGATTCCGGTATGTATCGCGGCATATACTGTGATTGCTGTTTTTGCATTTTTCCTGGATTCACAGTGGAAATTCTGGGTACTGGCCGTCTGTGTAGGTATGTTCCAAGGCGGTATTCAGGCACTGTCCAGATCTCATTTTGCAAAAATTATTCCACCGGAAAAATCCGGAGAATACTTTGGACTTTATGATATTTGCGGAAAAGGGGCTTCTTTTATCGGAACTATGCTGGTGTCAGTAGCAAGCCAGTTGACCGAAAGCGTAAATGTAGGTGTCGGTTCTTTGGTCATCCTGTTTATTGCCGGATTTTTCTTATTCCGTAAATCCGTTGCCGTGACGAAAGAGGAGGCAAAACCACAAGAAGCAGTTTTCTTATGCAAAAAAGAATCATAAATAGAATTTGAAATGATTGACGTCTTACACAGGTTGGGGTATAATTCTGACAATTTATAGATGAGGAGGCTTTTTTATGGATCGTTTTTTTGTAGAATCTGCCCCGATTGCTGATGCTAAAACCTATGTGAGCGGACAGATACGGCTGAGTGTGATTACAGATCATATTTTACGTGTGGAGCGCGTGGAAAGCGGTACCTTTGTGGATGCGGCTACGCAAAAGGTTATGCATCGTGATTTCGGCAATCCGACGTTTTCGGTAAAAGACAATGAGCAGAATATTGAGGTGACGACAAAAGACCGTACATTTCGCGTAGATAAAAAAACGTTGCTTGTGGCAGTCAGATTGCATGACTATTGGGTGGATACTCAACAAGTGCATCTGATGGGCGGTACTTTCCGCACATTGGATAATGGTTTGGGTGACCGTATTTTATTTGGCGAAAACAAAGGAAAGGTTAAATTGTCGGATAGTATATTTTCTTTGGAAGGAGTGGCAGAAATTGATGATTCTGCGTCTTATCTTTTGGAAGAAAACGGTACTTTGTCTGCCCGAAAAGAAGGCAATGTTGACCGTTATGTTTTAGCTTTTGGCAAAGATTATCTGGGCGGTTTGCGCGAGTTTTACGGACTGACAGGATTTACGCCACTTTTGCCAAAGTATGCGCTTGGTAACTGGTGGTCCCGTTACTATGCATACAGGCAGCAGGAATATATTGATCTTATGGATAAGTTTCAAAAGAAGGGGATTCCCCTTACCGTAGCTACCATTGATATGGACTGGCATCTGGTGAAAAATGTGCCAAAGGATGCAACGGCCCATAGTAAATTCTGGGGAAAGGGCTGGACAGGGTATACTTTCGATACCGGATTATTCCCGGATTATAAGCAGTTTTTCCGTGATCTTAAGGAACGTGGTCTTGCCATTACTATGAATTTGCATCCCCATGATGGCATCCGTTATTTTGAAAAACAATATCCTGCGATGGCGAAGGCGAATGGTGTTGATCCGGCGAGTAAAGAACCGGTTGAATTTGATTTTACCAACCGGACTTTTGTAGATTCTTATTTTGATCTGGTGCTGCATCCTTATGAAGAGGAGGGTGTGGATTTTTGGTGGATTGACTGGCAGCAGGGACGAAAGTCCAACCAAAAAGGTTTAGATCCCTTATGGCTGCTCAATCATTATCATACTTTGGATGCCGGACGTGATGGACGGACAGCTCTTATTCTTTCCCGTTATGCCGGTTGTGGCTCACACCGGTATCCGTTAGGCTTTTCCGGAGATACTTTCGTGCGTTGGAAGAGCCTTGCCTATCAGCCATATTTTACCATTGCATCGTCTAATACCGGCTATAGCTGGTGGTCACATGACATTGGCGGTCATATGGGAAGTAAAGGTAATCCGGAACTTTATACCCGGTGGGTAGAACTTGGCGTATTTTCTCCTATTAACCGTTTGCATTCTACGCGGGATAAATGGAGCAAGGAACCATGGCTTTATGGAGAAGAGGCAGAAAAAATTGTGACGAAATTCTTACAGCTGCGTCATCGTCTGCTTCCATATTTGTATACAGCTAATGTAAGAACGGCAAGAGACGGTATGCCGCTTGTTATGCCGATGTACTATCTGCATGATTGCAAGGAAGCCTATGAAGCGAAGAACCAGTATTATTTTGGTACGGAAATGATTGTAGCTCCGGTTGTGAATAAACGAAATAAAGAAGGTCTGGCGCCGGTGAGTGTCTGGCTGCCAGAAGGCAGATGGACGGATTTCTTTACCGGTGAGACGTTTGTGGGCAATCATACATATGAACTCTTTGTTCCGCTTGACCGCATTCCGGTCTTTGTCAAGGAAGGCGGTATCATACCACTTCTTGCAAATGAACAGGGTAATCATCAGGATTTTAAGTCTTTGGAAGTGCGTTTTTATGCCGGAGAAGGAAAGTATCGTCTGGAAGATGAAGCAGGAGGTATTGATTTTTCTATGCAAAAGACAGAGGATGGTACGGAGATCTTTATCACAAAAGATGAACGTTCTGTTACGGAGAGCATTGTGGTCCAGGTCATAGGTGCGGACGATACTGTTTATCATGTGCATGGAAATGTAGAGTATCGTATACAGATTTAAATTCAATTTCATAGTGATTCAGTAGGTGATAGGAAGTACACCCTATATGCATATAGGAATACAGAAATGTATAAAATACAGGACATGGACGTAAAAAAAGGCATAAAAAGGGTGTATTTCCTATCTTTATGTGGTAATATATCTTCGGGTGTTACAGGGACACTCATGATGGAAAAAAGAACGTCCCTGCGAGAAGAGGAGATATAAGAAGTGTTAGAATTACAAGATATTTGTTATGAGACCGAAGATGGTAAATTGATTTTAGATCATATCAATGCGACTATCGAGGATCATTTTGTAGTGATTACCGGACCAAATGGTAGTGGAAAGTCAACACTGGCAAAGGTTATTGCGGGAATCAATAAGCCAAGTAAGGGTAGAATTTTATTAAACGGAGAAGACATTACGGACTGGTCGATTACAGAACGTGCGAAGCATGGAATTTCTTATGCGTTTCAGCAGCCGGTTCGTTTTAAAGGTCTAACCATTAAGGATTTGATGTCACTTGCAGCAGGAAAAGATGCATCTGTGAGTGAGTTGTGCAATTTGCTTTCCGAGGTAGGACTCTGCGCAAAGGACTATATCAACCGTGATTTAGATGGCAGTTTGTCAGGCGGAGAGCTAAAGCGTATCGAGATTGCTATGGCATTTGCGAGAAATTCCGATTTGACGCTTTTTGACGAACCAGAAGCCGGAATTGATTTGTGGAGCTTTCAGAAGCTGATTCGTGTATTTGAAAAAATGGTAGCAGCCAGCGATGGTAATATTTTAATTATCAGTCATCAGGAGAGAATTCTTGATATTGCGGACAAGGTGCTTTATCTGAAAGATGGTAAAGTTGCTATGTATGATACTAAGGACAAGGTTTTGCCGCAGATTATGGGCATGCAGAACAGTACGTGCAGTGTTTTGACAGAGAAAATGAAGGAGGACTAAGGACGTGGGAACGATTGAACAGAATATTTTAAAAGAAGTTGCCGGTCTGGATGCACTTCCGGTTGGAGCATACAATATACGTACAAATGGCGCATCATCCGCCAGAAATACGACGGCAAATATTGATATCGTAACAAAAGAGGACAAGCCTGGTATTGATATTATCATCAAGCCGGGAACAAAGAACGAAAGTGTTCATATTCCGGTAGTGGTATCGCAGGCCGGACTCAAAGACATGGTATACAATGACTTCTTTATTGGAGAAGATGCAGATGTAACGATCGTAGCTGGATGTGGTATTCACAACTGTGGAACCGAAGATAGCGGACATGACGGTATTCATACATTTTACCTGGAAAAAGGTGCAAAAGTGCGTTATGTTGAAAAACATTATGGTGAGGGAGATCCTGGAACAACAGGGAAACGCCTGATGAATCCTACCACTGTGGTACATTTGAAAGAGGATGCACAGATGGTTATGGAGACATCACAGATTGCAGGAATTGACGATACCCTTCGTATCACAAAGGCAGATCTTGCAGACCGCGCGAAGCTGGAGATTCATGACAGTATTATGACAACCGGCGACCAGACTGCAGATGCAGAGTTTACAGCGGATCTGAATGGTGAGGATTGCAGCTGCAATATTATCAGCCGTACCGTTGCAAAAGGAAATAGTAAGCAGCATTATACAAGTACACTGAATGGTAACAATCGTTGTGCAGGACATACGGAATGCGATTCTATTCTGATGGATCAGGCGTATGTATTAGCTACGCCACAGCTTTCAGCAGCAACGATGGAAGCTAGTCTGATTCACGAGGCAGCCATCGGTAAAATCGCCGGCGAGCAGTTGATTAAACTTATGACATTAGGACTTACGGAAGAAGAAGCAGAAGAACAAATTATTTCCGGATTCTTAAAGTAAGATAGCGGGCACAGTATGTAATCATACTGTGCCTTTTATGATGGAATTTATATATGGAAACTGAAAGAATTTTATGATGGAATCTGCACGCATAGAAACGAAGAGAAAGATGTGTTAACAGGGAAAGGGTGGTTTTGGATGGAAGAAAAAATGAAGCGGTTTATAGAAATTGTAAAGGAATCGAATCAGATTGTATTTTTTGGCGGTGCAGGTGTATCGACTGAAAGTGGGATACCGGACTTCCGCAGCAAGGATGGTTTGTACAATCAGCATGATGTGCAGTTTGAAAAGTATCAGCCGGAGTATCTACTGAGCCACACGTGCCTTATGAGAGAGCCGGAGGTGTTCTTTGAATTTTACCGGCAGAAGATGGATAGCAGAGGGTATGAACCGAATGTTACACATAAAGTGCTGGCAAAACTGGAAGAAAGAGGAAAACTCAAGGCGATTGTGACACAAAATATTGATGGACTGCATCAGTTGGCGGGCAGTAAAAACGTGTTTGAAATTCATGGAACAACGCATAAAAATTATTGTATGTCCTGTGGTGAGCGCGTAGGCGAAAATTATATTTTTGAGACGGAGGGAATACCACGCTGTCCAAAATGTGGTGGTATGATTCGTCCACAAGTGACATTATATGAAGAAGGATTGCCGGAAGCAGCGGTACTTGGCGCGATTGATGCCATTCGAGCGGCAGATACATTGATTGTTGCCGGAACGTCATTACATGTCTATCCTGCGGCGTCTTACGTGTATGAATTCCGGGGAAAGCATAGAGTAGTTTTAAATAGGGAACCCCTGGATGTTCGTCTGCATCCGGAAACAGATGTATTTATCGAGGGAAGTATGGGAAAAGCATTTTCAGCATTGGCAGATGCAATTTTCTGATATGAAACAGAAAAAAATTGATGAATATGCTGAAAATAGAATCTTTTGTTAAAAATGCATAAGAAAAGACAAAAAACAGAAGATTTTATATGCATAATTAAGAACAATGTGAACAAAGTGTTAACAATACGACAGATTGCGGGTATTGTCCTTCAAATTAAAAAACAATGTGATAGGAAAACCTATAAAAATTCCCCGAAAATGAACTCCTTTTCGAAAAAATATAGATTTGACAAACATAAAAAGCTGTGTTTTAATACGAAGAATGAAACGTTGGAAACGTTTTCATTAAATGTAGTTTTCTTGTATTGAATGAAAAGGAGTGAAAGAAAATGGAACTGAAGGTAATGCTTAAGAACGAAAAAGATGTGCAAGAGTTCGTACAGGCAGCAACCGTTTGTCCCGAAGCCATTGATCTGAAAAGTGGCGCTATATATTTGGATGCAAAATCATTGCTCGGGGTTATGAGCATGGGAATGAAGCGTGAAATGCAGGTGCTGTGTTCGAATTATGATCCTGTATTTGTACAGTCTGTACGTAAGTTTGCAGTAGCGTAAATAATAATCTTGTATCAGCAAGTCCCTCCGTCAGGTTTTCCTGTTGGGGGGATTTTGTGTTATACTAATCATTATGAAAATCAGTAAATTGGTACAACAGGAAAAATTAAAACCACAGATTGTTATCTCTGTTCGAAATCTGGTTGAGTTTTTGCTAAATGCGGGTGATATAGATGACCGCCATGGCGGTAGGATGCGCATGGAAGCTATGCAGGAGGGCAGCCGGATGCATCGCAAGATACAAAGACGCGCTGGGGCAGATTACCATGCGGAAATTCCGTTAAAATTTATCATCACATATGAAGATTATGATCTTGCCATAGAAGGGCGGGCGGACGGTATTATTTATGAAGAGGCTTTACTCGAAGAAATGAGTCATTTTATAGATGATGCGTCAGAGCAGGAAGCAGAATCACCAGTGTCACAGATTTTGATTGATGAAATCAAGGGAGTGTACTTTGACGTAGAAAAAATGACGGAACCAAATCCCGTTCACCTGGCACAGGCAAAATGTTATGCGTTTATATTTGCAACGCAGAATCATCTGCCACGTATTGGTGTTCAGATGACATATTGCAATATGGATACGGAAGAAATCCGCCGGTTTCAGGAGTATTATTCCTATGAAGAAATAGAAGCATGGTTTTTAGAGCTGATTGCAGAGTATAAGCGTTGGTCAGATTTTTTGTTTCATCATAATATGATACGTCAGCAGTCCATTCGTGGATTGGAATTTCCCTATGCTTATCGCGAAGGGCAGAAAAAACTTGTAACCGATGTCTACCGGAGTATTATGCGGGAAAAAACACTGTTTTTGCAGGCACCGACAGGTACAGGAAAGACATTGGCAACCGTTTTTCCAGCGATACAGGCAATGGGGCAGAACATAGGCAATAAGATTTTTTATTTGACGGCAAAAAATGCAACAGGTGTTGTGGCACATGATACGTTCCTTTTGATGGGGCAGCAGGGGTATGAAGGAAAGACGGTGGCTCTGACGGCAAAGGATAAGATGTGTCTGTTGGAAGAACGCGCCTGTAATCCGGAAGAGTGTCCTTATGCAAAGGGACATTTTGATCGCGTCAATGATGCTGTCTTCGATATATTACAGGAAGAATATATGATAGATCGTGAGTGCATCCTACGCTGGGCAAAAGAGAGACGCGTCTGTCCATTTGAATATAGTCTGGATATAGCCTCCTGGGTGGATCATATTATTTGTGATTACAATTATGTGTTTGATCCGAATGTATGCCTGAAACGATTTTTTGCGGAGGGGATACGAGGGGATTATATCTTTTTGGTGGATGAAGCACATAATCTTGTGGAACGTGCGCGCGATATGTATTCCGAGACCTTAATCAAGGAAGAGTTTCTTGTGATGAAAAAGAAACTGAAAGTCTATGGGAAAAAGTTGGAAAGCACCTTGGAACGATGCAACAGGGAATTGCTGGCATATAAACGTACGTGTGAAGGATTGTCTGTTTTATATGAGATGGATTCTTTTTTGTTTGCGCTTATGCGAGCGGCGGCCGCTATGGATGAACTGCTGCAGCGCGAGGGAAATATCATAGACCGTGAGGAAGTGTTGGAATTCTATTTCAAGGTAAGGAATTTTTTGAATTTATCAGAGAATTTTGACGACCATTATCGGATTTATTGCGATTATGATGAAAAAGGACAGTTTTGCCTGCATCTTTTTTGTGTGGATCCATCGTATATGTTACAGAATCGCTTGGACAGGTCAAAAGCCTGTGTGTTTTTTTCTGCAACACTTTTGCCAATCCAGTATTATAAAGAACTTTTATGCTGCGATACGGATGTCTATGCCATTTATGCGGACGCTGTATTTGAACAGGAAAAACGGGCATTGCTGATTGGAACGGATGTCAGCAGCAAGTATACCAGAAGAACGCAAAAGGAATATGAAGCTTTTGCCAATTACATTGTTACCATTGTTTCAAAAAGAAAAGGAAATTATATGGTGTTTTGTCCATCCTATAAAATGTTAGAAGAGATCAGTGAGCAATTTCTGGCAAAAAGCGTAGGAGAATATGATGTGATTTTGCAGCAAAGTGGCATGAGTGAGCAGGAGCGGGAAGAATTTTTACAGGAATTTGAGAATGCCCGTGAAAAAAGTCTGGTAGCGTTTTGTGTCATGGGCGGTGTTTTTTCGGAAGGTATAGATCTGACGGAAGAAAAACTGATTGGTGCGATTATTATAGGTGTGGGATTGCCACAGATTGGAAATGAGCGTGAAGTGATGAAGCGTTATTTTGACGAGACAGGACGTGATGGTTTTGCATTTTCTTACTTATATCCCGGCATGAATAAGGTAATCCAGTCTGCGGGACGAGTGATTCGTACAAAAAACGACGAGGGCGTCATTGCACTTCTGGATGAGAGATTCGTGCGCAGAGATTATAAAAAGACCTTCCCGCGTGAGTGGAGCGACGGAAAGGTCTGTAACCAACAATCGGTAGAGCGTTTACTGGACGACTTTTGGCAAAAACGATAAAAAGGCTTCTGCGGAGGCGCTAAGGGGCAGGGAAGGATGTGTCGCTGCTACAAGGCTTCTTCGTGGAAGTTTTTCTTTTGTTGTTACAATCTTTAAATCAGATGAGTTGTGCGTCATGCAAAAATCCGGAATGAAGGCGATACCAAGACCGATTCTTGCAAGATCCATTAATAGGTCATTGGAATACAATTGAAATGTTGGTACCAGATCCAATCTGTTTTCCAGAAAGAACTGATGCAAATATTCGCTTGTTGTACTGTTTTTGTCGAGCATAAGAAGTGGCAAGGTAGAGATTTCTTTTAACGTCATTTCCTGTTCTGTTTGCGGAAAATGTTTTGGGTTTGCGATGAAAACATCCTGAAACAGTGTTAAGGTCTGTGTGATATAGGATGTGTTCATGCGTGAATTGGGATGGTTGGTAATAATGATGTCAACTTTTCCCTGTTCCAATAAATCTACGCAGGATTTACTGGTGGCATTGGTGATACGAATCGGTACATCCGGATAAACTTCATGGAAGCGCTGGATGTATGGTACTAAAAAGTAGCGGCAGATGGTATCACTGGCACTGATATGGAGCTGACCTAGTCTGGTTTCATTGACATTTTGAATTTGTTCCTCTCCACGACGAATCAGATTCATGGCAGGTTCAATATGCTGTAAGAGTAATTCACCGGCAGGTGTCAGTTGAACTTTCTTGGTGCTGCGGATAAAAAGCGGCTGTCCTATTTTTTTTTCTAATGTTTTGATGGACTGCGAAACGGCAGATTGCGATATAAAAAGTTGTTTGCTCGCCTCAGAAAAACTGAGTGATGAGGCAACATGATAAAAAACTTTATATAGTTCGTAATTGATATCCATAATTTCCCCCTCTTAAGATGACATGTCATTCTGCGAAAAAAAGAATGTCTCCTGTGATTCTTTTATTATATAAGTGAGAATAATAGTAGTCAAGGGTATAGATAAGAAACACTAATATATCTAATTAGCGATAATAATTATGTGTACCGCCTGCTATGTGCTATACTATGAGTAAAAGAAACAAGGTGAAACGCCTTAGGTTATCAATCATATGGAGGTATAGCATGGGAAACGTAAGAAGAGTATATGCAGAGAAAAAGCCAGAATATGCAGTGGCTGCGCAGTCCCTTTATAGTGAAATCAAGAGTTATCTTGGAATTGATACAGTGACGGGAGTCCGCGTCCTAATCAGATATGATATTGAAAATATTTCGGAGGATACCTACAAGAAGGCGTTAAAGACCGTCTTTTGTGAACTTCCGGTAGATACATACTATGAAGAAAACTTTGATTATCAGGGAAAGGTTTTTAGTGTGGAATTCTTACCTGGACAGTTTGACCAGCGTGCTGATTCTGCAGAGCAGTGTGTAAAATTATTAAAAGAAGATGAAGATGTGATTATCCGTTCTGCAACCACGTATGTCATTGAGGGCGATATTACGGAAGAACAGTTCGTAGCAATCAAAAAGCACTGTATCAATCCGGTAGACTCCAGAGAAACAGGAATGGAGAAACCAGAGACATTGACAGATCATTTTGAAGAGCCGGCAGACGTCTTGATTTTCGATGGTTTTCGTGCAATGCCGGAAGCTGAATTAAAAGAATTGTATGATTCTCTTGGCCTTGCTATGACATTTAAGGATTTCCTACACATCCAACGATATTTTGCAGAGGATGAGAAGCGTGATCCATCCATGACAGAAATTCGTGTGCTCGATACATATTGGTCAGATCATTGCCGCCATACCACGTTTTCTACCGAATTGAAAAACGTAACATTTGCAGATGGATATTATCGTGCACCAATCGAAGATACCTATCATGACTATCTGGATAATTTCAAGATTTTATATAAAGACCGTGATGACAAGTTTGTCTGCCTGATGGACTTGGCACTTCTTGCTATGAAGAAGTTAAAAAAAGATGGAAAGCTTAACGATCAGGAAGAATCTGATGAAATCAATGCATGTTCTATTGTTGTTCCGGTTGAAGTGGATGGGAAAACAGAAGAGTGGCTGGTTAATTTTAAAAACGAGACACATAACCATCCAACAGAAATTGAACCATTTGGTGGAGCAGCTACTTGTCTGGGAGGCGCCATCCGTGATCCGCTTTCAGGCCGTACTTATGTATACCAGGCGATGCGTGTGACAGGAGCGGCGGATCCAACTGTGTCTGTAAAAGATACGATGGAAGGAAAGCTTCCTCAGAAAAAATTAGTGCGCGAAGCAGCACATGGCTATAGTTCCTATGGTAACCAGATTGGTCTTGCCACTGGTTATGTAAAGGAAGTATACCATCCAAATTATGTGGCAAAACGTATGGAGATTGGTGCGGTTATGGGTGCAGCTCCAAGACGTGCGGTACAGCGATTAAATTCCGATCCGGGAGATCGTATCATTTTACTTGGTGGTAGAACTGGACGTGATGGTATTGGTGGTGCAACAGGATCTTCTAAGGCACATAACACACAGTCTACGGCAGTGTGTGGTGCAGAAGTGCAAAAAGGTAATCCACCTACAGAACGTAAGATCCAGAGATTATTCCGCCGCGAAGAAGTAAGTTATATCATTAAGAAATGTAACGACTTTGGTGCAGGTGGCGTATCGGTAGCAATTGGCGAGCTTGCAGATGGATTGCGTGTACAATTGGATAAGGTTCCAAAGAAATACGCAGGTTTAGATGGAACAGAACTGGCTATTTCGGAATCACAGGAGCGTATGGCAGTTGTAGTTGCTCCGGAAAATGTTGATCAATTCTTAGCTTACGCAGAAGAAGAAAACTTAGAGGCAATAGAAGTTGCTATTGTTACGGAAGAACCACGTCTTGTACTAGTATGGAGAGACAAGGAAATTGTTAACTTAAAGAGAGCATTCTTAGATACAAATGGAGCACATCAGGAGACAGATGTTGCCGTCGAAATGCCATGCCAGGAAGATAATTACTTTAATACATATGCTGTTAAGGGCGTTGAGAGCGCATTAGAAGCAGGTGATGTGAAAAAAGCATGGGAAACCTCGTTATCTGATTTGAATGTCTGCTCACAAAAAGGACTTGTTGAGATGTTTGACGGTTCTATTGGCGCAGGTAGTGTATATATGCCATATGGTGGTCGTTATCAGCTGACAGAAACGCAGTCTATGGTTGCTAAATTACCGGTTGCGGAAGGTAAATGTGATACCGTTACGATGATGGCGTATGGATTTGATCCATACTTGTCTTCCTGGAGTCCATATCACGGATCTTCTTATGCCGTGTTAGAATCTGTTGCCCGCATTGTTGCAGCAGGTGGTGATTACAGCAAAATTCGTTTTACATTCCAGGAGTATTTCCGTAGAATGTCAGAAGATCCAAAGAGATGGAGCCAGCCATTTGCAGCACTTCTTGGTGCATATCAGGCACAGATGAAATTTGGCTTGCCATCCATTGGTGGAAAGGATTCTATGTCAGGAACCTTTAATGAAATTGATGTTCCACCAACACTGGTATCTTTTGCAGTGGATATTGCAAAGGAAAAGGATATTATTACACCAGAATTAAAGAAGAGTGGAGATGCACTTGTATTTTTCCGTGCAAATCGTGATGCATATGATTTGCCGGAATATGAACAGGTGATGAAGTTGTATGATGTTATTCATCAGCTGATTCAGACAGGTGTTATTGTATCGGCATATGCACCAGATGCTACAGGTATTGCAACAGCGCTTTCTAAGATGGCATTTGGTAATAAATTAGGTGTGACAGTGGATGATTCTGTAGCAGCAGAGGCGTTATTTGCGAATCATATTGGTTCGATTGTGGCAGAGATTTCCGGCAGTGATGTTACAGCTGTTAGGGAAGCAATGCATGCGGCAGGACTTGATGCTGATGTCATGGTACTTGGAGAGGTGAATGATACACAGACATTTGTTTATAAGGATATGAAGCTTTCCATGGAAGAAGCTTTGACATGCTGGATGAGCCCACTTGAAAAAGTATTCCCAACAAGAGCGACAGAAGATAAGAATACAGTAGATTCCGATGTTTATCATGCAAAGGGAATCTATGTATGTAAGAACAAAGTGGCAAAGCCAAAGGTATTTATTCCGGTATTCCCAGGTACAAACTGCGAGTACGACAGCGCAAGAGCATTTGAACGCGCCGGTGCAGAACCAATCGTAAAGGTATTTAAGAATCAGTCAGCAGAAGATATCCGTGAATCTGTTGATGTGTTTGCAAAAGCAATCAACGAAGCACAGCTGGTTATGTTCCCAGGAGGATTCTCTGCCGGAGACGAACCGGAAGGAAGTGCAAAATTCTTTGCAACTGCATTCCGCAACGAAAAGATGAAAGAAGCTGTTATGGATCTTTTGAACAACCGTGATGGACTGGCTCTTGGTATCTGTAACGGATTCCAGGCACTCATTAAGCTTGGATTGGTTCCATATGGTGAAATCCATACACAGCAGGCAGATGCACCGACATTGACATATAATACCATTGGACGCCATATTTCTAAGATGGTTTATACAAAGGTAGTATCCGATAAATCGCCTTGGTTGGCGCAGGCTACGCTTGGACAGACCTATTGCAATCCGGCATCACATGGTGAAGGTCGTTTTGTTGCAAATGATGCATGGTTAGAAAAATTATTTGCAAATGGTCAGGTGGCAACACAGTATGTGGATGAGGCCGGCAATCCAACCATGGACGAAGAATGGAATGTCAATGGCTCTTATATGGCAATTGAAGGTATCACCAGTCCGGATGGACGTGTACTCGGTAAGATGGCACATTCAGAAAGACGTGGAGACTCTGTTGCAATCAATATTTATGGCGAACAGGATATGAAGATTTTCGAATCCGGTGTAGCATACTTTAAATAAGCATTTTATAAAGCAGGATGTATTATGAAAAAGATAAGCATCCTGCTTTTTGACGCAGAAAAGAATTGCTTGTGTATGCACAGACGGTTATAATAAAGGGGTCAAAAAGTGCTTGGAAAAGTGATTTTTTATATTGCAATATAGAATATGTTGTGATAGGATACTATAAGTTTAGGCATTTTTAAAATTTAACATTACATTTGAAAGGACAGGGCAAAAGATGAGAGCATTTCTTATTCTGGAAGATGGCACCGTTTTTACCGGTGAGAGCATTGGTTCTACACGGGAAGTCATCAGTGAAATCGTATTTAATACATCCATGACAGGATATTTGGAAGTTTTGACAGATCCTTCCTATGCAGGACAGGCTGTTGTAATGACCTATCCGTTGATTGGTAATTATGGTATTACACCAGACATGGAGTCAGGACGTCCATGGGTTGATGGATACATTGTCAGAGAACTGAGCCGTATCCCAAGTAATTTCCGTTGTGAAGGAACCATTCAGGACTTTTTGAAAGAGAATGATATCCCAGGTATTTCCGGTATTGATACGAGAGCACTTACCAAAATCTTACGTGATAAGGGAACCATGAATGGAATGATTACCACCAATGAATCCTATGATTTGGATGAAATCCTTCCAAAGTTAAAAGCATATACAACAGGTGATGTAGTATCAAGGGTGACATGTAAGGAGTCTAAGGTGTTAAAAGGCAGTGGCAAACGTGTGGCATTGCTTGACCTTGGCGCTAAGAATAATATTGCAAAGTCATTAAATGACAGAGGATGCGAAGTTACGATTTATCCGGCAAATACAAAAGCAGAGACAATCATTGCAAGCAACCCGGATGGTATTATGCTTAGCAATGGACCTGGAGATCCAAAGGAATGTGTAGAAATTATTGCAGAAATCAAAAAACTCTATGATTCTGATATTCCAATTTTTGCTATCTGTCTAGGTCATCAGCTTATGGCACTTGCAACAGGTGCGGATACACATAAGATGAAGTATGGTCATCGCGGAGGAAATCATCCGGTAAAAGATCTTGCTACCGGACGTGTTTATATTTCTTCACAGAACCATGGTTATGTTGTTGATGTAGATAAATTAGATCCTGCTATTGCAACACCGGCATTTGTAAATGTCAATGATGGCACAAATGAAGGATTGCAATACACAGGAAAGAATATTTTTACGGTACAGTTCCATCCTGAAGCTTGCCCTGGCCCGCAGGATAGTGGATATTTGTTTGACCGTTTTATTGAAATGATGGGAGGTGACCAGTAATGCCAAGAAATAAAGAGATTAAGAAAGTACTTGTAATTGGATCTGGTCCAATCGTAATCGGACAGGCTGCTGAGTTTGACTATGCTGGTACACAGGCATGTCGTTCTCTGAAAGAAGAAGGTATTGAGGTTGTTCTGGTGAATTCCAATCCGGCGACCATCATGACAGATAAAGAAATTGCTGACGAAGTGTATATTGAGCCTTTGACAGCAAAAGTATTAGAGCAGATTATCTTAAAGGAAAAGCCAGACAGTGTATTGCCAACGCTTGGTGGACAGGCAGGTTTGAACCTTGGTATGGAACTTGCGGAATCCGGTTTTTTGGAGGAGCATGGCATCAAACTGATTGGTACGACAGCAGAGACGATTTTTAAGGCAGAAGACCGTCAGGCATTTAAGGACACGATGGAAAAAATTGGTGAGCCTTGTGCTGCTTCTCTGGTTGTAAATAATGTAGAAGATGGTATTAAGTTTACGAATACCATTGGTTATCCGGTTGTACTTCGTCCGGCATTTACCCTTGGTGGTAGTGGCGGTGGTATTGCACACAACGAGACAGAACTGGTTGATATCCTATCCAACGGTTTACGTTTGAGCCGTGTGAATGAAGTTTTAGTAGAACGCTGTATCGCAGGATGGAAAGAAATCGAATACGAAGTAATGCGAGATGCAGCAGGCAACTGTATTACGGTTTGTAACATGGAAAATATTGATCCGGTCGGTGTGCATACAGGAGATTCTATTGTTGTGGCACCATCACAGACATTGGGTGATAAAGAATATCAGATGCTTCGTAGTTCTGCTCTAAATATTATTTCAGAACTTGGCATTACCGGTGGATGTAACGTACAATACGCATTGCATCCGGAAACATTTGAATATTGCGTGATCGAAGTAAATCCTCGTGTAAGCCGCTCTTCAGCACTTGCTTCTAAAGCAACCGGTTATCCGATTGCAAAAGTAGCTGCAAAGATTGCATTGGGATACACTTTGGACGAGATTCCAAATGCGATTACAGGTAAGACATTCGCTTCTTTTGAGCCAATGCTTGATTACTGCGTTGTTAAGATTCCTCGTTTGCCATTTGATAAATTTATCACAGCAAAACGTACACTGACGACCCAGATGAAGGCAACAGGTGAAGTTATGAGTATCTGCACGAATTTTGAGGGTGCTCTGATGAAAGCCATCCGTTCTCTGGAGCAGCATGTTGACTCATTGATGAGTTATGATTTTTCTGCTTTAAGTGATGAGGAATTAGAAGAACAGCTTCATGTTGTAGATGACCGCAGAATTTATGTGATTGCTGAGGCACTTCGCAGAGGTGTTTCTTACGAACATATTCATGATATTACCAAAATTGACATCTGGTTTATCGATAAGATTTCCATCCTTGTGGAGATGGAGCAGAGACTGCAGAAGGAAGAGCTTACCGTAGAGCTTTTGAAAGAAGCAAAGCGTATTGAATTCCCGGATAACGTTATCGCACAGTTGACAGGAAAGACCACAGAGGAAATCCGTGATATGCGTTATGCAAACGATATCGTTGCCGGATTTAAGATGGTGGATACCTGTGCAGCTGAATTTGAAGCTACAACGCCATATTATTACTCTGTTTTTGGCAGTGAAAATGAGGCGGTGGAGACAAATCCAAAGAAGAAAGTGTTAGTACTTGGTTCCGGCCCAATTCGTATCGGACAGGGTATTGAGTTCGATTACTGTTCCGTACACAGTACATGGGCATTTTCGAAGGAAGGTTATGAGACCATTATCGTAAACAATAACCCAGAGACGGTTTCTACCGACTTTGATATTGCAGATAAATTGTACTTCGAGCCGCTTACCGAAGAAGATGTAGAAAACATCGTTCGCTTTGAAAAGCCAGATGGAGCTGTTGTTCAGTTTGGTGGACAGACAGCAATTAAATTGACAGAAGCTTTGATGAAGATGGGTGTGACAATCTTAGGAACAAAAGCAGAAGATGTTGATGCGGCAGAAGATAGAGAATTATTCGATGAGATTCTTGAGAAAACAGGAATTCCTAGAGCATCTGGCGGAACCGTATTTACAGCAGAAGAAGCGAAAAAAGTTGCGAACGAGATCGGTTATCCGGTATTGGTGCGTCCTTCCTACGTTTTGGGTGGACAGGGAATGCAGATTGCGTTTAATGATGATGAAGTAGATGAATTTATGGAAATCATCAATCGTATTGCGCAGGATCATCCAATCCTTGTAGATAAATATTTGCAGGGTAAAGAAATCGAAGTGGATGCTGTATGTGATGGTACGGACATTCTGATTCCAGGTATTATGGAACATATTGAACGTACAGGTGTACATTCCGGAGATAGTATCTCTGTTTATCCAGCACATACCATTGGGGATGATATCAAGAAAAAGATTACAGATTACACAGAAAAACTGGCACAGGCATTGCATGTGGTAGGTTTGATCAACATTCAGTTTATTGTTATGAATGATGAAGTGTATGTAATTGAGGTAAATCCAAGATCTTCCAGAACCGTACCATACATCAGTAAGGTGACTGGTATTCCAATTGTAGATCTTGCAACAAAAGTGATTATTGGTAATACATTAAGGGGTATGGGATATACACCAGGTTTACAGCCGGAAGCAGAATATGTAGCAGTGAAGATGCCAGTATTCTCTTTTGAAAAATTGCGTGGTGCGGAGATTTCTCTTGGACCGGAAATGAAATCTACAGGTGAATGTCTTGGTATTGCAAAGACATTTGATGAAGCGTTGTATAAGGCATTCTTAGGTGCTGGTATTGTACTTCCAAAACATAAGCAGATGATCATTACGGTAAAAGATGCAGACAAACCGGAAGCGGTTGATGTTGCAAAGCGATTTGCTGCACTTGGTTATAAGATTTATGCAACCAGAAGTACGGCGAAGTATCTGCAGGAACATGGTGTAGATGCATTGTGGGTAAATAAGATTACACAGGAATCTCCAAATGTTATGGATTTGATCTTAGGACATAAGATTGATTTGGTTATTGATACACCAACCCAGGGACATGGAGATAAGAATCGTGATGGATTTTTGATTCGCCGTAATGCAATTGAGACCGGTGTCCACTGTATCACAGCAATGGATACAGCAAATGCACTTGCAACCAGTTTGGAATCTGCAACAGAAGAATTTACACTTGTAGATATTGCCAAGATTAAAAATATTTAAAATTGTGTAATTTGGGATGCATCCATTGGTTGGATTAAGAAAAACCTATTCATGAATTATAAAATGTATTAAAATAATGCTGTGGCAAATGCCACAGCATTTTTTTATGAGAGGTGAAAGGTATGCATAGACTGATAGAATATCTGAAGAAACATACGTTATTTGCGGATGGAGCAATGGGGACATACTATGGGGAAAAATATCAGGAAGATGGATTCTTAGTGGAAAAGGCGAACTTACTTTTCCCGGAGCGCATCAAAGAAATTCACCTGGAATATTTGCAAAGTGGGGCAAGACTGCTTAGAACAAATACATTTGCAATCAATACCGGATTTTTCGCAACCAGAGAGGAAATGAAAAAACACATCAAAGCGGGATATCATCTTGCGGAAGATGCTAAAGACACTTTTTTGAAACAATGTGAAAAAGAAGGAAAAAAGAAACCGGAAATATTTATAGCAGCAGATATTGGGACGATTTATGATCTGGGGCAGAGAGACGAGAATCGTGTTTTACAGGAATACAAATTTCTGATTGATACCTTTATGGAAGCTGGCGCAGATATTTTCCTATTGGAAACACAAGCGGATATTTATTATATTCCGGCATTGGTATCGTATATTAAGGAACAGAATAAGGATGCTTTTGTGGCAGTTACGTTCTCTTTTGATAAAACAGGGTATACAAAGACCGGGCTTCGTCTGGAACGTATGATTTGCCGGATGTGTGAATTAAACGATGTGGATGCATACGGCATGAATTGCGGAATGGAAGCAGTACATATGTATCAGATGTTGAAAAATGTGACATTTCCGTCGGATAAGCCAGTTCTTGCACTGCCAAATGCAGGCTATCCATACCAGCTGCGTGGAAAAACGATTTATGGGAGAAATGCACCTTATTTTTGCCAGGTGTTGCGAAAGATTTATGGATTAGGAATCGATGCGATTGGTGGGTGCTGTGGCACGACACCGGCATATTTTACAGAACTTTATGCAGAATTAGAAAAAGAGACAAAACCACAAAAATTAATAGGGGATGTAGAAGAAACATCTGTGAGTCGTACGGAATCTGAGTTTTGGAAGAAATTGCAGTCGGGGGACAAACCGTTTGTTGTGGAACTGGATCCGCCATCTGATTTGCAGGTGGATAAGTTGTTGGATGGAGCGCAGATGTTAAAGGAGCATCGTGTGGATTTATTGACATTATCAGATTCACCAATGGCACGAAGCCGCATGGATGCGTCCCTTTTGGGGAGTAAAATTCAGCGCGAGACAGGAATTTATGTGATGCCACATCTTTCCTGCAGAGACCGGAATGTCATTTCACTACGTGGAACGATGTTGGGAGATTACGTGAATGAACTGAAGCATTTTCTGATTGTGACAGGGGATCCAGTGGCAAAAAATGACCGCAGTACCATTACGCAGGTTTATGATTACAATTCAATTAAATTTATGGGATTGCTGCATGAAATGAATGAGGATCAGTTCCGTCAGGATCGCATTGTTTATGGTGGAGCACTGAATTATCAGGGCGTTGGTGTGGATGCCATTGCAAGGCGTATGCAATTAAAGATGGAACAGGGATGCAGTTTCTTTTTGACACAACCGATTTACAGTGATGCAGATGTAGAGCGGATTGCGGATTTAAAAGAGCGTACAGGTGCGAAGATTATCGGTGGTATTATGCCATTGGTAAGCCGGAAAAATGCATTGTTTATTGCAAATCAGATGCCGGGAATGCATGTGCCGCAGGAAGTATTGGATCGCTATGAAGAAGGAATGAGTCGCGAGGAGTATGAAGAGGTGGCAATTTGCGTTTCTGTGGAAATTGCGAAAAAACTAACAGATATTGTGGATGGATATTATTTTATGACACCATTTAATCGTGTGGGATTGATTTGCAATATCATTGAACGTGTACGCGAGGAAGGCTTATCAAGCTACGCGAAAGAATAGGAACGGGTGAAAAGATGAAATTTTTGTTTCAAAACTTATGGGAAAGAAAACGTGCAGTTGCAATCGTTATTGTACTTTTGGTTGTACAGGCGCTGTGTGAACTGTCACTTCCGAATTATACAGCGGATATTGTAGATGTCGGCATTCAGCAAAATGGTGTGGACTCTGTTGCGATGCGTGAAATGAGTCGGGATACATATGAGTGGCTGATGGCATTTATGAATACCGATGAATGTGCATATGTTGCGTCCTGCTACGAGGAAGGAAAAGACAGCTATGTATTAAAGCATGCAATAGAAGCGGACCAGGATAAGATAAAAAAATTGGAACAGACGTTGCAGGAACCGTTGGTGCTGACTTATTTTATGGAATATGGAGCGCAGCAGACCGCTGATTCGCAGTATGCATCCATGATGGGCAATGCCGCAGAAGGTCTTGCGCAGGTGCAAAAATTAAAGGATGCAGGGGTGTTGCAACCGACATCTTTGTATGAAATGAGAAAACAGGTTTCGGAGCAGTTTGGTGAATTGGGTGATACCATGACAGATCAGCTTTCGGTTGCTATGGTGGAAAAAGAATATGAAACGCTAGGCTATGATATGCAAAAGATGCAGATGCAATATCTGCTTCATACAGGGGGTGTTATGATTCTTATGACGCTTGGTATGCTTGCTGCTGCTGTGCTGCTTGGATTTGTTTCTTCAAAAACGGCAGCAGACATTGGACGCTCTTTGCGACAAAAGGTATATACAAGTGTTATTTCCTATTCGGGAAAGGAAATTGACCAGTTTTCAACAGCTTCTTTGATTACGAGATGTACGAATGATATCCAGCAGGTGCAGATGGTGGAAGTAATGTTGCTGCGTCTGGTACTTTATGCGCCGGTACTTGCAATTGGTGGTATCATTATGGTTTCCCGTACCGACACATCTATGAGTTGGATTATTTTTATTGCCGTTGCTGTTATTATTGGCGTTGTGCTGGTATTGATGAAATTCTCAATGCCAAAGTTTAAGATGATGCAAAAGCTGGTGGATCGTCTGAATCTTGTTTCTAGAGAAATTTTGACAGGAATTCCGGTTATCCGTGCATTTTCGCGTGAAGAGCATGAAAAAGAACGATTTCAAGATGCGAATACCGCATTGATGGAAACGCAATTGTATACCAGCCGCATGATGGCATGGATGATGCCGATTATGATGCTGATTATGAATTGCATCACGATCGCAGTGGTATGGTTTGGCGCGAAAGGTATTTCAGCGGGACAGATGCAGGTGGGCGATATGATGGCATTTATCACCTATGCTATGGTGATTGTTATGTCCTTTTTGTTATTGACCATGATGTCGATTATGTTGCCAAGAGCTGGCGTTGCGGCAGAACGTATTCAGGAGGTGCTCTGCACAAAATCATCCATTGAAGACGCCAAGACAGTGGCTGATGATGCCATGGGACAGATTCGTGGAGAACTAGCTTTTCATGATGTCTGCTTCGCGTATCCAAATGCGAAGAGTAATGTTTTAGATCATTTGGATTTTGTTGCGGAACCGGGAAAGACAACAGCAATTATTGGAAGTACGGGGTGTGGAAAATCAACACTTTTACAGTTGATTCCACGTCTTTATGACGTTACCGAAGGAAGTATTACATTAGATGGCATTGATATCCGCAAAATATCACAAAAGAAACTGCGCGATGCGATTGGTTATGTGCCGCAAAAAGCCGTGCTGTTTTCCGGCGATATCCGTTCAAATATCAAATATGCAGATGATGGCATATCAGATGATGTTATGATAAAGGCAGCCGAGATTGCACAGGCAACGGAATTTGTGGAGGAAAAAGAGAAGAAATACGAGAGCCATATTTCACAAGGTGGATCGAATGTGTCCGGGGGACAAAAACAGCGACTGGCAATTGCAAGGGCGATTGCAAAGGAGCCAAAGATATATTTGTTTGACGATAGTTTTTCTGCACTTGATTTTAAGACAGATAAGGCGTTGCGGGAAGCATTGTTTATGCATGCGAAAGATGCGACTATCCTTATTGTAGCACAGCGGATCAGTACGATTTTGCATGCAGACCAGATTCTTGTTTTGGATGAGGGAAAGATTGTTGGTAAGGGAACACATCGGGAACTCTTAAAGACATGCCAGACCTATCAGGAAATAGCAATGTCGCAGTTGAGCCAGAGTGAGCTTGAAAAGACGAAGGGAGGCATGGCGTAATGCGTGAGACATATGGAAAAGAAAAAACATCTCGTCGTCCACAAGGACCTATGGGAAGAGGCCATGGCAGACCGGTGGAGAAGGCTAAGGACTTCAAAGGAACCTTGCGAAAACTTTTGAAATATCTTGGCGCATATAAAGTAGGAATCGGGGTTGTTATTTTCTTTGCAGTATTAAGTACGGTTTTTAACGTGATTGGACCGAAAGTGTTAAGTCTTGCTACGACAGAGCTGTTCAATGGTCTGGTGGCAAAAATTCAAGGAACAGGTTCGATACAGTTTGACAGAATCGCAAAGATCCTATTGAGTTTGTTGACCATTTATCTTTTTAGTGCGCTTATGAGCTTTATACAGGGCTATATTATGGCTGGCGTGGCGCAGAAGATGACCTTTCGGATGCGTTCAGAAATATCAGAAAAAATACATCGCCTGCCGATGGCATATTTTGAATCCAAAACAGTAGGCGAAATTTTATCCCGTATTACGAATGATGTAGATACGTTAGGACAAAGTCTGAATCAAAGCGTGACGCAGGTGATTACGTCATTGACAACCATGATTGGTGTGCTGGTTATGATGTTATGGATTAGTCCATGGATGACGTTGATAGCGCTTGTAATTCTGCCAGTTTCTCTTGGACTGGTTATGCTTGTGGTGAAGTTTTCACAGAAGTATTTCATTGCACAGCAAAGAACGCTGGGAGAAATCAATGGGCAGGTGGAAGAAACATTTGCCGGACAAAACATTGTAAAGGCGTTTAATAAGGAAGAAGATGTGCTGGCAGAGTTTCGGGCAAAAAATGAGGAATTGTATCATTCTGCATGGAAATCACAGTTTTTATCCGGTTTGATGCAGCCGGTCATGACATTTGTGGGAAATCTGGGGTATGTTGCGGTTGCAATCGTAGGTAGTGTATTTGCGGTTACAGGAAGCATAACGGTTGGTGACATTCAGGCATTTATCCAGTATGTGAAAAACTTTACACAGCCAATCCAGCAGATGGCAAATGTTTCGAATCTTTTGCAGTCGACCGTGGCAGCTGCGGAGCGTGTATTTGAATTTTTAGAGGAAAAAGAGGAACAAGAACCGGAGCATCCGCTTGTGATGGATCATGTGGAAGGGGCGGTATCGTTTGAACACGTACAGTTTGGCTATCAGCCGGATCAACCAATCATCCATGATTTCTCAAGTGAAGTCAGACCGGGACAGATGGTAGCTATCGTTGGCCCGACAGGTGCGGGAAAGACAACAATGGTAAAACTTCTGATGCGTTTTTACGATGTAGATGCCGGTTGTATCCGCATTGACGGGCAGGACATCCGTTCCTTCGGACGCAGTAATCTGCGTGAACACTTTGGAATGGTTTTGCAGGATACCTGGCTGTTTAAAGGTACGATTATGGAAAATATCCGCTATGGGAAACTGACAGCATCGGATGCGGAAGTTATGGATGCGGCAAAAGCTGCGCATGCACATCATTTTATTGAGACATTACCGGGAGGCTATGATTTTGTCTTGAATGAGGAAGCGACCAATGTATCCCAGGGACAGCGACAGCTGCTTACGATAGCACGTTCTATTTTGGCGGACAATCCAATCTTGATTCTGGATGAGGCGACAAGTTCTGTGGATACGCGAACCGAACAACGGATTCAAAAAGCGATGAATCATCTGATGCAGGGAAGAACAAGCTTTGTTATTGCACATAGATTATCAACCATTAAGGACGCAGATATGATTTTAGTGATGAAAGACGGCGATATCATAGAACAGGGAAACCACGAAGCATTGATTACACAAAATGGCTTTTATGCTGAGTTGTATAACAGTCAATTTGAAAACGTGGGATGATACGATTTCATCAGCCATTGTATATAATTTTGCGATTTTATAAATAATACAGGAATATATATATAGCTTGAAAAGATTGTGCTATAATTTTTCTATGGTTATACAGCACGAGGAGGAAAAAAATATGGGACTTTTAGAACAACAGATGCGGGAAAAGAATAAGATTGCATTTACTGTAGCAATGATTGTTGCCGGACTTGAGACATTGTTAGCACTTCTTAGTTTGACACAAAGTAATACCAATATGATGCTTGCGGTTGTCAGAACAGCAGTGTGTATCGCGGCGCTGGTGATTATGATTGTTACATACAATAAGAACAAGGCAGGGGATGGATTTGAAAAAATATGCATTCTGACATTGATTGCCGTGTATGCGGTGTATTCGCTTACCGTGCGCCGCATTGATATGTATGCGTTTATGTTTCCGATTTTGTTTACTATGATTGTGTATATGCATCCACAGTGGGTGTTAATTGGTGGCGCAGCGTTTAGTGTGGTAAATGGTCTAAAAGTTGTTTTGTGTAAGATACAGTATGCGGATGATAGTGCTATGTTTGCAACTAGTGTAGTGCAGCTTATATTTGCGGTGGCAGTTACGATTGTAGCCTATCTGATTGTAAAGATGCTGCAGAAACATCACAAAGAAGATAAGGATGAAGTAGAGCACAGAGCAAAAGAGCAGCAGACAGTTGCAGAAAACATCATCCGCCTTTCTGATGAACTGGTGCATATGTTTGAACAGGCAAAAAACAAATCAGAACAGCTTACGGCAAGTATGGAGGCAAGTAACGATTCTGTACGGGAAATTGCTTTGGGAATTAAGTCTACGGCTGAGTCTATTGAACATCAGACAAATATGACCAGCGATATTCAAAGCAGCATTCAGAATGCAGGAGATAGCACAAGTCATATGAAGGAAGTGGTAGAGATTTCTACGACAACGGTAAAAGATGGAGCGAGTCTGATTGAAGAATTGCGTGAACAGGCCATTGGAACAGCGGAAGTTAACCGTCAGACAAGAGATACGACAGAAGAATTAAATCATCGTATCAAAGAAGTAGAAGAGATTGTTGGCACCATTTTAAGTATTTCTGATCAGACAAATCTATTGGCATTAAATGCTTCTATTGAAGCAGCCAGAGCGGGGGAAGCCGGCAAGGGATTTGCAGTTGTAGCAGACGAAATCCGTAACCTTTCAGAAGAAACAAAAGAATCTACGGGAAAGATTACGGACATTATAGAAAAGCTTACCGTAAATGTAGAAGAAGCATCTGAAAATATGCGTGAATCTACGGAATCTGTTGAAAAGCAGAACGAGATGATTACGACAACGGCTGAGAATTTTAAAGTAATCGAGGAGAAGATGCAGGAAGCCTACACGGAGGTACAAAGTTTGAGCCATGAGGTGGGTGATATTTTATCATCCAATAAGCAGATTGGCGATAGCATTGCAGATTTATCTGCGACAAGTGAAGAGGTCGCTGCATCATCAGAAAGCTGTACAAATATATTTGGACAGAGTGTAGAAGATTTAGAGACATTGAATGAACAATTGCAGGAAATTTATCGCATTTCTGAAAATCTGAAAGAGATGGTAGAAGAAGAAAGCGATTTGATGACTGCAGAATTACAGGATGAATAGATAATATGACAAGACAACAGTTACAAGATTTGTTACAAAAAGGACCGATTATTTTAGATGGTGCGACAGGCTCTAATCTTATGGCAAAAGGGATGCCAATGGGTGTTTGCCCGGAGGATTGGATTTTTCATCATAAGGATGCTATCGTATCGCTGCAAAAAGCATATGTAGAAGCGGGAACACAAATTTTGTATGCACCGACATTTACAGCAAACCGTATCAAGTTGGCAGAATATGGCATGGAAGACCGTCTGGAAGAATTGAATCGTGCGATGGTTCGTTTCTGCAGGGAAGCGGCAGGAGACAGCGCATTTGTTGCAGCAGATCTGACCATGACCGGACAACAGATGTATCCGGTAGGCGACCTTATGTTTGAAGATCTGGTTACGGTTTATAAAGAACAATTACAGGCTATTTTAAAAGAAGGGGTGGATCTTGTTGTCATTGAGACAATGATGAGTCTGCAGGAGTGCCGTGCCGCACTTTTGGCGGTGAAAGAGACCTGTGATCTGCCGGTTATGATATCGCTGACCTATAACGAGGATGGCAGAACGCTTTATGGAACATCGCCAGAGACGGCTATGGTTGTATTAGAACATATGGGGGCGGATGTTGTTGGCATCAATTGTTCTACAGGTCCAGAGGCTATGATTCCGCTTGTTAAGGCTATGGTTCCTTATGCAGACATTCCTATTTTAGTGAAGCCAAATGCGGGTATGCCGGAATTGGAACAGGGAGAAACGGTTTACAAGATGACACCGGAAGAATTTGCAGATTCCTGTGAAAAGTTGATGGATGCCGGGGCATCTGTTGTGGGTGGTTGCTGTGGTACCACGCCAGCACATATTCGAGCATTGACCGAACGCGTAAAGAAGAAAAAACTTCCGAAAATCGAAAAGAAAAATCGTCCGGTATTGACATCAGAACGTGGTTTTGTGGAAATCACCGTAGATGGTGGCTTTAAAGTGGTAGGAGAGCGCATCAATCCAACAGGGAAAAAGGCGTTGCAGGCGGAACTACGTGCAGGCAGTATGCAGATGGTACGCCAATTTGCCAGAGATCAGGAAATTGCCGGAGCATCGGTTTTGGATGTTAATATGGGAACCAATGGCATCGATGAGAAAGCAATGATGTTAGAGGCTATTTATGAGGTGACATCAACGGTGGATTTGCCACTTTGTATCGATACCTCTTATGTGGATGTTATGGAGGCGGCACTGCGTATTTATCCGGGAAGAGCCTTGATTAATTCCATTTCCTGTGAAAAAGAGAAGATGGAGGCACTTCTTCCAATTGCAAAAAAATATGGTGCAATGTTTGTGCTGCTGCCACTATCACAAGCAGGTCTGCCAAAGGATCTAGAAGAGAAAAAGGAACATATCAAAACGGTATTGCAGGCGGCAAGAGAGGTCGGATTGCAGGATAATGATGCGATTGTGGATGTGCTGGTTACAACAGTTGGTGCAAATCCGACAGCAGCACTGGAGTGTTTTGAAACAATTGCGTATTGTAAGGAACAATTGCATTTGCCGACAATCTGCGGACTGTCAAATATCTCATTTGGTATGCCACAACGAACTTTTGTCAATACCGCCTTTTTAAATGTTGCATTAGCAAAGGGGCTGACGATGGCGATTGCAAATCCATCGCAGGAAATGCTTATGTACACAGCATTTGCGACGGATCTTCTTCTGGGAAAAGAATGGGCATCCGAACGTTATTTAGGGGCCGTTCCAGCCACTGCGGTTAAGGTTGTGGGAGCAAAAGAAGAAAAGCAGGATGCAGATGCCGGAGCGAAAGTTGTACATCCGATTTTTTCCTGTGTTGTAAAAGGGGATAAGGAATCGATTATTGAGGAAGTGAAAAGAGCAATAGATGCGGGCGTACAACCCGCAGATATCATCGAGGAATATCTGATTCCGGGAATCAACCAGGTGGGAACTTATTATGACAATAAGAAATATTTTCTTCCACAGCTGATTGCAGGGGCAAATGCCATGAAAGAGGCGATGGAATATTTAGAACCACTTCTTTTATCTGGCAAAGATGAAGAAGCGAAAGCAACTGTTGTTATTGCAACAGTGGAAGGAGATATTCACGATATTGGCAAAAATCTGGTGGTTTTGATGCTTAAAAATTATGGCTATCGTGTTTTTGATATGGGAAAAGATGTACCGGCAGAAGCTATTGTGAAAAAAGCAATGGAAGAACATGCCCAGGTGATTGGTTTATCTGCACTTATGACAACCACCATGATGCGGATGAAAGATGTTGTAGAGGAAGCAAAACGTGTGGGATGTACGGCAAAAATTATTATTGGCGGTGCTTGCATCACAGAAAGCTTTGCTGAGGAAATCGGAGCAGATGGATATTCGAAAGATGCATCAGCGTGTGTGAAACTGGTAGATTCGCTTTGCTGATATGAAAAAAACGCGTGTTAGCAAAAAAAATAAAAAAAGTTTAAAAAAAGTGTTGACGTAGAGATTGAAGTATAGTATATTTAATTTCGGTCGCGGCAAGCGGCACAAGAAATGGGATCTTAGCTCAGCTGGGAGAGCATCTGCCTTACAAGCAGAGGGTCACAGGTTCGAGCCCTGTAGGTCCCATTTAAACACTTAAATATGGCGAGGTGGCTCAACTGGCTAGAGCGTCCGGTTCATACCCGGGAGGTTGAGAGTTCGAGTCTCTCCCTCGCTACTTTAGTCCTGATTCATGAGAATCAGGACTTTTTTTATTATTACGCTACAGTTGAAAAAAGACTTTGGTATATGATATTATATAGGGTAGTTTTGAGATAAAACAGAATTGTTATATTTTTCTGGCAAAGACCGTAGAATAGGAAGGAGAAACCTATGCGGATTGGAACAGGTTATGATGTGCATAAATTAGTAGAAGGTCGTCCTTTGATCTTAGGAGGTGTTACCATACCACATTCTCTGGGATTGTTAGGACATTCCGATGCAGATGTGCTGTTACATGCAATTATGGATGCAATGTTAGGAGCGGCAGGACTTGGTGATATTGGAAAGCATTTTCCGGATACAGAAGAGCAATATCGTGGCATTTCGTCTATGAAATTATTAGAACACGTGGCTGCCTTACTTCAGGAACATGGATACATTGTGGGAAATGTGGATGCAACCATTATTGCACAAAAGCCAAAGCTGCGACCTTATATAGAAACCATGGAAGAGAACGTGGCAAGTGTTCTTGGAATATCTTTACAACAAGTGAATATCAAAGCAACGACAGAGGAGCATCTGGGATTTACCGGAAGAGAAGAGGGGATTTCTTCGCAGGCAGTCTGTCTGTTGGAATCATTTTATGAAAGCAGCGTAGCAGTTGCAGATTCAGATGACCGATGTTTGTCCTGTCAGGGGTGCCATAAAGATAATTAAAAAAAGACAGACAAAGAGGTTTTAATTTATGTTTAAACATATCAAGGAAGAATTTGCAGTAATACAGGATCGCGATCCTGCAATCAAAAGTCCCATGGAGGTGATCCTCTACCCAAGCTTTAAGGTAATGATTAGTTACCGCAGAGCTCATAAATTATATTTAAAAGGACATTATTTCTGGGCACGCTTTATATCACAGCGGGCAGCGAGAAAGACCGGTATTGAGATTCACCCGGGAGCAACCATTGGAAAGGGATTTTTTATAGATCATGGTACCGGTGTGATCATCGGTGAAACAACGATTATTGGAGATAATGTCACCCTGTATCAGGGCGTGACACTGGGAGGAACTGGAAAAGAGACGGGAAAGCGTCATCCGACCTTGGAAGATAATGTCATGGTCAGTGCTGGTGCAAAGATTATTGGATCTTTCACCGTAGGGAAAAATTCCAAGATAGGTGCAGGAAGCGTTGTGATTGAAGAAGTGCCGCCAAACTGTACGGTGGTTGGTGTGCCGGGGCATATTGTTCGTCAAAATAACGTGAAACTGCCGACAAGCGATATGGATCAGGTGCATTTGCCAGATCCGGTGCAAGAAGATATTAAAGTATTACAGCGGGAGAATTCCGAACTGGTAAATCGTGTATTACAGTTGGAAAATGAAGTGCGCAGCTTAAAGAAATAAGAACAAAAGGAGAATTTTATGAAGATATATAATACGTTATCAAAAACAAAAGAAGAATTTGTACCAATCGAAGAAGGAAAGGTGCGCATGTATGTGTGCGGACCAACCGTGTACAATTTTATTCATATCGGAAATGCAAGACCAATGATTGTTTTTGATACGGTACGTCGTTATTTAGAGTTCATTGGTTATCAGGTAAATTATGTTTCTAACTTTACAGATGTAGATGACAAAATCATCAAAAAAGCAATGGAAGAAGGTTCTACTGCGGAAGAAGTATCACAGCGTTACATTGCAGAATGCAAAAAAGACATGGCAGACATGAATGTGATGCCTGCAACAACACATCCGCTTGCAACAGAAGAAATCGGTGGAATGATCCAGATGATTTCTACCTTGATTGAAAAAGGATATGCATATGTTGTGTCTGACGGAACTGTATATTACCGCACACGTAAATTTGCGGATTATGGCAAATTATCACACAAGAATCTGGATGATCTTGAGGCGGGACATAGAAGTATTCAAGTCGTAGGGGATGAAAAGGAAGATGATTTTGATTTCGTTCTTTGGAAGCCAAAGAAGGATGGGGAACCATATTGGGAATCACCATGGTGCGATGGACGTCCTGGCTGGCATATTGAATGTTCTGTTATGGCAAAGCATTACTTAGGTGATGAAATTGATATTCATGCAGGTGGAGAAGATCTGATTTTCCCACATCATGAAAATGAAATTGCACAGAGTGAAGCTGCAAATGGCGTGGAATTTTCCCATTATTGGATGCACAATGGATTTTTGAATATTGATAACAAAAAGATGAGTAAGTCACTTGGCAATTTCTTTACCGTAAGAGAGATTGGGGAAAAATATGATTTACAGGTGCTTCGTTTCTTTATGTTGCAGGCACATTATCGCAGTCCACTTAACTTTAGCGCAGAATTGATGGAAGCAGCAAAAAATAGTCTGGAACGTATTCGTACCGCTGCAAAGAATCTTCAGTTCTTAGCAGATCATGCCGAGACAGAGGAACTTCGTGAAGCAGAAGAAAAGCTACTTACAGATGCAAAAGAATATGTAACTAAGTTTAAAGCTGCAATGGAAGATGATTTTAATACAGCAGATGCGATTGCAGCAATCTTTGAATTGGTAAAATATGCAAATCAGAATACAGACAGCAGCTCTTCAAAGGCGTATAGCCAGGCATTGTTAGACGAGTTGACAACACTTTGTGATGTTCTTGGTATTTTGGTTGAGACAAAAGAAGAGATGCTTGATTCTGACATTGAAGCATTGATTGAAGAACGTCAACAGGCTAGAAAAGATCGCGATTTTGCAAGAGCGGATGAGATTCGTGATGAACTTTTGGAAAAGGGAATTGTACTGGAAGATACCAGAGAAGGGGTAAAATGGAAAAGAGCCTAAATCAACAGATTAAGGAGACATTTGCAATTGCAGATGTAGATATCCGGACATATTCTCCACTGACACTTGCCTATATTGGTGATGGCATTTTTGATGTTGTGATTCGTTCGATTGTGGTGGGAAGAGGAAATACACCGGTAAATCAGTTACATCATAAGACGAGTCATATCGTAAAAGCGCATTCCCAGGCCATGATGGCAGAAGTACTTTTGGATGAAATGACAGATACAGAAAAAGACATTTATCGTAGAGGCCGCAATGCGAAATCACATACGATGGCAAAAAATGCGACAGTTATGGATTATCGCAGTGCGACAGGATTTGAAGCTTTGATGGGATATCTGTATTTGACAGATGAGATGGATCGCATTTTGGAATTGATTTCGATTGCATTGGAACGATGTGATCTGCTATAGCGAGAAAGGATAGAACATGGAAGAAATACAAAACTTGACGATAGAGGGAAGAAATGCAGTACTAGAGGCATTTCGCTCAGGAAAGACAATTGATAAACTGTTTCTTTTGGATGGTTGCGTGGATGGACCGATTAAGACTATCCATAGAGAAGCAAAAAAACACGATACCATCATTTCTTATGTGACAAAAGAACGTCTGGATCAGATTTCTGAGACAGGAAAACATCAGGGTGTCATAGCATATGCGGCAGCTTATACGTATGCAACGGTAGACGATATGCTGCAAAAAGCAAAGGATGCAGGAGAGGATCCGTTTTTGATTTTTCTGGATAATGTAGAAGATCCGCATAACTTGGGTGCCATTATTCGTACAGCAAACCTTGCAGGCGCGCATGGCGTTGTGATTCCAAAGCGTCGTGCAGTCGGCTTGACTGCAACGGTAGCCAAAGCAAGTGCCGGTGCTATCAATTATACACCGGTTGCAAAGGTAACCAATTTATCACAGACAATCGAGGCATTGAAAGAACAGGGAATGTGGTTCGTCTGTGCGGATATGGATGGCCAGCCAATGTATGATTTAAACCTGACAGGCTCCATTGGTGTTGTGATGGGGAATGAAGGCAGCGGTGTCAGCGAATTGGTGAAAAAACACTGCGACTTTGTAGCATCCATTCCGATGAAGGGTGATATTGATTCACTTAATGTGTCGGTGGCTACCGGCGTTTTGACATACGAAATTGTACGTCAGCGTTTACAGAAAAAATAGGGGAGTACATGGATCAATATGAGAACATGACAGATGAACAATTGGTGGAAGCGTACCATACAGGTGATTTTTCTGCCATGGAGCATCTGTGTAAAAAATATCAAAAAGTAGTTTCAGGTTATGCAAAGAAATTCTACATCAAAGGCAGTGAAGAACAGGATGTTGTGCAGGAGGGAATGGTCGGATTGTTCAAGGCCATTTTGGATTTTAAACCGGAAGAGGGTGCACATTTTTCACACTTCGCCAAAATCTGCATTAGTCGTCAGATTTTTAAAGCGGTTGAGGCAGCGGATCGGAAAAAGAACCAGCCTCTGAACAGTTATATTTCTATTTTTGACTCAGAAGATACAGAAAGCCCAAACCGTCACATTATAGAAGAAATTCTGGCGGATGATGTGCAAAATCCGGAAAATGTTTGGATTGATGCAGAAAAGACAGAACAGATCATCGAGCAAATCATTAAGAATCTCAGCAAGATGGAACTAGAAGTCTTTTTTTACATGGTGCAAGGGATGGATTATCATATGATTGCTGTTAAAATGGAAAAAACAGAAAAGAACATTGATAATGCTATCCAAAGAATTCGACAAAAAGTTCGTCGTATTTTGGCATAATATGTATGTCAGACAGATGCGATGAATTTTTTGTTGCACTTTTTAGAAACAGATGATAGAATCCATGTGGGAGATTGATTAAACATGTTAAATAAAATATTAGAACACAAAACAGAAGAATTGCCATCATTAGAGCGATTTAAAATGCTTGGATCTAAGGTTGTGGGGGAAATGCGAAAACCGGTTCTTGCCAGTTTTAATTTGCGAAATTTGAAGTATTTTAATGAAATTTATGGCACGCAAAAAGGAGATTGGCTCATCACACTGATGGTCGATTATTTTTGTAGAGAAAACAAAAAAAGTATTTTGGGAAGTATGAGCTATGTGGATCATCTGCTCGTTTTATGCGAAGCAGGAGATGATAGCGATGAGGAAATCGTAGCTTTTTATCAGGAAATATCAGATCGTTTTCTTGCAAGAGTAGGGGAACATTACGACCGTGTTAAGATCCATGTGGAATGTGGACTTTATATTATGGAGCCTGGAGATGACTTTATCTATGCACAGGATAACGCGCGCTATGCAAGAAGAAGTATTCGTAACAGCTATTCCAATACCATAGCTTTTTATGAAGAAAAGTTACGGAGCAAATCGATTAAGAAGGCAAGTATTATTCCGAATTTTGAGCGTGCGATTGATAACGATAGTATTCAGGTGTATCTGCAGCCTAAATGTTCGGCAAGAAATGATTGCATTATAGGTGCGGAAGCATTGTCGCGTTTTTATGATGAGGATGGTGAACTTCTTTCGCCGGCACTTTATGTACCTATTTTGGAAAAGGCAGGAATTGTATCCCGTCTGGATTATCATGTGTTGGAAAAAAGCGTGGAGCTGCTCTGCAAATGGCAGGAAGAAGGACGAGAGTTATTTCCTATTTCTGTAAATCTGTCGCGTGTGGATTTGATTGAAGACGATTTTATTGAATCGTTAGATCGCCTGGTTGAAGAAGCCGGATTGGATAAAAAGTATATTGAGTTTGAATTGACAGAGACAGTTCTGGCAAAAGATCTGGATATGATTATCACCAAGTTAAATCACTTGCGGGACAAAGGGTATCGCATTGCTCTGGATGATTTTGGCTCCGGTTACAATTCTCTTTATGTATTAGGACAGGTTCCGGCAAATGTGATTAAGTTTGACCGTGGTTTTGTATTACATTCTATTCAGAACAATATGGGAATGACAATTTTGTCTAATCTGGTGAACACTTTTAAAGAAATTGAATTTGAAGTTTTATGTGAAGGTGTCGAAACAGAAGAAGAAAAGAGTAAAATTGTTTCCTGTGGATGTGATGTGATTCAAGGATACTTGTATGATAAACCACTTTGTATTGATGATTTTGAACAGAAATATATATATATGCATAAGACAGCGCAAAGATAGCAATATAAAATAGAGAGACCGACCGTTGTGGGATATGTTCCTACAACGGTCTTTTTGATGTGCAAATAAAGTTATGAATAATTCTGCATTTCCGGAATTTTTGCAACTTCCCAATAAGCCATGAAGGCAGAAATGACCTGGCTACATAGGACTCCAAATAAAAAAGCACGGAAGCCATAAACAGGAATGCCAATCAGAATGAAGCCAAGGCGGATCAGTGCTCCGGCAATACTGTTAAAAAAGGTCTCTTTCACGTGACCAAGACCATTTAAGATGCTGTTCATGGTTGTACCGAGAAAAAGAAAAGGACATAGCCAGGAAAGTGTGCGGATATAAATGCCTGCGACTTCATTATCAAATATTTTTTGCCCAATGAAGGGGCTGAAAAAGTAAAAGAAAAAGGTACACAGAAAGCCAAGGAGCATACAGAGGAAGAAGCTGATGGTGATGGTATGACGTATGTAATGAAAGCGTCGTTCTTCTTTTGCACGGGAAATGGATGGCAACAACATGACAGCTATGGAATTCGACAATACGGTTGGAAAAAAGATCATAGGAAGTGCCATGCCACTGTAGATGCCATAAATACTAAGAGATTGCGTGTTTGTCAGCCCAAAACGTACCAGACATAAGGGAATCATAATGTTTTCAGCACCGTGTAACAAGGTCAGAAGCAGGCGCGTCATACTTAAAGGGCATGCCATGGATAAAAGGTCGTGTGATATGGTTCTTTTTGAGGGAGGCATGGACGCAAGTTTTTTCTTTTTGGAAAAAACAAGGATGTTCAAATAATAAAAAGTGGATGCGATTTCACCAAAAAGCAGTCCGAGCATAGCATGGAACTTTGTGAAGGGCAGACCACTGACGGTAAGAATATGGTAGCATGCAATGACACTGCCAATCCGGACAAACTGCTCAATACATTGACCCGCGGATGGAATGGCTGATTTTTGCAGACCATAGTAATAACCGTTGATGCAGCCGTGAAAACATTCAAGCGGAATGCAAAGAATGAGCGGGTAAAGTAATGTGGTGATGGAGGGCTCGCAAAAAATGCTTGCTGCAATCCTGGGTGTAAAAAGAAGACAGGGAATGCAAAAAAGTGCACTGAAGGCAAGGGAAAGGAAGATGCCAATATTAAGATAGGCACGTTCTGTTCCATTGTCTGCGGAAATACTTTTTGCAACATAGCGGGAAATGGCTGTGTGAAAACCGGAACTGGCAAAAGCAATTCCGATTGCTAACAGGGGCATTGCCAGCTGGTAAAGCCCAAGTTCTTTTGCACCGATGGTACGTGAGAGAAATATTTTATAGTAAAAACCTAAAAGACGACAGAAAAGTCCGGTGACAGTAAGGAGTAAAGCGCCGGAACAAATGGGATGTGTGTTTTTTTGCAAGATAGAACCACCCAAAGCGTATTTTTATTAGTATATGTGAAAATCTGGTTGACAGAACAGAAGTGGAATGCTAGGATAATAATAACCTAGTAAAATAGTAGGAAATAAAACGAGGTGATAACAATGAAAGAATTTGTATATTTAGACAATGCGGCAACGACTAAGGTCAGACCGGAAGTGGTAGAGGCAATGCTTCCGTACTTTACAGAGATTTATGGTAATGCATCTGCTGTGTATGATTTTGGACAGAAATGCAAGCAGGCAATGGAAGATGCAAGAGAAACGATTGCTGCATCCATTGGGACGAAAGCGGCAAATATCTATTTTACCGCAGGCGGCAGTGAATCCGACAACTGGGCTTTAAAAGGCGTTGCCGAAGCATATGGTGATAAAGGAAAACATATTATTACGACAAAAATCGAACATCACGCCATTTTGCATACATGTGCATATTTAGAGCAGCAGGGATATGAGGTGACATATCTGGATGTGGATGCAGATGGTCTGGTATCGCCGGAAGCACTAAGACAGGCCATTCGACCGGATACTATATTGATTTCTGTGATGTTTGCGAATAATGAGATTGGTACCATAGAACCAATTGCAGAACTTGGAGAAATCGCGCATGAACATGGGATTATATTTCACACAGATGCGGTACAGGCCTACACGCAGGTTCCGATTGATGTGGAAAAGATGCACATTGATTTGCTGAGTGCAAGTGGACACAAATTAAATGGACCAAAGGGAATTGGCTTTTTATATATCCGACAGGGCTTAAAATTAAAGTCGTTTATTCATGGCGGTGCACAGGAAAGAAAACGTCGTGCCGGAACAGAAAATGTACCGGGGATTGTCGGTCTTGGTAAAGCAGTTGAAATTGCTATGGAAACGATGGAAGAGCGTACGGCAAAGGAAAGTGCATTACGGGATTATCTCATTGCGAGAATTGAAGAAGAAATTCCATTTGCAAAGTTAAATGGTCATCGAGTGAAGAGACTGCCAAATAATGTTAATTTCTGTTTCCGGTTTATCGAAGGGGAATCCATGCTGATTATGCTCGATATGGCAGGCATTTGCGGATCTTCCGGTTCTGCCTGCACATCGGGTTCTTTGGATCCATCCCATGTTCTTTTAGCGATTGGTTTACCACATGAGATTGCCCATGGCTCGCTGCGCCTGACGCTTGGGGATGAAAACACGAAAGAACAGGTGGACTATGTAGTAGATCATTTGAAAGAAATTGTAGCAAAATTGCGTGCAATGTCACCACTTTATGAAGATTATGCGAAAAAACATTTATCATAGGTATTTAAAACGGAGGAAAAATTATGTATAGTGAAAAGGTAATGGATCATTTTCAAAATCCAAGAAACGTAGGTGAGATGGAAAATCCGAGTGGCGTTGGTACGGTAGGAAATGCCAAGTGCGGAGATATCATGAGAATGTATCTGGATATAGATGAAAATGGAATAATAAAAGAGGCAAAATTCAAGACGTTTGGCTGTGGAGCCGCTGTGGCAACCAGCAGCATGGCAACGGAACTTGTGGCTGGAAAGACAGTGCAGGAGGCACTGGAAGTGACAAACAAAGCAGTTATGGAGGCTTTGGACGGACTGCCACCAGTAAAAGTGCATTGCTCACTTTTGGCAGAACAGGCGATACACGCAGCGCTCTGGGATTATGCACAGAAAAACGGTATTGAGATTGAGGGTCTAAAACCACCAGTCAACGATATCGAAGAACTGGAAGAAGAGGAAGAATATTAATTGAAACAAAAAGTAGTAGTGGGAATGTCAGGAGGGGTTGATTCCTCTGTGGCAGCATATCTTTTAAAAGAGCAGGGCTATGATGTGATCGGTGTGACGATGCAAATCTGGCAGGATGAAGACGAATTTGTACAGGAGGAAAACGGCGGATGCTGCGGGCTGTCGGCAGTAGATGATGCGAGACGTGTCGCTGCCCGTCTGGAAATTCCATATTATGTGATGAATTTTAAATCAGAGTTCAAACATAAAGTTATGGATTACTTTGTAGAGGAATATTTGCAGGGGAGAACGCCGAATCCATGCAATGCATGCAACCGTTATGTCAAATGGGAAGCATTGCTGAATCGGGCATTGTCCATTGGTGCGGATTATATTGCAACCGGTCATTACGCCAGAGTAGAGCAATTACCGAATGGAAGGTATGCAGTCACAAATTCTGTGACGGCAGAAAAAGATCAGACATACGCACTTTATAATTTGACGCAGGAACAGCTGGCGCATACATTAATGCCGGTTGGCGCTTACCATAAAGGTGAAATCCGAAAAATTGCGGAAGAGCTTGGTCTTCCGGTGGCACAAAAAAAAGACAGTCAGGACATCTGTTTTATACCGGATAATGATTATGCATCTTTTATAGATGCAGCAGCACCGGACCGTGTTCCGGGACCTGGGGATTTTGTGTTGCGTGATGGTACTGTAGTAGGCCGACATGAAGGAATAACGCATTATACCATTGGGCAGCGACGTGGTTTGGGAGTATCTGTTGGAAAACGCATTTTTGTAAATGAAATTGATGCCAAAAATAACCGCGTAATTTTAGGAGATGATCAGGACGTATTCACGGATCATCTGATTGCGGAGCAGATGAACTGCATGGCAGTTCCAGAGTTTTTGGATGGACAGGAATTTATAGCAAAAATCCGCTATTCCCACAAAGGAACCAAATGCCGTGTGCATCTGTTAGAAAATGACCAGATTCGACTTGATTTTATGGAACCAGTACGTGCAGTAACACCGGGACAGGCGGTTGTTTTGTATGATGGTAATTATGTCGCAGGCGGTGGGACAATTATACGATAAAAAAGACGCTCCTTGATGATGGGGCGTCTTTTTTGTTTCTGTGGACAATATATAAGGCATACTGACAGGGTGATATTGTTTACAAAAGACTGTGTGGGTGCGGAATACGTTTTTGATAAACCATGTATTCATAAAAACCACAGTCGGTTAAAAAGGCAGGTAATTGCTCGTAACCAAGCGCAATATCATCAGGCTTGTGTGCATCGGCACCGAGTGTGATCAGGGTTCCACCCAGTTCATGATAACGCTGCAATATTTTCTTGCAGGGATTTGGTTCTGTCATTCCGCAACGAAAGGCACCGGTGTTGATTTCAAGAGCGATATCATGTGCGATTAAAAACTGCAGAATGGCATCTAAAATTTCTGCATAATCCGTATAAGAATCCGGGGTCGCATGGGCTGTGTCCTTTGGCCCATAGCGGAATACATAGTCGAGATGACCCAGGGCATCAAAATCATGGGATGCCAAAAGATTTTCATAAACTGCTTCATAATATTCCCGGTAAGCGTCCTGCTTGGAACGTCCTTCAAAATAAGCCGGATAATAAGGATCTCTTTTATGTACAACATGGGTAGAGCCAATGACGTAATCGAAAGCATATTGTGAGAGCAGTATTTCATGCTCTTTTGCTAAATGTGGCTGAAGACCAAGCTCTAAACCACATAAGACAAAAAAAGAAGCAGTATCTTCTTTTTCGGAAAGCAAATGTATTTGCTCTTCATAGCTTGTAAGATCTAAATCAAATAGACCGGGTTCTTCTAAATAGTCAAGATCCAGATGGTCAGTAAAGGTAATGCCAGCCAATCCGCATTGTTTGGCATGGTTCACCATGTCCACCGGGTTTGCCTGGCTATCACCAGAAAAGTGACAATGCATATGATTATCCCATAGTTTCATTGTAAGGAACACCTCCATCTTCGTTCTTTTCCATAAATTATAAAAAAATGATATGCAAAAAGCAACGTGTCTGAAAAAACACAATGCCTATTATTAGTGAAAAATTTATCAAACTTCGCTTTGGGGGTTGAAATGTAGGTAGAAATTGGTTAAAATAATATCAGTTTGGGAACGTTGTTCCCTAGACATAGTATTTTTAAATCTTAGGAGGAATTTAAAATGGCAGTAAGAGTAGCGATTAATGGATTCGGCCGTATTGGTCGTCTTGCATTCAGACAGATGTTTGGAGCAGAAGGATATGAAGTAGTTGCAATCAACGACTTGACAAGCCCAAAGATGTTAGCTCATTTATTAAAGTATGATTCATCACAGGGTAAGTACGCTTTGGCTGATACTGTATCTGCTGGAGAAGACTCTATCACAGTTGATGGTAAGGAAATTAAGATTTATGCTTTCCCAGATGCAAACAATTGCCCATGGGGAGAATTAAAGGTAGACGTAGTATTAGAGTGCTCTGGTTTCTACACAAGCAAGGAAAAGGCACAGGCTCATATCAATGCTGGTGCTCGTAAGGTTGTTATTTCTGCACCTGCAGGAAACGATCTTCCTACAATCGTATACAATGTTAACCATACAACATTGACTCCAGATGACAAGATCATCTCAGCAGCTTCTTGTACAACAAACTGCTTAGCACCAATGGCTAAGGCATTAAACGATGCATTCGGTATCAAGTCTGGTATCATGAGCACAATTCACTCATACACAGGTGATCAGATGACACTTGATGGCCCACAGAGAAAAGGTGACCTTAGAAGATCTCGTGCAGCTGCAGTTAATATCGTTCCTAACTCAACAGGTGCTGCAAAGGCTATCGGTCTTGTAATCCCAGAGTTGAACGGCAAGTTAATCGGATCTGCACAGCGTGTTCCATGCCCAACTGGTTCTACAACAATCCTTGTTGCAACAGTTGAGAAGTCTTGCACAGTTGATGAAATCAACGCAGTAATGAAGGCAGCAGCTACAGAGTCATTCGGATACAATGAGGATGAAATCGTTTCTTCTGATATCATCGGAAGCACATATGGTTCTATCTTCGATGCTACACAGACAATGGTTGGAGAAGACAACTTAGTACAGGTTGTTTCTTGGTATGATAACGAGAACAGCTACACATCTCAGATGGTTCGTACAATCAAGTACTTCTCAGAGTTAGCATAATTTAATTTTGTGCTATTTCGTCATCTTTTGGTGATTGCCACATGACTATGTTTTACACAGTAATTATGGTGATGCCTGTGAGTGACAGAAATATCCCAAAATTGGTGAGAATAAGCCAACATGGGGTCCGGTCTTAGGACCGGACCTTTTTTTATAAAAAGATGGAGGAGTTAATCATGGGATTAAACAAAAAATCAATTGATGACATCAATGTAAAGGGACTTCGTGTTCTTTGCAGATGCGACTTTAATGTGCCTCTTATTGATGGCAAGATTACAGATGAGAACCGTTTGGTGCAGGCACTTCCTACAATCAAAAAATTGGTTGCAGATGGTGGTAAAGTTATTCTTTGCTCACATCTTGGTAAGCCAAAGGGAGAACCAGTTCCAGAGCTTTCATTAGCACCTGTTGCTAAGAGACTTACAGAGTTACTCGGACAGGAAGTTAAATTTGCAGCAGATCCAGAAGTTGTTGGACCAAACGCAAAGGCTGCTGTTGAAGCTATGAAAGACGGCGATATCATCTTACTTGAGAACACAAGATATCGTGCAGAAGAGACAAAGAACGGAGACGAATTCTCTAAGGATCTTGCATCTCTTTGTGATGTATTTGTAAATGATGCATTCGGTACTGCACATAGAGCACATTGTTCTAATGTTGGTGTTACAAAATATGTAGACACTGCTGTTGTTGGATATTTGATGCAGAAAGAAATCGACTTCCTTGGTAATGCAGTAGAGAATCCGGTACGTCCTTTTGTTGCTATTTTAGGTGGTGCTAAGGTTTCTTCTAAGATTTCTGTTATTGAGAACCTCCTTGACAAGGTTGATACCTTAATCATCGGTGGTGGTATGGCATATACCTTTATGGCGGCACATGGTGAGCCAGTAGGTAAGTCACTTCTTGAGAAGGATTACATGGATTATGCACTTCAGATGGAAGAAAAGGCAAAAGAAAAAGGCGTTAAGCTTCTGATTCCAATCGATACTGTTTGTGGCGATGATTTCAAGAACGATTGCAACATCAAAATTGTTGGACGTGGTGAAATTCCAGACGATATGGAAGGTATGGATATCGGACCTAAGACGCGTGAATTGTTTGCAGATGCTGTAAAAGATGCAAAGACAGTTGTTTGGAACGGACCAATGGGATGTTTCGAGATGCCTAACTTTGCAAAGGGAACAATCGCTATTTGTGAAGCATTAGCAAAGGTTGATGGAACAACAATCATCGGTGGTGGTGATTCTGCATCAGCAGCAAATAACCTTGGATTTGGTGACAAGATGACACACATTTCTACAGGTGGTGGCGCTTCTTTGGAATTCCTTGAGGGTAAGGAGCTTCCTGGAGTAGCAGCAGCAAACGATAAATAAGAAAAGGGGTTTTTGATAATGGCAAGAACAAAAATTATTGCAGGCAACTGGAAAATGAACAAGACTCCAAGTGAGGCAGTTGCATTGATTAACGAATTAAAACCGTTAGTAGCAAACGAAGATGTAGACGTAGTATTCTGCGTACCAGCAATTGATATTATTCCAGCAGTAGAAGCTGCAAAAGGAAGCAATATTCATATTGGTGCAGAAAATATGTATTTTGAAGAGAGCGGTGCTTACACAGGAGAAATCGCTCCAAACATGCTTACAGATGCTGGTGTTGAGTACGTTGTACTTGGACATTCTGAGAGAAGAGAATACTTTGCTGAGACAGATGAAACTGTCAACAAAAAAGTATTAAAGGCATTTGAACATGGTATTACACCAATTATCTGCTGTGGCGAGACTTTGACACAGAGAAAGCAGGGCATCTACATTGAGTGGATCCGTATGCAGATCAAGATTGCATTACAGAATGTAACTGCAGATCAGGCTAAGAAGGCCGTTATCGCTTACGAGCCAATCTGGGCTATCGGAACAGGCGAGACAGCAACAAGTGATCAGGCAGAAGAAGTATGTGGCGCAATCAGAGCTTGCGTTGCAGAAGTATATGATGAAGCAACAGCAGAAGCAATCCGTATCCAGTATGGCGGATCTGTAAATGCTGGTAATGCTGCAGAACTTTTTGCAAAACCTGACATTGATGGTGGTCTTGTTGGTGGTGCTTCTTTGAAGGCAGATTTTGGCAAGATCGTTAATTATAACGCATAATTTCATAGGATTTTGTGAGATAAGAAGTAAAGAAGGAGATATCCCTAAGGATGTCTCCTTTTTCTCTTGTGACACTTCTTTTTATATGCTAAAATAAGCCGTGGTTAAGTGCGCATAAAACAGAAAATGCGTATTTATTACAGGAGGTTTAACAAATGAAACGTGTAGTGGTAATCGGTTTGCTTTTTTCAGTCTGTTTACTTGCAGGTTGTGGCAAAACGGATAAAAAAGAGAATAAAGAGACTGTGAAGGAAGTGGCAACACAGGAGGTTTCTGATTATACCAAGTTATCGGAAAAGGAATTGGAAGTTCTTGGATATGATAATGATGTGGAAGCGATGATGGAATTGGCAAATCGCTATGATTATGGAACAGAGGACAGCAAGCAGGATTTTGAGGAAGCAAAAAAATGGTATGAAATGGCAGCAGAAGCCGGGAATGCAGATGCAACTTGTGTTTTAGGTTACTATGCGTTACATGGAATTACCCAGGATGTGGATGTTGTGCAGGCGGCTACATATTTCCAAAAAGCAATGGATGCTGGTAATGAACGTGCGTATGTTGGAATGGCACGTACCTATCTTGCAGGATACGGCGATGAGACAGAGCATGCAATGAAGGCGTATGAATATACCAATATGGCATATGAAAAGAATATTATCTCAGGTGTGTATTATATGGCGTATCTTTTGGAAAACGGCATTGGCTGTGAGCAGGATTATGCGAGAGCAATCGCTTTATATGAGCAGGTGATGGAGGCAGAAGACCTCTCTATTTATGATGCATACTTAAAAGATGCTGCAGCTACAAATCGTGGTATGATGCATATTCATGGGGAAGGCATGGAGCAGAACTATGAGGAAGCAATGAAGTGCTTTGAAAAAGCCGCAGATGATGACTATGCTATGGCGGAGTATTATCTTGGGCAGATGTATGAAAATGGATTTGGCTGTGACCAGGACTATGATAAAGCCTTTGACTGGTATCAGAAAGCAGCAAATCAGGACTATGCACCGGCATTAAATCAAATGGGTTATCTGTATTACAATGGATATGGTGTGGATACAGATATTGACCAGGCAATCTATTATCAAAAACTGGCAGCCATGCAAGGATATGCAGCTGCACAGATTAATTTGGGATATTTATTTGAAAATGGTATTGGAGTAGAGCAGAATTATAGCACGGCACTGGCATATTATCGTATGGCAGCAGAGCAGAACAACGAAGGAGCGAAAGAAGCGGTGGTTCGTGTGCTCAAACTGATGGATGAAGAACAGTAAGAATCAAGTTGGTATCGTGGCCGTCTTGTTTGTGCTCGTTGTGATTGCTTTGGTATGGTATCTCCTTTTTGGGGCAGATACACTCCAGTGTATGCGTTCGCAAAAAGAGGCGGAACAGGTAGAAAGCGAGCAGGCAGAGGAAAAAAAGATTTTAGATATTTCCAATGTGGATGAGGCGTACGATGCCATACTAAACAAAAGCACAAAAGAATTTATAGGGAATCATCCCATTGATGAAGAGTTCCTGGGATGGTTTACAACAAATTATGGGTTGGAACAATTAGAAAAAATTGCGTCCTACGCAGAGTTGGATGATGGACAAATCTGGTATGAATATACGGGGCGTAGTGTGCATGTGTTGTGGTATGACTACTGCATGGAAACAGGCATACAACAGTATGCGTATGATAAAACCTACCAGAAGGAGTGTCGCGATCCGCAAAAGATTGTCATGAATTTTACGGGTGATTTTTCGTTGGCAGAAGGTGTGGGGACGACAACGTATTACCATAGTGTCTCAGACGATATCACACAATGTCTGGATGACGCGCTGCGTCGGGAAATGGCTTCAGCGGATATTATGGTTATTAACAATGAGTTTGCTTATTCTACAAGAGGACAGGCACTTTTGGGAAAAGCATATACATTTCGGGGGGCTCCATCGACAAGTAAAGCCTTGCAGACACTAGGTGTGGATGTGGCAGGACTTGCCAATAACCATGTATATGATTTTGGAGAAATCGGTTTACTAGATACGTTAGATACCTTAAAAGAACAGGATATACCATATATAGGCGCTGGAAAGAATTTAGAAGAAGCAGAAGAGCCAGTCTTTTTTATTGCAAATGGGAAAAAGATTGCCATTGTAGCGGCAACACAGATTGAACGAAGCACCAATTATACAAAGGAAGCCACAGAAAACAGCCCTGGCGTGTTAAAAACCTTAGATTCTGCAAAATATGTGGCACAGATTGCGAAAGCAAAGCGCAATGCAGATTACGTGATCTGTTTTGTGCATTGGGGAACAGAAAACACACATCAGTATGGACAGGATCAGGTCAAGCTTGCAAAAGATTTTGTGACTGCAGGAGCGGATGCTGTGATTGGAGCACATGCACATTGTCTGCAGGGAGCTGATATGATGGAAGGAGTTCCGGTTTTTTATAGTCTGGGTAATTTCTATTTTTCACAGGAGGCAGAAATGCCGGCAGATTATGATACCGTTATGGCACAAATTGTGATTGATGAATCAGGAACTCTGAGTGCCCGCTTGCTTCCGTGTTATTTTTCACAAGGGAAACTTTCACTTGTGACAGAAGAAAATAAATACCGCCAGATTTTATCGGATGTGGAATCTTATTCCGATCATGTGTCATTTGATGATGAGGGGTATCTAGTTGTCCATTAGATGAAGCGCGGAATGTATTATTTTTAGTTATTGTGTCCATTGATTTTTACTATGGAGTCGGGATAAAATATTTAATGAGAGCGTTTATAAAGGAAATCTATGTTTCCTACAAGATATAACAATATGAAAACAATAGAAAAGAGGAGAAAAGAATGAGCAAGAAGCCAGTTGTTTTGATGATCTTAGATGGATTTGGTTTGAATGAAAGACATGAGGCAAATGCCGTATACGAGGCAAATACGCCAAATATTGATGGATTAATGAAAAATTATCCATTTGTAAAAGGAAATGCCAGTGGTCTTGCAGTAGGACTTCCAGATGGACAGATGGGAAACTCTGAAGTAGGGCATTTGAATATGGGCGCAGGCCGTATTGTATATCAGGAATTGACAAGAATTACAAAGGAAATCGAAGATGGTACATTCTTTGATAATGCCGCTTTGAAGAAGGCAATGGAGAATGCAAAGAAAAATGATACAGCACTTCATTTGTTTGGACTTTTGTCAGATGGTGGTGTACATAGCCACATTACACATTTATATGGTTTGCTTGAGATGGCAAAGCGTGAAGGTTTGACAAAGGTATATGTGCATGGCTTTATGGATGGTCGTGATACATCTCCAACAAGTGGTATTACCTATGTAAAGGCATTGGAAGAAGAGATGGCAAAGATTGGTGTTGGTAAGATTGCCAGCCTTTCTGGTCGTTATTATGCAATGGATCGTGATAATCGTTGGGATCGTGTTGAAACAGCATACAAGGCGCTTACTTTGGGCGAAGGCAACACAGCAACAGATGCTGTAAGTGCAATGCAGGATTCTTATGACAACGAAAAGACAGATGAATTCGTAGTACCTACCGTTATTACAGAAAATGGTGAGGCGATTGGTAAGATTTCAGCAAATGATAGTGTGATTTTCTTTAACTTCCGTCCAGACAGAGCAAGAGAAATTACAAGAGCATTCTGCTGTGATGATTTTGATGGATTTGATCGTGGCGAGCGCATGCCACTTACTTATGTCTGCTTTACAGAATATGATGTTACGATTCCAAATAAGGATGTAGCATTCCACAAGGTAGAGCTTCATAATACATTTGGTGAATTTTTAGCAGCGAATGGTAAGACACAGGCAAGAATTGCAGAAACAGAAAAATATGCACATGTAACATTCTTCTTTAATGGTGGTGTCGAAGAACCAAATGCAGGAGAAGACCGTATTCTTGTGAAGTCTCCAAAGGTAGCAACCTATGATTTACAGCCGGAAATGAGCGCATATGAAGTATGTGATAAATTATGTGATGCCATTACATCAGATAAGTATGATGTGATTATTATTAATTTCGCTAATCCAGACATGGTAGGCCATACCGGAGTGGAAGCAGCAGCAATTAAGGCAGTAGAAGCAGTGGACAGTTGTGTAGGACGTGCCGTTGAGGCATTGAAGTCTGTGGATGGAACCATGTTTATCTGTGCAGACCATGGTAACTGCGAACAGCTTGTGAACTATGAGACAGGGGAACCGCTTACGGCACATACAACCAATCCAGTACCATTCATCCTGGTAAACGCAGATCCATCTTATGGTCTTCGTGAAAATGGATGCTTAGCAGATATTATTCCAACCCTGATCGAGTTGATGGGTATGAAACAGCCAGAAGAAATGACAGGCAAATCTCTTTTACTTAGAAAGTAGAAAAATGCCTGCATTTTGCAGGCGTATATCATAAAAGCATAAACAATTAAGGATAATGGAGGAAAGACAAATGAAACCAATGAAAGAAGGCAAGGTTCGCGAAGTATACGATAATGGTGATAGCATCATTATGGTAGCAACGGATCGTATCTCAGCATTTGATGTGATTTTGAAGAATAAGATTGTAGACAAGGGAGCAATCCTGACACAGATGTCTAAATTCTGGTTCGATTACACAAAGGATATCGTTCCAAACCATATGATTTCTGTGGATGTGAAAGATATGCCAGAGTTTTTCCAGAATGAGGAATATGACGGTAAGAGCATGATGTGTAAAAAATTGCAGATGCTTCCAATCGAATGCATCGTTCGAGGATATATCACAGGAAGTGGCTGGGCTAGTTACCAGAAAAACGGAACCGTTTGTGGTATTACGTTGCCAGCTGGTTTACAGGAGTCTGAAAAGTTACCAGAAGCGATTTATACACCATCTACAAAGGCTGAAATTGGCTTGCATGATGAAAATATTTCATATGAACAGTCAATCGAGGTACTCGAGAAAGAATTCCCGGGTAAGGGTGAGGAATATGCTTCTAAAATCAAAGAATATACATTGGCATTGTACAAAAAGTGTGCAGATTATGCGTTGACAAAGGGTATTATTATTGCAGATACCAAGTTTGAGTTTGGCTTGGATGAAGAAGGAAATGTGGTGCTTGCAGATGAAATGCTCACGCCAGATAGTTCCAGATTCTGGCCACTCGAGGGCTATGAAGCTGGAAAAGGACAGCCTTCTTTTGATAAGCAGTTTGTAAGAGACTGGCTTAAGGCAAATCCAGATAGCGATTATCTTTTACCACAGGATGTTATTGATAAGACAATTGCAAAATACAAAGAAGCATTTGAAATGCTGACAGGTAAGAAATTTGGAGAATAGACAGGAGATGCAGATGACAACAAGAGATTCGGATAAGGATATGCCACTGCAGGGACTGCATGAGGAGTGCGGCGTCTTTGGAATGTATGATTTCGATGGAAATGATGTGGCTTCCTCCATTTATTATGGACTTTTTGCTTTACAGCACAGAGGACAGGAAAGCTGCGGTATAGCCGTAAGTGAAACAAGTGGACCAAAAGGAAAGGTTACCTCTTATAAGGGCATGGGACTTGTGAATGAAGTCTTTGATGGGGAAGGCTTAGGTAACATGAAAGGCGATATCGGTGTAGGACATGTAAGATATTCTACAGCCGGTGAATCTACCCGTGAAAATGCACAACCACTTGTTCTTAATTATGTAAAAGGAACTTTGGCATTGGCTCATAATGGAAATTTGATCAATGCGAAAGAACTGAAAAAAGATTTGGAATATACAGGGGCAATCTTCCAGACGACGATTGATTCGGAAGTGATTGCTTACCATATTGCACGTGAACGTTTACAGTCAAAGACAGCAGAGGAGGCTGTACGTCGCGCATGCATGAAATTAAAGGGTGCGTATGCACTTGTTGTTGCATCCCCACGAAAATTGATTGGGGCAAGAGATCCATTTGGTTTCAAACCGCTTTGTATTGGAAAGCGTGACAATGCCTATATTCTGGCTTCCGAAACATGTGCACTTGATACAATTGGAGCTACGTTTGTTCGTGATGTACTTCCAGGTGAAGTGGTTACCATTACACCGGAAAAAGGAATTGAATCAGATATAGAAATGGCTCTTCCAAAAGAAAAAGAAGCCAGATGTATTTTTGAATACATTTATTTTGCAAGACCAGACAGCCATATTGACGGTGTCAGTGTTTATGCAAGCCGTATTCGCGCAGGTCAGTTTTTGGCAATGGATTCACCGGTGGAAGCAGATCTTGTTACTGGAGTTCCAGAATCCGGAAACGCAGCGGCACTTGGTTATTCTTTACAATCGGGTATTCCTTATGGAACAGCATTTGTTAAGAATGGATATGTAGGCCGTACCTTTATCAAGCCAAAACAAAGCAGCCGTGAATCAAGCGTACAGATTAAGTTAAATGTATTAAAAGAAGCAGTAGCAGGCAAGCGTGTTGTCATGATTGATGATTCTATTGTACGAGGAACGACATCAGATCGTATTGTACGTATGCTTCGCGAAGCAGGAGCGACAGAGGTTCATGTGCGTATCAGTTCGCCACCTTTCTTGTGGCCGTGCTATTTTGGAACGGATATTCCGGAAAGAGAGCAATTGATTGCTTATAATCGTTCTATCGAAGATATCCGAAAGATTATTGGTGCAGATTCCCTTGGTTATCTGGGACTGGAGCGCTTAGATGAGATGGTGGATGGATTATCAATCTGTCGGGGATGCTTTAATGGAATCTATCCAATGGAACCACCAAAAGAAGACATCCGTGGAGAGTACTTTGATAAAGAAATTGATATGGCAAAGAAATTGGAACGCAATTTATAGGAGGAGTAAATGAGTACAGATCGTTATAGTAGCCCACTTTCAGAGAGATATGCCAGCAAAGAAATGCAGTATATTTTCTCACAGGATAAAAAATTCTCCACATGGAGAAAACTCTGGATTGCACTTGCAGAGACAGAGATGGAGTTAGGACTGAGCCAGGACGGAAAGCCAGTGATTACGCAGGATATGATTGATGAAATGAAACAGCACATTGATGATATCAATTACGATGTGGCAAAAGCACGTGAAGCAGAAGTGCGTCATGATGTTATGAGTCATGTATATGCCTATGGAAAACAGTGTCCAAAGGCAGCCGGCATTATTCATTTAGGAGCAACTTCCTGCTATGTAGGTGATAATACAGATATTATTCTTATGCGTGATGCGCTTCTTCTGGTGCGCAAAAAACTTGTGAATGTTATTGCAGAATTAGCAAAATTTGCAGATGAATATAAGGATATGCCAACATTGGCATTTACACATTTTCAGCCGGCACAGCCAACAACCGTTGGAAAACGTGCAACCCTCTGGTTACATGAATTCGTGATGGATTTGGAAGATTTGGATTATGTATTATCCACATTAAAACTCTTAGGATCTAAGGGAACAACAGGAACGCAGGCAAGCTTCTTAGAACTTTTCCAGGGAGATCAGGAGACCATTGATAAGATTGATCCAATGATTGCAGAAAAAATGGGCTTTGAGAAGTGTTATCCAGTCAGTGGCCAGACATATTCCCGTAAGGTAGATACCAGAGTTTGCAATATTTTAGCAGGTATTGCAGCATCTGCACATAAAATGAGCAATGATATCCGTTTACTTCAGCACTTGAAGGAAGTAGAAGAGCCATTTGAAAAGAGCCAGATTGGTTCTTCCGCAATGGCATATAAGCGTAATCCAATGCGTAGTGAACGTATTGCATCTTTGTCCCGCTATATTATGATTGATGCATTGAATCCTGCAATCACATCAGCAACACAGTGGTTTGAAAGAACTTTAGATGATTCTGCAAACAAGAGACTTTCTATTGCAGAAGGCTTTTTGGCATGCGATGGTGTGTTAGATCTTTGTTTAAATGTTGTAGATGGCTTAGTTGTTTATCCAAAGGTAATCGAGAAGAGATTACGCAGTGAACTTCCATTTATGGCAACAGAAAATATCATGATGGATGCTGTAAAAAATGGTGGTAACCGTCAGGATCTACATGAAAAGATTCGTACCCTTTCTATGGAAGCAGGAAAGACTGTAAAGGTAGAAGGTAAGGAGAATAACTTATTGGAATTGATTGCAGCGGATGATGAATTCCCAATGGGATTAGAAGAATTGGAAGCAACGATGCAGCCAGAAAAATATGTAGGTCGTGCACCTCGTCAGGTCGTAAAATACTTAGAAGAAGTGATACAGCCAATTTTAGATGAAAATAAGGACATTCTCGGTGTGACAGCACAGATTAATGTCTGATTAGAATGCAGGAACTTTCTGTGCAAAATGCACAGAAAGTTCTTTTTATATACATTTGTTACAAAAAAAATAGAAAAATGCAAGTTAAAAATTAAAATTATGCATTGCACTTCAACGTGATAAAGTATATAATGTCACTAGATTTTGTGAAAACAAGGTTGGGAAGAAGTATTGAATAGGAGGAATTAATCAAATGAAGTTCAAGAGTAGTTATTTACAGAGCGTTTATGATGGACTTGAAAGCCGCAATGCAGAGCAGAAGGAATTTTTGCAGGCAGTTGCTGAAGTGCTTGAGTCTTTGGAGCCAGTTGTTGACGCTAAGCCGGAACTGGAGAAATGGGGAATCATCGAGCGTATCGTTGAGCCAGAACGTATCATCCAGTTTAGAGTATCCTGGGTAGATGATAATGGTAAGGTACAGGTTAACCGTGGATACAGAGTACAGTTTAACTCAGCCATTGGACCATACAAGGGTGGTTTGAGATTACACCCATCGGTAAACCTTTCTGTTATTAAGTTCCTCGGATTTGAACAGATTTTTAAGAACAGTCTTACAACACTTCCAATTGGTGGTGGTAAGGGTGGATCTGATTTTGATCCTAAGGGAAAATCAGATATGGAAATTATGAGATTCTGCCAGGCATTCATGACTGAACTGGAGAAGCACATTGGTGCGGATACAGATGTTCCGGCTGGAGATATTGGTGTTGGCGCACGTGAGATCGGATTTATGTATGGTCAGTATAAGAGATTACGCAACGAATTTACCGGAGTACTTACTGGTAAGGGACTTACTTATGGTGGTTCACTTGCACGTACACAGGCAACCGGTTATGGACTTTGCTATTACACACAGGAAGCATTGAAGTGCTTGCGTAATACAGACTTCCAGAATAAGACAGTTGCTGTTTCCGGGGCAGGAAACGTTGCTATTTATGCCATTGAAAAGGCATACCAGTTAGGTGGTAAGCCAGTGACATGTTCTGATTCTACCGGTTGGATTTATGATCCAGAAGGAATCGATGTTGCATTACTTCAGGAAGTAAAAGAAGTAAAACGTGCACGTTTGACAGAATATGCTGCAGCACGTCCATCTGCTGAATACCATGAGAAGAAGAATGGTGAGCATGGTGTATGGTCTGTGAAATGTGATATCGCACTTCCTTGTGCAACACAGAATGAGTTGGATGAGAATGATGCTAAGATGTTAGTTGAAAATGGTGTACTTGCTGTATGTGAAGGCGCAAATATGCCTTCTACACCAGAAGCTGTAGAAGTATTCAAAAAAGCAGGTATTCTCTTTGGACCTGCAAAGGCTGCAAACGCAGGTGGTGTAGCAACATCAGCACTTGAAATGAGCCAGAACTCTGAGAGATTACACTGGACATTTGAAGAAGTAGATGAAAAGTTACAGCATATCATGACTGGTATCGTACACAATTCACTCGATGCTGCTAAAAAGTATGGTCTCGAAGGAGATTTGATTTCCGGAGCTAATATTGCAGGCTTTGAAAAAGTGGCAGATGCTATGATTGCACAGGGTGTAGCATACTAATTTCATTTTATATTGTTATTTTGAGGACGTTCTTTTGTTTTAAAAGAACGTCCTTTTTATGTGTAAGCAAAGATGGCATCTTAGTCAGGATGAGGTGTACTATAATAAAAAATACTTGCGCATGAGAAAGGCATATGCTATACTTTTATAAGTTATGACGAATGACTTGCTATGGCGAGTGTACATTAGGAGGTTTTCATGGAAGTATTAAAGACAATTCTTATGATTGCATTTATTATTATATGTTTGGCTATTATCGTAATTATTCTGATGCAGGAAGGTAAATCCGGCGGACTTGGATCGTTGAGCGGACAGACTTCTGAGACATATTGGAGTAAGAATAAGGGACATTCTAGAGAGGGAATGCTTGTTAAGGTAACCAGTGTTCTTGTTATTCTGTTCTTTGTGATTGCTGCAGTTTTGAACATTGGAAGTTTTTAATTTATGATTATGAGCCATCGTGAAAGCGGTGGCTTTTTCTTTTGCAATTCATGGAGAAAAGAAGGAAAATGTGGGCATTCTAATGATGCTAAGGAGAACATGTAAATGAAAGAAAAGAAATTTGAAGAACGTAAACACATGATATATCGTCTTTTGTGTGATGATTTGTATGTTCCAATGCGCACAAAAGAGATTGCCATGCTTTTAGATATTCCCAAAAGTAAACGGGAGAGTTTGCAGGAAGTGTTGGATGCTCTTGTAGAAGAGGGAAAGGCGCAGGTATCGAAAAAAGGAAAATACCAAAAGGCAGAAAGTATCATAAAAGAGGGCGCCTATATCAGCCATGCCAAAGGTTTTGGCTTTGTGCGTGTGGAAAATGAAGACGAAGATTACTATATTCCGGAAGAATATGTCGGAAATGCTTTTCATGGAGATCAGGTAAGAATTGAATTGCTTCCAATTTCCAAAGGAAAACGAAGAGAAGCAAAGATTATAGAGGTTTTGTCACATGATATTTCTATTGTAGTTGGAACATATGAAAAATCAAAAAACTATGGATTTGTTATTTCCGATAATGCGCGTATCACGCAGGATATCTTTATTCCACAAGGTAAGGATATGCACGCGGTCGATGGACATAAGGTGGTGTGCCAGATTACAAGTTATGGAAAACAGAACCGGAATCCAGAAGGCGTGATTATAGAGATCCTGGGTCATAGAAATGATCCGGGGGTGGATATCATGTCGATTGTCCGTGGTTTTGATTTGCCAACAGAGTTTTCACAAAAGGTATTAAATCAGGCAACGCGTGTATCAAATGATGTATCTGAGGCAGATCGCGCGGGGAGACTGGATCTGCGCGATGTTACCATGGTGACCATTGATGGGGAAGATGCGAAGGATTTAGATGATGCGATTTCCATTTGCCGGAAAGCAGATGGGTATGAGCTTGGTGTGCATATTGCGGATGTGTCCAACTATGTACAGGAGCATAGCGCTTTGGATGAGGAAGCAAAAAAGCGTGGAACCAGTGTATATCTGGTGGATCGCGTTATCCCAATGCTGCCACATACACTTTCCAATGGCATTTGCTCTTTGAATGCAGGTGAAGATCGTCTTGCCCTGTCTTGTATTATGACATTAGATGCAAAAGGAAATGTGATTGATCATACCATAGCAGAAACAGTCGTTAACATTGATGAGCGCATGAGTTATACTTCTGTAAAAAAGATTCTGGAAGATCGTGATGCAGAAGAAATCGAGCGCTATCAGAAATTAGTTCCCATGTTTGAATTGATGGAGGAACTATCTGGTTTGATACGAAAAAAACGTCAAAAACGTGGGTCGATTGACTTTGATTTCCCAGAGTCTAAAATTGTTTTAGATGCGCAGGGAAAAGCAATTGATATTAAGCCATATGAACGAAATGTAGCAACAAAAATCATTGAAGATTTTATGTTGATTGCAAATGAGACAGTGGCAGAACATTTTTACTGGCAGGAAATCCCATTTTTGTATCGAACGCATGCTGTGCCAGATGGTGAAAAAATTCGAAAACTGGCAACGTTTATTGGAAATTTTGGCTATACCATCAAAGGTGGTGCAGATGAAATTCATTCAAAAGAATTGCAAAAGCTTTTGGGAAAAATTCAGGGAACACCGGAAGAAGATTTTATATCACGTCTTACACTCCGGTCTATGCAACAGGCAAAATATACGGTAGAATGTACGGGACACTTTGGATTGGCAGCAGATTATTATTGTCATTTCACATCACCGATACGTCGTTATCCGGACTTGCAGATTCACCGTATCATCAAAGAAAATCTGCGTGGCAGATACAATGAAGCAAGAAGAGAACATTATGAATCACTGCTTCCCGTGATTGCAACGGAAACAAGCCGTTTGGAACGCCGTGCAGATGAGGTGGAACGAGAAGTTGACAAATTAAAGAAAGTCGAATATATGAGTCGTCATGAGGGAGAAATCTTCGAAGGAATGATTTCGAGTGTTACAGGCTGGGGACTTTATGTGGAACTGCCAAACACGATTGAAGGACTTGTTCATATTTCTACGATACAAGGTGATTATTACCATTTCGTTGAAGAGACATACGAACTCGTGGGAGAGCGCACAAATCGACATTATAAATTGGGGCAGCGTGTTAAAGTTATGGTTGAGGATTGTGATACTATGGCACGCACGATAGACTTTGTTTTGGCGGAGGATGAAGATGAGTAAGGAAAGTAAGAAACTCATTGCAAACAATAAAAAAGCATATCATGAATATTTTTTGGAAGAAAAATATGAAGCAGGGATTGCACTTCATGGAACAGAAGTGAAATCTCTTCGTATGGGAAAATGCAGCATAAAAGAAGCGTTTATTAAAATTGAAAATGATGAAGTTATCATTTATCAGATGCATATTTCTCCATATGAAAAAGGCAATATTTTTAATCGGGATCCATTGCGCCCAAAGAAACTTTTGATGCATAAGGCGGAAATCAATAAGTTAAAAGCGAAGATTGCTGAAAAAGGATATACGCTTGTTCCGGTGGAAGTGTATTTTAAAGGAAGTCTGGTAAAGGTACAGATTGCGCTTGCTAAAGGAAAGAAACTTTACGACAAACGTGCAGATATTGCGAAAAAAGATATGCGTCGTGAGGCAGAACGTGATTTCAAGGTGCGTAATCTGTAGCAATTGCGTCATAAATGTATTGCTGCAGAATGTTGAAACAAAAATTTATGCAACTACAAGTTGACTTGAAAAAAAGTCACAACTTGTTATAATATATTTGTTCCAAGTCACCGATGTTTATGATAAGAGACTTGGGAGTCTACAATTTCATAGGGGCTAGTAAAGGTTTCGACAGGGATTATGAATCTGGAGAAGCGAGTCGTATGGTAATGCGTTAAATGGCCAAATTAAAATTAAACGCTGAAGATAATTTAGCATACGCTGCCTAATTTGGCAGTAGTCTGACCTAGTGCACTCACACATTAGGACCCAGGCTTCGACTATGTGAGAAACGACATATGCAAAGCTTTGCGCATATGGGCGTATGATGAAGCTACTGAAATCACGCGGTTGTTTGTTCCTGCGTGGTGGAGGGAATGTTTAAGAATAAACTACACTCGTAGAAGGACAGGGGATTGGTTTTTGGACACGGGTTCGACTCCCGTCTAGTCCACTAAAGGCAGGTTTTTGTGACCTGTCTTTTTTTATGGGGATATGATATGATTTTGGATGAAGGAAGGAAAACATATGGGGAAAAAAGCATATTATCATTTGCCAGGCTTATTTGAATTTTATGATTTGTATCGTTTGTTTTTAGAGTTATAGGACAAAATGTGTTGATAGAAACCGCCTTCAGCCCTTGAAAATAAAGGGCTGAAGGCGGTTTAATCTTTTTTGAAACAACTTTGTAAAGTGTACCCTTTGTCAAGGACACTATGACTTTTCCTTTTCAGATTTCTATTT